>Ga0182024_10013387_pt1 | contig 16026 bp, 14 predicted proteins | sample P32metaG_FD_120480 | JGI IMG/M metagenome (GOLD analysis project Ga0182024, IMG submission 120480) | Permafrost microbial communities from Stordalen Mire, Sweden - P3-2 metaG (Illumina Assembly) | ecosystem: Environmental > Terrestrial > Soil > Wetlands > Permafrost | place: Sweden: Stordalen... | reverse complement strand
TCTCTGGCGGAGCCGCCATGGACGCACAGGCAAAGGCTGGTTCTCCTTCGATATGCCGGTCGAGAATTCGCGGCCGATCGCATTGGGGGTGACGTACGGCGGCGAAGGTCGGCGGAAGAGCACATTCGACATTCTGATCGACGGAAAGAAGATTGGCGATTACGTCGCGCTGCCACGCAGCCCCGAGCAGGACGCCCATTTTGTTGATGCCAATTACGCAATCCCAGCGGAGCTGATTGGAGAGAAGCGCAAAGTAACTGTGCGCTTTCAGGCGACGGATGGGAACGAAATCCGGGGCGTTTTTGGTGTGCGGACGGTTCGGGCTGGCGAAGCGCGCTAGCTCGGCTGCACTAGAACGGCTAAAGTGGTGCCGGGAGGGGGATTTTCTCGGAACCGATTTCCACAGTTTATGCTATCAGCAAGATGCAGGTAAAGCCGTGTCACAAACAAGCCAAGAATTTCGCGAACCGGCGCAGAATCTTAAAGAGAGCTACGCTCTTGGCCTTACGGAAACCACTTGCCTACTTCTTGAATCTCCGGACATAGGCCACAAGTCCCTTAATGTCCTCCGGCTTCAGAGATGCTCCATACTTCGGTATTTTGTTCTTGCCGTTGGTGATGATGTCGGTGAGCTCCGTGTCCGACATTCCCTGCACGGCGGCGGCTGCCGCAGCGGGCACGTTCACGGCCGCAGCAAGCCTGAGTCAGCCATTGGCGTATCAGTCCATGACTCTTCTATCAACGGGACGGGCGCTGGAGAACGGTGGTCTCGGGGTTACCAGTATCTGCTGCGTGGTTGAGAGCACGGCCTCGTTTTATACCCCGCTCACCCTGACATTTTCCGCCTCCAGCCTGAACTTCGGCCTTCTGCAGATCGGACTCACTAGTCCCTCGCAGACGGTAACTGTGACCAATGTCAGCGCTCACCCGGTGAATCTAACCTCGATCGCGAGCAGCGGCGACTATGCCCAGACCCACACCTGTCCGACCACGATGACGGCCGGAACGAGCTGCACGATTACGATCACCTTTACACCCACCAAACCTGGGACGCGTACTGGAGCGGTGACCCTGAAGGACAACAGTCCGGGGAGTCCCACCCAAACCATCAGTCTGACCGGAACCGGCGAAACGCTGGCGTTGGGATTCACGCCAACGCCGCTCAATTTCGGCAACAGATTAGTTGGCGCAAGCGCCACTCTGAGCGCGACTTTAACCAACGACGGCTCATCGTCGGTCAACCTCACGGGATTCGCCATTTCACCGGCGGACGGTACCTATACTCAAACCAACAATTGTCCGGGCACTCTCAGCGTGCAGCAGACCTGCACGTTCCAGATCACATTCACACCGCCGGATGTCTTCACGTACCAAGTTGATCGTCGAGAAGGATCCACGGTGCGCGTCGAGCGGCTTATCGCGCGTATCGCGGATAAGCGTTGCCGATAATGTCGACAGCCGCAAATGCCGGTCCTGATCCAGCACAAGGTCAGGGACAAGAAGATGGGACAAGTTGGTCTTATTGAAGTTGTAGCGGACCTGCAGCCGGGTATTGCTTTTGCGGCTTATCAGCCTCTCCACCTGAAAAGACAGATCGCCGAAGCCAGCTGTAAAAAGGGGATTCTGGCTATTGCGCTCTACCGAGGAACTGGTCAGAGACTGCCATTGAGAACCGATGAAATGCGGCTGAGCGTAGGTCGTCAGAACCCTCTGATCGAGGCGCGAGAAAAGAATGGACGCGCTTGCAGTCTCTCCCAGACCGCGCATGTTGCGCCGGTTGAATTCAACCAAGCCCCGTGGACTGGCGAAAGTCGATTGACTCGGCGCGATCTTATTGCCACCCAATCCGATGCTTCCTCCCCCGCCCGGCAGCGCTACGGTCCCGGGGGGTACGTTTCCGCCACGGTGCGATACTTCGAATCCAACTCCGTAGGCTGTGGTTTTCGTAGTTTTCATCATCTTGACTTGTTCTGGTAGAGTCAAAATGTAGCAATACCGCATTTCCATCTGGTTTTTTATCGGTCTCTCAGCCGCCGGCGGGGGCGTAAACGCATGATCTCTTTGGACCATCTCGAAGTCTGGTTCGTTACCGGCAGCCAGCACCTATACGGTCAAGAAACTCTTGATGAAGTGGCCGAGCACTCTCGCGTCATAGCGCGCTCCCTCTCTGAGTCTCGCCAGATTCCTCTAAAGGTGATGTTCAAGCCGGTGTTGACCACGCCGGAGGCTGTGAGCGCTCTTTGCGAGGATGCGAACTGCGCAAAGGGCTGCGCCGGGCTGATCATCTGGATGCACACCTTCTCTCCCGCGAGGATGTGGATCGGAGGACTGAAATACCTGCACAAACCCTTTGTGCACCTGCACACTCAGTTCAACCGCGAACTGCCCTGGTCGTCCATCGATATGGATTTCATGAATTTGAACCAATCAGCCCATGGCGACCGCGAGTTCGGTTTCCTAGTTTCCCGCATGCGCCCGGGTCGCAAGGTGGTGGTGGGATTCTGGGAGGACAACGACGTAACCGGGGAACTTGGGACATGGATGCGCGCCGCATGCGCATGGCACGATGCGCAGGACTTGAAAATCGCACGCTTCGGGGACAACATGCGCGGGGTCGCGGTCACAGAAGGCGACAAGGTGGAAGCGCAGATCAAGTTGGGATATTCGGTCAATGGTTTTGGCGTCGGAGACCTCGCGGCATCGGTGAATGAGGTGAGCGACGCGGAAGTAGACAAACTCTTCTCTGAATATGAGCAGGCATACGTTCTTGGCGATCGCATCCGGCGGGGTGGGCCGCAGCACGATGCGGTGCGCAAGGCGGCGCGCATCGAACTTGGTTTGCAGAACTTTCTCGAGACCGGAGGCTTCAAAGCATTCACCGATACGTTCGAGGACCTTCACGGCCTCGATCAGTTACCGGGGATCGCGGTGCAGCGCCTGATGAGCAAGGGCTATGGGTTCGGCGCGGAGGGTGACTGGAAAACCGCCGCGCTGGTGCGCTCCATGAAAGTAATGGGCGCCGGTCTGGATGGGGGCACCTCCTTCATGGAGGACTACACCTACCATCTGAAAGACGGCGGCAAGGTGCTGGGAGCGCATATGCTTGAGGTCTGCCCGTCCATTGCCGAATCCAAGCCGTCCCTCGAGGTGCATCCGCTGTCTATCGGCGGCAAAGCGGATCCGGCGCGCCTGGTATTCACCGCGCGCAGCGGGCCTGCCGTAAATTCTTCCGTGGTAGACATGGGGGACCGCTTCCGGATGGTGGTAAACGCGGTAAAGGTCGTGCCTCCCGACCAACCATTGCCAAAGCTGCCAGTCGCGCGGGCGCTGTGGGTCCCGGAACCGGACCTCAAGATCGCTGCCGCCGCATGGATCTATGCCGGGGGTGCGCACCATACCTGCTTCAGCCAATCGGTAACGGCCGAGCACCTGGAAGATTTTGCAGAGATGGCCGGCCTCGAATTCTTGTTGATCAATAGCACTACGACGGTGCGGGACTTTAAGAAGGAACTGCGGTGCAACGACCTGTACTATCACTTTGCAAAAGGGATGTGAACCAAAGGTCACGCTATGTCCGTGGTTGCAGGTAACATGGTCTTGTCTCTAGAGGACGCTGTCACCATACTGAGCAAGTGGAAGGACGACTCTGCTCAGATCCTCGTAGTCTCTGAAAGCCATTTCCAGCAATCCCGTCGGGGTATCCTTGAGCAAGGCATCGATTGGGCCATAAGCCTCCACGGGAAAGTGTCGAAGGTCTCAGTTAATCCTGATACAAAGGGAAAAAAAGCTGGAACGGTTGTGTTTGACGGGCCCGGCGGTACTTTGTCGCTCTCCATTGGCGGTTGTTCCTTTGTGTACGAAGAACCACGGGAAGCCAAGCCAGTTGTACGAGAAGAAGCTGAGTCTATGACCTGTGGTTCGCCAAAACGTTGCACGCGCTCGCTATGCGTCATACCTTTCTGACCGAGGCCGGAGAATACACGGACCACACGGACCCCTTTACGTTGCAGTATGTCGCCGGTCACGATAACATTAAGACCACGATGCGCTACGTACACCCACGGGAGGCTGCGGTCCACAAGTTGTTTGCGCGACTGGCAGACTTGCCGCGGGCGGAGGAGAGCATCGCGTGCAAGAAGTCGGTGCAAAATCCGGTGCAGTTGAAAATACCCTCAGCGGCAGACGTGGCTAAGTTGTTGATTACATGTAATGTACAGCGTGCGGAAGTGGTGGAACTGGCAGACACACCATCTTGAGGGGGTGGCGCCGAAAGGCGTGGGGGTTCAAATCCCCCCTTCCGCACCAGTAACTAGCCTATATTCAATAAGTTACAAGCGTATTTGTCAAGTCGTACAATAATCGTAAGCGTTTCCACCCTCCGGAGTTATTTTCCTGCAGTCCACCCCTCTTCTACTAAGGACCAGAGCCGGGAGGTTTCGCCTTGCATTTCATTGCGTGAAATGATTTATTTCATTACATGGAGAAAATTAGGCCGCGCTGGTTTCGACGCAATCTCCAAACGGCTCTCCGGGTCCTGCCCGTCACTGTACTAACGGGTGCACGGCAAACCGGCAAGACCACACTAACGCGGGCGATTGAGCCAGCACGGGCGTATTTCACTCTCGATGATGTGGGTGTGCTCGATCAGGCCGAGCGCAATCCCGACTCGCTGCTCGCTACTCGGCCCGTCATCCTGGATGAGGTTCAACGAGCACCACAGATCTTGCTAGCAGTCAAACGTGCGGTGGACACACTCCGGCGGGCGGGCGACTTCATTCTGACTGGCTCTGCCAACCTCCTGCTGATGAAACACGTAGCGGACACCTTGGCAGGCCGAGCGATCTATTTGGATCTTCGGCCGTTCTGTCCCACAGAGTGGCAGGAACGTAAGGATGCATTGCTACCGCTGGATCGTTTGTTCGCCCCGGATTTTGACTGGCGAGAATGGCCGGATGAGCCGGGCGACTGGCCGACATGGCTGCTGCGCGGAGGATTCCCGCCCGCACTGCAAATCGCTTCCGAAACGGATCGCGGCCTGTGGTTCGCCGCTTATGTACAAACCTATCTGGAGCGCGATTTGCGCCAGTTGAGCGCCGTCTCCAGCCTGCCTGATTTTCAGCGCGTGATGATGCTGGCTGCGCAACGAACCGGCAAACTCCTCAACCAAGCCGACTTGGCCCGCGACGCGGCGCTCAGTCACCCGACGACGCACCGGTATTTGAACCTGTTGGAAACTGGCTGTCTGGTTACACGCATCCGCCCGGTGGCGACCAATCCCTCGGCCGCCCTCGTCAAGGCCCCGAAGTTGCTCTGGACAGATTGTGGTCTTGCGGCCTGGCTCGCCGGGATCAAGTCGTCCGCCGACGCCACGCAGCGCTTGGATGCCGGTTTTTGGTTGGAGCAAACCCTGTTTCAGACTCTGGACACGTGGCGAGCCCTCGATTCACAACGGCGCAAGCTGCATTTTTGGCGGGACCGTGCGGGGCACGAAGTGGATTTCATTTTGGAAGAAGCCGGCAAGTTGGTAGCGTTGGAAATTAAGGCGGGCAGTCTGGTGACCACAGGTGACCTGATTGGGATTCGCGCGTTCCGAGATGCCTTGAAACGCAAAGCGTCACTCGTCCGAGGAGTGGTGTTGCACAGCGGCAAATCACGTCCGCTTGACGCCGACGATATTGCGCTGCCTTGGGGATGGATGGTTCCTGAACCGAGATAACCTGCGGTCTGTTGCCGCTTGCCTGTTTGGGCTGGTAAGTTCTCTGCATGAGTTCGGTCTTCGTGGTTCCCGTCCTAACTCCACACGGCCACCTCATCTTGAGCGAAGATCGCGACGCATCGGCTCTTGAGCCCGAGCTTGCGCGACGTCTGCAGAATGCCTTTGCGCGCGGATCGGGCCATGGTCTTCTCCAGCTCGGAGCAAGCGAAGTCGGAGTCGCACTCCCCCCGGTCTTCTCCTATTGGCGAGAATTCGGGGCGCGCTACGTGACAGCCCTCTGCACTCGGCCGGACGGTGAAACCCGCTCCACAATAACGCCTACTCCATCGCCGCCCCTCTCAGCACAATCTAGCCTCTTCTCGCCGGGGCCGGGGCACTTCTGATAGGGTCCTAGCGTTTATCAGTACCGATCTCTACCAAGCTGAGGCGGGTGATAGATTCAAAATGCGGAACCTTTCCAACAGCGCATTACTTGGCACTTGCGTTACAAAACAGACCAGAGCGATGCGTTACAGCGATTGCCGGAATCTGTCTTGCGCGCGAGAAGCAGGTCAACGTGCGCGTGATTCCGACGAGTGCCGCCATCGCTGAGTCGGTCGAGCTGACGCATGAATTTTCCAATCGTGTGCTTCGGAGGGTCGGGCGCGAATTCCCAAGGGTTGGTATGTCCGCTAGTGGCCACAGGTCCAGATGCTATTCCGCAGGGTCGTAGTTCAGATTTTGCCCGAGCCATCGCTCGACTTCTGCTACGCTCATCCCCTTGCGTTCGTGATAGTCGGCGACCTGATCGCGGTCGATCTTGCCGAGGCTGAAATACCGCGATTCCGGGTGGGCAAAGTAGAGCCCACTTACGCTCGAGCCGGGCCACATGGCAAACGACTCCGTAATCAGCATTCCAGTGTTCGCCTGCACATCGAGCAGGCGCCAAAGCGGGCCCTTTTCCGTGTGATCCGGGCACGCCGGGTAACCCGCGGCCGGCCTGATCCCCCGATACTTCTCTTGGATGAGATCCGCGATGCTCAGGCCTTCTTCACAACCGTAGCCCCATTCATCCCGCACTCGCTTGTGCAGGCATTCGGCGAAAGCTTCAGCCAGGCGATCGGCGATGGCCTCCGCCATGATCGCGTTGTAGTCGTCGTGCTCGGCCTTGAACCGGTCGCACAGCTCCTTCAGGCCGATCCCGCTGGTTACCGCGAAACCTCCGATGTAATCGGGCAGCCCTGTTTCCTTCGGCGCGATAAAGTCAGCGAGAGACCGGCACGGCTCACTGCCTTCCCGGTTTGATTGCTGGCGGAGGAAGTGGAATCGCTCGAGCACCTTTTCGCGTGTGCCGTCCGTGTACAGTTCGACATCGTCGCCCACGGTGCTGGCGGGAAAGAAGCCGTATACGCCACGCGCCGTAATGAGGTTCTTCTCAATGATGACATCCAGAAGAGCGTTGCCTTCGGTGAAGATCTGGCGCGCCTGTGCACCCTGCCCCTCATGCTCGAGAATGCGGGGGTAAATGCCCTTCAGCCCCCAAGTGTGGAAGAACGGCGTCCAGTCAATGAAGTCGCGCAGTGTCGCCAGAGGAAAGTTGTCCAGCGCGCGCACGCCGGTAAACGCGGGTACGGGTAGGTCTTCGGCACGCCACTTGATCGGAGTCCGCCTTGTGCGAGCGGTCTCGAGGGAGACGACATTCAGGCGCGGCGCGGAGTGGGCCTTGCGGAGCGCTTCGTATTCGGCGCGATGCTGCGCCACGAACGCCGATTTGCCCTGGTCGCTCAGAAGGCTTGTCGTCACAGGCACCGCCCGGCTGGCATCCAGCACGTGGACCACTGGCTCGCTGTAATGCGGCGCAATCTTGACGGCCGTGTGCGCCCGGCTCGTGGTCGCCCCGCCGACGAGCAGCGGCAACTTGAAGCCCTGACGCTCCATCTCGCGGGCAACATGTACCATCTCGTCGAGAGACGGCGTGATCAGGCCGCTGAGTCCGATCATGTCCGCCTTTTCCGCTTTGGCACGTTCGAGGATCCTTTCGCAGGGAACCATCACCCCCATGTCGATCACCTCGTAGTTATTGCAGGCAAGGACGACGCCGACGATGTTCTTGCCAATGTCGTGAACGTCACCCTTGACCGTCGCGAGTACGATTTTTCCCTGCGCCTTGACCACTTGGCCAGATGCAGCCATCGCAACTTTCTCGGCCTCCATAAACGGCGTTAGGTGCGCCACGGCCTTCTTCATCACGCGGGCAGACTTGACCACTTGAGGCAAGAACATTTTGCCGGCTCCGAATAGATCACCCACCACGCCCATGCCGACCATCAGCGGTCCTTCGATAACCAATAAAGGGCGGCCCAGTTTGACGCGGGCTTCCTCGGCGTCGATCTCAATGTACGCGTCTATTCCCTTGACCAGTGCGTGGGAAAGACGCTCCTCCACCGTGCCGTTGCGCCATTCTTCGGCCTTTTTTTCACTGACCACCGCACCCGCGCCCTTGAGCGATTCGCCGTGCTCCACCAGGCGCTCTGTCGCGTCGGCACGGCGGTTTAGCAGCACGTCCTCGACCAGCACCTTCAGTTCAGGCTCAATCTCCTCGTACACTTCGAGCATTCCGGCATTCACGATGCCCATGTCCATGCCCGCCGTGATGGCGTGATAAAGAAATGCGGAGTGCATGGCCTCGCGAACTTTGTTATTGCCTCGGAAGCTGAACGAGATGTTCGAGACGCCGCCGCTGACCTTCGCGTGCGGCAGGTTGGCCTTGATCCAGCGCGTGGCGTTGATGAAATCAACCGCGTAGTTGTTGTGCTCCTCCATACCGGTGGCAACGGTGAGGATATTCGGATCGAAGATGATGTCTTCGGGCGGAAAACCGATTTGGTCGACCAGTATCCGGTAGGCGCGCTCGCAGACGCGGATCTTGTCCTCGTAAGTCGCGGCCTGGCCCTGTTCGTCGAAGGCCATCACCACCACCGCCGCGCCATACTTGAGTACAGTAGCGGCGTTCTGGCAAAATTTTTCTTCGCCTTCTTTCAGCGAGATCGAGTTCACGATGCCCTTGCCCTGAAGGCACTTGAGCCCTGCCTCGATGACCTCCCATTTCGAGGAGTCCACCATAAAGGGCACCTTGGCGACTTCGGGCTCGCTCGCCAGCAACTGCAGGTAGCGTGTCATAGCCGTGACGCCGTCGATCATGCCCTCATCCATGCAGATGTCGAGGACATTAGCCCCATTCTCGACTTGCTGCCGGGCTACGCTTACCGCTTCCTCATATTTGCCTTGCTTGATCAGCTTCGCGAACTTGGGCGAACCGGCGACATTGGTCCGCTCACCGAGAATGATGTAGACGCCGCGCTGCTGAGTGAATGGCTGTGATCCGGACAGACGGAGCGGCTTCGTCTCCGTGGCCTCGGGCACACTCATGCTCTCGGGCACGCTCAAGCTATGCTCTCCCTCTGGCGGGCGTAGGATCCCCCGACGGGAGTCGTCCTCCACTTTCGCGGAGGCTGGCCTTCGAGCGCTTTGGCGATAGCCGCGATGTGCTCGGGTGTGTTGCCGCAGCAGCCGCCGGCAATATTAATCAGCCCTCCCCGTGCAAAGTCGCCCAGATAACGGGCCATGTCCTGCGGCCCCAGATCGAACCCGGTTTCCGAAAGGGGATTCGGCAAACCGGCATTCGGGTAGCACGAGATAGCCACGTCCGCCTTCTCCGAGAGCTCCTCCAGGAACGGATACATTAGATCGGGTCCGAGAGAGCAGTTGAGCCCCACCGACAGCGGTTTCACGTGCTGCACCGCATTCCAGAACGCCTCCGTGGTCTGCGCAGAGATCAACGTCTCGCCGCCACGGCCCACCGCCGCCGAGATCATCACTGGCAACTTCTTGCCGTCTTGATCGAACACCTCACGGATGGCGACGAGTGCTGCCTTAGCGTTCAGCGAGTCAAAGATTGTCTCGACCAAGAGCAGGTCTGAGCCGCCGGCGATGAGGGCGCGCACCTGCTGAATGTAGGCGGTCTTAACCTGATCGAACGTGACCACCCGGAAGCCTGAATCATCGGCATCGGGCGAGTTCGAAAGAGACACGGTCAGCGGCCCAATCGCCCCCGCCACGAACCGTTGACGCGAGGTTGCGGTCCCGACACGGTCGGCCCATTCACGGCACTGCCGCGCCGATTGCTCATTGATATCCCAGGCCAGGCTGCCGAGGAACGGATCGTCGATGATCTTTTGGTAGAACGCGGGATCCTTCCGGCCGCCGTGCTCCCGCGGATCGTCGACAAAGAATTCGCTCTGGGTAATACTGGTTGCCCCGAAGGTGTTCGTCTCGATGATGTCCGCTCCGGCCTCCAGAAACCGGCGATGGATGTCACCGATCATCTCCGGCTTAGTCAGCGAGAAGAGGTCACCATTGTTCAGCAGGCTCTTCGTCGAGTCCTTGAAGCGCTCCCCGCGGGTGTCCGCTTCCGTCATGCCATATGTGCGGATCGTCGTGCCCATCGCTCCGTCAATGATGGCAATGCGACTCTCGAGGATCTTTTCAAGAGGATGTTGGTGGGCTCTAGTCATGTTTCCCTGAGGGCCGTGAACGTGGCTATGTTGGCATCGGAGGCATCACCCCGAGTTCTGGTTTCCTGACCTCGACATTCGGCACCGCAGCAGGCCTCCTTAATTATAGCGATATGGCACGATCGGCAGGCGGCCTAAACACTGGCGCGTGCGATCGCTAACGTGATCGCGGGCTTGTCAGCCGCGCCGCTGAAAATCGTCGGCGGCTCCGGCAGTCCGCTGCGGGTTATTGCGATCACACCGTAAACCAGGCCGCGGTGAGTTCAACAATGGCGTCCTAACTTCGACCCAAACAAAAGCCATTGCCTGACCGGCCACCTACAACCGCTTTAAGAACGCTACCTTATTCAAGTAGACTGACTATCCAATCGAGGGCTGGCCACTTGCACAAACTGAGATCGTATTTGAACCGCATTTGCATCACGCTCCTTTTCCTTTTGCTTGCCGCTTCAGCGATCGCACAGTCTGTTCCTGAGGAATTGTTCACTGGGCTCAAATGGCGCCTGATTGGGCCATTCCGTGGCGGCCGGGTAGTCGCAGTCGCCGGGGTTCCCGGCAACTCTACTACTTTCTATTTTGGCGCCGTGAATGGTGGGATTTGGAAAACCACAGATGCCGGAACTGTCTGGACGCCGATTTTTGATGGCCAGCCAGTGGGTCCAATCGGTGCAATCGCCGTGTCTTCCTCCGATCCCAAGACCATCTATGCCGGAACCGGCGAGTCTGATATTCGTTCCGATCTATCTTCCGGGAACGGCGTCTACAAATCCTCCGATGGCGGCTCTACCTGGACACACATCGGACTTGAGGACACGCGGCAAATCAGCCGGATCGTGGTCGATCCGCACGATCCGAACGTCGTCTACGTCGGAGCGCTCGGTCATGCTTATGGTCCAAACGAACAACGTGGTGTTTACAAGTCTGTCGATAGAGGAGCACATTGGACTAAGACGCTCGATACGGGGTCCGAAATTGGCGTTTCAGATCTGGCGGTCTGTTCCGGCAATCCGCAGATTTTGTTTGCCGGCACATGGAATGCGCATCGTCCTCCTTGGAGCACGTATGCTCCTATCGACGGACCCGGTGGCGGCCTCTATCGCTCTCAAGATGCCGGCAAGACATGGTCCCACCTCAACGGCAACGGATTACCGGAAGGCGATTGGGGACGCATTGGCATTGATGTTGCGCCAGACGGCAAGCGAGTCTACGCGCTCATCCAAGCAAAGAAGTCTGGTCTCTATCGTTCTGATGACGATGGCGACACGTGGGTCCTTGAGAACGCAGACCCGCGTCTCACTAGTCGCGCCTGGTATTTCAACAGCATCACCATCGATCCAAACAATCCCGATGTCATCTACATCCCAAATGTCGCTCTCTACCGATCCGAAGATGGAGGGAAGACGATTTCGATTGTTCGCGGCGCGCCCGGTGGCGACGATTACCACCAAATTTGGATCGACCCCAAGAATTCTGCCAGCATGGTTCTCGGAACGGATCAGGGCACCACAATCAGTCTCGACCGCGGCCAGACTTGGAGTTCGTGGTACAACCAGCCCACCGCTCAGCTCTACCACGTGATCACTGACAACCAGTTTCCCTACGTTGTGTACGGCGCGCAACAAGATAGTGGAAGCGCTGCTGTCTCAAGCCGCACCGACCATGGTCAAATCACGCCCCGCGATTGGTTTCCCGCAGGCGGAAGCGAGAGCGGATATATGGCGCCCGATCCTAAGGATCCGAACATCATTTATCTGAGTGGAACGTACGGTCGCGTTGATCGCCTCAACAAACGAACGGGACTCAGCCAGGATATTACTCCGTGGCCGGCGCTGACATTTGGTACTGCGATCAATCAGCGAAAATATAGGGATCCTTGGACTCCGGTCCTGGTTTTTTCACCCACTGACAGGTCAGTTCTCTACCTCGGGACGCAATACGTGATGAAAACCGCCGATGGGGGACTCCACTGGCAGACCATCAGTCCTGATCTCACCGGGTCGACGCAGTCGGTGGCAGACAACAAGCCGCAAGGACAGCCTACGATGGAAAATGCGAAACAGCGAGGATATGGCGTAGTGTTCACTATTGCGCCGTCGGCTCTAAACCACGATCTGATCTGGGCCGGAAGCGACACGGGATTGATTCACCTCACGCGCGACGGCGGAAAAACCTGGAACGGTGTGACACCCCGTGGCCTCAGCGACTGGAGCAAGATCTCGTTTATCGAAGCTTCGCACTTTGACCCTGCCGTTGCCTATGCGGCGGTGGATCGCAGCCGCCTTGATGATCGCACGCCCTACCTCTATCGAACACGCGACTACGGATCTACCTGGACATCGATTACGAACGGCATTGCGGCCGACTCTTTCCTGCGCGGTATTCGCCAAGACACCGAGAGTAAGTCACTGCTCTTCGCCGGAACCGAAGTGGGAGTTTACATATCATTCGATGACGGCGACCACTGGCAACCCTTGCAACTCAATCTTCCAGCGACTTCCGTTCGCGACCTCACGATTCATGGCGAAGATCTGATAATTGCCACGCACGGCCGCTCCTTCTGGATTCTGGACAACATTACACCCCTGCGCCAGGCATCCGAGGCCGGAAAGGCAAACGGATTTTGGCTCTACCATCCAGCGCCAGCATTTCGCATTGATAACGATTCCTTTGTGGGCACGCCGCTCCCGCCTGAAGAACCGACCGCCGAGAACCCTCCCGCTGGTGCCATGATTGATTATTTTCTCAAGTCTTCAGCCAGCAACGTCACGCTGGAGATTTTCGATGCGCAAAAGGCCCTCGTGTGCAAATTCTCCTCGGAAGATAAACCTACGGAGAAGCATATCTCTCTCCCTATCGCGGAGCGTTGGTTCCCTACGCCTGAATCCTTGCAGAGAACTCCGGGAATGCATCGCTTTCTCTGGAGTCTTGCTTGGGGCAGCTCCGGTGGACCGACGGCGGATGAAGAATCCGAATATCGTAATCCCAGCGGCCCAAAGGTAGCGCCGGGAATCTACCAAGCCCACCTGACAGTCGACGGAAGGACGCAGAGTCAGCCCCTGAAGGTCATAATGGATCCGCGCTCGCCCGCGACTCCCGAAGTACTTCAGCAGCAGGTGCAACTCGGTCGACAGATCTTCGTCGAAGCCATCGAGGCACGCCGCGCCCTCGCCGAGATCGCTTCGGTACGGAAACAACTGTCTGACGTTGAGCAGAAAGTTACACAAAACCCCGCTCTTAGGGCGGCTTTGGCAGACGCTCAATCGGAGATCGTAAAGATTCTTTCTAATAAAGAAAACCTTAAACATCAGAATAAAGGATTGCAAGACGACTATATCGAACTGGCTTCAGCACTGAATGTTGTCGAAGGTGGAGATCGTGCCGTGCCATCGCAAGCGATTGCTGTCTACAAAGAGTCCAGCCAGCGTGTCAAAGAAGGTATCGCTCAGTGGACCACATTCAAGCAAATTAAATTGGCCCAGATAAATCAGAAGTTGCGCGAAGGAAGTCTGGCTCCGATTCGCGATCTCGGAAATTGAACAGGAAGTGCAACTCGCGAGGTTATGCTCGCCGCGCGCGAACTGAACGTCGATAAGCTACCGGAGAGCATTCGCAACTGGATTAACGAGAAGCTGATCTACGCTCATGGCTACGGCATCACGATGAACCCAGTCAATTGGTTCACGCCGGAAGGGCTGCCGCCGTTGATTCTGAGCAACCTGCCCGTCCAGAGCACGGTGCGTAGTCTAGCCGTGACGCGCCCAGAGATCTATTTCGGCGAGTTGACTAATACCGACGTGTACGTGAAAACACGGCAGAAGGAATTCAATTACCCGCAAGGCGTGCGCGGGTGTGAGCAAAGGGTCGATCGCAAATAGTTTAACCGCGAGATTCACCTTTTTGGGAGAAGCCATCGAAGTGCCCGAGATGAATGCCTCCGAGACTGCCCTTGCCAGTGCGATCGGCATGGTCTTGCGCGGTATTACTTTGATATGTGCGTGAATTCCTGGAACGGTAGAGCTGCGCGAGTGTGAAGAAGAGAGTCGCCAGTGTGACCCACGCGAACCAGTCCCCCTAGCACGAGATAGAGAGTTGCGTCGTGCATCGCTGGTATCTTCGCCACCAGCGTGGCGAAAGGTGCAGGGTCGCTTCGAGTCTCGGCGAGCATACGGCCACGGTCGTCACTCACTGTCAGGCACCCGTTCTTTGCCGCGTGGGCAACGCTGAAGCCGCTTTCCACACCACGCATTATCGCTATGTGACCGTGCCAACTCCGGTCGACATTGAAATCCCAGCCAGGATCGAGCATCAGGCCCACACCCGCCTCGCCGTACTGACCGGAGAGCGGCGTAGAGTCCATATCCTTGCAAATGCCGTCGCCCCAGATCACGGAAGGCTTCCTTATGAGCGTTAGGGTCGTACCGGGCTTGTATTTGGATTCCATTGGGGGCAGCATGTGGTGCTCGTCGTAGCTCAGCACGGGAGTTCCCGGCCTGTATACCCGCGCCTGGTTGTACTGCATCGTCGACGCTATGTGGACCACACCTGCGACGATCGTTGAACCTGTCTTGTCGGCCAGAGATTGAAATATGGCATCGGTGCCCACGGTATTAGGGTCCACGAGCGTGCCAAGCTTTTCCGGCAGCACGATAACTTGCGCTCCGCGGCTAGCGAGCGTTTCCGCTTCGGCAGAGTAATCGCGAAACAGGCGTTCGGTCTCGGCGCCTTGAGCAGCCGTATACAAGTTAGCTGGCGAATCGGATGCGATGAGTCCCACCCTCACTTGTTGGCGTGGTGATGGCACTGCGAGGCGCAACACGCCGAAGATCAGCGCTAGTGCAATCACGCCGAGGCTCGCACCAACAATGCGCAACGCCTGCTTTGGCGCGGTACGGCGTAGATACAGGCCGATGGCCAGCGCGGCTGGAAACAGTAGCAGCAGAAAGCTCATGCCCAGGGACCGCTGACGGAGGCGAGTTGCAGGAAAGGCAGGAAGTTCAGCTGCGAGTAGGATAGACTACCCGCCGTGCGGTTCGACGTAGTGAGGTTCCCAATGTATTCGCACGAAACCCATGTCGCCGGGAGGGCCAGCAGTGCGCTCCATGGAGCGCCGCGCAGCAGCAGCGCGCGGAAGAGCAGCACCGCCAAAGTGAACGTGAGCGCCACGGTGGAATAAATACCCATCCACGGGGTGGGCGGGGCATGCAGCGCCGTGCGGAAGTATTGCCACATGCTGAGACTGCCGATTAGCGAGGAGAGGAATGCGGCCAAAGCCGCGCCCCACCACGAAGTGCGCGACGCGAACAAGAGCACGGGGAGTGGAGCGAACCACATCAGCGGCCACCAGGGGACCAGGCCGTTGCCGAACCACATCAGTACCGCTGTGGAAACCACCGCAAGGAACCCGATGCCGATGCGCCTGAAGTCAGTTGCGAATGCCACGGATGTACCTCCTGAAGGAGCGCCGGTAGACGGCGCGAAAACGAGTGGGCGGCCCGCCCACGCGTCCGCCCAAATAGAGCATGATGAGGCCGTGGGAAAGGGCGCTCATCTCGAAAACGATCTCCCACGCGTCATCCTTGCGGAGGTAGCCGCTCTCCACGCCCTCCCGTATGCGCCTCCGTCCCCTCTTTGTCCAGCAGGGGACGGGCTGCATTAGCAATCTTGCAAGAGGTGGAAACACTGTCCATGTAGACAGTGTATACATGAACAACGAAAAACGCGTTGCTGAGTAGTTTCGTTCGCGGCCCAGTCAGATAG
>Ga0182024_10013386_pt1 | contig 16026 bp, 16 predicted proteins | sample P32metaG_FD_120480 | JGI IMG/M metagenome (GOLD analysis project Ga0182024, IMG submission 120480) | Permafrost microbial communities from Stordalen Mire, Sweden - P3-2 metaG (Illumina Assembly) | ecosystem: Environmental > Terrestrial > Soil > Wetlands > Permafrost | place: Sweden: Stordalen... | reverse complement strand
TCACCGTGACCAACCCGATGGACGTGATGAACTACGTCGTCCTCAAGGCGACGGGATTCCCAAAGCACCGGGTGGTGGGAATGGGAGGGGTGCTCGACCTGTCCCGCTTCAAGCACGTCCTTTCCCTGAGGCTGGGGGTCTCTCGCTCGTCGATCACCGCGCTGGTCATCGGAGAGCACGGTGAGAACATGCTCCCCCTCGCCAGGTACACTTCGATAGGCGGCGTCCCACTCACCTCTCTGCTGAATGAGAAGGAGGTCGAGGAGACCATCCAGAGCACGAGGCAGGTGGCTATAGACGTGATCTCCAAGAAGGGGGCTACGGTCGACGCCCCCGGAAACGCAATCGCGAGGATGGTAAGGGCGATCGCCTGGGACCGGAAGGAAGTCCTCCCGGCTTCGTCGTTCCTCGACGGCCAGTATGGGGTGAGTGGTCTCGGTATAGGTGTCCCCTTGATGCTCGGCTCGGCTGGGGTCGAGCGGATATTCGAGCTGCAGCTCAACGATGGGGAGCGCGCGCAGTTCATGAAGGGCGTCGAGACGATCAAGGAGGGCATCGCGGCGCTTCCCCCTGCCTGAGAATGTCGCTCATCCGAAAAGTCGGAAACTGACAGGCACCCGTTTCAATACATTTAAAATCACACGATAGGCGGCGGTCTTCAGGCCAACGTAGATGCTCATCATCGCGCTCCTGAAAGGAGTTCCGGCGAGGACTACGAAGGTCGTGACAGTCGGGGGCGTCCTCAGACGCGAGGAGATGGAGATCGTCCTCAACCCGCACGATTCAAAGGCGATCGAAGCCGCTGACTATGTGAAGAGGAAGGTCGGCGGGAAGATCGTCGCGTTGAGCATGGGGCCCGAAATCAAGCTCTCCCCGCTCATCAAGCCGCTCTACCATGCGGAAGTATTCGGGGTCGACGAGGCCTTCATTCTCAGCGACAGAAAGATGGCTGGCGCGGACACGCTGGCGACATCATACGCGGTCTCCCTGGGCGTGAAGAAGGTCCTCGAGCGGCACGTCAAACCGATTGAAGAGCTAATCTCGACCATAAACAGCGGCGCGCCCGCAGACGCGGTCGCCGCCAAGGCGAAGGAGTTCTACTCGCAGAACCTGGTCCCGAACATGGTCTACTCCGAGCTGCCCGCTGTGAAGGACAGCATCGTCAAGCAGCTGTCCTCTGGAAAGCTCTCGGCCGGACAGGCGGTCAAGATGCTCGAGGGGGTCAAGGCGGGGTATTCAGATTTCATAATAGTCTCTGGGATAAAGACCACCGACGGCGAGACCGGCAGCGTCGGACCGCAGGTCGCCGAGTCGCTTTCTGAGGCGATGGGGGTGGACTTTCCCCATCTCACCTACGTCGAGGACTTTGATATCGATTCAAAGACGCTGCTCATAGAGGCCGAGAGGAAGATCGGGAGGTTGATGCAGAAGGTGGAGCTGCGCTGTCCGGCGCTGCTGACTATCTCCCCGGAGTACGCCCCTCGGCCCCCCGACCCAGCCACACAGGTCTCAGTCCGGGGGAACAGCTTCAGAGCCAAGACGCTCACCCCGATGAAGTGGAATGCGGACGAGCTGAGCGCGGACCCCTCCCGGCTGGGGTTGGCAGGTTCTCCTACGATAGTCGGACCGGGCATCGACATCGGCAAGCCCCCTGTCCAGAAGATCGTCGGCAAGAGCATCGTGTTCACGAAGCGCGTGGAAAAATTCTCGAGCGGCATGGTGGACTTTGGTCCCTATGACGTGGGGGATCTGGCCCAGCTGCTCCCCGAGGCGGCCTTCGCCGAGCTGAAAGCCAGGGGGGTGCTCGGCCCGTTCACGTTCGAGATGTTCCAGCAGGAGTTGTTCGTGTGAGCGCGAGCGCGAGCGCGAGCTCGAGTGCTACCATCGAGACCCCGGACTATAGAGACGTCTGGGTCTACCTGCAGCGAGAAGGTGATTCCCTCTCTTCTGACTCCAAAGAGCTGATAGCTGCCGGCAGGAGAGTCGCAGACAAGCTCAAGCAGGAAGTGGTGGGGGTCCTCCTCGGGCACGACCTGAAGGGAATCGCGAAGGAGGCGGTCGAGTTCGGCGCTGACAGGGTGCTCGTGGTGGATGACCCGGCTCTCGGAGATTACTTCAGCCTCAGGATAGTGGACACGCTACACAATCTGGTGAAGCAGAGGAAGCCATACTCGTTCCTCTTCCTTTCGACCGAGCAGGGTAAAGACCTGGCCCCCCGTCTGGCCTATAGAGAGAAGACCGGTCTGGCGACCGACAACATCCAGCTCGAGGTCGATGATTACTTCAGCCCGGGCGCCAAGGTCACATACAAGAACCTCGTCATCCAGATCCGCCCGGACTTCGGTACGAGGGTCGCGAAGATCTATACCCCGCGCAACCGCCCCCAGATGTCCACGGTCAGGCCGGGGAACTTCGAGCCGCTCCCCAGAGACCCGAACAGGAAGGGCGTCATCGAGAAGCTGGAGCTTCCGAACAGGGGCAAGACGTACTCCGCCGTCGTCAGGGAGATAAGGGAACTACCCAAGCCGGCCATCAATCTGAAGGAAGCCCAGGTGGTCATCAGCCTCGGGATGGGCGTGCTGAGGGACAAGAGCGGAGCTGTCCGAGACCCTCGTGACGCCTACGAGCTGGCCATGAAGCTCAAGAAGGTCATAGAGCAGAAGGAGGGGCTCAAGGTCGAGATAGGCGCGTCCCGGGCTCTGATATACGCCGAGCTCAAGGAGCTGCAGGGGTTCGTGAGCAAGGAGAACCAGGTAGGACAGACGGGCACGACCGTCAGCGCGCAGGTGTACATCGCCCTCGGGATAAGCGGCGCCCTGCAGCACAAGGTCGGGATGCAAAAATCGAAGAAGATCGTCGCCGTCAACCTGGACCCCAACGCACCGATATTCCAGATAGCGCACTACCCGATAGTCGAGGATGTCTATGATTTCCTGCCGAAGATGATCTCCTGCCTGGAGGGAACGACTAACGCAGCCTGAGTTTGACGCGATAGTCGTCGGCGCAGGGTTGGGGGGCTCGGCCTGCGCGCTCTCCCTCGCCAGGAAAGGGGTGAACGTACTCGTACTGGAGAAGGCGAAGATCCCCGGCGAGAGGAACATGAGCGGTGGCGTGCTCTTCGGCACGTACGCCGGCGGCTACGGGATGCTCGACCTCGTCCCGGACTTTGAGACCGACGCGCCGGTGCAGAGGAGGATAGTCACGCACGAGGTCAACGTGCTCTCCGACCCGGACTGGGACGAGGGCACCTACCGCTATTATCGCATAGGAAAGGACTCCCTGCCTTCGAAGCTCGGGCTCTTCAGGGTCGACCTCGACTCCGGACACGACTACTCCGTCCTCCGGAGAGACTTCGACCAGTGGTTCGCCAACAGGGCCGTGCAGGAAGGGGCCATGCTCTCCACCCAGACGAGCGCCGAGAGTCTCATCATCGAGAACAGCACTGTCGTCGGGGTCAGGACCACGCACGAAGACCTGAGGGCGAACGTCGTCATCGACGCGTCGGGGGTAGTCTCGAACCTGGTCGAGATGGCCGGTCTGCGCGCGAAGCTCGAGCCGAACGAGCTCTATCACGGCCTCAAGCACGTATACAGGATGGATCCGAGCGTCATCGAGAAGAGGTTCGGGCTCGCCAAGGGCGAGGGCAAGGCCCAGGTCTACCTCGGACCGTTCATGAAGGGTGTAAACGGTGGAGCGTTCCTCTACACGAACCAGGAAACCCTCTCGGTAGGGATAGTCGTCTCGATGGACTCGATGGTGGAGGCGTTCACCGAGCGCTTCGACCAGGTGGGTAAGAGCATAGACATCCTCGAGGCGTTCGAGTCGCATCCGATGGTGGCCGAGCTGCTGCAGGGAGGAGAGCTGCTCGAGTACTCCGCCCACAACGTCCCCAAAGGCTACAAGTGCATGCTCAAGAAGCCCTACGCGGCCGGTTTCATGGCCGTCGGCGACTCGCTCGGCGCTTTCGTAAAGGTGGGCCCGCTCCTCGACGGGATGAGGAGGGCGATAACCACCGGGATGATGGCCGCGGAGGCGTTCCTGCAGGCGAGCGAGCATGGCTCGTTCACAGGTTCGGCCCTTTCTTCATACCAGTCGCGCCTGGCTCCCGTGTATCGTGATATCGGCAGGTCGAAGAACGACAGCAGGGTAAGCGAGAGCAGACTCGTCTATCGGGTGCTTCCAAGGCTTCTCTTCTCGACCTACCTGCTCTACCGCGAGAGGAGGATAACGGTGGACCGGAAGAGAGCGCACGCGAAGGACGCCATCCAGCGGGTCCAGGGTGGCACGAGCATGCTGAACTACGACGAGGACGAAGTGTACTCGCACATCGCGGTCAACACCGAGAAAGGCTCAGCGTCGTCCCTCAAGCCCTGGGTGCCGGCCTGTCCGGTGAACTGCTACACGCTCGTCACTCCGAAAGGGGTCTTTGTCTCCTACACAGACCTTCTGGAATACAACATGCGCCCGTTGGAGAAGAAGTACGCGCAGTCCAACGGTTTCGAGGCGGAGAGCCTCGAGCTCAAGGCGATCGAATCCGCCGCCTTTGACACCACTCTTCGCGATGTCGCGCAGGGCGAGCTGAGGTTCGACCACGTGGCGTGCGTCGCATGCGGGACCTGCGGCGAGATCGGTCCCAAGGAGGTCGTGGCCTTCGGACCAGAGCGGGATGGGCACGGCGTCCGCTACCGCTACGGCTGAGCGTATCTAGAACCCGTGAGAAAGATAGTCCATCCGTCCGCCATCGACCACCATGGTCTGCCCCGTCATGAAGCTCGAGTCGTCGCTCGCGAGGAACAGGATGGCCTTCGCCATCTCCTCCGGCTTCGCTATGCGGTTCAGCGTCGCACGGGCCGAGAGGTCTGCGACCGCCTGCTGAAACTGCTCGAGGGTCTTACCCACCGTGGTCATGTCGGTTTCGGTGTATCCTGGAGCGATGCAGTTCACGTTGATTCCCTTCCCCCTGAACTCGAGCGCGAACCGTTTGGTAAGGACCATGACCGCCGCCTTGGTGACCGCGTAGCCGGTGGTCCCAATGAAGGACGTGCCGAGGCCGGCGTTTGAGGATACGTTGACTATCTTTCCTCCGTCGCCCCGCTCGAGCATGTGCTTTCCCACCGCGCGAGTGCAGTAGATCGTGCCCTTCACGTTCACGGCGAGCATCGCGTCCAGGTCCTCGTCCTTCAGGTTGAACAGGTCGCCCCGAAGGAGGATTCCCGCGTTGTTGACCAGGATATCGATCCTTCCGAACCGGGCGATGGCCTTCTCGACCATCGAGGCCACCTCCGCCTCCTTGGAGATGTCTCCCTTGAGCGCTAATGCTTCTGCGCCCGCAGCCGCGACGGCCTTCGCCAGTTCGATGGCTTCTTTCTCGGCCCTGCTGTAGTTGATGCAGACCTTTGCTCCTTCCCGGGCGAAGAGCTCGACCGTCGCCTTTCCGATTCCCCTCGACCCGCCGGTGATTAGCGCTACTTTGCCGTCTAGTTTTCCCGACATGATGGCGCCCGGCCGACGCGGCCGTTCTTAAAGCGTCTTTGGATGCCCTTCCGGAACTGAAGAGATAGTCGAAGTCCGAGAAAGTTCAATTATAAAATCCCGAGAGCCCTGGACATTGGCGTCTGCGAAGTATCTCTTCCCCTACATCCTGATCACCGCTTTCACGTACGTGTTCGCGAAGGACGCCCTCTCGTATGCGTCTCCCTTCGTGTATGGCGCGCTGACGACCTTCGTCACCTGCATAGCGTTCTTCGTCGTCACACGCGGGAAGCTCATCCTCAACAAGGACACGATTCTGTTCTCCGTCTTCTACTGGCTCAGCGGCGCCTGCTTGCTTCTCGGACTGAACTTCATCTCCTCGTCCCAATCTGCCATCCTGTCGTTTACGATGCCTCTCATCGCGATACCTCTCTCCGTCTACGTCCTAGCCGAGCGGGCTTCCAGGGTCGAAGCATACGGGGCCGTCATAGGATTCGCGGGCATAGTCGTGTACAACCTCCCTCTCCTCGGCGGGACCGTGACCCTGATCGGAGTCGGCCTCACTCTGGGAGACGCATTCTTCTGGGCGCTCTTCTCCGTATACATGAGGAAGCTAAGGCTCCAGGACCCGGCGCAGACGCTCGCCACAGGGGCGTTGGTCAGCTTCCTGTTCTACGGGGCCTTGTCTTTCACAGACTTCAGCTTCCGGCCGTCTTTGAACCTCGCCTTCGACGTCGGATTTCTCGGTATCATCGCGTGGGCGCTCAATCCCTTTCTCTGGATGGCGCTGCTGAGGACGGAGAAGCTGGCCAAGCTCACGACTCTGATATTCATCGCCCCGCTCGTGACGCTTGTCTATGGGGTGGCTACTACCGGGGTCGTCCCGAGCTACATCACCCTGGGCGGGGTCGTGCTGATCTTCGTAGGCATCTACACCTCCAACATCCTCGGAGGAAGAGATGCTGATCTCGTCCAGCCTCCTGCGACGCCGGCCCCACCGCTGGGGCACGATTCATAAGACTCGGGAACCGCTCCGCCCGCCGGTGGGAAGAAAGATGCTCAAGTTCGACGTGGTCGTGATAGGCGCCGGGATACTAGGCGTCTCCTCCGCGTATCACCTCCAGAAGAGCAGCCCGGACAAACGGATCCTCGTCATCGACAGGCTCGGCGACGCCGGGCAGGCGAACACCGGGAGGAGCAACGCCATGTTCAGGAACACCTTCAGCTCATCCGACAACCAGGTGCTCGCCAACTCGTCGATCGATTTCTACCTTCACGTTCAGCGGGAGCTCGGCATCGACATCGGCGTGGACACGATCGGTTACCTGTGGCTGATGAGCGACAGACAGCTCTCCGCCGCGGAGGGCTACCTTGAGAAGATGGCCGGGAACGGCATCGATTTCAGGAGGTTCGGCGAAACAGAGCTACGGAACGCGATCCCGGGACTGGAGACGAGGCAGGACTCGGACGAGGCGAGGGTCATGTCGCTCGAGGAGGTCGACGGGGGCATCTTCGGGCCGAAGTGCGGACGCCTCGCTCCTGACAAGCTCGTGGGGTTCTACAGGGACAGGTTCCGCGAGATGGGCGGTCAGGTGATGTTCAACCAGGAGGCGGAGCACCTCATCGTCGAGCCGAGGGAAGGGCTCGGGGTTGAGGGGGAACCCTTCGTCTGGCAGGAGTCCAGCGTCGTCGGGGTCCGACTGGGAGACGGGAGCGAGGTCCGCGCGGAGACCGTCGTCGTCGCCGGTGGAGCGTGGAACAACGAGCTCCTCGACCCGATCGGGATAGATGGGCACGTGAAAGCGAAGAAGAGGCAGCTCTTCGCCGTCCCCGCCAAGGGCGTCCCCTCCCTGGAGACACTCCTGTGGACAAAGGGCCTCAACGACTCGGGGACTCTGCCGTTCGTGATACTCCCAAAGTCGGGCCTGTTCGTGAAGCCCGTCAAGGAGAGCGGCGAGTTCTGGATCGGGTGCGAGGATGAGATAAACAGACCGTTCATCACCTTCCCGGAGCACGACCTGGAGAGATACCCGGCCGAACCCCGGTACTACGAGCTCAACGTGCATCAGGTGCTCAGGGAATACATGCCGCAGTTCGAGGGGGCGAGGCCGAGCAGGATGTGGGCCGGGCTCTACTCCTACAACACGCTGGACAACATGCCGTACGTCTTCGAGCAGGACGGCCTCATCGCCGTGGGAGGCGACAGCGGAAGCGGGGTGATGAAGGGGGACTCTCTGGGCAGGGTGGTCGACTCGGTCTACAGGGACGGGTGGGACGCAGAGACGACGCTATACGGAGGGGCTACCTACAGGGCTTCGAAGCTGAGCTTCCGGCACCGTGACGTGGAGCGGGAAGAGTGGGTCCTCTGACGGGGCGGCTGCTCAGCGGTCTCTCCATTTTGATTTCTTGATGGTGATCACGAAGAACAGGACCGTCGTCGCTATGAGGATGACCCACGCGATCGCCAGGCTCGTCCCAGGTTCGGGCAAGAGGCCTGCGGCGTTCTGCGCGATCTCTGAAGCATAGGTCGTCGGGGACAGGTAGGCCAGGTACCTGTACGGGAGGGGGATGTACGTGATCGGGTAGTACACGGGCGGGATCGTGGAGAAGAGAGTCGTGAAGATTCGCGAGAACGAATAGCTCTGGACAATGTCAGACGAGATGGTCGCGAGGAGGAATCCCAGGGAGACGGAGGCGAAGAACATGAGGAGCATCACTGCGACTATGGCCCCCACCTGAATCGTCGAGACGTGGACGTAGAGCGCGAAGAGGATCGAGAGCAGGGCCAGGGCCGGCGCGGCGTAGATCAGCTCGGCTATCGTCATCCCTGTGACGTAGACCAGCGCGCTCGTCGGGGTCGCGACGACGATGTCCTGCAACTTAAAGTCGTTCTTCAGGTGCGAGAGGTCTGCCTGGAGGGAGGTCCCAGCGGAGAACATCGTCATGATGAGGCCTCCCTCGATCGCCTCGCCGAAGAGCGTCCCTTTGCTCGCCAGGGTGATGATGAGGAGGAACGAAAACGGCGAGAGTACCGTGTTCACCAGCACGACGGGGTAGTTCCTCATCTCGTAGACGGAGAGCACCAGGATGGATGCTAGTATCTGGTTGGCTTTGCGGCTCAGGTCTTCTTCGCCTCCGGCCGGCTCTCGTCCTCCGAGACTATGTAGTAGAACACGTCGTCGAGGTCGACCGGGTTGAGCGAGAACGCGGTCTTCTGGTCGACGAGCTCTCTTGAGATCCTGATCGCCTCTTCCTCGGTCGTCATGATCTGCAATTCGCCGTCCTTCCTGACGAACCTCTCCCCCTCGAACGACCCGAGCTTCGCGTCGCGGTTCGAGATCCTCAGGGTGTACCGGTACTTCAGCTGGTTCCTCAGCTCCTGCATCGTCCCGATAGAGAGGAGCCTCCCATCGTTCAGGATGGCGATCCTGTTCGATACCGCCTCGGCCTCCTCCAGGTAGTGCGTCGTCAGGAATACGAACCTCTTCTCGCCGAGCTCAGTCAGGACATCCCAGAGCTGGCGCCTGGATATCGGGTCGAGGCCCGTCGTGGGCTCGTCCAGGAATATTATCTGGGCGTCAGACGCAAGCGCCATCGCGACAAGGACCTTCCTCTTGATGCCCCCGGAAAGGGTGGAGTTCATCCTGTGCGCATAGGTCTCTATCCCCACCTTGAGCATCGCCTCGTCGGCGAGCTTTCTCGACTCCGAATATCCCACGCCCCTCCAGAGAAGGTACGACGAGATCGTCTGCCGAGGATTCATCCACGAGACCGTCCTCCCCTCTTGAGGCACGACCGCGATCATCTCCCTGAGCTTCTTGGCGTCCCTCATCACGTCGAGGCCGTTGATGGTGGCGCTCCCGGAGCTCGGCTCGAGCAGGGTTGCTAGAATCCGCGTAAGGGTCGTCTTACCCGCGCCGTTCCTGCCGATCAGGGTGAAGATACCCGACGTCGGCGTGGTGAAGCTGACGGTGGAGAGTGCGACCTTCCCGTTACTGAATTTCTTCGAGATGCCATTGCAGTTGAGCTCCCCCGCTGAGGTCATCTCAGGTTCGCCCTCCTCCTGAGCTGCTCCCTGTAAGCTACTCTCGAGAGTTCGTCCGCCTGCGAGTTCTCTTCCCTTGGCACCCAGACGAAGCTCAGCCTGCTGAACTTTCTGGCGACTTCCTTGGCCTCGAGGTACTTGTCTACGTACGTGCCCTCGGCCTCGCTGTTGTATGCCTTCTTGCTGACCTTCCACTCGCCCGCCATCTGGTTCGCGAGCATCTTCGAATCGGACTTGACCACGATCTCCTCATCGGTGAGTGCGGCTACGGATTTGAGCGCCTCGACGAGCCCCGCGTACTCTGCATGGTTGTTGCTGACAGGGTCTCCGTCGAAGCCGTGACCTCTCTTCAGCTCTTTCCCGTCACGGTATACGACATAACCGTAGGTGCCGATTCCCGGATTCGTGGGTTCCGCCAGCCCATCAGTGTATATCTCTATCAAATCGTAAATCCGCCCGAATCCTCACTTCCTGCTGTTCAAAAAGGGGGGAGGTTGCCCTAGCGGGACAACCCGTCCTTCCAGAATAGTAGACCGGGTCTACTGTTCTGTTGAATCTTCTTCCGTAGATTCTTCCTCAGAGGCCGTGTCCTCTGATGCTGCAGCCGTCGTCGAACCGTCCACAAGCTGTCCGCTCGCGTACCTGTTCGATACTTGGGTGACCTTGATCCTTACCTGCTGGCCCTGCTTTGCGCCGGCCACGAAGATGACGAAACCGTCTATCTTTGCGATGCCGTCGCCGCGTCTGCTTACGTCGGAGATAGTAACGTCGTACTCCTTTCCGACCTCAACAGGCTTGGGCTTGAAGGATCTAAAGCCGCCTCCACTACTTCCACTGCTGGAGCTGCCGCCGAATCCACCGCGGTTATACCCGCCACGTTGTCCGAAACTCATCCGTTTTCACTTCCTACCTATGTTTCCGTCGGTGGTAATGTCATGCCTCGACGTGTAATTAAATGTTATTCACGCGTGGTTCAAAAGTGCACCAACGTGCTCAGAAAAGTTGATTTAGCTCTAAGGCGAACGGAACGAAGAGACATTTGGCCAAGGTCCGAGAGATTATGACCAAGGGCGTCCCGCAAGTAGACGCGACTGCTAGCGTGCTGGATGCGGCGAGGGTGATGAACCAGAAGAAGGCCAGCGGGGTCGTAGTCTTCCAGGAAGGCAAGCCGGTCGGCATGCTCACGGAGCGGTCGATACTCCGAAGGTTCGTGAAGCTGGACAAGCGCCCCGAAGAGGTGAAGGTGAGGGACGTGATGACACCCCTGATGAAGATCAGCGCAGAAGCTTCCGTGAAGGAAGCGGCCAACAAGATCCTCGACAACGGCCTGACCAGGCTCGGGGTGTTCGAGGGAGAAAAACTGGTCGGCTGGGTCACCCTGACGGACATAGCCAGGGACAGCTCCAAGCAGGGTATCGTAGACTCGTTGACGCGCCAGAACCAGGCTGGGTCCCATGACGAGATGATCTGCCCCGCGTGCCGCTCGGGGATAATGAAGAAGGTCGTAGGGAGCGGAGGTCGTGTCATCCGATGGGAATGCCCGAACTGCATGCACCAGGAGTAATACGCCCGTCCCTTCGCGAGGCTCGCCGCCACCAAGAGTTAATTACCGTAAGGAGCCGCGCAGAACCCAGTTTGGCAAACACTGGAGAGTACTGGGCCGAGAACGTTCCTTGGTCGTTCCGCGACCTTAAGGAAAAGCCCTCCTACGAGACGAGGAGGGAGATGCGGTACAAGCTCCAAGACTACATGGGGTCCGTGATTCCCTTCAAGGGCTACTCTGGGAAGAAGGTGCTCGAGATCGGAAGTGGCGCCGGCCTCGATGCTGCCGAGTTCGCCAGGAACGGCGCGCTGGTCACTGCGGTGGACTTTACCGAGACCGCGGTGAAGGAGACCCTCTCGACCTTCCAGGAGGCGAAGGTCTCGGGAACGGTCCTGCAGATGGATGCGCGGAAGCTCACATTGGAGCCCGGCTCGTTCGACCTGGTCTATTCCTTCGGTGTGCTGCACCATATCCCCGAATACAAGACCGCCCTCTCGGAGGTTCGTAGGGTGCTGAAGGACAACGGGGATTTCATCGGCATGTTCTACAACAAGGACTCGCTGTTATGGAGCTATTCCATCGCCCACCTCGGTCTCAGCATCGAGAGGGTCCCTGGCGTACCGTTCGCGGAACCTTATTCGCAGGGAGACCTTCGTGCGCTCCTCTCCGGGTTCTTCCGGGAGGTCGTGATAACGACGCACTACAACGTCATCGATACTCCGACCGAACGGAAGGTCAAGGTGGGCGTCGACGACCGGTTCGGGGTAGGCTGGCACCATATCGCCAAATGCAAGAAATGAGCTGACGCACCGCGATTACCATATTTTCAATATAGAAAATATGAGAAATATTATCTAACCGGACTGGTGAAGGGAGGGAAAGAGCGCAATCGTGACCCCTTCTCATGGATCTAATTATTCTTAGACACGGCGAGGCAGGAAATAGGATGGCGGTCATGGGCAAGGACGCGGAGCGCGCTCTGACCGTATCCGGAAGGGAGGAGGTGAAGGAGGTGGCGGAGTGCATGAGGGCTCTGAAGATGGAGTTCGACATAATCGCCACGAGTCCCCTCAAGAGGGCGAGCGAGACCGCCGAGATTGTGGGAAAGGCGCTGAAGCAAGAGGGCGCAGTCCAGGCGTGGGACGAGTTGAAGCCGGAGGGCGACTCGAAGGCCCTCTACCGTCGCCTCTCGAAGCTGAAGGCCGATTCGTCCGTTCTCGTCGTCGGTCACGAGCCCTATCTCGGTGCCGTGATCGGCGAACTCATCGGAGCCGGAGCCGGAGCCGGGGTGCATATCTCGGTCAAGAAGGCCGGCCTTGCGAAGGTGGAGCTGACCGCCCTGCTGCCGGTCCCTTCGGGCGAGCTGAGATGGCTGCTCACACCGAAGCTGATCAAGAGGCTAGCATGACCCGGGAAGCGATGGACGAGTGAAAGCCTCCGTCATCGACCTGGGCTACAACTCGCTCAAGATGGTGAGCTACGAGATCAGGGGGGACAACTCGTTCAGAGCGTACGACCAGCAGGGTCAGCTCACCCGGCTAGGTGAAGGCCTGCATCAGACGGGGTTCCTCGGTCAGGAGTCGATCGACCGGACGCTCACCGCCCTTGAGCTTCTCAACGAGGTCAACCGACTGGGGGGCGTCAACCAGGTCCTCGCCGTTGCCACATCGCCCGTGAGGGAGGCCGCAAACGGGGAAGAGTTCCTGAAACGGGCGAAGAGCGAGCTCGGTGTCCGATTCCGCGTCCTTACGGGGAAGGAGGAGGCGCTGTTCTCCTATGTCGGCGCCGCGCGGGCTACACGGTTGCCCGATGTCCTGTTCTTCGACCTGGGCGGGGGTTCTCTAGAGCTGACCTACGCCCGGAACTACCGGGTGAAGAAGATACTCTCGTTGCCCATCGGTGCCCTGAGGATGACCGAGCTCTACGGCGACGAGAACCACAGGTTCGACAAGAAGGATCACGAGAGCCTCCGCCGGAGGGTAGAGGAGCTGCTGCCGTCGAGAGAGGAGCTAGACCTGACAGGGGAGACAGTGTTGATGGGGGTGGGCGGGACGGTGAGGGCTCTAGCGAAGTATGATCAGTGGAAGGCCGACTATCCGCTCAACAAGCTGCACAACTACGTGATCCGCAGAAAATCGATTCTCGCGATCAGCAAGTCACTCCGGAAGATGGACTCCCAGAAGATTTCCCGCATCGAGGCGATGGGGAAGGATAGGGCAGAGAGCATCACGGCGGGCTCTCTGATCGTGGGCATGATGATGAGCCGGATGCGGTTCAGCGAGGTCGTCGTCAGCACTCACGGGCTCAGGGACGGGGTGCTCGCGGAATATCTCCACGACCCGACCTTCTATGCGAAGGGGATGCTGACCGAAGCCAGAGCGAACGAATCGCTCGCGACCTGGTTCGCGACGCGAAGCGGCACCGAGGAGTTCACGCGCGCGCTCGCCTCGCGGTGGATAATCACGACGGACGAGCGCTCCATATTGAACGAAGGCATCGAGGGCTTTCTCGACGTCTACATGGCCACGAGGGCCGAGAGCCTGTTCTACTCCATCCTGAACGAGGACAGCTACCTGGATCACAGGGATCAGCTCGCGCTGGCCCTCGCCATGGTGCGTGCCAAGGCTCCCAAGACATCGAACTGGTTCTACGTGCGCTACAAGTCCGTGCTCAAAGACAAGAGCAAGGAGTCATTGGACAAGGTGGCCGCCTTCGTCCAGTTCGCGGAGATACTCGAGCTGACTCACTCGAAGGCGACGGTCCGGAAGAAGGGGAGACGGCTCCGGTTCACGATCACATCCTCGAGGAGGGACTTCCCGGCGCGGCTCCTCGAACAGGCGGTGCAGGAGCTGGAGGAAGCGACGGGGCTGAGAGTGAAGACGATTGTGGAGCGCAAACAGGCGCAGGCACCGGTCCCCCAAGTTTCACAGAGGGCATCACGATGATTACTAACAAGGCCGCGGCAAAGGAGAAGCTGAAGGGGAGGCTGATAGTCGTCGAGGGGATCGATGGCTCCGGCAAGTCCACGCAGCTGCATCTGCTGGACAAATGGCTCCGGCACCTCGGGCTCCTGGTCTTCAACACCGAGTGGAACTCTTCGGAGGTCGTGAAGGAGATCACTTCGAAGGGGAAGAAGAAGGCCCTGCTCACGCCGACGACGTTCAGCCTGCTGCACGCGACGGATTTCTGCGACCGATACGAGCGGAACGTGCTGCCCCTTCTGAGGGCCGGCTACTTCGTCCTGGCCGACAGGTACGTGTACACGGCGTACGCCCGAGACACGGTCAGGGGCTGCAACCCGCGCTGGGTCAGGAAGATCTACAGCTTCGCCGCCAAGCCGGACGCCGCCTTCTATTATCATGTGCCGGTCGAGATAGCCGTCAAGCGGATCTTGACGGGCAGGCCGAAGCTGAAGTATTACGAGGCCGGGATGGACCTCAACCTCAGCAACGACGAATACGAGAGCTACAGGATATTCCAGAGCAGGATCATCGAGCAGTACAAGTCGATGGCCGCGGCCGAGGGCTTCAGGGTCATGGACGGCTCGCTGGACATCGAGCTGCAGCAGAAGTTGATGAGAAGGCAGGTCACGGAGCTGCTGCCTCCGGATGTTGCGGCGGCGGCGACAAAGGAGCTGAACGCGCGTTGACATCCCCGAAGAGCCTCAGCGAGAGGACGCTCGAATTCTACGGGGACGGTATCCCCTACCTCAAGGGCCGGGACATAAAGGGCCGGCTGATAGTCATAGAGGGACCCGACGGGTCAGGCAGATCGACCCAGGTCGACCTGATCACGACGAAGCTGGAATCCGACGGGCACGCCGTCGCGACTACAGGGCTCAAGAGGTCCGACCTGATCGGCAAGGGGATACTCGAAGCCAAGCAGAAGCTGCCTATCGGGAAGAAGACGCTGACCCTATTCTACGCGGCCGACTTTGCCGATCAGCTGGAGCACAAGATAATCCCGGCGCTGGAAGCCGGCTACATAGTGTTGGCAGACCGCTACATCTACACTCTGATAGCTCGGAGCGTCGTGAGAGGGATAGGGAGGCGGTGGTCGCACGACCTCTTCGGGTTCACCATCAAGCCGGACCTCGTCTTCTATCTAGACGTCCAGCCCGAGGAGCTCTTCCACAGGGTCTTCCAGAAGTATGCGACGCTCGACTACTACGAGTCGGGAGCCGACCTAGGAATCTCCGACGACCTCTACGATTCTTTCGTGATATATCAGCGGATGATGGCGAAGGAGTTCAAGGTGATGGAGGGCCGGTACGGGCTGGTGCCGATCGACGCGAACAGACCCATCTCCGAGGTGAACGCCGACCTTCAGAAGAGGATAGCCGCCTATCTGTCCAAGATAAAGCGGGCACCCGCTTAAATCCACACCCCATCTACCGTGAGGGTCAGACAGAGCGCTGAATGGAGAATACAAGCCTGACGTCAGCCCGATTTGTGGGCGAGTACGAGAAGCTTGCCGACCGGGCCGGCGAAGCCCTGCGCAAGTACCTCGGGAATCCCAACGAGGAGAACACGCGGAACGTCAGAGCGTCGGTGCGCAGGATGAACACCTGCATCGGGATCCTGCCGAAGAAGGCCCGCAGCAAGACCGTGAGGCAACGCCGCGACAGGTCGAGGAAGCTCCTCGCTCTCACGTCCGAGGTTCGGGACAACGATATGATCCGCGCAAGGCTCTCCGGCAGAGCGGGAGACCCGACGGTCGACCTTCTGCTCAAGAACATGGGGGAGGAGAGGGAGAAACACGCCGTCGATTCGATGAAGGCGGCCTGGAAGCTCTTCGAGCTCCGGGGCCCGAAGCTGACGAAGAAGGAGGCCGCGCGCGTCTCGCAGTGGGTGAAGAGAGCGCTCGAGGAGCTTGACGAAGAGATCGGCGCGGAGCTCACGATCGTGGTCAAGAGCGAAGGGAGGATAGACGAGCTTCACTCACTCAGGAAACATGCCAAGAGATT
>Ga0182024_10013385_pt1 | contig 16027 bp, 9 predicted proteins | sample P32metaG_FD_120480 | JGI IMG/M metagenome (GOLD analysis project Ga0182024, IMG submission 120480) | Permafrost microbial communities from Stordalen Mire, Sweden - P3-2 metaG (Illumina Assembly) | ecosystem: Environmental > Terrestrial > Soil > Wetlands > Permafrost | place: Sweden: Stordalen... | reverse complement strand
GGCGGTGCTGGCGATCACGCGCAACGCGTTCATTGTTTATTCTTCGAACGTGTTCGCGATTCTGGGTTTGCGGGCGCTGTATTTCGCACTGGCGGATCTGCTGCCGCGATTCCGCTTCTTGCATCAGGGACTGGCGGCGATCCTGGTTTTTGTTGGCGCGAAAATGACGCTGAGCGAATGGCTGCCGGTTTCCGCGCCGGTTTCTTTAGGGGTTATCGTGGGGATCCTGGCGGTGACGGTGGCAACGTCTTTGCTGTTTCCGGTAGTGGGCGAAAAAGCAAAATAAGTGGGCCTCTGCGCGGTCGTCAGTCTGTGGCGGACTTTCTGTCTGGTTCTCTGCCCTTTTTCCTCTGTGTCTCTGTGCCTCTGTGGCGAAGAACCGAATCGGTCACCACGCGCTAACCTAGGTTCAAGACGAGTATCCGCGGCTCGGTCATCTCCTCGATGGCGTAGCGGAGGCCTTCGCGGCCGATCCCGGAATCCTTTACGCCCCCGTACGGCATGTGGTCAATCCGAAACGCGGACATATCGCCAGCAATCACGCCGCCCACCTCCAACTTTTCAAACGCGGAAAATAGCAGGTTCGAATCGCGCGTGAAGACTCCGGCCTGCAATCCGAACGGCGAATCGTTTACGCGGCGGATAGCGTCGGCGAACTCATCGTACGTCTCCACAATCACTACCGGCGCAAAAACTTCCTGGCAGCTGACCTTCATGTCCGCGCGGACGTTCGTCAGCACCGTGGGCTGCAGTACTGCACCCTGGCGCGTGCCGCCCGCGTGCAGTTTCGCGCCTCCCGCGACAGCTTCATCAATCCACGAAGCCGCGCGGCGCGCCGCGTCTTCGCTGATCATGGGCCCTACGTCGGTGGCTTCATCCAAGGGATCGCCCACGCGCAATTTCCTGACGCCGGCAAGCAGCCGCGCCAGGAATTGCTCCTGCACGCTGCGCTGCGCATAAATCCGCTGCACCGATATGCAGCTCTGCCCGGCATAGGAAAAACCGCCAATGACGCAAAGGTCCGCGGCGACGTCCACGTCGGCATCGGAGTGGACGATCACTCCGGCATTGCCGCCCAATTCCAGCGTCACCTTTTTCTTCCCGGACTTCCCTTTCAGCGCCCAACCTACCGGCACGCTTCCCGTGAAGGTGAGCATTTTCAGACGGTCGTCGCCGACCAATTTCTCGGCTTCTTGATTCGCGAGCGGCAGCACATTCAAAGCGCCAGACGGCAACCCAGCTTGCTCGACAACTTCACCGAGCAGCAGCGACGTGAACGGAGTTTGCGGCGCAGGTTTTAGCACTGTGGTGCAACCGGCGGCAATTGCCGGAGCCACTTTGTGCGCCACCAGATTCAGCGGAAAATTAAACGGCGTGATGGCCAGAATCGGGCCGAGCGCGAAACGGCGAATGATTCCAGCGCGGCCTGCGGTGGAAGCCTGCCAATCGAGAGGCAGCCACTCGCCACCGATTCGCGTAGCCTCTTCGGCCGCGACTGCAAAAGTGAAGACCGCGGGGTCAACCTCGGCGCGCGCCGTGCGGATGGGTTTTCCAGCTTCCAGCGCGATCAGTCGTGCAAATTCTTCGCGGCGCTTGCTGATTCCGTCGGAAATGGCACGGAGAATGGCTTGCCGCTCGTATCCGGCCATCTTGCGCGTGATTTGAAATGCGCGCTGAGCAGCACGCACGGCTTCTTCGGCGTGCTCGGCACTGCCGCGATACGATGTGCCGACTATAGCGCGGTCGTACGGAGCTAAAACTTCAAACCGCTCGCCTTCGCTGATCCATTTTCCGTCGAGATAGAATCCCCAAGTCTTCACTGTTGCGTTTGTTGCGGTCCCCATGAATAGCCCTCTAACTTAAGGTATTACGAATTGAGGCGCCGGTGTCACTACTGCAAAATCGGCACTTCAGCGGCTAAACAGTTTGCGGAAAAAGCGCGCAAGGCCTTTGTAGCGGCGGTCTTCAGACCGCCATCGGTGCCAGCCACGCCACCGATGGGCGCACTAAAGTGCGCCGCTACAACAACAAATTCAATGGCGCCCAGCTAAAGCTGGCCGCTACAAAGTCAACATCTGAGCTCGCGCCCTCCGCGAAGTTATGCGTGGCGCGGAGCGGTTTCTACTTGTGATTCGGCGACGATGGCCAGCGCGGATTCCAGCACGTTTAGCCCCTCGTCAAACTGTTCGGTGGTAATCACCAGCGGCACCAGCACGCGCAACACGTTGCCGTAACTTCCCGCGGACAGCAAGATCAGCCCGCGTTCGCGGCAATGGCGCAGCACCTGTTCGGTTTCTTCCTTAGCAGGCTCGCGCTGGTCCGCGGAGCGCACCAGTTCCAGTGCACGCATCGCGCCCAGTCCGCGCACATCGCCGATCAGCGGCCAGCGCTTCTTCCATTCTCTGGCACGCGTTTCGAATCGCGTGCCCAGCTGTTCTGCGCGCGCGGAGAGATTTTCGCGCTCCAAAGTTTCGATGGCAGCCAGAGCCGCAGCGCACGCCAGCGGATTCCCGCCGTATGTGCCGCCCAGGCCTCCTACTCCCGGCGCATCCATAATTTCCGCGCGGCCCGTTACAGCGGCCAGCGGCATACCGGCAGCGATGGATTTCGCGCTTACCAGAATATCGGGAGTGATGCCGTAGCGCTCGGAGGCAAACATCGCGCCGGTGCGGCCAAATCCCGTTTGCACTTCGTCGGCGATGAAGAGAATTTCGTGGCGCTTGCAGATTTCCTGGAGCACGGTGAAAAATTCAGGCGGCGGCGCGACGAATCCGCCTTCGCCCAGCACCGGCTCGACGACCACGGCCGCAACCGCTTCCGAAGCCACCACGCGCTTAAAAGTGTCCTCCAAATGGTGCGCGCAGAAAAGATTGCAATCCGGATATTGCAGCGAATACGAGCAGCGGTAGCAATAGGCGTAGGGAATGCGGTAAATGTCCGTGGCAAAAGGCTCGAAGCCCGCTTTATAAGGATGCGTCTTGCTGGTGAGCGACATGGTCAGCATGGTGCGGCCATGGAAAGCATCCTCAAAACAAATGATGGCCGGGCGGTGCGTGTAAGCGCGCGCAATTTTCACCGCGTTTTCGATGGCCTCGGCGCCGCTATTCAGCAGAATTGTCTTCTTCGGGAAATTGCCGGGCGCCAGCGAATTCAGCTTTTCCGCCAGCGCGATATATTTTTCGTAAGGCGCGACGCTGAAACACGTGTGGATAAAAGCGTCGAGCTGCTCGCGAATCGCGGCGACGACACGCGGCGCGCGGTGGCCCGCGTTCTGCACGCCGATGCCTCCGGCGAAATCGAGGAAGCGATTGCCGTCCACGTCTTCCAGGATCGCGCCTTCGGCGCGCGCCGCAAAAATCGGCGTGGCGTGGCCGACGCCGCGCGGGACTGCAGCCTGGCGGCGGCGCATCAGTTCTTGAGACTTGGGGCCCGGTATCGCGGTGCGCAATTGGATTGTGGGCATGTCAGTACCATCCGATGGGCTGTTCGTTCAGATTGATGTGCACTTGCTTGGTCTCGAGATATTCTTCGATGCCCCAGGGTCCCAGCTCGCGGCCGAAACCGGATTGCTTGTATCCCCCCCAGGGAGCTTCGACGTACGTGGGCTGCATGTGATTCACCCACACAATTCCGGCGCGCAAAGCTTTCACCACGCGAAACGCTTTAAAAATATCGCGCGACCACACGGCAGCAGCGAGGCCGTAGGGTGTGTCGTTCGCGATTTTGATGGCGTCGGCTTCGTTCGTGAACGGAATCACCGTCGCCACCGGGCCGAAGATTTCTTCGCGCGCGATGCGTGCGGAATTATCCACGTCGTAGAAAATCGTTGGCTCGACGTAGTAGCCGTGCTTCATGGACGACGGGCGCCCGCCTCCGGCTGCAAGCTTCGCTTCCTTCTTGCCGATTTCCTGGTAGGCGCTTACGCGGTCGAACTGCTCCTTGCTGACCAGCGGTCCCATCTTTGTTTCGCGCTCCAGCGGAGGGCCTAGGCGGATTTTCTTGGCCTTGGCGCTCATGGCTTCCACGAATTTCGAATAGATCGGCTTTTCCACCAGAATGCGGCTGCCCGCCGAACAGACTTCGCCCTGATTGATAAAGACGCCGAACAGCGCGCCGTCAATCGCGGCCTCGAAATCCGCGTCCGCGAAAAATATGTTCGGCGATTTTCCGCCGAGTTCGAGCGTGACGCGTTTCAGCGTGTCAGCGGCCATTTTCACGATGGCTTTGCCCACCGCACCGCTGCCGGTGAACGCGACTTTGTTCACGTCCGGATGTTTTACAAGAGGCGCACCGGCGCCTTCCCCGAAGCCAGTAATGATATTAACGACTCCCGGTGGCAGTCCGGCCTCGGTGAGATATCCCGCAAATTCGAGCGCTGTGAGCGGAGTCTGTTCGGCAGGTTTCAGAATGCATGTACAGCCCGCAGCGATAGCTGGAGCGAGTTTCCACGCTGCCATCAACAGCGGATAATTCCACGGGATGATCTGAGCGGCGATGCCAATCGGTTCGCGCAGGGAAAGACTCAGCGCGTTGTCCGGCACCGGATTTACGTGCCCCAGAACTTTCGTGGCCATGCCGCCGTAATATTCGAAACAGGTGGCGGCGTCGGCGATGTCGTACTCAGCTTCGACGATCGGCTTGCCGGAATTGCGGCATTCCAGATCAGCCAGGTGCGCGGCTTCCCTGCGAATGCGCTCGGCAAGGCGAAATAGAATGCGTCCGCGGTCCTGAGCCGTGGTTTGGGGCCACGCGCCGGAATTAAACGCCGCTTTCGCGGCGGCAACGGCGCGGTCCACATCGTTTTCATCCGCTTCGGGAACTTCCGCGATGACCTCTTCGGTGGAAGGATTGTACACAGGGAAGGTGCCGCGGCTGTGAGCTTCGGCGAATTCACCGTTGATGTACATCTTGTACTTGCGCGCGCCCGCTTTTGATTTCGCGCTCTTCGCTGCGATCGCCTTCGCCTTGCTTGCCACGGAGCCTCCTGCTAACGCCAATCTAAATTAGATGCCGGTCGCCGCCGCCTGCGCGACTTTGCGCCGGCCGTACACGTAAAAGAAAAATACGGCCAGACCGATGAAAAATGCCGTGCCGCCGAACATCCATGTCTCGTACGACAGCAGCGAGCGAATCTGCTGCGCTGGAAAAAACGCCAGCACGATGCCGAGCGTAGTAGTTACGAGGCCGCTTCCACCAGCGAGAAGAAGCGTCGTCCTGCTATACAGCCCCTTCCCCGAATCCGGATTCGCGGCAATTTTCAGCAACGCCCCGAACATATATAGAAACGGGATAAGCTGCAGCACCACCGCCAGCGACAGCAATCGCTGAAACGTTTCCTGCACGCCCGAGCCGAAAGAATTCACCAATACCAGAATCGTGGACACCACGCCTTGCACGATCAGCGCCGCGTACGGCGTCGCGAAACGCGGGTGCGTCTTTCCCAGCCAGCTGGGCATGTAGGAATCCAGGCCCGCGACAAATGGAATGCGCGCTGAACCCGCCAGCCACGCGGAGCCAATTCCCGCGATCGAAATACTCAGCATCAACGCGAACGGCGCGACGATCCAGTCGGCGCCCACGCGGCTGGCCATGTGGCTTACGGCCTGCACGATTCCCTGCAGCACGTTGATGTCGTTCTTGCTGACGGCGATCAGCAATGTCAGCGTCGTCGCGATGTACATCACGCCGGACAGTATTCCGCCCAACGCCACCGCGCCCGGCAAAGTTTTCTGCGGGTCTTTGATTTCGTCGCCCATCACCGACGCGAGTTCCAGTCCCACGAGTCCAAAACAAATCACGCCAAAGGAATTCAGCACAAATCGCGGATTGGCCGGAATGCGAAAATCCGCGGCCGTCACCGTTGTCCCAAAACGCGAAAACATGATCAGCCCCAGGCCGATCAACACCGCGGCCGCGACTCCCGTTCCGATTCCGCCCAGATTGTTGATCCATTTTCCGACGCCCAGCCCCACGATGTTCAGAATCACCAGCAGCGCCATGAGCAAGAGCGACGCGACCGCCGTGAATGCCCGATTATCCGCCAGCCCCTGATGACCGGACCCTAGCACGAACACCGAGACGCCCACGAAATAGAGCATCACCGTCGGCACGTACATCATATTGTTGGTCCAGTAGCACCAACCGGAGAGGAAACCGTGGAAGTCGCCGAAAACTTCCTTGGCCCACAAATAAACGCCGCCTTCACCGGGATAACGATGCGCCAACTCAATCACGGCAATTCCCTGCGGCCAGAAAAACAGCAGCAACGAAACCAGCCAAAGCCAAACTGTGACTCCGCCATTCGCGGCGATGCTCGGAACCACGTTCAGATTGAACACCGCGACGACGAACAGCGCGACAAGGTCCCAACGGCCGAGCGAACGCTTCAGATGGACCGTTTCAGTGGTCGCTGCAACCGGAACTGGGTCGGCCAAAGGACTCCTTGTCAAATGGACAATTCGCACGGAAAGCTCGTGGGCCCCTCGAGAGCAAGCGAGAATCCCGCAGGCCGCCGGCTGCAAAACTCAGTGGCCGGCGGTGGCCGCGACGTGCGGCTCTTTTTGTGCCTTCGCCAGAGCCGGCGCAATTTCCGCGAACGTCGCGATGTGCCGGTCAATGTCCGCTTCGGTGTGTGCCACCGAAATGGTCCACTGCTCGTCCCACCAATACGGCTGGGCCATCACGCCGCGATTAACCATGGCGAACCAGTAGTGCCGCCACAATTCGGTGTCCGCGTTCAGCCAGTCGCGGTAATTGCGGATGGGCTTATCGAAGAACATCAGCGCGCCGTTCGCTCCCGCGCCGATGACGTAAGCATTCAGCCCAGTCTTGCTGATTTCCTTGTTGTAGCCATCGAGCAATTTTTTGTTGAGCTTGGTGACGTGGGTGTAGGCGTCCTTCGTCAACACTTCGCGGAACGTGGCAAGCCCGGCCGCCATGGCCACGGGATTGGTGTTGTACGTGCCGCCGTGAAAAACTTTGTGATCGGAGATCTGGCCCATCACCTGGCGCGTGGAAGCAAACGCCGCGAGCGAAAAGCCGCCGCCGATGGATTTCGCCAGGCAGACGATGTCCGGCTTGACGCCGAAATACTCGCATGCTCCGCCGTAAGCGAGCTTCGCGCCGGTTTTCACTTCGTCGAAAATAAGCAGGGCCCCGTTTTTCCTGGTGATTTCACGCAGCGCCTGGTGATAGCCCTCGACAGGCATCAGAATCCCCACGTTCATCATGATCGGCTCGACGATCACCGCCGCGATTTCTCCGGGATATTTGGCGAAGAGCCGCTCGACGCCGGCGATATCGTTGAATTGCGCGATCAGCGTATTCTGCACGGTCGCTTTCGGAATTCCGGAGCCACCCGGAACTGGGGTGGGAAAATTCGGATCGCCAATTTCGCTGGCCTTGGGCTTCAGCGAGACGAGAACGGAATCATGCAAGCCGTGATAGCCGCCTTCCATTTTGATGATGCGGTCGCGTCCGGTGGCGGCGCGAGCGAGGCGCACCGCGTGCATGGTGCATTCCGTGCCGCTATTGCTGAAGCGCACCATTTCCACAGGAAAGCGCTGGCAGATTTCTTCCGCGAGTTCCCACTCCAGATCGTGCGGCATTCCGAACATCGTGCCGGTGCCGAGCTTCGCTTGCACAGCCTTAATCACCGCGGGATGGCAGTGACCCGCCATCAGCGCGCCGAAGCAAAGATTGAAATCGAGATATTCGTTGCCATCGATGTCGTGGATGTGGCCGCCTTTTCCGTCGCGAACAAAAATCGGATAGGGATCGTAGGCGCGATAATTGCTGGCGACGCCCAGTGGCAAGCGGCCTTCCGCTCTGGTGTGCGCCGCTTTCGAACGCGGCGTGCGCTTTTCGTAAGTGTTTATTTCCTGTTGCAGTCCTGCGTGCATAACTGCCTCCAAATGCTGGTGCTGTGGCCGACGCACGGCCCTGAGATTTGCCGCTACTGACCTAAAGTTTTACGTTCCATCGGCGGAATGTGAATCCGCGTTTTTTTAGTTCATCGAAAAATGGATTGGGCGGCACCACATTTTCAGGCGCCTGCACGCCCACGCCGGGAATTTCGCCGCGCCCTTGCATCACCGCGGCTATCGCGGCGGGAAAACCGGTGTCGCGCGCCACGGCTGAAAATTGCGGCCGCGCGGTGTGGTCCGCAAACATTTCCATGGCCGCGCCGAAGCGCCGCGTGCCGGCGCGCCCGGTGACGACGACGCGCAATGCTTCCACGTCGAGCGGCGTCTTCGCCGGCGCTTTTTTCTGCAGCAGCGCGAGCAGCACTGCGCGCGGCGCCACCTGCGTGCCATTCACGGCGAGCGGTTCGCGCTCGGTGAATCCCACGTCCACCAGGCTACGCACCAAGCCCACCAGCTTCGGGTCGTAATTGATCTTAAAGAATACCTCGCGCACGCCTTTCTTGCGAAAGCTCTCAGCCAGCGTGCCCAGCTCGGAGTGGATGGAATGTCGCAGCACGATTTTGCCGATGGGCGCAGGAAACGTCTCTGTCTCCGGCTCGGAGAGCATTTCTTTTTCGACGTAGCGCCCGCCGACGAAATGAATCGGTGGCATGGTCAGCTCGTCCAGAATTGTGGCAATCGAAAACGAATAAGCGACGGGGCTGTCGTAGCGCTGCTCGTCGGCGCCCGCGTTGTACACTTTGATCGTGTCCACGCGGTCCAGCGGGTCGGCCAACGCGCGCGCCATTACATTCGTGATGCCGGGAGCGCCGCCCATGCCGGGAATGGCCAGCTTTCCGATGCGGCGGAAATCGCGGTCCAGCGCAAACTGCTTGCGCGTCATGTGGTACAGGCCGCCCAGGTCCATGTAATTCACGCGAGCCGCGAGCGCCGCGCGCATTACATCCAGATTCCAATTGTACTGCGTGCAATTCACCACCACGTCGCAGCCGTGCAGCAGCTTCGCCAGCTGCGGCGTGGCGCGCACGTCCGCGAACGCGGCGCGAGTGATTCCTCGCCCAAATTTCCGCGTGACTTCCTGCGCCCGCGCGCGATCGAAATCGGCGACGACGATGCTCTTCACCTCGCGCGCGCCGCTCAGGTCGTAAACCACCGCGCGACCCATCAATCCCGCGCCTAGGACGACAATCTTCATCTCGATTCGAGTCCCCTTGTGCCAGCGCTGTGTATCGGCGCCGTGTATCAGTGCCCTGTGTCAGTACTCTGTATCAGCACCCTCAATCCGTGCTTGGTACCAGCGCCCTTGTTTCAGACCGCGCGCAGACCCGCTGGCCCACCTTAATTACTATACTCTCTGTGTCATTCCACCGCCGCGCCGCCGCAATTCGTCTCTACACAACAAAGCGAGGGGTCCGCCAGGACGGACTCCCTCGCTCATGTTGCCCACCCTGCCGTCTAGAACAGGAACTTCAAACCAAACTGCATCACGCGCGGACCTTCGCGGACCTTCAGGACTTGGCCAAATGTTGAATCCGTGAAGTCCCCGTCGGGATTGTTGAATTGCGTGTGATTCCACGCGTTGTAAAATTCGGCGCGGAACTCCGTGTTCCACCGTTCAGTAATCGGAGTCTTCTTCGAGATCACCAGATCGGTGTTGTTGATAGGTGCACCGCAGCACAACGAGTGCGGCACATTGCCAAAAGTTCCGGGGTTGGAATCCGAAAAGTTCCCCACGATATACTGATGGTTTGGATTCGAGCTGGACGGCCCGTTCTTTGGGCTGATGAACGTGATCGGCCCGGTAACTTGCGGCGTGTTGGCGTCCTCGAAGAACGTGCTGCTCTCGAGTTCGGAGTCGTTGGCGTCCTGAACTCGTATGGGGAAACCGCTCTGGTAGGTGATGATTGCGGAAGCGCCCCAACCGTCGAGAAACTTCCCCTTGGCACCTTCGTATTTGGGAATCGGCAAATCCCAGACGGGACTAAACACAAAGCGATTTTTCGCATCCAACAGAGAGAGACCCCGAGTTCCATTGAAATTGATGGGATCCAGCTCATTTTCAAACGACGCGCCTTGATCAATCGCCTTACTGAAGGTGTAGGACGCCTGGAACAGCAGCCCGTGCGAATAATTCTTCTCGACGGAAATCTGCAAACCGTTGTAGTTGGAATTGGCGATGGTGTTTTCCGCAAAGATATTTGCGAAAACCGGCACACCGTCTGACGGGCAGCCGGTGAAAAGTGAACCGCTCAACGGCTGACAATTCGGCGAGGAATATTTCCGCAGACCGTCGAGCGTGACACCGTTAGGACCGATGGTCGTTCCCGCCGGGATGCAGGTGCTCCCGCCCGGCGCTGCGTTGTAGGGCAAGGTGAGACCGCTGCACGAAGTTGCCGGAGTTCCGGGCGCCGCCGTGTAGGCGGGGATCACCGTACCGGGCTGAATGAAATACTCCGCATCCGATCCAAACGGCCCGCACGATGTGGCTGTTCCGCCGAAGGCTGGTGGCGCGGTCAGCACGCTTCCGGCCGGGAGATTGTCCAAGCCAAGGCATGTCTCCGCGTGACCATAGTTGAGGTCGTAGGAGGCCAACAGATGGTGTGCCTGCGTCCCGACGTAGGAAACCCGCAACAACATGTCCTTCGTCAATTGACGCTCGACGGTAAGGTTGTACTGCTCGGCATACTGCGACTTCAGATTCGGTTGGAACTCGCCGTAATAAATGGAGCTGCGAAAATTCGACCAGTCCACGCATCCCGAGGGACCGTTCGGGTCCACGGCGCAAGGAGTTTGCGGCGTTTGATTGATCACGCCGGCGAACGGGTTGGGAGTTTGCACGCCGCTCTGCGAGAGGTACGGGAGGTTGAATTGCGGGTTGGAAACGAAGGAGCTGCCGCCGAAGGGCGGCTCGGCGCTGAATTGCTCGAGCACAAGCTGCTCGATCGGATTGTAAAAGAGACCAAAACCCGCACGAACGCTTAGATTGCCTGGGCCGCCAGTCAACTTCGCCAGCCAACCCTCCGTGGCGCCAGGACTCCAGGCAATTCCGATGCGCGGAGCAAAACCCTTGTAGTACGTTGAGGTGAGGCCGCGAGGGACGCCCTTATCGCCCGGGAAGACTAAGCCCAGCGGAAAGACGGCATTGTTGCCGTTCGTCGTGTTCTCCCCGCAATCGCCCGGAGTTAGCCCCAGCGCGGCTGCGTTAGCAGCCGAGAGCCAGCAAGGATATTGCGTAGTGGCTTGACCCGGACGAAAGGTTTGCAGGCGGTTGCCGGTGTCGAAATAAGGCGTATTCAGTTCCCAGCGCAACCCGTAATTGAGCGTCACATTCGACTTCAGTTTGTAGCTGTCCTGCGCAAAGAGATAGAGCGACGTGTTGCGCAGGTCTTCCCGCTGGGCCGCGCCTTGAGAATAGGTGCTCGGCGCACCCAGAAAATAATTTGGATACGAAGGAAAGGTAGGGTCCGACTGGATCTGGTCCGCGTTGCTGGCGCTGGTGAAATTAAATTCTCCGCTCACATCGTAGTAGAGAAACTGATCGAACCGCTGGCGGCGGACGTCCACACCGAATTTCGTGGTGTGCTTGCCGAATATCTTCGTGAAGTTGTCCGTCCACTGAAAAGTGTTTCCGGTTTGCGGGAGTTCGCCTTCGAAATTATTCCCCATCGCGAATCCACCGGAAACGTTAATGTATGGCACGCCTACATGTCCCGGAAGATCGGTGGTAATGCCGGCCGGAATATTGCCTGGGTCGCTAAAGCAATTGGCTGCGGGAATCGCCGCACCGCAAGATTGCTGCACGGTCTGAAGCGTATTCACCGGGTGATTGTTCGTTTGTTGCCCTTCACGGAAATAGTTGAACCGGAATTCGTTCACCGAGGTCGGACTAATGGTCCAAGTGTGGCTCAGGTTCCATTGCTGGACTCTTGTGCCGAAGAGCGAACCGAAACCGGGGATGTTCCCTCCCGCGCCCTGAAAGGACGATATTGGAGCGGTGATGGAATCGTTCTCAAAATAATAGTAGGCAGAGAACTGCTGATTGTTGGTAATTTTATGGTCGAATCGCACCGTAAACTGGTTGTTGTCCGTGAGCTGCAGTGGCACGGCCGAGTAACTGCCGGTCCCCAGCGGCGCTATGTACTTGCTGTAGAGAGCTGCCGCCGTCGGATCGAAGCATTGCGTGGGGATCTTGTTATTCGGAAAGAGGCTTGCGTAAGTAGCACCCACGACTATCGGCGCCGACGCCGCAGCCGTGCAGCCCGGGCGGGCGTTCAGGAGGTCCGCGAATGTCTGGTCCGCAATCCCACCTTGAAAAGCCACCGCCGGAGTCGGTGCTGCGCTTTCGGAAAAATCGCCGCCCGCCTCGGCGGTCGTGGGTAGCAGCACCGTACCCGTCGAGATGCCCTGATGTAGCCGATTTCCTTCATAGGAGCCAAATACGAAAGTGCGGTCCTTCTTGACCGGACCGCCGAGGGTCGCGCCAAACTGATTCTGTTTGTATGGCGCTATGGTGTTGTCGAAATACCCGCGCGTGTTGAGCGCCTCGTTGCGAAGGAAATCGTAGAAGTCGCCGTGGATGCTGTTGGTGCCGGATTTCGTAACCACGTTGACCACTGAGCCGGAATTCCGCCCATATTCCGCGTCGAAGGTATTCGTCAATACGCGAAATTCTTCGATGGCGTCCGGAGAAGGCTGAATCGCCGGCCCGTTAACGAAAATGTCGTTCCCGTCTCCTCCGTTGACCATGTAGTTGTTGGCGCGGCCGCGGCCTCCGTTCACCGATACGACGCCGGGGTTATCGCTGCCCGCAAACAGGTCAGCTCCGAGCTGCGACTGCACGCCGGGCTGGAGCTGCAGCAGCGCGTAGGCGTTTCTGGAATTCAGGGGAAGTTCCCGGATGGAAGTGTCGGTCATCACGGCGCCCAGCTGTGTGCTGGTGGTCTCCACCTGCACGGCGTTAGCCTCTACGGTGACGGTGTCGTTCGCTCGGCCAATCTGCAGGGTGACGGTGACGAAGTTGACGTGGCCGATGGATACCACGACGCCCTTGGCGACGAACTTCTTGAATCCCTGGGCATCCGCGCTCAGGTCATAACTTCCGACGGCCAATTCGGGAATATCGAACGCGCCGTCTTTGTCGGAAGTTACCGAGCGCTGCGAATCCGTGCCGGTTAACGTCACAGTGACGCTCGCTCCGGGCACCACCGCGCCCGACGGGTCGTTCACCATTCCGCGAATTGAGCCGTTTGTTTGCCCACACGCCGCGCCGCAACCGAACAGCACTGCCAATGCCAATAGGTACACCCCGAACCGGCCCGTCGTTTTCATCGCCGCTCCTTTGAAAAAAGCTGGCGCCACCCCCACCCCCAGGCATCCAACTTTGAGTTTTTCGGTTGCAGCTTGCCAAAAAACCTTACTATAATTCGGGAACGTTAGAAGAAGGTTCGCGGGTTGTCAAGGGGAAACTGTTTTGGCGAGCACTCAGACTCGGACGCGCCCGGCGAAGACTGTGCGCGCCCAGGAATTCTTGCGCATCAGCGATGTGGCGCGCACCGTCGGCGTGTCGCCGTCCATTTTGCGGACGTGGGAAAATCTCGGACTGGTCACGCCGCAGCGAACTCGCAGTCATTATCGTCTCTACACGCAAGCGGACGTGCGCATTCTGAAGCGCGCGCAATTTTTGCGCCGCGTGCGTGGTCTTAACGCGCCGGCGATCGTGCATCTGCTGAAGCGCGAGGGCGTGTTGCCTCCCGCGGGTGCGCGGCCCAAGGCTGATCCGATTGGGCCGCGTCTGCGGCGCATGCGTTTGCGCAACGGTTATTCGCTTTCCAAAGTGGCGCGCGCCGCGGGCGTGTCGGTGGGATTTCTCAGCGCCTTGGAACGCGCGCAGATGACGGCTTCTGTGGCTACTTTGCGACGCATTGCGCGCTTTTATCGCATGAACATTCTCGCGCTGTTTGATCCTTCCAACTCTAATCCCGGCCGCGTGCGGCCTGCGGATCGCAAGGTGCTCGATGCCGGTCCCGGCGTGCGCATGGAATTGCTTGCTTGGGGCAATACTCTGATGGAGCCGCATTTATTCCACGTTGCGCCTTCGTCTGGCAGCGGAGAATCCTACGCCCACGACGGAGAGGAATTTCTGTACATTCTGAAAGGCACGCTGGAAATTTCCCTGGCGGATGGCGACCGGCAAATGCTGCAGGAAGGCGATAGCTTCTATTTTGAAAGCAACAACGCGCATCGCTGGAAGAATCCGGGGAAAAAGGAAACGCTGGTTCTGTGGATTAATACGCCTCCTACGTTTTAATGTGCGCGGCGGATGCAAAAAACGGTGGCAACTCATTTGAACATTGAATCGTGGCGGCGTCGCAGTTCCATGCAATTCGAGCGCGCCAGCGGGAGCGGACCAGTGAACGACAGAAAACGCACCGGAGCACTTTTTTTGCTCGGCGCTCTTGCAGTGGCGGTCGTCTTCTCCGCCGGCGGTTGCGCCAAGAAGACGCCCGCTCTAAACCTGCTGGTCTGGGAGGGCTACGCCGATCCCTCTTATCTGCGCGCCTTCGAAGAATCGCATCACTGCAAGATCAGCGCTTCGTACATGGGCTCGAGCGACGAACTCGTCGCCAAACTGCGCGGCGGCAGCGCCAGCAATTACGACGTAATCTCGCCTTCCAGCGACGTCGCAACCATGATCGCCTCTGCCGGACTCGCCGCTCCGCTCGATCTTTCGAAGCTACCAGCGTACGCGCAGCTGTCGGAGCGTCTTCGCACCATGCCGCTCGTCCGCGTGAATGGCAACGTGTACGGCGTGCCATTCACGTGGGGGCCGAATCCCCTGCTCTACGACACCACATATTTTGCGAAGCCGCCCGATAGCTGGGCCGTGCTGTGGGATCCGAAGCTCAAAGGCAAAATCTCCGCGTGGGACGAGCTTTCCACGATGTACATGGCTGCGCAGGTGCTGGGATACGACAAGCCGGATCCCAATCACATCTACAATCTGAGCGACGCAGAACTGGACAACGTGCGCAAGAAGTTGATCGAGCTGAAGCCGAACATCCGCAAGTTCTGGTCCACGGGCGGCGAGCTGACGAATCTGTTTGAAAATCACGAAATCGTGGCGGCCATGGGCTGGCCGCTCACCACCAACCAGCTTCGCGCGGCCAAATTCCCCATCGGCGAAACCATCCCGAAGGAAAACACCACTGGATGGATTGACCACCTGATGATTACCACCGCGAGCGAACACAAAGACCTCGCCACGGAATTTCTGGAATACATGATCGAGGCGAAAACGCAAAAAATGGTGACGGACGTCACGGGATACGATCCCGCCAATCCGCACGCGGCGGAGTTCATGACCGACGAGCAGAGAAAATCGCTGCATCTGGACAACGTGGACGAATACATGACACGCATTTATTTTTGGCAGAACGTTACGCGCCGCGACAAGTACAACGAAATCTGGAACGAAATAAAGGCTGCGCAGTGACGAAAGCCGCTCCTAATGCGGCTGCGGCAGACCCAGCGGCGACTGCTGCCACGCCGATCCTTTCCATTCGCAAGGTCATAAAACGATTCGGCCAGCGCCCAGTTCTACGCGGAATCAGCCTGGACGTGGCCAGCGGAGAATTTCTCACCATCCTCGGTGAAAGTGGATCGGGCAAGACGACTTTGCTGCGGCTAATCGCTGGCTTCGAAGATCTCGACAGCGGCGAAATCTGGATGGGCGCCGAGCGGCTGGACCGGATTCCCGCGCATCGTCGCCAGGTGAACACGGTTTTTCAGAGCTACGCGATTTTTCCGCACCTTTCGGTATTCGAAAATGTCGCTTATGGCCTGCGCGCGAAGAACACAGCCAAGTCCGAGATTCCCGAGCGCGTCGTGCAAGCCTTGGCGATGGTCAAGATGGGCGAATTCGCGCAAGCCGCGCCCGCAAAACTTAGCGGCGGCCAACAACAACGGGTGGCCCTCGCGCGCGCTCTGGTGAATCGCCCGCGCGTCCTGTTGCTCGATGAGCCGCTCTCCGCGCTCGACGCCAATCTGCGCCGCCAGATGCAGGTGGAGTTGAAATCGCTCCAGCGCGAGGTCGGCATCACATT
>Ga0182024_10013384_pt1 | contig 16028 bp, 12 predicted proteins | sample P32metaG_FD_120480 | JGI IMG/M metagenome (GOLD analysis project Ga0182024, IMG submission 120480) | Permafrost microbial communities from Stordalen Mire, Sweden - P3-2 metaG (Illumina Assembly) | ecosystem: Environmental > Terrestrial > Soil > Wetlands > Permafrost | place: Sweden: Stordalen... | reverse complement strand
GACGTGCTTTGCAGCGTCGCCGGTCTCGATGGCTCCTCCGGCATCACGCCAGCCCTCGAGGCCGCCGTCGAGGACCGAGACGGCCGGGTGCCCGAAATAAGTGAGCGTCCACCAGGCCCTGGCCGCAGACGTCGAGTCCCGCTCGTCGTAGCACACGACGGGTCGCCCGGTTCGGACCCCGTGGCGGCGCATCGATTGCCCGAACTGCTCGCCGTCTGGGAGAGGGTGGCGGCCCCTCCGCCCCGGCGCCCCGGCCAGTTCGGCATCGAGGTCGACAAAGGTTGCCCCCGGAATATGTCCCATGCGGCAGTCCTCGCGCCCGGGCGGGCCGAGGAGCCGCCACCTCACATCGAGGATGGTGACGCCCTCACCGGTCATGAGCGCCATCAGCGCCGCCGGGTCGATCAGTACTGCGGCCGCCGTCCCAGGCTCTTCGCAGGTTCCCGACTGCGCCGTTGGGTAAGCGACGTCTGACATGTCGCCCTACCCTACGAGGCCGCCCCGGTGAGCAGCAGCCCGTCCACGCGACCGCGACCGCGGCGCACGCCGGGCCGGCGGGGCCACACGAGGCCGTCCGCGTGAGCCGCAGCCCGTTCACGCGAGCGCGCCCTCCGCGGCGCACACCTCGCCTGCGAGCGCCGCAACGCTCGGCGACGTGGTGGGTCGACCGGCTGGACGCCCACCTGCGGCCGCGTTTGCCGGCGAGCGTCGTCGCGCTGCTGCGGAAGGGTCGCTGCCGGGAGATAGTCGTCTGGCTGGCTCATAACGCCCGCAACCTCGTCTGGTCAGCCTGGGTGCTCGCCGTCCTCATCATTCTCGGGGTCCGGCTGCCGGATGCCACTGGTAGCTTCACGTTGGCCTTTCGCCACCTCGACCCGGCTCGCCTCGCCTGGCTAGCTGTCGCCTTCGCCGTCGTGGCGTTGTCGTTCGTCTTCTACGGGCTCGCCCAGCGGCGCCTTCTCATGGCCGGGGGAGCACGTCTTCGGGTACGTGTCGCGACGGTGCTCGTCTTTGCTTCGACCGGTCTCACCGGGCTGTTCCCCGGTGGGATGGTGCCCGCCAGCGGCTGGCTGCTCGACCAGTACCGGCGGCGGGGGTTCGATGAGTCACTCGGGCTGTGGGCGATAATCGCCGGCGGCTTCGTCTCGGCCGTGTCCTCGCTCTGCCTGCTCCTCATCAGCTGCGGCATCGCCGGCGTCGGTCCTCGGCTGCTGCTTGTCTTGTGCGGGCTCATCGTGGTGGCCGGCGGCGCCACCTTCGTGCGCGGAGCTCACAGCCTGGAGCAACTCGAGTCTGCCCTCGCCCGCCGCGGGCACCGCGGCCCCGTCTTCACGCTCGTCCACCGGCTTGCTGTGCGCGGCGCCGACCTGGCCTGTTGGCGCATCGGGGTGGCGGGCGGCATCGAGGTGTTCGTCTACACGACCCTCAACTGGCTCTGCGATGCCGCCTGCCTCGTCGCCGCCTTCAAGCTCGCCGGATTCCCGGCACCGATTGGGCCCCTCTTCTTCGCCTTCACGGCCTCCCAAGTGCTCGGCAGCGTTGTTCCTCTGCCGGCCGGAGGGGGCGTAATCGAGGGCGGCATCATCGGCGCCCTCGCCCTTACCGGCACGCCCATCGGCCACGCCATCGTGGCGGTCGTCTTCTACCGCATCATCTCGTACTGGATCGTCACCGGGCTGTCGAGCTTGACGCTCGTGGCGACCTCCCACGCCGGCCGGCGGCTCCGCCCGTCAGGCTCAGCGGCCGGCACCGGCACCGGCACGGCGGCTCAACCCGCACACATCGTCGAACCTGCTCCCCGCTCAGCCGGATCGTGATCCAGGTCTTCTGAGAGCAGGCCTTCGGCGTCCCCCTCGGCGTCTCCCTCCGGCCCCGGGCGCCCGCCGATCGCCCTCCCGAGCACGTAGCCCGCGAGATAGGCATCCGCCTCCGCGCGCCGCGGGTACCTCCCGGCCAGCTCGTGGAAGCGCGGAGAGTGCGAGGCCTCGAGCAGATGGGCGAGCTCGTGGACGAGCACGGAGTCGAGCACCCAGCTCGGCACGAGCTGCAGCCGGGATGACACACGGATCTGACCCGTGTTCGGCGTGCAGGAGGCCCAGCGGCGCTCCTGGTTGCCCACCCAGCGGATCGCGCTCGGCATCACTCCGCCGAGATAACGCGCCGACAGCTCAGCTGCCCTCTTCTCAAGGGCTCGATCCGAGTCGAGGGGGCGCGAGGTTCGCCTGAGAAGGCGGTTGACGAGGCGCCGGGCGATCGCCTCCTGGTCCGAGAGTGGCAAGCGGGCCGGCACTAGGACCACGATCCTTCCCGCCTCGTAGAAGGCAGACGCCGTCTTGCGCCGCCGCGTGCTGGCCCGTATCTCGATCTCGGGAAGGCCGGCGGGGGACACCGGCGGCTCGAGGTCGTCCAGGGGGTCGGGCCGATCGGTCCGCTCGCCCGTGAGAAGGGCGGCGGAAGCTTCGGGAAGGACTCCGGATCCCGCGCGGGCGGGGGGCGTCGAGGAGGATCGCAACTCAGCCATGGGGTTCCCTCCTGCTCGGTCGTTCGGCTTCTCGCGAACCGCAAAGCTACAGATGGGGTGTGCCAGCCTCGGTGATGCTCACTCGAGAAGCCGCCGAGCCGTCACGCGCCGCCATCGGAGGATTCCGGCGGCACGAGCTGGTAGCCGATGCCGGGGTGGGTGACGAGGAACCTCCCGTCTTCGTCACCGATCTTGCGACGAATCCGGTAGGCGTACTCCCGGAGGTACTGGCCCTGCCTTGCGTAGCGAGGACCCCAGACGGCCTCGAGGATCATGCGCTGGGTGCACACCTTTCCGGCGTGCTGGGCCAGAAACGAGAGAAACCCGAACTCCCTTCTCGTCAGCTCCACCACCTCGCCGTTCATTCGGGTCTCGTGGTGGGCGAGGTCTAGCTCGAGCGGGCCAACCACGAGGCTCGGCTCGCTCGCCGAGACGGCGGGGCGGTGGCGCAGGGCCACACGCAGACGCGCCAGCAGCTCGTCCATGCCGAACGGCTTGGTCATGTAGTCGTCGGCGCCGGCGTCGAGCGCCTCCACCTTGCGTTGCTCGGTCCCGTCTGCCGAAAGCACGATCATGGGCACCTCGCTCCACTCGCGGATCCGCCGGCACACCTCCACCCCGTCGAGGTCGGGCAATCCGAGGTCGAGAACGATTGCGTCGGGATCGTGCAGCGCCGCCTCGGAGATCCCCTGGGCGCCGTTCGCGGCCAGCAGGACCTGATATCCGCGGGCCGTGAGGGCGATTCGCATGACGCGAAGCAGCGCCGGATCGTCGTCGATCACAAGGACGCCGGCCATCAGGTCAGCGCCCCGGCAACGGCGATCCTGCCGTCGGCAGGTCGTCGCCATCGGGGGCCCAGAGTCGCGCTTCGCCCGCTACCGGCAACGAGAACCACACCCTTGCCCCTCCACCCTCGCCCCGCTCCACGGAAAGACGACCGCCGAGTGCCCCGACGAAAGCGGTGGCAATCGCCAGTCCGAGCCCGGAGCCGCCGCCCGGCCGGGTGCGGCGCCCAAGCCGGCCGCTCCCGAGGTCCTCGCCGGCCGTCAACAGCCCACCCGCCTCGAGGAGGCGTGCCCGCTCCTCCTCGCTGAAGCCAGGACCCCTGTCGCTGACGGAGATCTCCACCATCTCGTCAGGAGCTGTGCGGGCGCCCACGACGACCTCGCTCTCGGCCGGCGCGTGCCGCAGTGCGTTCTCGAGCAGGTTGACGAGCACCTGCTCGACGAGGACGTGGTCGGCGTTGACCGCCGGCAGCGACGATGGCACGCGAATGGCCACGGTCCGGCCAGCGGACAGGTTCGGCCCGATCGATCGGACGGCCGCCGTGGCGAGGTCTTTCACGTCGAGAGGCTGGCGTTCGACAGCGAGAGCCCCGGCCTCGATCCTGCTCATGTCGAGCAGGTTCGTGACGAGCCTGGCGAGGCGGTCTGTCTGCTCGCCGATGAGTGTGAGCAGCTCGGCCCGCCCGGCCTCGCTGACGGGACAGCTGTCGTCGAGCAACGTCGAGACAGACGCCTTGATAGTGGCCAGCGGAGTGCGCAGGTCATGGGAGACGGCGCCCACGAGCGCCTTACGGACCTCGTCCACCTCTTCGAGGACCTGGGCACGAAGTGCCCGCTCCTGCAGTTGCGCTCGCTCGACTGCGACGGCCAGGTGGTTGGCGAAGCCGGCGACGAGCAGGCGCTGGTGGGCGGTGAACCGGGTCCCGAGGAGGATGAGGAGCCCGACCGGGCGAGCGGGGGAGGTCAGCACGACCGTCTCTGTGTCGATGGCAGCACTGCCGGCTATCCCGCTCCGGGCATCTCCCGGAGCAGCCGGGCCGGTCACGGCCACCTCGTTCAGCCAGTCCGCCGAGCCCGCCCCTGCCGCCCCCAGCACACCCGGAGCAGGCGTCACGCGGCGCAGCTCCGCCGGGGACAGCAGACGCCCTGCCGAGGCAGCCAGCACGAGCCGGTCGCCCTCAGGCAGGAGGAGCACGACCGCCTCCGACCCGAAGGCATCCCGGACTATCGAGACGGCGAAGCTCAGCAACTCGTCGATCGGGCGGTCCTCGATGAGAAGCTGCGACAGCTCGAGGAGCTGGCGCGTGTCAGCCTCCCGCTCGCTCGTCGCCTCCTCGGCCGTCCGCAGCCTGCTGACCACCCGGGCTAGGAGCGGAACGATGGCGAGGTAGGCGACGAGTGCCACCCAGTTGCGCGGCCCGCTGACGGTGAGGGTGTAGTACGGGCGGATGAAAGCGAAGTCGTACAGGAGAAACCCTGCCACCGCCACTGAGATGCCTGCCCTCGTCCCACCCACGACGACGGCGACCACAACGGGAACGAGGAGGACAAGTGCGACCGTGGCGTCACCGATGCCCGTCCGGAGCGCGAACATGATGGCTCCAAATGCCGCCATCAGGCAGAGCCCTACAGCTACGCCATAGATGGCGCAGCGGGAGCTACCCGGCCCGGTGGTGGAGGTGCCCACGTCAGAGGCAGACTAGGGCCCATGTCAGACTCTCGTGCTGACGCCGACAGCGAAGACATCGAGCCGACCGGTCGATTTCGGATCTACCTCGGTTCGGCCGCCGGCGTCGGAAAGACCGTCGCCATGCTCGACGAAGGCTGGCGGAGGTTCAGGCGCGGGACCGACGTGGTGGTGGGCTTCGTGGAGACCCATGGGAGACGCTTCACCGAGGAGATGATCCGGGACCTCGAGGTGGTGCCTCGCAAAGTGGTCGAGTACCGCGGGTCACGGTTCGAGGAGATGGACACCGAGGCGGTCATCGCCCGCCATCCGGCGGTGGCGCTCGTCGATGAGCTGGCGCATACGAACGTCCCCGGCTCGGGGCCGCACGAGAAGCGCTGGCAGGACGTCTTTCAGATCCTCGACAGCGGCATCGCCGTCGTGTCCACCGTGAACGTCCAGCATCTCGAGTCCATCGCCGGTGCGGTCGAGAACATGACAGGCATCACGGTGCGAGAGCGGGTCCCGGACTGGGTCGTCCGGCGCGCCGACCAGACCGAGCTCATCGACTCGTCGCCTGAGCAGCTCCGCCGCCGCCTCGCCCACGGCAACATCTACCGCCCGGACAAGATCCATGGAGCGCTCGCCAACTTCTTCCGGACTGACAACCTGACAGCCCTGCGGGAGCTGGCTCTCCGTTTCGTGGCCGACGAGGCCGACGATGCGCTCCTCGAGAGCCTTCGCGGCCGGCACGGCGTCGACATCTGGGACACGAGCGAGCGGATCATGGTCGCAGTCGACGCCACGCCGGGCACCGACGGCGTGCTGCGCCGGGCCGCCAGGCTTGCCGCCCGCGTGAAGGGCGACCTCCAGGTAGTGCACGTGCGCTCGAGCGAGGAGACGAGACGGCGGGACGTCCCCGAGCTCTCGAAGATAAGGCAGCTGTCCGATGACCTCGGCGGCGAATGGCACGAGATCGACGGCGCCGACCCGGCCAAGGCCATCTTCGACTTCGCCCGCGAGCACCAGGTGACCCAGATCGTCCTCGGCTCGAGCCGGCGAAGCCGGTTCGAAGAGCTGACGAAGGGCTCGATCGTCTCCAAGGTGATCCGCTACGCGTCGACTTGCGACGTCGACGTGCACGTGATCGCCCGCCGGGACGTGCCGAAGCTCGACAAGGCCGAGCTGCGCCTGCCGAGCGCCCGGAGCCGCGACCAACAAGAGGCCTAGCCCGACCGGCCCTTCGTGGTCGGCCGTCGCCGGCGCGAAGCCACCCGCCGGGCAGCGCGGCCTGAAAAGAGGAAACCCGGTCGGCCTCGCTCGAACTCCAGGAACGCCAAGACGACGTCCTGTCCATTGACCCGACCTGCGAAGCGCTCGTGGTCGATCGGACGCAGCCTCACGGGCCGCTCGGGCACTCCCTGACGAAGCTCGTCGAGCGGGCCGCTCATCTCCGTACGGAGCATGAGACCCCCCTCCTCGACGCTCACGATATGCCGCAGTCCCAAGCGTTCGTAGGTTCCGGCATAGCGCTCGAGCGCCAGCTCGGGCAGCGGGTCCGCAGGCGGCGGGAAGCCGGCCATCTCCACCCCGGCCAGTTCCTGGAAGAGCCACCTGCCGAGGTCCCGCCAGAGCAGGCCGCCGTTCACGGAGTTGGTGAGCAGGGCGACCACTACGTCGTCTTCTGGAATGGCTTGCAGGAACGACAGCTGCCCGATCGCTGACCATGCCCACAACCTTCTCGCCCTCGTGCAGGTGCACCTGCACGAAGCGCACCAGATCCGCTGCCGTAGCCGTCGTTCTGCTCCCCGCCGGGACGTGGGCTGTCTCCATCACGACGGTGGGCGGGACCATCGGCGCACCGCGGGGATCAGGAACGTGCCCCACGGCACAGCGGTGGGCGATCACCTCCTCGAGGAGGACTGTCGTGTGGGTGAGACCCGCCGGGCGGCAGATCCGGTCCGCGAGGAGCTCGTGAAACGGGGCGCCGGCCAACACCTCGAGCAGGCGCCCGGCGACCACGAAGCCCGAGTTGCAATAGGACCAGAGCTGGCCAGGTCGATGGATGAGGCCGATGTCGCGAAGGGAGTCGACGTAGCGCTCGATGGCGTCGTCTCCCCGACCGAACCCCTGGAAGTAGTCGCCCTCTATTCCGCTTGTATGGGTGAGCAGATGCCTGGTGGTGATCTCGCCGGAGGCCGTGTCGTCAGTCAGGCGGAAGCCCGGCAGGTAGCGCTTCACCGGGGCGTCGAGGTCGACGGCTCCGCTGTCGACGAGCTGCATTATCAACGTGGTGGTGAACAGCTTCGTGTTCGAGCCGATCTGGAAGATCGAATCCGTGGTCGTCTCCACGTCGGTGTCGGTGTTCACGACCCCGGTGACGAAGTCGAGCAACTCGTCCCTGCTGCCGATGGCAAGCGCGGCGCCGGGCACCCGGTGCTGGCGAGACAGGGCATCCAGCCGCTGCTGGATCTCGGTCAGCCGAGCCACGAGCTTCGCCACGGGCGGAGCGTACCTGTGCTCCAAGCCCATTGACAGCTTGTTGACGGCGAATCCTAAGTATTGACGTTTCGGCTACGGGAAACCCCGCCACGCTCTTACCCATGGGTGACTTTCTCGTGATCATCGGAACGGTGGCACTGACCGCGGCCATGCTCGGCATGGTCTGGCTTCTCGAGCGCATATGACGGTCGTGCAAGGGCTGCTGCTGGCCCTCTCCATCGTGGTCTTCTTCTACCTCGGCGTGGCGATGTTCCGGGCTGAGTGGTTCTGATGCGCTTCACCTTCTACGTCATCGCCCTCCTCGTGGCGCTCGGCCTCACCTGGCGCTACCTCGGCTCCTACATGGCGGCGGTCTTCGAAGGCCGCGTCCACTGGATGGGTTGGCTGGAGCGCCCCATCTACCGCGTCCTCGGCGTCGACCCGGAGGCGGAGCAGAGCTGGCAGCGCTACGCCGCCTCGCTCATCATCTACTCGGGGATCGCCATCCTGCTCATCTACGGCATAGAGCGACTGCAGGGCTCGCTGCCGCTCAACCCGCAGCACCTCGGCGCCGTCGGGCCGGCCCTCAGCTTCAACACTGCGACATCGTTCGTGACGAACACGAACTGGCAGAACTACGTCGGCGAGTCGACGATGTCATACCTAACCCAGATGGTTGCGCTCGTCGGACAGCAGTTCTTCTCGGCCGCTGCCGGCATGTGCGTCATGGTGGCGCTCATCCGCGGCCTCGCCCGGAGGAACTCCTCCACCGTCGGCAACTTCTGGGTCGACCTCACCCGCGGCGTCTTTTACATCTTGCTGCCGATCGCCGCCGTCGCGGCAGTGATATACATCGGCCAGGGAGCAGTCGAAACGCTCGCCGGCCCCGCCTGCTTCCACAATGTCCTGAACGGCGTGCATTCCTGCATCCCCCGCGGGCCACAGGGCTCGATGACGCCGATCAAGCAACTGGGCAACAACGGCGGCGGCTTCACGAACGCCAACGGCGCCCACCCCTTCGAGAACCCGACAGCGTTCACGCAGTGGCTCTCACTCCTCTTGCTGCTGGCCATCCCGACGGCAAGCACCTACATGTACGGGAAGATGGTCAAGAGCTTCCGCCAGGGCCTCGCGGTGCTGGCCACGATGGCAATCCTCTTCGTCTCCTGGGCAGCATTCGCCCAATATTCCGAGTCACGGGGGAACCCGGCTGTTGCCGCCGCAGGGGTCACCCACCAGCCGAGCGGCAACATGGAGGGAAAGGAGGTCCGCTTCGGCGTTGCCCCGACGACGCTGTTCGACGTCGCCTCCACGCAGACCTCTACCGGATCCGTCACCGGTTCGAACGACTCCTTCACCCCGATAGGCGGCATGGCGCTCCTCACCGGGATGATGCTCGGCGAGGTGTCGCCTGGCGGCGCCGGCGCCGGCATGTACACGATCCTCGCCTTTGCGATCATCGCAGTCTTCATCGGCGGCTTGATGGTGGGCCGAACACCGGAGTATCTGGGCAAGAAGATCCAGGCGCGGGAGGTGAAGCTCGCCGCACTGCTCGTGCTCGTCATGCCGATGATCGTCCTCATCTTCGCCGGGATCGCCGTCTCGGTCCATGAGGGGCGAGCGGGCCCCTTGAACGGGGGACCACACGGCTTCAGCGAGATCCTCTACGCCATCACCTCGCCGGCGAACAACAACGGCTCCGCCTTTGCCGGATTGACCGCTAACACGCCCTTCTACAACGTGCTCCAGTCCCTCGCGATGTACTTCGGACGCTTCGCCGAGATGATCCCGGCGGTGGCTCTCGGTGGCTATCTCGGCCAGAAGAACGTCTCGCCGGCCGGCGCCGGCACGTTCAGAACTGACACGCCGGTCTTCGTCGGGCTTTTCGTCGGCGTCATCCTCATCGTCGGTGCGCTGACGTTCTTCCCAGCCGTCGCCCTCGGCCCCATCGTCGAGCAGCTGATCCACCACAAGTTCTTCGGGAAGCCGAGCGTGATCGCGCCGGCCCTGCAAACCACTCACCATCTCGTGAACGGCGCGTTCGTCTTCGCCCAAAGGATGTTTTCTTCATGACTACCGAGAACACCGAACCGACGGCCTCCGGAGGAGCCGACCCGGCAGCGGGCAACGGCCCGGTTGCGGATGGGACTAGTGGCACGTCGACCGTCGTTGCCAAGCCGGCTACGACTGGGACACCCCCCGCGCCGGGGGCGCCTCGCGGGGTTGCCACGAAGAGAGGGCTCTTCGATCGGGAGATCATCGGCCCGGCCGTCGTCGACTCTGTCAAGAAGCTCGATCCCCGCCTCGAGATAAAGAACCCGGTCATGTTCGTCGTTCTCATCGGCACGATTGTGACCTTCATCGAGTCGGTGGCACATCCGGGCATCTTCGACTGGAGCATCACCGCTTGGCTGTTCCTCACCGTCATCTTCGCCAACTTTGCCGAGGCGGTCGCCGAAGGCCGCGGCAAGGCGCAGGCCGACACCCTGCGGAAGATGCGGTCCGAGACCGCCGCTCGTCGCCTGTCGGCGATCGGCGGCACGGAGGAGCTCGTGCCGGCAGCGGCGCTGCAGAAGGGCGACCTCGTCGTGGCCGAGGCGAACGACATCATCCCCTCGGACGGCGAGATCGTCGAGGGCATCGCCTCTGTCGACGAGTCGGCGATCACCGGCGAGTCGGCGCCGGTGATCCGGGAGTCGGGCGGTGACCGTTCGGCGGTCACCGGTGGCACGAAAGTGCTCTCCGACCGAATCGTGGTGCGTATATCGGCCGAGCCGGGCCACACGTTCCTCGACCGGATGATCGCCCTCGTCGAGGGCGCCAACCGCCAGAAGACGCCGAACGAGATCGCCCTTACGATCCTGCTCGCCGCGTTGACGATCATCTTCCTGCCGGTCGTCGTGACGCTGCAGCCTTTCGGGCACTACGCGGGAGCGACCGTCTCGGTCGTCATCCTCATCTCCCTCCTCGTCTGCCTCATCCCGACCACTATCGGGGCGCTCCTGTCGGCGATCGGCATCGCCGGCATGGACCGGCTGGTTCAGCGCAACGTGCTCGCCATGAGCGGTCGGGCAGTCGAGGCGGCAGGCGACACCCAGACCCTTCTCCTCGACAAGACCGGGACGATAACGCTGGGGAACCGGATGGCGTCGGGTTTCTTCCCGGTTGGCGGCAACAGCGAGGAGTCAGTCGCCGAGGCGGCGCAACTGGCCTCTCTCGCCGACGAGACGCCGGAGGGCCGCTCCATCGTCGTACTCGCAAAGGATCGCTTTGCCATCCGCGAGCGCGACATGGGCGCCAGCCACACGTTCATCCCGTTCTCGGCCGTCACACGAATGTCCGGTCTCGATGTCGACGGCCGGCAGGTGCGAAAAGGTGCCGCCGACTCAGTCAAGCAGTGGGTGTCGGCGAACGGCGGATCCATCCCCGACGACCTGGACCCGATCGTGGAGCGAATCTCCCGGGCCGGGTCGACGCCCCTTGTCGTGGCCGACGGGCCGGTCGTGCTCGGCGTCATCGAGCTGAAGGACGTCGTAAAGCAGGGCATCCGCGAGCGTTTCGCCGAGATGCGGGCGATGGGCATCCGTACGGTGATGATCACGGGCGACAACCCGCTCACGGCGGCCGCCATCGCCTCGGAGGCCGGCGTCGACGACTTCCTCGCCGAGGCGACGCCGGAGAACAAGCTCGCCCTGATCAAGTCGGAGCAGGAGGGCGGGAAGCTCGTCGCCATGACCGGCGACGGCACGAACGACGCCCCCGCCCTCGCCCAAGCCGACGTCGGTGTGGCGATGAACACCGGGACGACGGCGGCCAAGGAAGCGGGCAACATGGTCGACCTCGACTCGAACCCGACCAAGCTGCTCGACGTCGTCGAGATCGGCAAGCAGCTCCTCATCACCCGTGGGGCCCTCACGACGTTTTCCATCGCTAACGACGTCGCCAAGTACTTCGCCATCATCCCGGTCCTGTTCGTGGCGACCTACCCCGAGCTGACGACGCTCAACATCATGCGTCTCCACAGCCAGGCAGACGCCGTGCTGTCGGCGGTCATCTTCAACGCACTCATCATCGTCGCTCTCATCCCGCTCGCGCTCAAGGGAGTGAAGTTCAGGCCGTCGAACGCCCAGCAGATCCTGCGACGGAACATCTGGATCTATGGGGTGGGAGGGATCATCGCTCCATTCATCTTCATCAAGCTCATCGACCTGATCCTTGTTGCCTTGGGGGCCTACTGATGCTCGTCAATCTTCGCAGGGCAGTTGCCATCTCGGGCGTCCTCGTCATCATGTGCCTGGCCTACACCTTCGTCGAGACCGGCGTCGGCCAGCTGTTCTTCTCCCACCAGGCGAACGGATCGTTGACCGCGTACGGCTCGACCGAGCTCGGGCAGGCCTGGACAGGACCCAAGTGGTTCCAGGGCCGCGACGAGACGCCTAACCCGCTGCTGAGCGGCCCGACCAACCTCGGCCCGCGCTCGGAGCTGCTCGTGCAGCAGGTCCAGCAGCGAGTCGCCGAGCTGAAGAAGGAGGGCATCACGCCGACGAATGACCTCGTGACGGGCTCGGGCAGCGGCCTCGACCCGGACATCACGCCGGCCGATGCCTATGCGCAGGTGAACGCGGTGGCGGCGGCCAACCATCTGCCGGTCTCAGAAGTCCATCATCTCGTGGTCACGCACGCCGCTGGGGCTTACCTAGGGTTCTTCGGCTCTCCGTACGTCAACGTCCTCGAGCTGAACGAGGCGCTGGCCAAGTTGAAGTAGCCCGGCAGCCCCCGCCGGCGCCTGGCTGAGCGCGAAGCCGCCTTGCCGACTGGAACAAGTGCGACGCCGCCACAGCAGATGGGCACCGGTTACCGTCGCAGACATGCCTGCGGACTCCGCCTATCTTCGCTTCCCCACGATCTGCGGCCGGACGCTGGCCTTTGTGGCCGACGACGACATCTGGCTCGCATCCACCGAGGGCGGGACGGCGCGACGGCTCACCGCCGATCACGCTTCGGTGACAAGTCTTCGACTGGCACCGGAAAGCTCGCTGCTCGCTTACACAGGGACTCGGGACGGCGTGCCGGAGGCCTACGTCCTCGACACCGATGGCGGTGGAGTCAGGCGTCTGACGTACTGGGGCGACCGGGGCACCCGCGTCGTCGGTTGGACGCGGGATGGCCGCGTCATCGCAGTGTCGGCTGTGGGTGAGGCATTCCACGTTCGCACGTGGGCCTACGCCCTCCCCGTCGGCGGCGGCAGGCCGGAACGCCTGTCGTACGGCCCCATCACCGGCATTGCCCTCGGAGGCGGGGAGGCTGTCGTGGTCGGTGTCCACCAGAGCAGATTCCGGGGAGCAGCCTGGAAGAGATACAGGGGCGGAACTGCCGCTGCATTGTGGATCGACCGCGACGGAAACGGAAGTTTCTCCCGGTATCTGGGCGAACTGTCGGGTCAGCTGGAGGACCCGGGCTGGGCGGAGGGGCGGGTCGTGTTCGTGTCAGATCACGAAGGAGTCGGAAACATCTACTCGGCCCTCCCAGACGGCTCAGATTTGAGACGCCACACCGACCACGCCGAGTTCTACGCCCGAGCGGCGTGCTCCGACGGCGAGAGCGTCGTCTATCAGTGCGCCGGCGACCTGTGGCATCTCGGGGAGCTGTCGGCGGACTCGACCCCGCGACGACTCGAGATCGCACTCGGCTCGCCACGCTCGGGTCGTGCCGTGCGCAACCTGAAGCCCGTAGACGAGTGGGGCGAGTTCGCTCCGGACCATTCCGGTCGGGCGAGCGCGGTCGGCGCCCGGGGGAGTGTCCACTGGCTGACCCACAGAGACGGACCGGCGCGGCTGCTCGGCGGCGGCTCCGGAGTCCGCGCCCGGCTTCCCCGCGTGGTCGGGCGAGGCTCGTCGACGAAGGTCGTCTTCGCCACGGACGCGGCCGGAGAGGATTCAATCGAGATTGCCGCCGTCGCCGGCCCGGCTTCGGACACGGAGCCGCCTGCCCGTCTCGGCACCGGCGAGATCGGATGCGTCCTTGGCTTGGCCGGTGCTCCCGATGGAAGTCACGCAGCCCTTGCGACCCACGACGGCCGGGTGGTTCTCCTTGATCTCGTCTCGGGCCGGCGGCAAGTGGTTGGCGAGTCGGCGGCCGGCACGGCGACCGGGTTGATGTTCTCGCCCGACTCCAGGTGGCTTGCCTGGTCACAAGCCGGCCCGGAGCCGCTCCGCCAGATCAAGCTGGCCCGAGTGGAGGACGGCCAGGTCGTCGACGCCACTCCGTTGCGCTTTGAGGACACCGATCCCGTCTTCACGCTCGACGGCCACTACCTGGCCTTCCTGTCGGTGCGGACCTTCGACCCCGTCTATGACGCCCATGTGCTGGACATGTCGTTTGTCTCCGCCGCTCGCCCGTTCCTGTTGACCCTGGCGGCCGCCACACCCTCCCCCTTCGACGCTGAGGTGGAGGGACGGCGCCGGGCGAGGATCGACGAGGCGGCCCGGACGAGCAGCCATGGTGACCAGTCGGAGAGCGAGCCAGCGCCGGCGCGTGTCGATCTTGAGGGCATTGCGGATCGAGTCCTGCCCGTGCCCGTCGCCGCCGGGCGGTATGCGGGACTTCGCCCCGCCGAGCACGGGCTGATCTGGCTGAGCGAGCCGGTGCTCGGCGTGCTCGGAGAGGAGCGAGCCAGCCCGGGGGCGGACAAGTTGCGACCGAAGCTCGTCCGCTACGACTTCGTGGAGCGCATGGAGATCGAGCTCCTCGACGCCGCCGACGCCTTCGAGGTGACCGGTGACGGACGCTCCGTCGTCGTGCGGGACGGGAAGAAGCTCCTCGTTCTTCCCGCCGATCGCAAGGTCGAGCTGGAATCCACCCGGCGGGAGTCCGATCCCCACGCGAGGGTCGACGTCGATCTCAGCCGCATCCGGCTCGAGCTCGACCCACCGCGGGAATGGCGCCAGATGTACGACGAGGCGGCTCGGTGGATGCGGGACCGTTTCTGGGTCGAGGACATGGCCGGCGTCGACTGGACCGGCGTCGTCGAACGGTACCGCCCGCTGCTCGATCGGATTGCCACGCGCGATGACCTGTCGGACCTCATGTGGGAGGTGCAAGGCGAGCTGGGCTCCTCACACGCCTACGAGATCCCGCCCGAGCCGCCTTCGGAGCCAGAGCGCCTCGTCGGACATCTCGGCGCCGACATCGACCGCCACGACGACGGCACCTGGCGGATCAGGCGCGTGGTTCGCGGCGAGAGCTCGGTGCCGGCAGCCCGATCGCCGATGTTGGCGCCCGCCGTGACCATCGCGGTCGGCGACGCCATCGTGGCGATCGACGGCCGGCCGGTCGACCCGGATCTCGGCCCGGCTGCGTTGCTCGTCGGTGCCGCCGACAAGCCGATCAGCATGACGTACCGCTGCGGCGAGGATGGCGGCCTGCGAGAAGTCGTCGTGCTGCCGCTCGCCGACGAGATGCCCTTGCGCTACCAGGCCTGGGTCGCTGACCGTCGCGCCGCTGTGCATGCCGCCACCAATGCCAGAGTCGGCTATGTCCACGTGCCCGACATGATGGGGTTGGGCTGGGCGCAGCTGAACAGAGATCTTCGTCTCGAAGTCGCCCGGGACGGCCTGATCGTCGACGCACGCTACAACGGGGGCGGACACATATCGGAGCTGGTGCTCGAGGCGCTCGAGCGCGTCGTACGCGGCTGGGACATGCGGCGTCACCTTCTTCCCGAGACGTACCCGTCCAAGGCCTCAAGGGGACCCCGTGTCCTCATCGCCAACGAGTACGCAGGCTCCGACGGAGACATCGTCACGGCCGGCTTTCGCCAGCGCGGCCTCGGCCTCGTTGTCGGCGAGCGCACCTGGGGCGGCGTCATCGGCTTCGACGACTTCCAGCGCCTCGTCGACGGGTCGTCGGTCACCCAACCGCGGTTCTCGTTCTGGTTCTACGGGCTCGGGTGGGGGGTCGAGAACTATGGAGTCGACCCCGATGTCCAGGTGACCGTCACGCCCCAGGACTGGGCAGCCGGTCGGGATCCGCAGCTGGACAAGGCGATCGGGCTTGTCCTGGAGAGCCTGCGAACGGGTGCTGTCTCGACTCCGCCAGATGTGGCGACACGACCCTCGCGGGTGCCCCCGCCGTTGCCGCCCCGGTCCTCAGCCCGTTGATGAGCGTGCGACGCCGCCAGGCGAGCAAGCCGGCGACGTGGCGGGTGTTCATGATTCGGTCCGCAGTCAGTCTCAGCTAGCTGGGATGGCCCGTAGCGGAGCACGAGCGATTCAAGTTTGACCGGGCGGGGTTGCACTGTCCACCCGTCAGCCGGCGTGAGCCCTACCCGTACGATGCGACGCTCGTGTAGCCGGCGAGGAGCATCTTGCCGTCCGCATCGGTGTCGATCGTGACGACGCGGGCGCCCTCTAGGAGACTGCGAGGACGGCTCGTCAGCGAACACCCGCGTGCTATCTTACGAACGTCAGTTCGCCCGCTCGGGATGTGGCCGAGCCTCTCGCGAACGCTCGCGCTCGGCGCCTATGTTGCTCCCCTTGTTAAAGGAGTCCTGACATGTCCCTCGCGAGGCTCGAAG
>Ga0182024_10013383_pt1 | contig 16028 bp, 12 predicted proteins | sample P32metaG_FD_120480 | JGI IMG/M metagenome (GOLD analysis project Ga0182024, IMG submission 120480) | Permafrost microbial communities from Stordalen Mire, Sweden - P3-2 metaG (Illumina Assembly) | ecosystem: Environmental > Terrestrial > Soil > Wetlands > Permafrost | place: Sweden: Stordalen... | reverse complement strand
CAATTCCCAAAACCACATTGCGCAAAGTGTTGACGACATAATAGGCAGTGGCAGGAATACGAACGGGCGCATCAGTCTTAGGATCCGGCACAATAAAAGTGATACCACTTCCCGGGGCAGCGGCAGACACTTCCACTTTAATGTCTTGTCGCGAAGTCAGTCCTCGTCCGACAAGCACAGCAGTGGTGCCTGATGTGAGTTTTGCATTCACATTACCGGTCACCACTTTTCCATTACCTCATCATTTCCTGGCAGTTATCGCTGACGTTGGAACCGGATTATCTGGTTGCCTGATTACCTGATTACTTGATTGCGTGGTGCGGGATCAATTTGACACCATCCTGCATCTTCACTTTGACACCATCTTTTCCAAAAGCAGCTGTTCCAGTTTGGTTACCCGCTCAGTCAAAGATTTCATGTCATTTCTCATCTGGGGAAGCTTCTTGGTCAGAGCCACCTGCTTAAAGAACTCACCCCTGGGCACAGCGGGGCAACCCACCACAACCTCAGCCTCAGGAACATCGCGCATGATACCAGCCATTGCTTCGATGATCGCATCTTTACCAACGTGGATATGGTCTTTGATGCCAGCGTGACCGGCGATGATCGCTCTTTCTTCCACGGTAGAAGAGCCGGCAATACCTGCTTGCGCCATGATCAATGACTCGCGTCCGATTCGGCAATTGTGGGCTATTTGCACAAGATTATCGATTTTGGTGCCGCTGCCTATCACGGTGGCGCCTATGGTGGCACGATCGATGGTTGAGTTGGAGCCGACTTCAACGTCATCTTCAATAACGACTGTGCCGACCTGAGGAATCTTGAGATGAGCATTAGGATCGTTAGAAAAATCACTTCTGCCGGCCAGGCGCAACTCCAAGTTTGAAGGCCTTTCGGTGACATAACCGAAGCCATCGCCACCAATTGAGGCGCCTTGCTGCAAGATCACACGATTGCCTATTTTGACGGAATCTGCAATCAAGCAGCCGGCATGAAACAAACAATCAGATCCAATTTCCACGCCGCCACCAACTATGGTGCCGGCATTGATAATGGTGTTGTCGCCAATTTTGGTATCAGCTCCAATGACAACCAACGGTCCGATCGCCACATTGGCGCCAAGCTTGGCGCTGGGGTCGACGACGGCGCTTGCATGGACGCCCGGTTCAGGAAAGTATCGGCGTGGTTTCAAAGCCGTGAGAATTTTTTGAATTGCCAGGGTCGGTCTTTGCACCAGAATCGAGGGGCGGTCACAAGTGGTTCCTTCAGGCACGATCACGGCCGTTGCTTGGCATTCACTCAGTCGCTTGAGCAACTTTGGCTCTGTCACTAAAGCGATGTCGCCATCTTTTCCATGCAGAGGCGATGGCGCAAAGCTGGAAACCTTGGTGTCGGCGGAGCCTTCGACCCGTCCACCGATGAGATGTGCGATTTGCCCTAAGCTCATTTCAGCTGGCAGTTTCATGCTTTCTCCTTCCTAATCTGCAGATCCTAAGCATTTCAGAGCCGGCAGCGTTTGAGATAGCTGCCGGCAGAATTGAAGTGTGAGATGCAGGCGGGACGCCCGCGCTCCCGGGTGCGCTCTCGGGAGTAGAGCGAGTTACTTCGAGCTGACGTTCGGAGCTAAACGCTTAATCACACCATCGGTGATGTCCGTACCACCAACCAGCACGGCTTGCTTCATGAACACGGCATCGACTTTCTTACTTGCTGCTTCCGCTTTGATCGCATCGTCGATATCTTTCTCGAGTTGATCTTCGAGATTCTTTGCCTTGCCCTGAATCTTCTTCACTTCGTCATCAATTTGAGATTGCAGTCTGCGTTGCAACGATTCCAAATCTGCCGGAGGCTTGTGAGCCGTCTTGGCATCTTCGTATTGCTTGTTGCTGTCTTCGATGAGCTTATGAACTCGTTCTTCCGATGAGCGCAAATCATTAGCAGCTTGCTGTGCTTTCGGATAACTGGTGACGACCTTATCTTTATCGACTACGCCAATAGTTCTCGGTGCTTGCGCTAAAGCTTGCGTGGCAAAGCCAAGAACGAGAATTGAGGTAGTGACCAACGATAAGCTCTTGTGAGAGTAAAACATCCTTTTCTCCAAGTCGTAATGCCGTAGAAATGCTTGCCAACCGGCACAGTTTACACTATGCGCCAACAGTTACGCTGCAATCGCTAAGAGCGGCAAATTAAAACTTATCTCCAAATCCAACTGTAAATCTTGGTGTCATGCCGCCCATAAGCGTCTGGATAAGCGGCAATCCAACATCCAATCGAATCAAGCCAATCATCGGCACTTGTACTCGCACACCAAAGCCTACAGAAGCTCCCATCGTTGATCGTGAGGTGAGACTGTTAGCTAAGCTGTTGCCACCAACTTGACCGGCATCGAAAAACGCATCGAGCTTAACGTGCTTATCAATGGCCCGAGCGACTGAGCTATCCATGTTCTTGAGACCAGGAATACGATGGCGAACCTCTGCCGAGGCCATCAACATTGAAGTGCCGGTGCCCAGATCGGAAAAGGATCTGTAACCACGCATGCCATTAAAACCACCTAACATATAATTGCCAAAAGCAGGCACAGCACCGAGTCCAGCGCCACCCTGAACGTTCATAGCCAGGGTTGTCTCCTTGGTGATTGGAACAAATTTACTGACGGAGGCGCCGGCCTTCATAAAGCTGCCGTTGGTAATACCCAGAGAAGGAGAGGCAGTAAGGCGGGCAACCGTTCCTGAGGTGGGGTCGAGCTTCTTGTCCCGCGTGTCATAAGCCAGCGACGGATTGATACTGGCGTAAAGCCCTCCTTTCAGCTGTTGATTTCTGACATTCTGAGCCAACGATTCCGCACCAGCTATGGTGGTAGCCCGGCCTGTCTCCAGAGCTCGGATGCCCATGGTGGTCAATATATCTTGGTTTGTGTAATAGCTGGCCAGATCTTTCATCATTACGTTTTCCCCGGTAAAGCCGAGGTTAGCGGAGATCGTGTCGGTTAATGGATGCGAGAAGTTGACACTGGCACCAATTGTTTGCTGTTGTGATTGGTCGACGAGCATGCTGTTCATAGTGCGGCCAAAGCCTGTGACAGCCATCGATGTGTTGGTGCCGGCGATGCTCGGGTCGATCCAACTGGCTTCCAACTGGTAGGTTCTTTGATTGGAGAGGAAGTTGGTGCCGGCATTGTTGAGAGTATTACTTAGCTGGCCATACATGCCGGAGCCGACCATGCCGTGAAAGGAAAGTATCTGTCCTTTTCCAAGAAAGTTGTTTTCAGAAAAACCTGCGGTGCCGAACGGACCAGCCATCGTATCGACGCCTGCACCTAAGCTGACGGAGCCGGTGCGCTTCTCGTCCACTTCCACTTTGAGCGTATATTTGTCTGGATTATTTGCTGACGGTGCCAGACTTCTGCGAATGTCCTGGAAGTAGCCCTCACCGTAAAGCTTTCTCAGATCTGCAGTCAACTGCTTCTCATTGTATATGGTGCCTGGTTGGATCTTGATCCTTCTGCGAATGACGTAATCTTGTGTTTTCTTGTTGCCGACGATCTGTATGCCGTCGATGACGCCTTCGTTGATGCTGAGCCCAATGCTGCCATCAGGATCGTCTTTTACGTCGGTAACCTTGGCCAGAATATATCCCTTATCGTGATAAGCCTTCTCCACCTTGTCGATAGCCGAAGAAAGGGCCGTGAGATTTTGCGGTTTGCCGAGCTGATCGGAAAAAAGCTTTGATATCTCTTCCGTGGAAACGACATTGTTTCCCTGAATGGAAAACTCAGTTACAGGGGCATTTTCCTGCACGCGGATTTTCAGCAAGACACCATCTTTGGTGAGCTCTGGTGTGCCCTGCATCTTTTGTTCATCAAAATAGCCGATGCCATTAATGGCCTTTAAGTCCTGAAATACCTGATCGCGATCGTATTTATCACCGCGTTTCGTCTTTACGACTTTGAGAATATCTTCTGATGGAACGAGACGATTGCCTTCAATCTTGACGTCATCAACAGTCAAATTGGTTGCCGAGCTCGATGGCGCAGCAGTTGGATCAGCGGCTGGTGCAGCCGGCTTTTCCGGCACCGAATCGGTTGCCGGCTCGTTGGTTTTCGGCAACAAATCTTCTGCGTCACCTGCATAAGCAGGAAGGTGAACGGTAAGCAAACAGATAGTAAGAGCAAGTTGTAAGTAACGACGCATTCGAAATTTATTCATCAACCTAAGCTGCCGGCGCAATTCTAGCATGGCAAGAGATGCTGCCAAGAAGCAGCGCCTTTGTAAACAACGGTGGAATGGGCTTTTCCAATTGGATATTAAGCATACTAAATAACTTATCTGCCATCTAAGTCTGGCGACGACGGGCGATCGGGCAATGTGCCTGCCATGAGAGATAATTAAGAGGTGCCCCGCATTGCGAAGCACCTCAAGATTCTGTCAACGTTTGCGGGCAGTCGTTTTGGCGGCAACCGTTATGGAGCGAACCAATGAATCGGTTGCGGATCCATATTTATGTTCACCTGTTTCACTTCGGTATATTCCTCCAACCCGAACGTGCCAAGCTCCCTTCCCCAGCCACTTTGCTTATAGCCACCCCACGGGCATTCGTTATAAGTGCTGTGATATCCGTTCACCCAGGTGATACCGGCCCTGATGGCTTTAACAACCCGGTGAGCACGAGTGATATCATGCGTGAAGACTGCGCCGGCCAGACCATATGGTGAGTCATTGGCCATCTCGATCGCTTCCTCTTCGTTGCTGAATTTTTGCACCACCACAACCGGTCCAAAAATCTCTTCCTGGACAATTCTCATGTCCTGCTTGACATTTACAAAGATGGTCGGATTGATGAAGTAGCCGCCTGCATATTTGTCGCCTGTGGGCTGATCGCCACCGGTTTCAATTTTGGCGCCTTCCTTTTTGCCGATCTCATTATATTCGAGCACCCGTTTCATCTGTTGCTCACTGACAATCGGTCCCATTTCCGTTTCTGAATCCAGACCTGGTCCCACTTTGATCTTCTTCGCCCGCTGTTTCATCTTACTCACAAATTGATCGTAGATAGAATCTTGCACAAGCATTCTCGACCCGGCCGAGCAAACTTGACCGGCGTTGCAATAAATCGCAAAGAGCGCATAGTCAACAGCAGTATCTACATCGACATCACCGAATACGAGCATGGGCGACTTTCCACCTAACTCCAGGGTCACCTTTTTCAAATTGGAAAGGGCTGCCTGAGCAATTGTTTTGCCGGTCTTGACACTACCTGTGAAGGCAATCTTATCCACCAGCTTGCTTTCGGCGATCGGTTGACCGACCGTGGGGCCGTCACCGAGAACGATGTTGACGACGCCAGGCGGTAACTCCAACTCATGCAAAATTTCTGCCAGACGAATGGCCGTCAGGGGTGTCAGTTCACTTGGCTTCAAGACGCAGGTGTTGCCTGCAGCCAGTGCCGGAGCCAATTTCCAGGCAGCCATCAATAAAGGATAATTCCAGGGAATAATCTGCCCGCAGACACCGATAGGCTCGCGCACAACCGTGGTCACGGAAGGAGCTGGCACATCGATAGTTTGACCGGTCGGCTTGGTGACAAGACCGGCATAATAGCGAAAGCAAGCGGCAGCGTCAGCCATATCATACTTTGTCTCGCGCAACGGTTTGCCTCCGTTGAGAGTCTCCAGTTCAGCCAATTCATCGGCATATTGATCGATCTTGGCGGCCAGGCTGTTGAGAAACGTCGCTCGTTCCTGGGCGCTCAGGCGCGGCCACGGACCTTTGTCAAAGGCCACGCGGGCCGCCTTGATTGCTTTCTCTACTTGATCTTTGCCCGCTTCTGCCACCTTGCATAGTTCCTTGCCCGTGGCCGGATTCTTCAAAGAACGCTCTGATGCCCCATCGACAAATTTTCCGTCGATGAATAATTGCCACTTCCGGTTCACCTTCACTTTAGGAGCCTCAAGAGTCTGAGTCATTTCCACGACCTCACTGCAAAAAAATGTGTAAAATCTTCACGACAAAATGACCGGAGCGTGAGCTCCAAGTCGGCTAACCATTTGTCCCGAAGTCGCCTAATAATACCATTATGTAGTGCATATATCGTGATCACGCAACGTATCTCATCCATATTACAAATGACTATCAATCAGACTCCATCTAGTCTTCAGGCAAATTTTGCGAAAAAGATTTAGTCCTTTTGGGGCGAAATTAATCGAGAAATAGCTTATCCTGACGGCGTACAGCATCAAGTTGATGCAAGCAAGACGCCTGGCTACTTGGAGGTCTTATATGCAGTCGAAGGCCGGTGCCTTTATCTCTCTTGAAGGCCCGGAAGGAGCCGGCAAGACAACGCAACTAAAAGCCTTGTCTAAGCAGCTCGACGTCCTTGGCGTGCCGCATATTGTCACCCGCGATCCTGGCGGCACCCCGTTGGGTAAGCAGATCCGCAGAATCTTGCTCAATCCTGAAAATCCTGTCCAACCAATGTCTGAACTCCTTTTGTATCAAGCAGACAGAGCTCAGCATGTGGCTGAACTGATTGTGCCGGCCCTTGCCAAAGGGCAGCTTGTGTTGTGCGACCGTTATATAGATTCGACAATGGCATATCAGGGTTATGGCAGAGGGATTGATTTTGCTATCATCGAACAGCTCAATCAGATTGCCACCGGTGGATTGAGACCAGAGATGACGATTCTCTTTGATCTGGATTCATCAGACGGCCTGGCTCGACTGCATCCGGGTGGCCACGACCGGATGGAGCGCGAGGCTCTGGAGTTTCATCACAAGGTGCGTCAGGGCTACCTCGATCTGGTCAGAAAAGAACCCGACCGCTGGAAGTTTATTGACGCCGGCAAGCCGATGACGACTGTGCAAAAAGAGCTACGCAAGCTGTTGTTCGATAAGCTCGAAAAAAGATTTGATCTTGATGGATTGCTGGACGCCGCCTAGCTGCGGTAGCTAGCGGCACCATATTTAGTGCGCTAGTTCAATGCACCTAGAGCTTAACGCGCCGGGCCATCTCTGAGCCCAAACCGTCTATGCCGGAGCGTATATCTCGCTCGGCGTCAGCATCGAGGCTGCCACCGGACTGTGAGCGCAGATCACGCTCTTTGCTGAGCAAATCGAGAGCTCGCTGCTTCAGGTGGTTGTAGTCGCCATCAGTCAACTTTCCTTTGTCTTTTTGCTCATCCATATATTTCATGATGTCGGAAAATTCAGTCGACAACGGTGGCAAAGCAGGTTGGGATGCGCCGTTTATTACATTAATCGTAGGAGCATAGACAGCCGCGGGACTGTAAGCCCAGGGGTAATAATATCCCGATGGACCGCGCCACATGTTGAAGGTGTTGGCACCACCGGGAATACCATAAAATCCATTGCCCAGAGGTTGCGGTGTGCCATAAACAGGTGCGATGCCGCTGCCATAGATGACTGTATTGCTAACCCCTCTGTTATATGGATTGACCGTATTGTACGGATTGTACTGCTGCCCATAAGCATTGCTGTAAGGATTAGTCCCGTACGGGCTACCGTAGGGGCTCGTGTAGGGGCTGACGCCTGGTGCTACGCCGATGCCGACACTTCTCTGAGCTGAAGCGGGTTGAACCGTAATCAGGCCCAGGCACGCAATTAGAAGAATTCGTTTCATACTTAAAAACCACGTCTATTCAGGGGAAATCCGGATCTTCTACTTATCAAGTATAGCGATAAAACTGGCAAAGGCGATTCTTTGTCAAGAACATGCAGAGTAAAGGGTGCAGGCGGGCTTCCAGGTAGAGATGCTGCCGGGCGGGGTGGCGCTACCAGGCAGGTGCCTAAAACCATTGATAGTTCATCTCTTCAGCAGACAGATGCACACAGATGAGGCTCCAGAAAACGATGAAACCGAGCGAATTAATGCTGAAAACCCCTGTAGACGGAAGCCCTCCGGTCAATATAAGCGAGCCGAGGCCTGGTAGCATCAGCAACCCGCAAAAAATGGACAAGCGCTTACCTACCGACATAAATGGACGTCCCAGTCTGTGTTTGCGCTTTAAAAAGACAAACCCCATCGCCAAAAAAACCATAGCAATAGCCAGTCCATGCAAAGCTGCATCGAACAGAACATGGCACACCACCGCCGCAAAGCCCTGACCGATCATCTGCAGAGTCTCGTGCAAATTGAAAGTTTCGCCGCCGTTCACGCAGACACCCATGAAAGTCAGGGCAAATGATAGCGCAGAATGAAGCCTCCAGACAATAATTTGACTCTCAGCTGGGACTGGGTAAGAACATAATGAGTCTGATGGTTTTCTTTTCTTTAAGCCTTCAACTTAGTCATCTCACAACTGAAGACTGAAAAGCCTGACTGCATTGCCGTACATGACTTTATCGAACTCCGCCCGGGGCAGCTTCTTTCGCAAAAGCTCGACCAGCTCTTCATAGTGCTGGTAGTGGCTGTGGCCAAAATAGGTGGCATCGGTGCCGAAAAGAATTCGGTCGGCGCCCAGCTGATGAACTGCAGCGAGGACTGTCTGCGCATCCACTTGCGCCGTATCCAAATATAAATTAGCATCCTTATGTTTGATTGATTCGCTGACGACCTTAATGGCGCCACTGTGATCGGTGCCAAATCCCATGTGATAGAGAACGATAGGCACGGTCGGGTGCCGCCTTGCCAGGGTGTAAATCTTAGCCGGATCAGAGTTGGAACCAGCGCCTCCGCAGTGAAATACGGCAGGAATTTTATAGTGCGAGCACAGTTCCAGATATGGGTCGACACGGGCATCGTCGGCGGCAAAATTATTGAATTCCGGGTGAAACTTGATGCCCACAAATATGTGATGGTGCTGCCCATCAAGTTCATTTAAAGAGCTGGTCATATTGGCGGCCGACCCATCTTCCGGTCTTGCCCAGGCAATCCCGCGCAGCACGTCCGCATGCTCTTTTACAGCTTTGGCTGTGGCCGCGTTAGCATCCAACTCCTTCAGATTTGCTGTAGCCGACAGTTCTGCCCCATCGATGTTTGAGACCAAAACCATACGCACATGATGCTGGTGGATTTGCTCGAGTAAAGTCGGCAAACTCAAGTCGTATCCACTAAATGTGCCAATATGACCGTGGATGTCCAGAACTTTATAGGAGCTCCAATCTTGCCTGGCCTCAGCACTGGTGATGATGGAATTCATGAATAGAGCGAGAAATAAGAGTCTAAACAACATATCATTGGAATCGAATGGAGGCCGTACTGCGCTCGCTGAGAGCCTTTCCCAGATTGATGAAAGCTTGAGAGAGATCGGGGTTCAGTTCGATCGCTTTGCGCCACTGCCCGATCGCATCTGACTTTTGATCCAGTCGCAGCATGACCAAACCCAGGTTGTTGTGAGCAAAAGCATCGTTGGGAGAATACTTTAAACAAGCGTTGAATTCATCTTCCGCCTTCTTAAACTGCCCCGATTCAAAAAGCACAGTGCCTAAATTGTAGTGTGCTTCTGGATAATCGGGTCTTGTCTCGATCAACTTTCTCCAGGTGGCGACGGCGTCATCACTGCGATGCAAATGATAATAGGCAATACCGATATTGTTCAAAGCTTGCGGGAAGCCCGGATCAAGTTCAAGAGACCGTTTTAGCGCATATTCAGCTTCAGGGAAGTGATCCATTTTCATGAGAATAACTCCCAGCTCATTAATCGCCTCAACGTTTCTTGGATTGCCGGAAACAATTTGATCGATAAGCATCTTCGCCTTTCCAAGCTCTCCCACCTGTTTGTAAGCCTTGACCATGCAAAGTTTAAGCTCATCAGAATTGTCACCATGTTTGGCAGCGGCACGGTATTCATTCATAGCATCGTCACTTCGGCCGGCAGCGGCAAGCGCCTCTCCCAGGTAGCGAGAATATTGCGCGCTCTCAGGTTTGGATTTCAGTGCTTCCTGATATTCGGTAATGGCGCTGCCGTAGTCTTTCTGCAAGAAGAGAAGATGGCCAAGATTGTAATGCGCTTCGGAGTAATCGGACCGCAATGTAAGCGCGTCATAGAAGCTTTTCATCGCTTGCGCCAGATCGCCTTTTGCCATATAAGCCGTGGCCAGGTTGTTGTGCAACTCGGCTTTGGTTGGCTCGTCCTGGATGGCATCTTTGAATTGCTTTATAGACTCATCAAGTTGCCCCTGCTTTTTTAAGCAAACGGCCAGATTGTTCCTGGCCATCAGATTATTGGGAAGCCGTCGCAGCACCTCGCGAAACTGACCGACGGCCTCATCCAAATATCCGGTGCGCACGGCAAAGAGCGCATCCGACATCAATTGATCGGTCGGCACAGCAACGTACTTGGTATCGCCTTCAGTGGTTGCGCTGCCTTTGCCATCGAGGGCACTCTCCAGAGGCGTGGCCGTATGCAGTACCGACACCGTGTTGTCTTCTGTGTTGTTTTCTGTCTTGTCTTGCGCTACCGCAGTTTCTGCTTGAGCCCAAGCGGACGCAGTTGCAAAACTTGCAAAGGCAAAGGAAGTCATTAACAGTGACGCTATATTTTTCATATCGATTTGTAGGCTATCAATCTATCAAAATTTCACTCTCCCTTAAACAATTTGGCGCCGCCGGCACAAGCTTTCTTGTACACTCTAAACCTTGTCAGTCGTCATCCCAGGTCATTTCATGCGAAAAACATTTTTGCTTATTCCGCTCACAGCCGTCGTTTTCTCCGCTTTGACTGTGCCCATTTCTGCTGAGGAAAAATTCGATCGCGCTCAAACGATGGTTGTCAATTTGAACAAAGTGGAAGGATCAACCGGTTACTTTCTGCTCAAAGATATTCGCGAAGTCAAGGAAATGGACCATGATCTGGGCAAAGCGCTGTTCCAGGTTCAAGAGGTTGACAAAAGCTATGCCAAACTACGCGGTCGCTCCGATGAAAGGTTTTTGGAAGCAGTAGCAATTAAACTCCAGAAGGTGCAGCAATCGCGCGCGCTCTACGAAGAAGATTTGAGAGACGCTTACACGCAGCTAAAGTCATCGATCGAAGACACGATGATGACCGATCCCGAGCGGCGAGGGCACAGGTAGCCGATTGCACCGGATCATGAGAGTGTGGGAGTTCTCTGATCGGCCCTTTGTCGAGTTATCGTTTTCGGTACATTGACAAGCCTGTTCAACAATCTGAAATAAGCCTGAAATGCCGTATTGGAACTAGGTTTGGGGGATTAGCTCTGTCACTGCGTTTAATCTCATGAGGAACGATATAGTGTCCAGATCTATATGAATGAACATGCGCATTAAGGACGAGCCTGTGACGCGACAGGTTGTGGCGTCAGCACCGCGCGATAACGACAAAGTCTGTAAAGCACAAAATCCTCTGGATTGGCTGAATTGCACAGAATGATTTCCGTACCACCTGGGCTGAAGCTAGATAACTGTTGATGAGAGACGGGAACAGCTTTGACTTTTTGTTCGCCCGAAACAGAATAAGAGACAACCACCTGGTGCATGTGAGATACCGGATCAGCAATTTGGTTGCGCTCTAAGACTGTTGCTATCACTGGCATGCCGTTTTTGGCTAAGTCACGATCTCGTAAGGCAGGTATCCAAATCACAGCTTCTAAAAACAAAAGGCAAAAACAAAGCAAAAGAGCAGCAGACTTTTCGTCCTGTTCGTCCTGTTTGATGGTCTTAGGGTGAGAATCAAGGGCTTCAGCAAGTACTCTTGCAGCGTTAGCATTGCTGATCCTTGAGGGAGTGGAACCAGAAGTTGTGGACTCACGATGAGTGGTGGGATTATGGACGCCTTCATTGTCTGGTGCAGAAAAAACGAAAGCAAAGAAAATGGAGAAGCAAGCAAATATCATCAACTTCTGCCATAATACTGGGCTTGGTTTGCCACATGAGCGATTGTATTTGACCTCCCTACCACTGTTAGTTTGCAACTCTGCAGGTAATGGATTAATCACACTTGCAGGTTTAGTCCATTGAGCGCCAGCCGCAGGATTTGCCGGGACTGCCCACGATTGATAGTGACTGAGTCTTGGTATTGAAGTATTTGAAGGCGGTGGTGCATTGCTGCTGCTCAGTACGTGTGACGTCGTATTTCCAATATTGCTACCGCTCAGAGCAGTCTGATTGCTGTCCTCCAGCCAATCAGGCAATGGTCCACGAATCAGCCTGGGACCACTACGCAGCGTTGGAGTTTCTTTCCCAATCTCGGCACCAAGATCACTTTCCGACACAAGTGGCACTGGTAACTGCAAGTAAGGGACGTCATCCGCATCCTTTTTCAACTGGGCGCGAATAAATCGACCCAGCTTATTCAATTCCTCATCTTCATGCCTTTCGAATGCAGCGAATGCTGCCGAGTGAAGAGGATCCAAAAAATCCGTTTGCCTGAAAAGCAAGCAATCATCACCGCCGCCTAACTGGTGCAACAAGCGCGAATCAATCTGTAAAGCCTTCACTGATGCATATATTACCCAGGCTGAAAAATTATCCAGGTATGGACCAAAGTGCTTCGCCGCCCGTGCCGGATGTTGATAATTGCGGTGCCCAAGCTCATTGGCTTCGGATCCATGCATTGCTGGAACGAACATGCCATCATAATCGACAAGCCTCAACTCATCCTGCCAAACTATAATATTTCCATGCTGCAAGTCACCATGTGCGATACCAGCCTTGCGCAGCTCGTCCATCATGGTGACAAATTTTTCGTTCAGACGCTTTAGTTTGTCGGAGTTGGCAACGTTCGCAACAATGTAATCATCAAACGATGGTCCATCCACCCACTCCATTTTCAGTGCCGGCAGCCATTCCCCCATGACTTTAATGCCGCTCTTGAGAAAGTCGAAAGTAACGGTATATGGCAGCTCATCGTGCTGCACAAAATCAGAGATCAGCGCGTATCGCTCTTCCTGATCGCTGATGTTTCTGAGAAAGAGTCGTAGGGCAAAATCCTTATCCTTACAATGAAGTCGGTAGACAGAAGCAAATGATCCCGTGATCGGGCGCGGCAGACCCAGCGCATCCGTGTACACAAGCCCTTGTTGCAACTGAGGGTCTTGCAAATTGCCACGGGTGATCTGAATCGCCTCGTTATAGTCTTGTGGTGTCGGCCACCACGTCAATTTCAACTTCGTCTGTGTTTCCTTCAACAAAACCCATCTCCTCCAAGACTGCTTATGGCTTGGGCAAGTGTCGCGCTGCCCACGCTTCAGTTGACCCAGGCAAAGTCGGTGGAGCGTTGGGTAGTGCATGATAACGACAATATCTATATAGCACAGGTCGCCAGGGCTGGGCTTTATCGTACAAAACCACTTCTACACTGCCCGGCTTAACTGTTGCGAAGTCGCTTGACGATAAGAAGACCCTTGCTCTTATCACTTCCTTATTATGGTAGTACGACAACCAAACCTCGCCTTTGCTTAAACTGTTTAGTGATCGTGGCAGGCACTCATTTACGCGTGCCAACACAGCAATACCCGACTGCGCTAACGTTCTGTGTCTCCATGCTGAAACCCAGATCCACTTAGAAGCCGCAGCTACCGCAGCTACTGCAGACAAAAGTATCGGCATCACACCATTGACAGATAGAAAACAGAAGCAGAACAGAAGCGAAAGGATAATCACCAATAGTTGCAACTGCAGAGGGCGCATGTAGCCGCTTGCCTCATAAAATCTGACCTGTCGTTTTGGCCCGGTCAGTAGTTCGGGCGGTATCGTCGGCACAGCAGCAGGCTGGATCCATCGCACAGCTGGTGCTTGTTTTACAGGCACCGTCCATGATTGATGCGCGGATGGTTTGGTTGCTGCACCACCAGTAGCAGCATTGGAAGTAGCATGGGAAGGAGCAGGCGAATTTCCCTCGCTTAATGCTGTCGCGTTCTCTTGCTTGAGCCAGTCTGGCAGATTGCCTCTAATCAACCGGGCACCAGCGCGCACTATTGGCAGTGCGGGGGAAAGCGATTCCAACTGAGCATACTCAACAGCAGGCACCGGCAATTTCAGTGCCGGCACCATGGCCGGATCATTTTTCAGCTGCTGGCGAAGAAAGCGGCCCAGAGCATTAAGCTCTTTATTTGGGTGCTTCTCGAAAGCTGCAAAGGCATGTGATTGGAGCGGATTCAAGAAATCCGTTTGCCTGAAAAGCAAACAATCATCACCGCCACCAAGCTGGTGAAGCAAACGTGAATCAATCTGCAAACCTTTTATGGATGCATAGATTACCCAGGCGGAAAAATTGTCCAGGTAGGCACCAAAATGTTTAGCTGCCCGGGCAGGATGCTGATAGTTACGGTGCCCAAGCTCGCTGGCTTCAAAACCATGCATGGCTGGAACGAACATGCCATCATAATCGACAAGCCTCAACTCATCTCTCCAGACGATAATATTGCCATGCTGCAAGTCACCATGAGCGATACCAGCGTGGTCCAGATCATCCATCATAGTGACGAATTTGTCGGCCAGGCGTCCCAACTTGGCCGGATTGGCCAGGTTCTCCACGATATAGTCATCCAGAGAATGTCCATCAACCCATTCCATTTTCAGGGCAGGTAGCCACTCCCCCATGACCTTTATGCCGCTCTTGAGAAAGTCGAAAGTGACGGTATATGGAAGATCGTCATGTTGAACAAAGTGTGATATTAAGGCGTATCGCTCTTCTTGATCCTTGATGTTTCTGAGAAACAACCGCAGGGCAAAATCACTTTCCGGGCAATGAAGGCGATAGACGCAGGCAAAAGATCCTGTGATTGGGCGAGGAAGTCCGATCGCATCCGTGTACACGAGTCCTTGTTGCAACTGAGGATCTTGCAAATTGCCGCGCGTGATCTGAATTGCCTCGTTATAGTCTTGTGGTGTTGGCCACCAGGTCAGTTTTAGCTTCGTCTGTGTTTCCTTCAACAAAGGATAGATCTCCGCTATTGCCCTGTCTGCGTGCTCGACGGTGCGAATCCTAAATGTAGGACCTTGTTGTAGTCAAACTGGGACGGATCTACATCGGCAAAAAGAGCGGACTTGGTGAGTTGATTCAAAGTAGCATTTTGAATCTCGGTAGGCACATCAAAGTGAGTCCAATTTATTTGCAGGTCAGCTGGAGTCTCGAAAGTCTTTGAGGCGCTCCATGATTCCTCGGTATCTAACCACACTCCGACTTCTACCTTCAGAGTTTCGGATCTCTCAGATTCTTCATTTTTGTTTTTCTCCCATTCAGGATTCTTGTATACGTGTGATCCTTGACCCCAGATACCGTTGATTCGAATCAAGCCATTGTTAGCCACCTCCGGTTTAGGCAAATGAAACGTGTCGCAAAAACGAGAAATCTGGGGTTGAAAAAAGCGACCGGCAACTCCTGCCACCGAATAAGTGATTTTTGGCTGATCGAGGAGCCGTCGCAAGATTGGAGAAGGAAGAGACAGCGCATCGTGCGGAGGTTTTTTTTCGAGTGCATTGAACAAGATGTCGCCGACCTCTTTTGCTTGGTCGCCAATCAGTTCATTTGCGAAACACTGATAATACCAGCTGGCTGCTGTGGTATCCGGATGCAGTCGCAAATAATCGATACCTGCATCTTTGATCTTCTCAACATCATACTTATGGCGTCCATTTGGGAAATCAACCATGTACGTCATGAGATGATCGGGTCCTACCGCGGAAAGGACGGTGCGCCACTCTGCCTCATCTAATTCGCCAACACGAGGTGAGTTTGGGCTGCCTTTGACAAAACTCTCTACCAATTGATTGCCTGCCTGACAAGGCATTCCTGCTGGGACGATTGAATTCAAAGCATTTTGAAATTGTTGTTCTCTTCGCCAATTATCAAGAACCGACAATCCCACCAAAAGCAGGACGCCTGCTATCTGTAGCGAGTGCTTCAGTGATACTCGTGGTGGCAAACGTGTGGACAGCGATGGGGTTGCAGAGGTTGTAGGGACGGTTTGCGGTTGCTGCGGCGGCTGTTGTTGCGGCGGCTGTTGTTGCGGCTGCTGTTGTTGCGGCTGCTGTTGTTGCGGCGGCTGTTGTTGCGGCTGCTGTTGTTGTGGCGGCTGTTGTTGTGGCTGCTGTTGTTGTGGCTGTTGTTG
>Ga0182024_10013381_pt1 | contig 16029 bp, 16 predicted proteins | sample P32metaG_FD_120480 | JGI IMG/M metagenome (GOLD analysis project Ga0182024, IMG submission 120480) | Permafrost microbial communities from Stordalen Mire, Sweden - P3-2 metaG (Illumina Assembly) | ecosystem: Environmental > Terrestrial > Soil > Wetlands > Permafrost | place: Sweden: Stordalen... | reverse complement strand
GCCATGAAATATCTCGGCGAAACTCTCGACATTCACACCGGCGGCATTGATCTCGCGTTCCCGCATCATGAAAACGAAATCGCCGAAAGCGAGCCCGCCACCGGCAAGCCCTTCGTGAAGCTCTGGCTCCATGCCGAGCACTTAATCGTGGACGGCGAGAAAATGTCGAAATCGCTCGGCAATTTCTTCACGCTGCGAGATCTCTTCGCCAAGGGCACCAAGCCTTCTTCCATCCGTTACTTGCTGCTCTCGGTTCCTTACCGCCGCCAGCTAAATTTCACCGCCGATAGCCTGACGCAGGCTGCCAACTCCGTCGAACGCCTGCGCAATTTCGTCGCGCGCCTGAAAACCGAACAGTTCGCCGCCGGCTCCAATCCGCAAATCGCCAAGCGCGCCGAAAAAGCCCTCGCCGATTTCGATGCTGGCCTCGCTGACGATTTGAACACCGCATTCTCGCTCGCCGCCATCTTCGATCTGGTGCGCGATATAAACACCGCCATGGATCGCGGCGAATTCCTGCAGCAGGACGCGCCCATCGTCGTCGCCGCACTGGAAAAATTTGACGCGATCCTCGCCGTCCTCGCCGATGATGATGATGAAAAACTTCGCGAACTCGGCTTCGGCTCCGGTCCTCCGCGTTTGACTCCCGAAAAAATCGAGCAGCTCATCGCCGAACGCAACGCCGCCAAAAAACGCCGCGATTTCAAGCGCTCCGATGAAATCCGCCAGGAATTACTGAACTCTGGTATCATCGTTGAGGACACGCGTGACGGCACTGTCCGCTGGAAGTACAAATGACCATCTCCGCAAAACACGACCTCTCGCTGCATAGCCAGCCCTCTCACGAACGCCCGAATCTCTACGGCGTTGACTAAGTACGCCCCCTCCAACTTTCGTTTTCAGCATGTGCCCGGCGGGAACCGGCCTGCGCGCTGACTTCAAAATTCTTTTCTGGAGGATTTCATGCATGTGACGGACGCCAAAGTTGATTCGAAGCTCCCGCACCTCATTACCGAATTGCCCGGTCCCAAAGCCAGGAAACTCGTCGAGCGTGACCATCACGTCGTCTCGCCGTCCTACACTCGCGATTACCCGCTGGTCGCGAAATTCGGCCGCGGAACCACCGTGGAAGATGTTGACGGCAACACCTTCCTCGATTTCGCCGCCGGCATCGCCGTAGTCGCCACCGGACATTGCCATCCGGACGTTGTCGCTGCCATTCAGAAGCAAGCCGCTGAGCTGATTCACATGTCCGGCACTGATTTCTACTATCCCAGCATGGTGGAACTCGCGGAAAAACTAGCCTCCATCGCGCCCGGGAAGGAACCCAAGCGCGTTTATTTCGGCAATTCCGGCGCCGAAGCCATCGAAGCCGCCATCAAACTGGTGAAATTTCACACTAAGCGCGACAAATTGATCGCTTTTCACGGCGCTTTCCACGGCCGCACCATGGGCGCGCTTTCACTCACCGCCAGTCGCGCCGTCCAGCGCAAGGGATTTGGCACGCTGCTCTCAGGCGTCTTCCACATGCCTTTTCCAGACACCTATCGCGGCACCTACGGAATTCGTCCCGAGCACGCCTCCGCCGATTGCCTCGCGTATCTTGAAAATGAACTCTTCCGCCGTCGCGTGGATCCCGATGAAGTCGCCGGAATTTTCATCGAGCCGATTCAGGGCGAAGGCGGCTATCTGCCCGCTCCCGCTGAATTTTTGCAAGGCCTGCAACGCATCTGCCGCAAGCACGGCATCCTGCTCGTCGCCGATGAAGTGCAATCCGGCATGGGACGCACCGGCAAGTGGTGGGCTTGCGATCACGCCGGTATCGAGCCCGATATCATCTGCACCGCGAAGGGTATCGCCTCCGGAATGCCGCTCAGCGCCATCATCGCGCGCGCCAGCGTCATGAATTGGACTCCCGGCGCGCACGCTTCCACCTTCGGCGGCAATCCGGTTTGCATTGCTGCGTCGCTTGCGACGATCGGCCTGCTTGAGCGGAATTACATCGCCAACGCCGCGCAAATGGGTGAATTTATCCGCGGCTTGACCGCCGATTGGACCACGCGCCACAAAATTGTCGGTGAAGTCCGCGGCAAAGGTCTGATGATCGGCATCGAAATCGTCCGCGATCAAAAAACCAAAGAACGCGCTCCCGATTTGCGCAACCGCCTAGTGCAGATGGCCTTTCGCAAAGGCTTGCTGATACTGGGCTCGGGAGACACCACCCTGCGCTTCTGCCCGCCGCTCATAATCGACGAAGAGCAGGCCGAATTCGCCGTCCGCACCGTGGATGCCTGCATCACGGAAATCGAACGCTCGATGTAAACGCACGACGTCGCACCGTCGCTCAACCGCGTTGCAAATAGCACAGGCCTGCATCCGCAAGCCTGTGCTATTTTGTTTCCCGCATCCTTTTTCGCGTTCGTGAGAAACTGAAAATTGGCTGCAAAATCTTCCGCAGGAGACGCTTTGCCGCGCATTCTCGACGTAGGCTGCGGGCCAACAAAATACCCCGGCTCCATCGGCCTCGATATGAATCCATCCACCGCCGCCGATGTCCTCTGCCATCTGGACCGCGGTGGCTTGCCCTTCCGCGATAATTCTTTCGACCACCTCCGCGCCGAGCACATCATCGAACACGTCGCGGACATCATCGCCACCATGGAAGAATTTCACCGCGTCACCAAGCCCGGCGGCACCATTTTCATCGCCACTCCGCACTACACGGATTACAGTTCTTTCCGCGACCCGACGCATCGCTGGCACCTGAACACCTATTCGTTTCTCTATTTTTATCCAGGCGGAATGCATGGCCGCGACATGTGGTACACCAAAGTCCGCATGCGTGAGGTCAAGCTCAACCTCCGCCTTCTGAATCTCTGGCGCACTCTCGGCTTCGAATTCCTCGTGAACCGCAGCCGCTTCTTCCGTCAATTCTGGGAGCACTATCTAAGCTTCGTGATTCGCGGAAAATTGATGGAGTTCACCTTCGAGGTCATCAAGTGAGTCCGCAGCCCCGCATCCTCGACGTTGGCTGCGGCAGAAAAAAATATCCCGGCTCGATCGGCATTGATATGAGTCCGGCAGGCCAGGCAAACGTGCTCTGCGATTGGACGCGCACGCCTTTCGCCGACAGCACTTTCGACGAAGTACGCCTGATCCACATGATCGAAGAAGTGGACGACATCTTCTGCGTGCTCGCAGAAGTTCATCGCGTAGCCAAGCCCAACGCCCGCGTCGTAATCATGACGCCGCACTACACTGATCACGCCTCATACTGCAGCCCCGCGCACCGCTGGCATCTTTCCAGTTTTTCGCTGTGGTTTTTCAGCGAGAAGCCCGCCGAATACGATTACTACGCCCCGGCGCAATTTCGCGAGCGCCGCGTGCATGTCACGTTATTGCGTATCTGGCGTGCGCTCGGTTTTCAATTCCTGGTGAATCATTTCCGCTGGTTTCGCAAATTCTGGGAGTATTATTTGTGCTTCGTCATTCGCGGCAAGACAGTCGAATGGGAACTCGAAGTCGTGAAGTAGGTTTTCCACCAGTGCTAGCACGATTCATGTTCGCGATAATTGACTTCGCCGCCCGCAAAGGTCTCGGCGCAACGCCGTCCGCAGACTCGCCGTCCGGCGCCGCTGGCGATTCTGCCAAACAGCGCGCGCGCCAAACCGGCGTCCGCGGCGAAACCTACGCCTATTGGTACCTGCGCCGCCATGGCTACGTTCTTGTCGCGCGCAACTTCACTTCGCCCGGCATCAAGGGCGAAATTGATATGGTCGGTTACGACGGCGCGACGCTCGCGTTTGTGGAAGTGAAGACGCGCACGATCGTCGATCCTGCGCCTTCGTCTCAGCCCGCACGGCCAACGCCAGAGAAAGCGGTCAACTGGGAAAAGCGCCGCAACCTCTCGCGCATGGCCGGCCAGTTTCTGCGCGCGCGCCACATTGAAAAAGCCGCCTGTCGTTTCGACGTGCTGGCCATCGAAACTCGTCCCGGCAAAAAGCTCGTCGTCCGCCTGCACAAAGGCGCGTTCAACGCCGGCCAGCATTAGCTGTCCGCGGGCCCAGGACGTGCCTCTGCAGCGGCCAGCTTCGGCTGGGCGCCTTTGACTTAGTTCATGGCACCGCACTGCAGCGCGCATCGGTCGTAGTAGAATAATCGGGCGCCATAACAAGGAGGAGAATTTTGCCGGAGCTTCGCAAGGATCCCATCACGGGACGCTGGGTCATCATCTCCACCGATCGCGGAAAGCGCCCCATGGATTTCGTTCGGGAGAGCGTGCACATCAAAGGCAACACGGCTATTTGCCCCTTCTGCCCGGGCAACGAAGGCAAAACGCCCAAGGAAATCCTCGCCTACGGACGCAACGGCGGCGGCAAAGACACTCCCGGATGGACGGTCCGCGTGGTTCCCAATAAATTTCCGGCGCTGGGCATCGAAGGAGGACTGGACCGCGAAGGCGAAGGCCTGTTCGATCGCATGAATGGAGTCGGCGCGCACGAAGTGATCATCGAATCGCCGGATCATCAGAAGACGCTCGCGATGATCAACGAAAAAGGCGTGGAAGAAGTTCTGTGGGCCTACCGCGACCGCATGCTCGACCTGAAAAACGATCGCCGCTTCCGCTACATTTTACTTTTCAAAAATCACGGCGAGCCGGCCGGCGCCACCGTCGAACATACTCACTCGCAGCTGATCGCGCTGCCCATCGTTCCCAATCGCGTGCGCGAGGAAGTGGACAGCTCCAAGCGCTACTACGAACAAAAAGAGCGCTGCATTTTCTGCGACATGGTCCGCCAGGAACTCGAAACCGGCTCGCGCATGATTATCGAGAGCGATCATTTCATCGCCCTCGCGCCCTACGCTCCACGTTTTCCTTTCGAGACCTGGATTCTTCCGCGCCAGCACAGTTCTTCGTTCGAAAATATGCCCGCGCCCTACTACGCGCATCTCGCCCGCGTCCTGCACGATTTTCTCGGCCGTCTGGACGCCGCGCTCGCGTTCCCTTCCTACAACTATGTGATCCATACTTCGCCTATCGGCGAAGAAATCAACGACCACTACCACTGGCACATCGAAATGATGCCCAAGCTAACCAAAGTCGCCGGCTTCGAATGGGGCACCGGCTTCTACATCAATCCCACGCCGCCAGAAGAAGCCGCCCGCTTTTTGCGCGAAGCCAAAGTTCCCGCGTAGCCTCGCTGCTCGCTCCGTTGTTCGGCAAAAAAAGTCGCGGTGTCATCCCGAGCGTAGCGAGGGATCTGCTTTTCCGCTTGCATCACGGAAAAAGCAGATCCCTCGGGCCAACTGCGCCCTCGGAATGACAATGTTAGTTAGTTTTCCACAAACTATTTCGCGGGCTCTTTTTTCTCTTGAATCGAAAGCAGCTCCACTTCGAAAATCAACGTCGAATTCGCTCCGATGGGCCCCTTGGCTTGCGGGCCGTAAGCCAGATCCGACGGAATGAATAGTTGCCACTTCGATCCCACCGGCATCAGTTGCAGCGCCTCGGTCCAACCCTTGATCACGCCACCCACCGGAATCGTCAGCGGCTGCTTGCGCGAATACGAGCTGTCGAATTCCGTGTTGTCCAGCAGCGTGCCTTTGTAGTTGCACACCACCGTATCTGTCGCCGTGGGTTTGGGGCCGGTGCCTTCCGTCAGGATTTTGTATTGCAGGCCGCTGGGCAACGTCACCACGCCGTCTTTCGTTTTATTTTCCGCCAGAAACGCGTCGCCCGCTTTCTTGTTGGCCTCTCCGGCAAGCTGCGCCTTTTCCGCCTGCTGTTTGTGCATTTCGGCCTGCAGATTCGTCATCACCGCCTTGGCCTCGTCGTCCGTCAACACGGTCTTGCCGCCGCTTAGAGCATCCTTCATCCCGCGCAGCAGAATATTGGGATCCACGTCCACGCCATCTCGGTGGATGCTCTTGCCGATATTCATTCCGATCGCGTAGCTCTGCTTATCCTTATCAGTCTTCAACACCAAAGGAGCCGCAGCGGCGTGATGCTGCGCCGCAGCGCCGGCTGGAGTCTTTGCCGCCGTGCCACTTTGCGTTTTCGCCGCAGAAGCCGCGGCAGGTTTTGCAGCCGGCTTCGCGGGCGTCGCAGGCTTTGCCGTCGGTGCCGAGCTGTCGGTAGCAGTTGGCGCGCTAGCCGCGGGCGGAGTCGTTGATGGATTTGTCGCCGGGGTCTGCTGCGCTGCCGCAGTCCCCGCGAAGATGAGGGTCGTTGCCAATAGGCTGATTGCAATGTTGGGTAGTTTTCGCATGGACCTAGTTTCGCAGAGGTTCGCCGCGTGCGCAAACGAAGTGATTTGTGATTGGTGAGTTTTGATTAGTGATTCGTGAAGACAGAGCCGTGATTCGTGAAGCGCGAGCTGCGCGCAAAAAGGCCTTATTACAGGGATTAGAATGGGGTGCCATTGTTTGTTTTCAGGAAGTTACGGACGATTCTAATCCCTGAAACAGGGATTAGAAATGCGTGATTGGTGGGCTGTGATTGGCGGTTCGTAGGGCGCAAGACGCGCGCGAAACATGCAATTTTTGGCCGATTAGAAAAAGTTAGGATAATGTTTTCATGAGAGTTACGGGCGTTTTTAATCGCAGTATGACCAATTAGAAAGTAACGGTGGTGAGTGGCGCTGCGAGCCCGCCACTGGCGGCGTCTCTGGGTTAGCCGGTGCGGGCAGAACGCGGCTGACGGCGCGGGGCGCCCGCTTCCATGACAGGATCGTGCGTGCGGTTTCATATTTTGGTTTCCAATCGACGTTAACACGAACACGATGCGGAAACAGCTGCTCGAAAGGACAGACGCGGTACAGAATTGGTACAGAACCAGTACCACCTGGCCGAAACGGAGTTGCGACCTGTACTCGTTATGGACGTGGAGTAGCTGACGCAGTCGAAACTGGAGCGACGGGCACGGCCCTGCTGCGGCGGGTCTGCGCGACGATCGGCGCCCGAGTGAGTTGCTTACCGCTCGTCGTAGTAAGCCTGCTGATAGCCGTTGCAATACGCTTCCCGGTAGAACTGTTCGGGCCGGCTTGGGTCACCATTACTCGCTGAATAGACGCTATTTGATTTTCTGTAATTTTCTGTGGCGCTGGCGCGGAAAGGTATGGACTCCTGGCGGTCTCTGAGCCCATCCGCAATTCCGTCAAGATAACCGGTCTGCTGAGCTGGTAGCGAGGAGAGAAACTCCGCGGAAGCCGCTTGTCCGTACATCTCGCGATAGCCTTGCAGATATCCCGTTACGAATTGGCGACGGTCAACATCGTTGCTCCAACGACCGCTGCTTAAATGCCGTCTTCTACCACCGTCAGCGTCGCGGCGGCCCAGAAACAATCCGTCACGGAAGGCCGCGTCCATACGGACGTCGGGTTGATCGCCGACAATCTGAGAGCGATGAACTGTACCTGCGGCGAGCAACACTGTCGCCCCGCAGGCGAGAGCTATGGTGCATACGTATATGGAGATTCTTTTCATGTGATTTCTCCGCGTTGCTGCATTTTTCAAAATTGGCGCCGGTACTACATTCCTGGCCGCTGCTTGAAAACGAAATCGACGGCCTTGGTTTCGTTGGTGCCAACGGTGATCTTCTGGGTTGCCGTGCCTAGTATTTCGTGCCAAGCCTCGATGGTGTAGGTGCCCGGCGGCAGGTTGCTCAAATCGAAGCTGCCATCCTTGCCGGTGACGGTGAAATAGGGATGTTTGAAAACGGCGACGTAGCTGCGCATCCAGGGATGAATGTTGCACCGCACCGGGATCGCGATTTCTTCGCGCGCAAAAGCCTCATCGATCTTCGTTCCCGGCGGCTCAGCTTTGTTCCATTCGCGATTGTTGGTTGGGATGACGTGGATATTGTGACTCGTGGGATCGTCGTTGATTACTTCGAATGGCTGGTTCGCACGCACACCTAGCACGTGCGGCTGATATATGCAGCCCTTCTGCTCGATGACCGCCGGCTGAGTGGGCGGGTCGAAGGTGCGGTCGCCCAAGCCATCCGCAATGAAGACGATCACGTTTTGCAATTCGCCTTCCGCATCGGCTACGACCTCCTGATTTGCCACCGGACTGGTGTGTTGTTTGGAACAGCTGGGGTCCGCTGCCATGCTGATCGCCGCAGACTTGGGCAATTTGCCTTCGTACTTGATTTTGCCTTTGACCGTTGCGGTGCTGGCTGCGGCGTCCGCTGAATTCGGAGGATTTCCTGCTTTCACAGCCTGCCGGCCGCAAATGCAGATCGTCGCAGTCAAGGCGCCGATTAGGATCAAACTCTTGGTTTTCATTTCAACTGAGATCCCCCTGCTCGTGGTCCGACGCTTTCTTGCGTCGTTGTCGGTCATCTTTTTTTGCTGGGCGAGCTAACGGTAAGGCATGCGGAATAGGAAGTTGTCATGCGATCGTCAATGAGACGTCATTCTTACGTCTCTATTTCGTCTGCGAAGCGTGACACCTGCGGGCTTGGGGTTTTTGTTTGAGGGTTTCTGGCAACGTGTTCGAATTGAAATTCGTTTGCGTCGCGTTCAGAACCAATCCGGGAAAATCAGCTCGACGAGGCCGGGGACCCAGTAGGAATAGAATTGTTCGTCACAGATTTTGTATTTTCCGTATTTCCTTTTGGCGTGGTTGCCCCAGTGGGGTTGGGTGCCGTCGAGGTCGGTGAAGCCGTACTCGCGGGCGAGCGCCCAGGAACTGAAGACGCGGCCGGTCTTTTTTTTCACCTGCGGATCCGCGGCGAGCGCTACCACGGCGCGGCCGATGAAGCGGGGAGATTCGGAAGCCATGAAATCGTGCGGGCTGTCGTTCTGGTCCTTGGAGTTCTGGCCCGAGTTTTTCGTTTTCTTCTGGCTGGCGTCCTTCCAATTGGATTCGCTGACTCCGAAATGTTCGAGCACGGCTTCGGAACGCAAGAAGCCCGGAGTGAGCGCCACAGAAACGATTTCTCGTTTTCGCAGTTCGCGGGCCATCGCGAAGGCGAGGCGTATGACCGAAATCTTCACGAGGTCGTAGAAAATGTTGCCGCGGTAGTAAAACGCATCGCCGTCGGTGATTTCGCAAATAATTGCGCCGCGGCGGCCGAGCATCAGCGGAACAGCGTAGTGGGACGTGATGATGTGCGAATGGATGGCCTGCTTCAACATGCGCAGGCCGTTATCGAGGTTCACTTTCCAGAAGGGCTTGCCGAATTCGGTGAGCGCGTCGCCACCCCATACGTCGTTCACCAGAATGTCGAGGTGCTTGTGCTGACGTTTGATCCGGGCGACGAGCTTACGCACTTCGGCAGGCTCGGTGTGATCAACTCGTACGGCGATGCCACGTCCGCCTGCGGCGGTGACTAGCTCGGCGGTTTCTTCGATCGTTTCAGGGCGGCCGGGTGTGGGTGCCTTGCCCTGGGCGCGTTTTCTGGAACTACGTCCGGTGCAGTAAACGGTTGCGCCGGCTTCGCCCAGCGCGATTGCAATTCCGCGGCCGGCGCCGCGAGTGGCTCCGGCGAGGAGCGCGATTTTGCCCGATAATGTTTTCTTTGGGACCTTCAGCGGGATTTTGTATGGCATTTTGCCAGGAGCTCCAACCAGCTGCATTCGCATTCGCTACCAAAGCTGTAACGTCGGTCGTGAGTCTGCGCGAGGCCTTTGACGCGGCGGTTTTCAGACCGCGTTCGGCGATTACCGCGCCAACGATGGCGCACTGAAGTGCGCCGCTACAAATTCAAGAACAACAGTAACAGCTGCCCGGTCCCCCTTTGCGGGACCGGCCGCTACAAGGTCAAAAGCAAAGTCAAAGGCGCCCAGCTAAAGCTGGCCGCTACAAAGTCAACACCTTGGCCGCGTACAATTTTCTGCAAGCTGTGAAGCTGGATCGTGAGGCAACGCGATGGTTCTCGCGCCGGCTCTCATGCGATCGCAGCATTGGACAGCAGGCCTTCGACCAAGGCCGTCCACTCGGCGTCGAGCGCGGGCCGCTGAAAACTGCGGCCGGCGCGTTGGTACCAGTAATCGGCGTTCGAGGCGGAGCCTTCCTTGCGGTGCAGGTAGGCGTGGACTGCCATGCCATCCACGGTTTCCAGTTCGTCAACCAACGCGTGGGCTTGAGTCCAATCGCCTTTGGCATCCCACCAAAGCGCTGCGAGTGGGGCAGGCAAGCCGGCGCGCGGCGCCTCATTCGCAAGCGATGCTCTGAATTGTTCGGCGTTCATCTTCTACTCCATTTTCCGCGGGCCTGGGGATAGCCACGAGGAATGCGCCGCCGCGGCGACATCTCAATAGTAAACAGTCATTCAGTAATGTCAAGTGGATAATAAACAGCTATTCAGCTATTCTTATGGCGGCCGCACGCCATGCGGCTCGACCAAAAATGACGCCTCGCCCACGTCAAACTTCGGATGCGGAAATCCTGGCCGCCGCCGCGCGCGTGATGCAGCGCCGCAGCCCGGTCGAGCTCACTCTGGCCGACGTCGCCAAAGAAGCGGGCGTCGTGCCGGCTACGATCATTCAGCGCTTTGGCACGAAGCGCAAGTTGCTGCTTGCCAACTGCAAAGCTTGGACCGCGGATGTCTCCGGACAATTTGCCGCAGCGCGCGCGAAATACGATTCGCCGCTCAAGACACTCGTGGAACTATTTGTCGAGTTCAGCGGCTTCGCCGCAACTCCCGAATCCATGGCCAACTTTCTGGCTTACCTGCAAATTGATCTGAGCGATCCGGAATTCCGCGCGGTTCTGCTGGTGCAATTCGCGACGATGTGCGACGAAACTAAAAAGCTGCTGGATGATGCCGCCGCGGCACACGAGCTGAAGGCCTGCGACACGGGCGAGCTTTCACGGCTGGTGCAGCAAGTGAACGGCGGCGCGATGCTCGACTGGGCCGTTTATCGCAAAGGACCGCTCGCCGCGTGGATTCGCCGCGCGCTCGAAGCCCTGCTCATGCCCTACTTAATCGGAAAGCTCCAGAAATTGGGAGGCATTCGGCGCGGTCGCGCTCGGTAAGGCGCGTCACCGCACGGTAGCGACTTCGCTGCGCGGTTGAGGTACTCCCGAAACGCGGCTTCACGCGGGGGGAGGGCCGCCCCGGGGGAGGCGGCCCTTCGCTTGGCTGGTTTTTACCAACGGGTTTTCGTTACTTGGCGTTAATCACACCGAACAATCCGGCGAAATTATTGTCGGGTCCAGCGGTGAAGAAGAGCTGATTGGTGTTGCCATTTGCGCCGGTTCCGTCACCAAATTGAATTCCCCAGAGCTGGTCAATGTGGATGATCTCGCCGCTCGCGTCTCTCAAGGCTCCGACGAATTGGCCGGTGATGGCATTGAAGGCGTTGATGGAGCCGGTGTTGTTGACGTTGTTCGAGACCAGCAAAGTGTTGCTGAATTCTCCGAAATTCTTTGGAGCGACAGCGAAACCCCAAGGCTGATTCAATACACCGCCGCTTATGAGCTGCTTCAAGCGCGTTCCGTCTTCACTGAAGATATCAACGAAACCACCGTTAGCGCCCGAGTTGGCGGCAAACGAGACGTAGACGATGCCTCCGAAGTCCTGAATGCCGAATGCAGAGAAGCCTGCGGGAAGTGTGGTGTCGGTTACGGACTTTAGGAGCTTGAAGGTGTCGTCATAGATGTCAATCTTGTTGTTGGCGTTGTCAACGGCAAGCAGAACATTACCGGATGGATTGGTGGAGATTGCCAAACCGGTGTAAGACGCGCCCGGAGTGGTTACGGCAATCATGGCGGCGTTGCGATTCACCGAAGGGACCCAGCCGCTGATCGTGCCGTCGAGAGTGGCGAACAGGAAGACCGCCGACGCTCCTTTAATCTTGAACTCTGACGACGATCCGTTGAAAACGATGCCCGTGGGCAAACCGGGACCATCACCACCTGCGGTGGGAATCAATACATCCAGGGGCACCTTGGTTCCATGGTTATCGTAGAGTGTGGACCAGCCTGAGAGATTGTCGCTGATCCACCAAGGACCGCCCGGCGGGTGAGTGAGGCCCCAGGCGTTCACCAGGAGCGGATCCGTCGTTTTTGCGGTTTTTTCCTGGTTCGAGACCAAATTGGTGACTTGATACTGTGCGCGGGCCAAGCCGGGAACGATCAGCTGTGCGACGGCGAGACACGCAGTAAGAGCGATGGTGCGGACTTGCATTCGATATTCTCCTTTGTAGCGGGCCAGTGCGCGATGTTCTACATCGTCTAAGAAGAAATGCTGACCTGCCCGCCGCAGATGTTGGCATTCGGTGAGAAGCGGGTTGCAACGGGGTCGTCTCTATTTTGTAAACTTCTTGTGGAGGGGTTGTAAGAATAGGATGCGCGGACTGAAGATAAATTGAGTCGGCTCAAGGCGAACTGCGCTTAACTCCCCTTTTCAACGGGAGCGGGTGGAAGCGGAATCGAGCGGCGATTCATGCATGCTGAGGATGTACCAGTGATCATCGGATTTGCGGCAGAGCATCATGCCGCGGCCGGTGGTGTGAATGGATGGGGATTCGATGGTGTAGTCGTACAAGCTCCATACTACGTTACCGACGGCGCGCTGATCGTTCATGGTCATGGAAAGATGGACGCGCGGTGTCATGCCGAAATACATTTGGCGGAAATGATTAGTGGCCTGCTCGCGTCCGCGCAATTCTCCGGCTGGAGAACTGAGGACGAAATCCGGATCGAAGCAGGCGGCGAGTTTCGCGGCGTCCGCGTTGTTGAACGCTTCCGAGCAGGAATGCATGGCTTGTTCCATTTCCGCGATGACGGAAACTTCCGAGGAACTGGGCGCGGCGATGCCGAGGCGCGCGACGCTGCGCTGCAGATCATGGTTACGCCGAGCTGCTCGAGGAGGTCCACGCCGAGGACTCCATCGAGCGGGTCGCCGCAGGCTTTGGCTAGCGCGGTCAAGTCAATCGCGGGGAGTGTGACGCCGCGCAGAATGTGGCTGCCGAGCTTTAGCTCGCCGATGGAGACGACGCGGGCGCTGAGCGCGATAGTCTGATTCCAGGATTGCACGCGGATTTCTTTGGAGTGTCCCGAGGCGAATGATTTTTCGTTAAGCATGGACGTTGCGGCGGTGTCGATCAGGAAGCGCTTGTCGGCGTCATTGACCTGGATGATTACGACGGGCAGGCGATCGCAGCGTTGCAGTGGGATCTCGGCGGAATTGGTGTTCGGCGTTGTTTGCGCTGCGGCGTGTTGCAGCTGCACCGCGAATGAGAGCAGCAAGCTCGCGAAAGCGCCAAGGAGCCAACCGGAACCGATTCGCATCACTCCCTCGATTGCACCGTTGTGGTGACCTGATCAATGCGCCGCAGAATCGCAGCTTTGGCCGAACGGAAAGCAGTGTGATCGCGGAACAGGCGCGAGCTGCAATTGCCGCCCATGGCGAGCGCCTGGATTTCGAAGGCCAGCTGCTGCACGTCCACTTCCTTGCGGATTTCGCCGGCGGATTGCGCGTCGCGCGCGGCGTGTTCCAGATTTCCCAGCCATTTTTTCATCAGGCCGACGATGCGCTCGCGGACGGGGCCTGGCCGATCGTCAAATTCCAGCGACGCGGCGGAGAAGAAGCAGCCGCCGGGGAAGGTCTTCTGTTCGCCATAGGAGAGCCAATTTTCGCAAAGTGCGCGAAGGAGGGGGAGGCCGCGAAGTTGCGAGGCCGGGCGGATGACTTTCTCGACGAAGATGTCGCGCGCTTCGTCCACGACGGCGCATTGCAGATCTTCTTTGGAACCGAAGTGCGCGAAGAGGCCGCTCTTGCTGATGCGCAGGGTAGAGGCGAGTTTGCCGATGGTAAGACCTTCGAGCCCTTCGAGGGAGGCGATATTGACGGCTTTGCGCAGGATGGCGCGGCGGGTTTTCAGGCCGCGCGGGCGGCGCGACGAGGATTCGTCGCAGGGGCGGCGGCGGGGCGCTGCGCGGGCTGCGAAGCTGCGGAGCGTGGTGAGGCGCTTTTCATGGCGACTGCGAGATAATAGCACGACCGTTCGTTCTATTACAATGCGTACGTGAAGCCGAAATATCGGTGCAGGCGCCGGCGCTTGAATGTCTTGGATATTGAGGCGGGACGTGGCCGTCGAAGCGCCCCGAAACTAACTTGAAGTGCCGCTGCAATCGTACGCGGGGCTTGGGTGGCGGGCTCCTTGTGCGGGAGGAAAGCTTACGAGTTGAGATACGGGAAAATTGTCCTGCTGATGGGAGTGGCCTTTACGGCGCTAGCGATTTGGAAACGGCACAGCGCCTTGCACGCGGATCAGACTGAACGCGTTTGCTGAAGGACTATTGGCAAGTAAGGGTGAGCCGCCGCAGCGCGCCGCCCGGCCAACCCTCGCTGGGTAGATGAGTGAAGTACACGTAGAAAGTGCTGCCGAGAACGTGCGGATCTTCGCCGAGTCCCACGGCGGTGGGATAGGCCGCGATGGGGCCAAAAATTCCGAGCGATACAGGCAAAGTCCAAGTGAGACCATTCACGGATTCGGAATAGGCGAACGTGGTGTCGTCGGAGATGATCATTACGTAGCGCTGGATTGCGTCGCTGTAATGGATATCGAGATATCCCTGGTACGCGGATTTCGGATTGAGGTCGGTGGACGCACCGCCGATTGCGGGTTGCAGATGCCAGTCACCTCGATAGAACTTCTGGAAGGGAACGGCGCGCGGGTGGGGTGAGACGAAGGCAGCGTCGAGAACGGAAGAGACCAGCGCGCGCGCTACCGAGACGTTGGTTGTGGTCAGGGCGCCAGCAGGCGTGGTGGTGTGCAGCGTACCGTTAGCGAGCCAATCTGGAAAATACAAATAGAAATACTTGCGATCGGGCGAGAGCACGAGCGGGCCATCGCCGATTTCAAAGCCGTCGAGGCCGACCGCATAGGCCTGGTTAAGACGAATGATCTCGCCCAGGTCCGTCCAGTGCAGGCCGTTGTCCGTGGACTCGGCCAGGTCAAGAGCTGCGTAGAGCGCGTCATCGGGAAGCTCAGCGTGATAGACGACTAGCAGATTTCCCGCGCCGGGCATGTCTGCCGGAACGCGAAACACCGGCCCGCCGCCCATATAGCCGTAGCTCGGGTAGTTGGGGTTAACGGCGGGATCGGGATTTGGAGAGATGCTCACGTTCTGGGGATCGCCCGAGCCGAGTGGGTTCGCGAGCGTGCCGAACGTGGTGACGACGGATCCCGACTTGTTGTTGCCGACCCACTCACCCCGCCACATCTGCCGTGCGTGCGAGCCACCATCGCTGGCGAAAAACTCGTAGCCATTTTCCGTTTTGAGCACGCCCATGGGCGTGTCGGGCCAGGCGAAGCCGTTATAAGTGTCGGTGATCGGAGGCTGAGAACGCTGGCCGGCGTCGTAGCGCTGTTGCGGAGATGCGACGACTATATTTGCGGTGATTTTGGGCGTGCAGAGCCGGGTAACGGCGGGCTCCGCAGATTGCGCGGCAGCCGGTTCGGGCCAGAGGCCCAGAGCGCTGCACAAAATGAAAAGCGGGAAAGCGAGCTGGGACTTTCGCGACATGCGATCACCTCTCGTCCGGTAATAACACAGGGCCGGAGCGGAAGTCGCGCGGGCGATTCCGTTCCGAGTTGCAGAGTCCGAGTTACGCCACAACGACTTTAGGTGTGGCCAAACAGAAGCGGCTCACCGAGTTTCGAGGTGTAATTGGGCCTGTAGCGATCGCTGTTGTAGAGCGCTGCCACATCGAGCTTGCGCGCTCCGGAGGTGGGGCCGGGGAGGGGCGCGGAGGCGTAGCAACCGTTCTGCACGCCGACCATGCGGCCAGTGACGCCGTCGCGAATTAAATCGAGCGCGATGTTTGCGTAGGTGATGGCGACAATCTGGTCAATGGCGTCGGGCTCGCCGCTGCGCAAATCGTAAGTCAGGTCACTCTCGATGGTTTCCTCGCCCGTGCGACGATGCAGCTCGTCGGCGAGAGCATGGCCGATGTCCACCTTCTTGCGATGGCCGTAGGCGTCAGCTTCGCCGTACTCGTCCACGACGCGGTTGGTCCAGGTGGCGCCTTCGGAAACGATCACCAGCGAATAATTGCTGGAATTATTG
>Ga0182024_10013380_pt1 | contig 16029 bp, 11 predicted proteins | sample P32metaG_FD_120480 | JGI IMG/M metagenome (GOLD analysis project Ga0182024, IMG submission 120480) | Permafrost microbial communities from Stordalen Mire, Sweden - P3-2 metaG (Illumina Assembly) | ecosystem: Environmental > Terrestrial > Soil > Wetlands > Permafrost | place: Sweden: Stordalen... | reverse complement strand
TGGGCGTTGGCTGGATTTGTCTCGATGTATTCCATATCTCAGCCAATCTGCTCAGCCTGGGGGCGATTGATTTCGGCATTATTGTCGACGGCGCTGTAGTGATGGTCGAAAACGCTTTCGCCAAACTTAGCAGTTTGAGCGAAGATGCCACTCTCGAGGAGAAAAAGCTGGTGGTGCTGCAGTGCGCTCAGCAAGTCGGCGCGCCAATTTTATTTGCGATTACCATCATCATGGTCACCTTCCTGCCCATCTTTTCTTTTCAAGGCGTTGCTGGAAAACTGTTCCGCCCGCTTGTTTTCACAATGAACTTCCTTTTGATTGGCGCGATTATCTCAGCGCTGTTTATCATTCCCAGTCTGGTCGGGCTTTTCCTCGCTCGACGCAAACTCAAGCACGTAGAAAGCCCGGTAATCAGACTGGCGCATTTCCTCTACAAGCCTGCTCTCAGCTGGTCTCTCGGCCACGCCAGACTGGTCATTGTCGGTGCACTAGCCTGTTTCGGCCTGACCATATTTCTTGCCTCGCATGTGGGCTCCGAATTCTTGCCGGCTCTGGATGAGGGCAACATTTGGCTGAGAGCAACCATCCTGCCTACCTCTGTCTCACTGGAGGAAGGGGTAAGGACCGCCAGGAAGATGCGCCAGATCATCGCTACCTTTCCTGAGATACGCAACGTCACCAGCCAGACCGGCTGCCCTGACGACGGCACCGATCCTAACCTCTTCAGCAACGTCGAGATGTTTCTCGATATCAAGCCTGCCGAAGAATGGCGTCCCGAATTTCACGGCGACAAGCACGAGCTGATTGCCGCGCTGAACAAAAAGTTGTCTGTGATGCCTAACGTGCTCTTCTACTTTTCCCAATATATTCAAGACAACGTAGATGAAGCAGTGGCCGGAGCCAAAGGCACGCTAGCAATAAAGATATTTGGTCCGGACGTGGTGGTGCTTCAGCGTCTGGGCGATCAAATTGCCGATATCGTCGGAGCCGTACCTGGTCTTGTGGATGTGGCTAACAGTCAGCAACTCGGGCAGCCGCAGTACCAAATAGCGATCGACAGAGATAAGGCGAGCCGTTATGGTGTAAATGTTTCCGACATTCAGAATTTGGTTGAAACCGCCATCGGTGGCAAAATGGCCACCCGGCTGATTGACGGCGAAAGGCGCTTCCCCGTACGCGTGCGCCTGGCGAAAGAGTATCGCAACACCGAGGAAGCGCTGGATAACATTCTTGTCGATCCGCCCGGTCCGATTGGTCCGGTCCCATTGTCGGAGCTGGCTTCAATCAAATATGGCAATGGTGCGGCGTTCATTACTCGAGAAATGAACTCACGCGTAATGTACATTCGCATCAATCTTCGGGGCAGGGATCTGGGTTCTGCCGTACACGAGGCACAGCAAGACATAGCCAGGAACGTCAAAATTCCAGAAGGGTACAAACTCGTTTGGGCGGGTCAATATGAGTTTCAACAAGAGGCCAACAGCCGCCTGATGCTGATCGTACCGTTTACGATGCTTTTGATTTATCTGATTCTTCTGGCGGCATTTGCTTCCCATAGAAACGCGGCGTTGATTATGTGTGCAGTGCCTTTGGCTGCATTGGGCGGCGTTACCGCGTTACTGGTTACCGGAACGTATTTCAGTATTTCGGCAGCTGTTGGATTCATCGCGCTCTCCGGGGTAGCCGTGCAAAATGGTGTCATCCTGATCAGCTACATCAATCAACTGCGGGCAAGCGAAGGCCTTTCCGTGGTGGAAGCAACATACAAGGGCGGGATCGAACGCATGCGCCCTGTGCTGATGACGGCAACTGTGGCAACGCTCGGGTTGCTGCCGGCGGCAACTTCCAATGGCATTGGCGCCCAGAGCCAAAAGCCATTTGCAATTGTCATCATCGGCGGTCTGATCAGCGCAACAGCCCTCACTTTACTCGTTCTGCCGGCTATCTATACGGCGATTCATCGCTCCAGCAAGGACCAAAACATGCAAAAGTCGAATCCGGTATTGACCCACGGCGTTTTGCCGTTTCTCGCCATCATTGTGCTCTCATGTTGTCTCACTGCCTGCACCCACGAGACAAAAGCGCTGTCGATAGCCGATCCCCGGCCAGCACAAGTGATCAGTTCAGAAACGACGAAGCCACCAAATTCGGTGCCGTCGGAATCGGTCAACGTATCGATCAACGAAACTCAAAAGAAAGAGATCGGCCTGAAAGTTGGAGAGGCGAAACGAGGCTTCGTATTCAAAACCATCGAGTCCACAGGTCGCGTGCAGCCGAACGCCGAACTCTCGACGCTGGTTTCGACACCATCGCCGGGCCGGGCTGTGCAAGTGATTGCCAAGCTTGGTGACGTGGTCCAGACAGGCAAGGTTATGGCAGTGATCAAGTCCGACGCCATTGGGCAAGTGCAGTCAGATCTGTTGCAAAGCGTGCTGCAAGCCAGGTCCGATATCAAACAACAGGAAGTGCAACTCAAACTGTCTCACATCACCTACGACCGCGAAAGTCTGCTTTTCAAAGAACAGGTGTCAGCGAAAGCAGACCTGCAGACCGCAGAGAACCAGTTGGAAAAAGACGAAGCTAATCTTGCTGCTCTGAAATCGAAGCTGGATGCGGTTATGCGCGTAGCGCAAGAAAGGCTAAGCTTGCTGGGTGCGCCGCCAAACTCTGCCGCACAGGTGATTGCAGAAAAGAAAATCAACCCGTATGTGATAATCCGGGCGCCCAGGGCGGGGGTAGTGATCGAACGCGACATCAATCCCGGCGAAATGAACGATGGCAGCAAACAGCTCTTTACCCTTTCAGTGCTGACAGAGGTGTGGCTTGTAGCCGACATTTTCGAAAGAGATGTCGAACAGGTTAAGAAAGGACAAGAAGCGATCGTGTCGCTCGACAGCCTGCCAGCACATCCGTTTCCAGCAAGAATTGTTTGGGTGGGTGACTCCATCAACGCCACCACAAGAACCATGCCTGTCAGAGCAAATGTGGCGAACAAGGAATTGATCTTGAAACCAGGTATGTTCGCTCGAATCAAGGTCGATGCCGGAAAGATCTCCGTTTTGCTTGTTCCTCGTACGGCAATCGTGCAAAAAGGGGACCGCACGATGATCTTTGTCGAAACAGCCAATGGATACCAACAGCGTGATGTCGAAGTTGGCGCTGCCGACGCGGACAATATCGAAATAACCAGCGGGCTTAAGCTCGGGGAGCGCATCGTCGTTCACGGCGGCACAGATTTGTTGGGCACCGCCATGAAATCTACGGAGGGCCAGTGATTGGCGATGAACAGGAACACAATCACGGCCTTACTGCTCTCGGCACCGCTGTTTGTTGCCAACGCGGCATTCGCCGGACATATATCAACGCCTCCGACGGCCTCATCGCCAGCGTCAGCGGCTCCAGCTGCTTCTTCACCTTTATCGCCCGCCCCAACAGCTCCTGCTTTTTCCCCGACGCCATCGCCTGTGATGACAGCTCCCGCGCCTCTATCAACTTCATCGCCTCAGTCGACAGCTCCGGTGCCGTTGTCGCCTGGCTCGACGGCTCAGGCGCCGCTTTCGACACCGCTGGCACCTTTACTGCCAAGCAACCGGTCGCAAGTGTTACCGGCACTGAGAGAACGAATTATCCAGAATACCTCTGCTAATCAAAACAACAGTGTCGAATCATTCTTCCAACTGCCATCCAGGTCTAGAGCGGCGGGCAATGCCGACATTTCAGGTGCAAATTCGGGGCCGCCGAACACGCAAGTCGACGGCGAGAAAAAACCATTCCATAAATCGGCTGGTCGATTTCTCTGGCACGTCCTCGATAATTTAGGCGTACCGATGTTCGGGAACAAGGAGGACGCCTTGGCTCCCAGCCTGCGCCAGAGTGGCACTTCATCAGAGTTGTCTGTCGAAACCACGGCGATCAAACAAGCAAACAAGAACAGCGTCGACAGCAAAAACGCCGGTGCGCTATCGGCGCCTAAAATACCTGAAAGCGAACTCGAAGGAGTTGAACTGCCGGCACCACGTGATATTCATGCACCATAAACTGGTCAAATCATTGTTGCCATTTTCTGTGGTGGCACAGGCAGTGCTTGTGCCATCTTGCGTACACAGTTCGGAGCAGATAAACAATCCGGCTAGTCATCCCGGCTCTGCTATCTCAGAACCGGCTAAGCAACAGCCTTCCGTCCCAAATAGTGCCGCTCAGCCAGCTCCCTCGAATCAACCATCATATGCGAGCATGGACGCCGCTGCTATCACAGGTGACATCAAACTAACAGATGACAATGCCGTCGTTGCTGTATCGCCCGAGAGATCACTCAGTTTGCAAGCCTGTTTTGCCAAAGCCTACGAAAACAACAAGGAAGTGATCGCCGCCAAATACAATTTGCCCATTTCCAAGGCCGGAATCCAAATCGCAAGCGCGATACCCAATCCCCGTTTTAGCTTGCTTTACGGCTGGGGACCTGCGTTTTCGATCATTATTGCCGGCAATCCGCAGCAGTTCGGCTGGCAACAAGACGTTCAGACCGCCGGTAAGCGCACCAAGCAAATCAATCTGGCCAAGGCAACATACACTTTGGCTGAGCTTCAAGTGGCTGCACTGTTGTTCGATGTGCATAACAGAGTCAGGCGCGCTTATGCAGAACAGGCTGCTGCCGAGGCTTATGCCGAACTGATTGAATCAGAAAGACGGGTCGCATTTGAACTGATGCGCACCGCTGAAAAGCGCTATCAGGCAGGCAAGGTGGCGAAATCACAGGTCTTCCAGGCTGAGCTCGGTGTGTTGCAGTTCGACACGCAGCGCAACCAGGCACAGGCCCGCTTGCAACAGGCATCCGCAGCATTGGCGCTGATGATCGGCGAGACACCGCAGCATCTTGAAGTAATTGATGTAGACGACAATGGTATCTTCAAACTGTCGGCCCAGAAAACAGATCTGGTGCCACCGCCTGATCGTTCATTACCTTCGCTGGAGCAACTCCTGCCGGTTGCATACAAGCAGCGTCCCGATATTAAAGTGGCAGTACAGCAAGCTTACGCAGATCGCAAAGCACTGACCTTGGCCAGGGCCCAACGAATACCCGATCTGTTCGTTGATTCCGGATATCAATTTACGACGTTTAAAAGAATCCAGCCGTTCAATCTTGCAAGCGGTCCGGTGCCCAATTCGCCCGGATGCTATTTAAACCTGACGGCCGAGATGCCGATCTTTTATCAGCATCAGGGCGAAACCACTCAGGCTAAAGACACCTGGCTACAGGATTTCGACCAAATCAATCAAATCAAATGGCAGATCGCCACGGACATTGTCACCGCATACGAATCCGTCTCGGTGGCGCGAGCCAATATCGCCAAGTATCAGAGCGAGCTCGTTCCATCGGCGGCTCAAGTTGCCTATTTGGCACGGCGCAGCTATGAGGTAGGCAAAACAGATTTGAGCAATGCCATTCTCGCCAAGCAGCAATATCAGCAAATACTTTCCTCTTACTTTGACGCAGTGGTCGCATATCAAAACGCCTGGGCTGATCTGGAAAAGGCAGTGGGGGTGCCACTGCAATTGTGATGCACATGAGTATGTCTGTTGTGCAGTTGAAAGATTGGATCAAGCGAATGCATCGAGCGATTTGGCTCGCAATAGTTGTCGCGACATCCACAACGACCGTCTGTGGAGCAGCACAACAGTCAACGCCAGCGAGCAAACCGCAGAGTGAGCTGCAAGCGCGATCAGAAACCAGCGGCTTGCCGCACCGCAAATTTTCCATGAGCATCTGTTTCGATCGAGCTGATGCAGAAAACAAAGAGATCCGCGTGGCGACAGCGAATTTGCCGATCGCTCAAGCCGCGATTGTGATTGCAAAAGCGATCCCAAGTCCGATATTCAACTTAAACTACGGATGGGGCGATGCCTGGAAGTTTATCCTCGCTGGCAACAACCAGCAAGTTGGATGGACCGAGGAGGTTCTGGTCGCAGGCAGACGTACGAAAAGAACCTACGTGGCAAACGCCACTTACTTACAGACTGCGTTTCAAATTGAGGCGACAAGATTCGATGTTCACAATCGCGTCAGACGAGCTTACGCTGAGCAAGCGGCGGCGGCTGCTTATGAAGACCTGATTGAATCACAAAGAGCGATCGGCCAGGAACTACTGGACATAGCAAGCAAAAGATATGCCGCCGGCAAGGCTCCGGGATCTGAGGTGCTGCAAGCGAAGCTGGCGGTAGCCCAGTTCGAAATCCAGCGCAACCAGGCCCAAGGCAGGCTGGTGCAAGACTCGGCTCAACTTGCACTCTTGGTTGGAGAGACGCAGCCGCATCAAGAGATAATCGACGTCGATGAAAATGACATGTTCAAACTGTCGGCACAAAAAGGCTCTTCCATCGTACCCTCTGCCGAGAGAGGAGTTCCTCAACTGGAGCAGTTGTTGCCTACCGCCTGGCGCCAGCGAAAAGACCTCAAGGCTGCGATTCAGCAGGCATATGCCGGCAGAAAGTTGCTCACGCTGGCCAAAACTCAGCGAATTCCAGATCCAGTGATTGGATTCAACTACCTGTTTAGCACTTACCAACGATTTCAACCGGCATTTTTCGACCCGCGCTTCGGTCCGGTCCCACAACAACCGGGCTACATGCTGACTGTACAGGAGGAAATGCCGCTCTTTTATCAGTATCAAGGACAAGTCAATCAAGCCCGAGCAACCTGGATGCAGCAACTGAAACAAAATGATCTGTTGCGTTCTCAAATCGCCACCGGCATTGTCGCGGCATACGAAGCTCTGATACTGAGCAGAGCAAATGTTGAAACGTACCAGCAAAAGCTGTTGCCGGCTGCAGCGAACGTGGCTCGGTTGGCTCGCCGCGGCTACGAGCTGGGAAAAACCGATCTGGCCACGGCAATATTGGCTCAGCAGCAATATCAGCAATTGCGCTCTTCCTATTTCGACTCAGTTGTCGCCTACCAGAACGCCTGGGCAGACCTCGAAAAAGCAGTCGGGGTGCCGCTCAACTTATGACAGATCGGGAAATGAAACCGCCAAGGAGATTGTTCGGTGCTTTAATTGCGCTGTCTTCGCTCATGTTCATGGCACCATATGCAATGGCGGCACAAACTGACGCCAATCAAGCCAGCAACTCACCAATGCTGAACGCAGGCGTCGTCACCAGCCCTTCACCGACCAGAACCATAGGCCTTTCAACCTGCTTTGACAAAGCGGATCAAAACAACAGGGAAATCATTTCAGGCAGATGGAATGTTCGTATTGCCCAAGCCGGAATTAAAATAGCATCGGCGATTCCCAATCCGCAGTTCAACGCGCAGTTGGGCTTCGGACCTGCGTTCACTCAGCTATTTACAGGACAAACCCAACAAATTGGATGGTTTCAGCAGTTTCAAACGGCGGGCAAACGCACCAAGAAAATCGAGTTAGCTCGCGCAAATGCGGAGCTCGTGGAGCTTCAACTGGAAACACTGCGCTTCAGTGTTCACAACCGGATACGGCGTGCCTATGCCGAGTTGGCGGCAGCAGAAGCTTACGAAGCACTGATCGAATCCCAACGAGCTGTTGGCGTCAAGCTCGTAGCAATAGCACAAAAACGATTCGATGCCGGCAAAGCAGCCAAGTCGGAAGTGTTGCAAGCCAACCTCAATGTATTGCAATTTGACACACAGCGAAACCAGGCCCAGGGGCGCCTGCAGCAAGCAACCGCAGCATTGTCATTGCTCTTGGGCGAACGACCCGAGCAGATCGAGGTGATTGATGTCGACGATAACGGATTGTTCAAACTGTCTGCAGAAAAAACCGAGATTGTTCCAGCCCCCACCCGTTCGCTGCCTCCGTTGGAACAGGTGTTGCCCGCTGCCTACGAATCAAGACCTGATTGGAAAGCAGCGCAGCAACAGATTTTCGTCAATCGCAAAGCTGTCGCTTTGGCTCAGTCGCAGCGCGTACCAGATCTGTATGTCGGGTCCGGTTATGTTTTCACTACATTCAGTCGCAGTCAACCAGCCGTTCTCGCCTCAAACCCGCCACAGCAGTCCGGAGTGTTCTTGAACGTGACCGTCGAGGAGCCAATTTTCTATCAGCATCAAGGACAAATTCGACAAGCGATTGCAACGTGGCGGCAATCAGAAAGACAACTGGACCTGCTGCAAGCGCAAATCACCACCGACGTGATTACGTCATACAACTCAGTCAGCATCGCCCGAGCAAATATTTTCCAGTTCCAGAACGAATTGATTCCGACCGCCGCAGACGTGGCAAGAATCGCCCGGCGCGGCTACGAAGTCGGCGCCACCAGCTTGGCTGATGCAATCGTTGCGCAACAACAATATCAACAAACCCTCTCCTCCTATTTTGACTCCGTCGTTGCTTACCAAAACGCCTGGTCCGACCTGGAGAAAGCAGTAGGAGCACCATTGCAGCGCTGACGTGCCAAGATTGGCAACCATGCCACTACCAGCTTTGAGCTGATGGATTGCTGCCGGTCGGTGACTTTCCTCAGACGTTCTCAGAGCCGAGAAGTTCAATTTTGAACTTCGGCTCAAACAACTTGGTCTGAATTGAGGCGCTCAGCTTCAAGACGTGCTCTGTTACTGCAATGAAATATTCTCAAAGCCGCTACCAGCGGGGAATACGCTTCGACTGTCACGAGGATTTCACTTAGCCGTTGCTAACCTCCAAATAAAGCTGCTTCAACTAGAGCGGCCTTCACCGAAACGCAACCAAACTCCCGAGCGAGCATCAACTATGGCCAACCCCGTGAATCAATTAGAATTGAATGCCGCAGCCGCAGGAGAGCCGGATAATGAACACTGGCAGAGGGTGTCACAACAGGTAAATGGACCTGATCTGTACAAATTCAGCGGCAGTGCTGCTGGGGCGAAGAAGGATTTGACAGCAGACGTATCAACAAAACCTCTCACTGAGACGGATATGCAAGGGCAGTCGGCCGACGATGTAAGACTTGCCAGAAACTATATATTTGCCGAGCATGGTCGCCAATTCAAGGATGACAACCTGCAGAAATACTTCAACCAACAGCCCTGGTATCATGCCAGTGACTCGTTGGAAGACGGCGATCTCACTCCTCTGGAACAGCGCAACGTTGCCTTCTTGCACATTTACGAACTAGACCACAACCTGAGTGGCGCCCGTAATGGTTACGACACTGCTTCCAGCGAACTGCAAGACAAAACCGGACAGCTGTTGCCCAATGATCAGACACAGCCTTTGACTTCTGCTGACCTGGCCAAGTTAAGCGACAATGACTTGAGGGTGGCACGAAACGAGATACTGGCTCGCCACGGTTACAACTTCAACTCCCCCGACCTCAAAGAACAATTTAGCAAGATGCCTTGGTACAAGCCTGCTGATCAGAATTCCTCCGCGGAAAATAGTCTGTCTTGGATGGAAGAGAGAAATCTCGAATTCATTCAAATGAATGAGTTCGATCGAAAGAACATCAAATAGTCCGAGTTAGTGGGAGCCGGCTGACTCCAGCTCTTTCATTTTCTTATGCAATTTTTCTTTGTTGATGTGCACGCACATCCAATCGGCTGACTCGGCGTCGATGGCAATGAGCAACTGCGCACCGCTGGTTGTGTAGTCGAGGTGGCGCAAGAGCCCGACATCAAGCAATTTCGTGTAGACTCGCAACTCGTCCTCAAAAATTTGGCGCAACACTTCGCCGGTTTCCTTGCGTCCGAAATCTTTCCCGAAATCTCGCAGCAGACACAGGAAACCGTGCTGCTTATGCCGGGCCAGATAAAAGTCGCCGGAGCCGCATTTACTGAGCGGCTCGATTATTTGATAGGAGGAAAACCATGGATCAGTCGTCATGCGTTTGCACCATTTTTAAGGCGAAGTATCAATTGATCGGGAAGCAAATTTCTATTTAGCATGTTCCTCGCGCATTCAAATCCTATTCATCACTGCACTTCTGATTTTTCGGTCAATTGCAAGAATGCGTCCATAAAATCGCTTCGATTCTTTCTGTAAATCTCAATCAGTGGCTCGATTTTAATTCCAGTAGGAAAGCTTGCCAGGCGGCTGCGGTGTTGGATGCAAGCGGCCATAAGCTTCTCGCCATCTTCTCGAGTAACCGCTGCCAGAAGTTCCGCGATGCCCCGTGGCGTCTGGAAGTGATGATAATCGATCGGCGTTGTCCACGTTCCACCCCAGACAAAAAATCCGTGCTCAGCCATTAGTGGAACAATCTCCTCGATCATTCCAGCCTTGCGATTGATCCGATTGAGAAACTGCCATCCCTGCCGCGGATGAATGGTGGCAGTTCCCTTATCATCAAATGTAACCATCGGATTTTGCTCAGGGTTAATGTCAATTGCGACGCCGTATGAATGGATGGATACAGTCGTCGTTCCGGCAATAGTGCGGTAGTTGAAGCATGACGTATTGTTGTCCGCCATCGATTTGTCGTCATCGCCGCAGTACCGATCGAGGGCGACGATTTTGTTGATCGGAAAGCGCATAGCGTAGAGTGCGGCAAATGCTTGGGCGATGTTCGCTGCTGCTACATCAAACGCCACTAGCTCTCCATCGTTATGCTCCTGTCCACTGAAATCGATATAGCGAATCTTGATCAAAGACAAGCGTTCCAGTGGCACCGGGCATGCCTCTTGCCACATGCCTAGCGCATGCATACGTTCGGCGCATGATCTCGGCAGAGAACAAATGGTGGCGCCAGTCATCGCTAACTCCTCTCTGCAACCTAACTGTTTTCCAGACGTCTAACGACTTCACTAACAATAAACGGCAGTATACGCGTTTCCTTTGCGTGATTGACGGTGAACGCTACCAACACAAATCGTTTGCCATTCGGCAACTCGATGCAGCCTGCATCATGGCGTATTGTCGACGTCCAGCCGGCTTTCGACCAGAGCCGGCAACCGCCCGGCAGTCCCGACCCGAAAAAGCGCGTCGCTTGATCCTCAGGATCATCGCAATGTTTTTCGTAGTCTCTTCGCAACAATTTCATCATCTGCTCGGTGCGCTGCGGCGTCACAGACTGTCCCGATACGATCTCACACAGCAGTCGAGCGGTGGCGGAGGTGGTGAGCATATTGCGATTAGTATATTCACCTCCGACGAACACTCGTTCTCGCCCGAAAGGTCCATCGCCCCAGGGTTTCTGATTGATGTTTAGACCGTTGTAACCCTGGGCGACAAAATATTCGTTCACTGCATTGCGTTTCTTCGCCCACTCTTCCATGGCTGCTGCAGGCAGTTCCGGACCGCTTGTGGTGCCAGTCAACAAATCGATCACGTAATGCGTAGCATCATTCGAGGAGTCAACGATCATGTCTTTGAGTGCACGATTGAACTCCTCAGTTTCTTCCAGCCGCCCGCCTTCCAGCCAGCGATGAGCCGCGACCAGATAGAAGAGCTTCACTACACTGGCCGGATAAATTCGCTCGTCGCCGCGATAGCTTCCCTCGCTGTGCCTTTCGCCATCTAAAGTGACCAGGGAAATCGCCAGCTCATCGGGCTTCAAATCAATGTCAGCAAATTTCCTCAGAGTTGACGAAGCAACTTCCTCGGTAACATCTTTTGCATGCACAGACAACACGAGCACTCTCCCGGTTGAAACGCAGATAAATGTCGCACGCCGTTCGAAAAGACTCTGGCAGAAGGCCCTGTTGGCAGCAGAGCGCCAAGCCCGGACCCTGGACTACAGTATGTTAGCGCAAAACACCGCAATAAGTGTGAAGATCGCGTTCAATATAGCGCGCGTGTCTAGCCATTTGTGATCTCGCCGACTTTGATCAGGACAGGTCGGAGCCCCGCAACTGAAAATGGATAATGTCGCTATACTCTAGATGGTCATTTTCGCCAACAAGAACGGCGCCGGGGTAGTTTTAAACAATACAGGGCGCGGGGTACCAGGAGCTCAGATGACGAGAGCGAGCACTGACAAACCGGGGTTTGCATTACGATTGACGTTGTTGCACAAGGTGCTTTTGTTGATCGGCACTTTGCTTGCCATCGAGTTGATCTTCGTCGGACTGCTCGGCTTCTTGTTCTACGTGTCGAATCAAGAGCTGAATCGAGAAGAAGAGGCCCATCAAATTCGCGACAAAACGCTCATCGTTTTGAACGATATGGCCAACGCCGCCTCCGCTGAAGCGGGATACTACTTTTTCAAACAGCCGCGCCTGCTCGAACGCTACAACCAGGTAATGGCAGATATTCCAATGCACATTGAAGAAGTCAAAAGTCGCCTGAAAAATGCGCCCGATCGTCTGCGCGCATTTGTTCCTGCGATGGAAAGTATGAATAAAATGATTGCGGTATCCAATCGGATCCGGCAACAGATCGCCACCGGCGACAAGATCATTCACTTGCCCGACTTGATTGAGTTGAAACGGGACATGGAGATATCGAACGAAGCCTTGGCCGCATTCTGTGTGGAAGAGCGGGACATCGCGTCGGAGAGCCCGTTCTTGCAGGCACACCTGCAGAAATACCTCTGGGCCGTGCTGATCAGTTGTATGGTATTCAACATCTTGATTGCAATTTTCATGGCGCTCTACTTCACTCGCAAAATCGCCGCAAGAGTGGAAACGTTGATGGATAGTGTCGTCAGGTTCGGCAACAATCTGCCGCTCAATCCGCCTGTCGGCGGCAGCGATGAGATCGCCAGACTCGATGCAGTCTTTAGCGAGATGGCTACGTTTGTAGCACAGGCGGCTGAAAACGAAAGGAAGTTCAACAGCCGCATCCAATCGATTATCGAAACAATGCCGGTCGGACTGTTGATTGCCGATCCCGAGGGACATATCGAATTAGCGAACCCGGCAGCGCAACGCGCGTTTCAATACACTCGCGACGAGATCACAAATCAACCGATGCGAATGTTGTTTCCAGAAGATATTGATTCACGCGAAGATTTGATGCAGGTGATCAAAGAGAAAGCAATGGGCAGGATCGTGCTCCGCAATGCTCTGCGCCAGACCGGCGAGTCATTCGACGCCGAGATCTCAGCCACGACGCTGGAAACATTGGAGGGTCCGCGATTACTGATAATAGTTCTCGACGTGACCGAAAGAAAACAGCTGGAAAAGATGAAACAAGAGTTCGTCGCTATGGTCAGCCACGATCTCAAACAGCCGCTCACATCGGTAAAAGGCGCTGTATCACTGGTCGCCATGATGAATGCGGACATCCTCAATCAATCTTCGCTTGAAACTTTAGAGATGGCAGAGACAGAGATCGATCGCTTGACCAAGCTTGTCCAGGATTTGCTCGACCTCGCCAGAATCGAGTCCGGCCACATGCAACTCTATTTTGCTCAAATCAAGATCAAGACGGTGATCAAACGCGCAGTTTCATCGGTGCGAACTTTTGCCGACCGCAACAAAGTGGCGATCGAATCAGACAATTCCAATATCGAGCTGGAGGCAGATGCAGACAGGCTGGTACAGGTGCTCGTCAATCTGCTCACCAATGCCGTAAAGTTTTCAGCCGCTAAGAGCACAATATCGGTAGCAGTGACAGCGGACGCAGACTGGGTGCAAGTCACAGTCAAGGATCAGGGACGCGGCATTCCAGCCTCACATCTGTCCGCTATATTCGAGCGTTTCCGCCAGGTCGAAGACGCTGACGCGCAGGAGAAAGGAGGCACCGGACTGGGCCTGCCTATTTGCAAAAACATCGTCGAAGAACATGGCGGCACCATCGGCGTTGAGAGCGAAGAGGGCAAGGGAAGCAGCTTCTGGTTTCGCTTGCCGAAACAACAAAACCCTTCGCCGTCCCAGCAACCACAAGCAGCTGACAGTCCACCCGTGGCATTATTGTGATCAGCTCGATCCCCGTTATCCCTACCCACGCCGGCGGATTCTCACCACCTACGGTTCCTGCGGTCCATGTATACACGAGCACGCCGTCCGAATATAACGAGAAACTTCCGGTACCGTTATAGTCGGACGGCAGCGCTGCGCTCATAGTCTGGCCGTCTTGGTTTCGCAGGAAAGCGTTGTAGCGTTGACACCTGGTGCACTGATGCCGTGAGCCGCAGGTTTTTATTTGGCGCAGGATTGAAAGCGAAGGGGTCAATAAAGCAGCCCTGACAAGCCCGCTATGCTTAACGTTGGCAAGGATTCCGATTCGATGCACTAAGCATAATCAAAAAGCGTGACAGAGTTGTGCGCGTAGAATGACCAATTTGTGAGCGCCACCAATGCAATTGAATCTTACTTCTGCACAGGGCGGTTGAAGCGATAACCGACTCCGCGTTGGCTTTCAATATACGAATCCTCGCCTTCGATATCGATCTTCTGTCTGATTCGTTTTATCTGTGTGCGAACCGAACCAACTGAGTCCGTTTCAAAAACATCTCTGAGTCGTTCCAACAAAGCTTCTGGGCTGAACATTTGGGGACAGTTGCGCATCAGAAATGCGAGCAATGAAGTCTCTGATTGCGTCAGATTCAAATCCAAACCGCTGCGGGTCACCGTGCAATTGCCCGTATCCACGACCAGATCGCCGGAACGAATACATTCTTCTGATTCCGCCGGTCTTCGCAAGAGTGCTCTGACGCGGGCCGAGACTTCACGCATTTCGAAGGGCTTGGTCAAGTAATCGTCAACACCGCAATCCAAACCCTGAACCTTGTCCGTCACGCCGTCTTTGCCTGTCAACATCAGCACCGGCGTGGCCCCGCCGGCAGCGCGAAACTCTCTGCACACCTCGAGGCCGCTGCGTCCGGGCAAATCCCAATCCAAGATCACGATATCGTACTTATAGCAGCGCAAATGCTCGGACGCGTCGATACCATTATCGACCGCCTCGACAATGTGCCGATCGAACTCAAGCCACTTTTTAACAGTAAGATTGATAGACGGATCGTCCTCAATCAGCAAGATCTTGGCCATATTTCATTTCAAGAGCCACCACGCCACGCATCAATATCATATACGGATTATCTACAAAACGACGGTGTCATTTCGACCGGAGCGCAGCGGAGTGGAGAAATCTCTCATAACGCTGCGAAGCAGCCCTCCAGTTGCGGCTCCGATGAGCAGGGTTGATCCGGGCTGGAGCTGCTACGCAGCAGCAAGAGAGATTTCTCCAATTCGCTGCGCTCGGGTCGAAATGACAGTGGCGGAGCTGTGTTCGCAGAGACTTCCACTTCGTTCGCTTCGCTCACTGCGGTCGAAATGACACGTCGTTTTGGCGATTGGGCTGATTTCATGCAGATTAGCGCAAACCTGCTCAAGCTCACGAGGAGACGGGTGCAACGGATTTTGCCACGGCGCTCTTGGGAATGCGAAACCAGAAGGTGCTGCCTTTGCCTTCCTCGCTTTCCAGGCCGATTGTTCCATCATGCGCTTGCACGATGGCGCGGCAAATGGCCAGCCCCAGTCCGGTGCCGGCGCGGGGTTTGCCGTCGCTGTTTTGCACTTGTTTGAAGCGCTCGAAGATTGAATCGCGAAACTGTTCAGGAACGCCGCGTCCGCGATCGGTGACGCGGATTTCGACGAACTTATCGACAGGCAAAGCGCTGATCTCGATCGTCGATCCGCCGGGAGAAAATTTGATCGCGTTGGACAGCAAGTTGACTAAAACTTGCACCAGCCTGGATTCATCCGCGAGCACGTGCCAGTCCACATTTGTGCATGCAACAGAGATCTTTTGTTTCTCCGCGAATCCAGAGACGGAATCTACCGCTCGTTGGATCACATCTGAAAGATCAGTGTCTTCGATCTGCATCTGCAACATGCCGGCTTCCATCTTCTCGATGTCGAGCAAATCGTTGATCAGATCGATCAAACGATCGATACTGTTTTGCGCTACGTTCAAGCGATTCTTGCCGGCATCAGTTTTGGTATCGTAAACGCCCTCAGAGATCAAGGACAGTGTTCCTTTCACCGATGTGAGCGGCGTGCGCAGATCGTGACTGATCATGGCGACAAATTCTTGCTTGAGTCGCTCGGCCTCCTTGCGCGCAGAGATATCGTGCACCACGCAAAAAAGCGATTGCTCTTGTTTAGACCAGTGCATCGACCAGAGCGCATCG
>Ga0182024_10013379_pt1 | contig 16029 bp, 10 predicted proteins | sample P32metaG_FD_120480 | JGI IMG/M metagenome (GOLD analysis project Ga0182024, IMG submission 120480) | Permafrost microbial communities from Stordalen Mire, Sweden - P3-2 metaG (Illumina Assembly) | ecosystem: Environmental > Terrestrial > Soil > Wetlands > Permafrost | place: Sweden: Stordalen... | reverse complement strand
TCGGAAGACATTAGTCTCGGTCACGGCGTATCACTCCTTCGGTGGAGAAGTGGAGGCGTTGAACACCCCCACGATACGCCGCCTTACCCCTTCATGCCGTCACCAACTTTCGGCTTTAGCTCCCTTGCGACGTTCAATCAGCTCTCTCAGGCACCGCGCCCCGGTCGCATAGGTTCGAGCCGATTCAAATTTCTCTTTGAGATCGCCGTGCGGCATGTCGTGAAAGTACGAGCTCAGAAATCCAAAAACGTTGGCGGGCAATTGATCGGTGTATCTATCAACTAGATCGCAGACCGCACTCATCGTGTAGAAGGCGCGGTCGATAGGTACTTCGAGTTCGGGGATAGAAGGTGACCAATCGTTGTAAGCCAAAACGACTTGCGAAAATGCCTCGGCCCAGTTCGGGGGAATTGCGTCATCGGCCATATTAGGCTCCCCCAATGCGATCCTCCCTGAGTCGTCCCTGGCCGGTTTTCGGGGAGGATTTTTGAGTTAGAATTGTAGATAAGCCATTGATTTTATTGGCGACCCCGGCAGGATTCGAACCTGCGACCTTCAGCTTAGAAGGCTGTTGCTCTATCCCCTGAGCTACGGGGCCGCGCCGCGCCGAACTTATATAGATTCCCAGGGTAAAACGCCCGGTAAATCCCGCGGCTCAAATGGCCGAAAGCCAGTGGATGGTTTGGGCAGGCCCCCTCGGTCACGACCTCGACACGATCGTTGCCTCAAATCGGCATGCGGGTGAAATTGCGCACCCCTTCGGAGGAGTCCACCGATGAATTCGCTTGTTCGCGCCGGCATCGCTGCCGCGCTGCTGATCGCTGCGTCCGTTGCCGCGAATGCCGCCGAAAAGCCGTTCCAAAACAGCGAGCTCGCCGCCGGCGCGATCACGCTCGAAGCGCAGATCAAGTCGGATGCGGGAGCGCCGGCAAAGCCGGTGGCGCAAATCCGCCGCGACGCCGACGCAGCATTTACCAAGAACGATTTTCGCGGCGGCATGGCGCTCCTTGGGCAGATCGTCGCCGCGGTGCCGAACGACGGCACCACCTGGCTGCGGCTGGCGCGGACGATCATGCAAATCCGCCCCGCCGATGACAAAGAGAAAAAGCTCCTGCTTGAGCGGGCCTCGACCGCGGCCTACGTCGCCTACCAGCGCACCACGAACCGCGCCGAGGAGGCGGACAGCCTCGCTTTCCTCGGCAATGTGCTGAGCCAGCGCGAGCTATGGCGGCCGTCGCTGGACGCGCTTCGGCTTTCGCTCGATCTGCGCGAAGTGGCCGACGTGCGCGGCCAATACGAAAGGCTGCGCGAGGTTCACGGTTTCCGCGTGCTCGATTACAGCGTCGATGCCGATACCACCTCACCGCGCGCATGTTTCCAGTTTTCGGAAGAGCTACCGCTGCGCACCGACTACTCGCCGTTCGTCGTCGTCGCCGGCACCGACAAGCCGGCGACGTCGGCGACCGACAAGCAGCTTTGCGTGGAGGGATTGCAGCACGGCGAGACCTATACGGTGACGTTGCGCGCCGGGTTGCCGTCGACGGTCCACGAGACGCTGTCGAAGTCCGCCGAGTTCGCCATCTATGTGCGCGACCGCAAGCCGATGGCGCGGTTCTCGACCGCGGCTTATGTTCTGCCGCGCACCGGCCAGCGCGGCATTCCGGTCATCAGCACCAACACCCGCGCCATCGCCATCGAGGTCTATCGGCTCGGCGACCGCAGTCTTGTTGACTCCATCGGCGGCGAGAATTCCGGGCGCGGCGACTTCCAGCGCAGTCTGAGCCGTTACGAGGTCGAACAACTCGGCCAGTCACGCGGCGTTTCGGTATGGAAGGGCCAGCTCGCGGTCGAGTCGGCGCCGCTCAATGCCGACGTCACCACCGCTTTTCCGGTCGATCAGGCGGTTGGCGATCTCAAGCCCGGCGTCTACGTCATGGTGGCGCAGCCGCAGGAGCTGAAAAACGTCGACAACAATTACAATTCGCTGGCGACGCAATGGTTCATCGTCTCCGATCTCGGCCTCACCGCGTTCTCCGGTAATGACGGCATCCACGTCTTCGTCAACTCGCTGGCGAACACCGATGCAAAGAGCGCCATCGATGTGCGCCTCATCTCCCGGAGCAATGAAGTGCTGGCCACCCGCCACACCGACGCGAACGGCCACGCGCAGTTCGAGGCAGGGCTGGCGAGCGGGGAGGGCGGTGCTGCCCCTGCACTCCTGGCCGCAAGCGATGCGCAGGGCGACTATGCGTTCCTCAACCTCAAGGCGCCGGCCTTCGATCTCACCGATCGCGGCGTCGGCGGCCGTCCCGCGCCGAACGGACTTGATGCCTTTGTTTATGCCGAGCGCGGCGTTTATCGCTCCGGCGAGACGGCTTATCTCACCGCGCTATTGCGCAACCCACAGGGCGCCGCCGCGCTCGACGTACCGCTCACCTTCGTCATCGAGCGGCCCGACGGCGTTGAGTTCCGCCGCACTCTGGTCGCGGACCAGGGGCTCGGCGGTCACGGCCTCACCTTGGCGCTTCCGGCTTCGGCGCCGACCGGCACATGGCATGTGCGCGCCTTCACCGATCCGAAACGGCCGTCGGTCGGCGAAACCACCTTCTTGGTGGAAGATTACGTGCCCGATCGGATCGAGTTCGATCTCAATTCGCCGACCGGTCACATCTCGCAAAAAGTCCCGGCCAAGATCGATGTCTCCGGCCGCTTCCTTTACGGCGCGCCGGCGGCGAACCTCGATCTCGATGGCGAGGTGACTATCGCGATGGCGAAAGAGCGCGCCGGCCTCGGCGGCTATCAATTCGGTTTGGCCGACGAGGAGGTCGATCCGGTACAACAGCCGCTCGCCGACCTGCCGGAAACCGATGCCGCAGGCAAAGCCAGTTTTTCCGTCAATCTCGACAAGCTGCCGTCGAGCACCCACCCGCTCGAAGCGCAGATTGCGGTGCGCCTGGCGGAATCCGGCGGCCGCGCCGTGGAACACAAGATCACCGTGCCGGTGACGGCGAGCGGCACCATGATCGGCGTCAAGCCTTTGTTTTCCGGGCGATCACTTGCCGATGGCGCCAACGCTGCTTTCGATGTCGTTACGGTGGCGCCTGATGGCGCCACAATAGTGCAGCGCGGCCTGCACTACGAGTTGCTGCGCATCGATACCCATTATCAATTCTACAAACGCGACAGCAGCTGGAACTACGAACCGGTCAAAACCACCAAGCGCGTCGCCGACGGCAAGATCGATACGACGCTCGACAAGGCGGCGCGCATTTCGTTGCCGGTCAACTTCGGCCGTTATCGGCTCGAAGTCTCGACCGCCGATCCCAATGGCCCGGTGACGTCGATTTCGTTCGACGCCGGCTTCTATGTCGAGGCGAACGCCGATACGCCCGACATGCTCGAGGTTGCGCTCGACAAGGGCGACTATTCACCCGGCGACACCATGACGGTCGCGGTGACCGCGCGCACCGCCGGCCGTCTCACGCTCAATGTCGTCGGCGATCGGCTGTTGGCGAGCCAGACGACCGACGTACAGCCCGGCGTGGCGCAAGTGAAACTCCCGGTGGGCCGCGACTGGAGTACCGGCGCGTATCTGGTCGCGACATTGCGGCGGCCGCTCGACGCGCCGGCGCAGCGCATGCCCGGCCGGGCCATCGGCGTGCAGTGGTTTTCCGTCGACCGCGGGGTAAAGACACTCGGCGTCGAGCTAAAGCCGCTGGCGCTGTTGCGGCCGAACTCGGCGCTCCACATTCCGGTCAAGGTCTCCGGGCTCGCCGCCGGCGAAGAGGCGCGCATCGTGGTCGCCGCCGTCGATGTCGGCATTCTCAATCTGACCAACTACAAGCCGCCGTCGCCCGACGACTACTATCTCGGCCAGGAAGCGCTTTCCGCGGAGATCCGCGATCTCTACGGCGACCTGATTGACGGTATGCAGGGCACACGCGGGCAAATTCGCACCGGCGGCGATGCGGGCGCGGCGTTGCAGGGCAGCCCGCCGACCGGGCCACCGGTGGCGCTCTATTCCGGACTGGTGAAAGTCGGCGCCGACGGCAATGCCGAAGTGGTCTTCGACATCGGCGATTTTGCCGGAACGCTGCGCGTCATGACGGTAGCGTGGAGCAAGGACAAAGTCGGCCACGCCACGTCCGACGTGATCGTGCGCGATCCCGTGGTGCTGACGGCGACGCTGCCGCGCTTTCTGCTCCCCGGCGATCATTCGTCCGTTCATCTCGATCTCGACAATGTCGAAGGAGCGGCCGGTGACTATACGATCGCGGTGACAGGCGTTGACGCGCTCGCGGCCAACGCAACGCAGAAACTTAGCCTGCGTGCCAAGGAGCGCGGCGCCGCGACCGTTCCGCTCATCGCCAACGCATCGGGCAACGGTACCGTTCGAGTGAGCGTGAGCGGGCCATCGGGCTTTGCGCTGGAGCGGACCTTCGTGCTCACGGTGCGGCCGCCCGCGCAAATTCTGGCGCGGCGGACGGTGAAGCCGATCGCGAAAGGCGAAAGCCTGATGGTGTCGAGCGATCTCTTTGCCGACCTCGTCCCCGGCACCGGCGCCGTCTCGGTTTCGGTCGGCTCGCTGGCGGCGTTCGATGCGGCGAGCTTGCTGGCGGCGCTGGATCGCTATCCTTACCGTTGCTCCGAGCAGATCACGAGCCGTGCGCTGCCGCTGCTCTACGTCAGCGACCTCGCCAAGGACGCGCAGGTCGCGGCCGATCCAACGACGGATCAGCGGATTCGCGACGCCATCGAAGGGCTGCTGACGCGGCAGGACTCGAACGGTTCGTTCGGCTTGTGGAGCGTAGGCGGCGACGATGTCTGGCTCGACTCTTACGTCACCGACTTTCTGACGCGCGCGCGCGAGCGCAAGTTCGCGGTGCCGGACGCTGCATTCAAGCTTGCGCTTGATCGGCTGCGCAACGCGGTCGCCAACACTACCGATGCGGGCAAGAATGGCGGCACCGATCTCGCCTACGCGCTCTATGTGCTGGCGCGCAACGGCGTGGCGCCGATCGGCGATCTGCGCTACCTCGCCGATGCCAAGCTCGATGCGCTGTCGACGCCCATCGCCAAGGCGCAAGTCGCCGCGGCGCTCGCGATGGTCGGCGACCGGGCGCGCGCCGAGCGCGTTTACGCGGCGGCGCTTGCCGCGATCACGCCGCCGTCACAGCCCGACCTGGTCAGCCGCGAGGATTACGGCTCGACGTTGCGTGACGCCGCGGCGCTCGTCGCGCTCGCCAGCGAGGGCGGCGCGCCGCGCGCGACCGTCCAGGCCGCCGTGCAACGCGTCGAGGCCGTCCGCGCCGACTTGCGCCCGACCTCGACGCAGGAAGATGCGTGGTTGCTCCTCGCCGCCAGCGCCATGGCCAAGGATGCCGGTAAGGTGTCACTCGACGTCGGCGGCACGCCGACGCCGCGCTCGCTTTACCGCACCATCCGCGCCGGTGATTTGAACGAGCCATTACGGGTGACCAATACCGGCGAGGATCAGGTGCAAGCGGTGGTGACGGTCACCGGCGCGCCGCTGACGCCCGAGCCCGCGGCGGAGAAAGGCTTCAAGATCGAGCGCGGCAATTACACGCTCGAAGGCGATCCGGTTGATCCGAAACAGGTCAAGCAGAACAACCGCTTTGTGGTGGTTTTGAAGGTGACGGAAGCACAGCCTCAATTCGGTCGGGTGATCGTTGCCGATTACCTGCCGGCGGGGTTCGAGATCGACAATCCGCATCTCGTGTCCTCGGGCGATACCGGTACGCTGTCGTGGATCACCGATGCGGCGGAGCCAGTCAATACCGAATTCCGCGATGATCGCTTCACAGCGGCGTTCGAGCGCAAGAAGGACGACCAGCCGGTGTTCACCGTCGCCTATGTCGTGCGCGCCGTCGCGCCTGGAAAATACGTGCGCCCGCAAGCCAACGTCGAGGACATGTATCGCCCCGACCGCTTTGGCCGCACGGCAACCGAGAACGTGGAAGTGATAGCGGCGAAATGACCGCGCAACGAAAGCGCTTCGCGATCCTCGCCGGGTCGGTGGTTTGCGTCGGGGCGTTCGCGGCCGCTGGCTGGTCGATCGCGTCGCTCGGCCCGCCGCCGCTCGGCATGGAGATCGTATTTTCCACCCGCGTGGTCGATCGCGACGGCCGGCTGCTGCGGGCTTATGCGACCGGCGAAGGCCGCTGGCGATTGCCGGCGCGGATCGCCGACGTCGATCCGCGCTTTTTCGATTTGCTATTCGCCTACGAGGATAAACGCTTCCGCGCTCATCATGGCGTCGATCCGCTCGCGCTTGGCCGCGCGGCAGTCCAGCTCGCGAGCAGCGGCCGCATTCGCTCAGGTGGCTCGACGCTGACGATGCAGGTGGCGCGGCTCCTGGAGCCGCGCAGCAACCGCAGCCTTGTGACCAAACTCCGTCAGATCGTTCGCGCGATCGAGATCGAGCGCGCCCTCACCAAGGACGACATACTTTCGCTCTACCTCGACCTCGCGCCTTATGGCGGCAACATCGAGGGCATCCGTGCCGCGTCGCTCGCGTATTTCGGCAAGGAGCCGCGCCGGCTCTCGCTTGGCGAAGCGGCGCTGCTGGTCGCCCTGCCGCAATCGCCCGAGGGCCGACGGCCGGACCGATCGGTCGAGGCGGCGCGCGCGGCGCGCAATCGCGTGCTCGACCGCTTTGCGGCGTTGAGCCGCGTGCCGGCCGATGAGATCGCGCTGGCCAAGGCTGAACCAGTGCCGGCCGGCCGCCGCCCGATGCCTATGCTGGCGCCGCACGCCGCGGATCGCGCGATCGCCGACACCGCGCCAGAAGGTGAAGTCCGCCTCACCATCGATGCCGAGCTGCAGAAATCGCTGGAGGCGCTTGCGCGCGAGCGCGCCCGCACGCTGACCCTAACGCTCGGCCCCGATGTCTCGCTGGCGATTTTGGTTGTCGACAATGCGACCGGCGAGGTGCGCGCGCATGTCGGCTCGCCCGACTATTTCGACATACGCCGCGCCGGCCAAGTGGACCTGACGCAAGCGTTGCGCTCGCCCGGCTCGACGCTCAAGCCTTTCATCTATGGTCTCGGCTTCGAAGACGGCTTCATTCACCCCGAGACATTGATCGAGGATCGGCCGACCCGCTACGGCGCGTACACGCCGCAAAATTTCGATTTCACCTTCCAGGGCACCGTGACGGTCCGCAAGGCGCTGCAGCTTTCGCTCAATCTGCCGGCGCTCGCCGTGCTCAACCAGATCGGCGCCAGCCGTCTCGCGGCGCGCCTTACGCAAGCCGGCGCGACGCTTGTGCTGCCGGAAGGTGAAGCGCCGGGCCTCGCCATCGGTCTCGGCGGCGTCGGCATCACGTTGTCTGATCTGGTGATGCTGTACGGAGGAATCGCGCGCCTTGGCACGGTGTTGCCGCTCCGTGAGCGAATGGACCTTCCTTTCCACAAAGGGGAGGGCGGCCGTCTCATGGAGCCGGTTGCGGCTTGGTATGTGAGCAATGTGCTGATCGGAGCGCCGCCGCCCGAAAACGGCGCACCCGGGCGCATCGCATTCAAGACCGGCACCAGCTTCGGCTATCGGGATGCCTGGTCGATCGGCTTCGACGGCAGGCACACGATCGGGATCTGGGTTGGCCGGCCCGATGGCGCGCCGGTGCCAGGTCTGGTCGGACGCGCGGCGGCGGCGCCGATCCTGTTCGATGCTTTCGCCCGGTTACCGACACCGCCGGTTTCGCTGCCGCGGGCGCCGCAAGGGGTTTGGGCGACCACGAGTGCGAAGCTGCCGCCGCCGCTCAAGCACTTTCAGGCGGGCGATCGCATTGGCGAGGCGGCGCAGGCGAAGTTGCATATTCTTTTTCCGCCCGATGGTGCGCGGCTCGAGCTGGGCGCGGCCGACAGCAAGCCGGCTCCAGTCCCCCTTAAGGTCACCGGCGCTGTGGCGCCGCTGACCGTCCTCGTCAATGGCGTGCCCGCTTTGTTGCAGCCACGAAATAGTCTCTTCTTTCAGCCCGACGGTCCTGGCTTCGCGCGCGTCACGGTGATCGACGGCTCCGGAGCCGCGGACAGCGTTCTCGTACGGCTGGAAGACAGCGCGACACCAACGGTGTCCCTGCCGGCGCGCTCTTCGTGCCCGATCGCGCCTTGCGGCCGTCCCTGAGACGGTCCTTTCCCGGCGGAGGCGTTTTCTCTATGGTCGCCGCGCATTTGCGGACCGGGAACGAATGAGTACAAGCAAGAGCGCAGCGCCGCGGGGCACTTCGTCAGCGAACGGGCTTGTCGCGCTTTTGGCGCTGGTCCAGCGCACAGCGGGCAACCTTCTGCGCTGGGCTGTGGTTCTGGGGCGCGCGCCGAGGGCGCGGCCGCCGCACTGGAGCGCCGGTGCCATCGTGACGATGGCGGCGACCATCGCAGCCATCGTGGCGTCGATGTTTTTCGTCGATACGGCGGCCACCGAGTGGGGGCGGCATCTGCCGCATTGGCTGACGGACGCGGCCGACGAAATCACTAATTTCGGCCTCTCCGGCTGGTTTCTCTATCCACTCGGATTCATTCTGTTGATGCTCGCGGCCGTTATGGCGTTGTCGCTGCCGCGGATCACGCAAGGCGTCATTGCGGCGCTCGTCGCCCGCTTCGGGTTCCTGTTTGTGGCAATTGCCGCGCCGAGCCTGTTCGTGACCATCGTCAAGCGGTTGATCGGCCGGGCGCGTCCCTATGTCGGCACTCACGACGATCCGTTTGCGTATAGGCCGCTCATCTGGCGGCCTGAATATGCCAGCATGCCGTCCGGTCACGCTACGACGGCCACTGCGGCGGCGATTGCCATCGGCGCTATCTGGCCGCGGACGCGGGCGGTGATGTGGCTCTACGCTCCGGTCATCATGTTCAGCCGCGTCGTCATCATCGTTCACCATCCGAGCGACGTCATCGCCGGCGCGCTTGTCGGCGTCGTCGGCGCGCTCATGGTGCGCCGCTGGTTCGCCGCGCGGCGCCTGGCTTTTTGCGCGGACGATTTGCGGCCCTATCCGGGGCCTTCGTGGCAGCGGCTGAAAGCCGTCGCCCGGCAGGTAGTCAGCGGCACCGCGGCGTCCGCAAATGAATGACTTTACTCGCGCACTGCGACGGCGAGCGCCGCAAAGCCGCGTTCGAGGTCGGCGATAAGGTCCTCGACGGCTTCCAGTCCGATATGAAAGCGAACGGTCGGACCGCCCGGCGCCCAAGGTGTCGCGCTGCGAACGTTCGTACAATCGAACGGGATGGCAAGGCTCTCGTAACCACCCCAGGATGCGCCGATGCCGAAGAGTTCGAGTGTATCGAGAAAGGCGTACACCGCCTTCTGCGGCACCGGCTTGAGCACCATGCTGAACAATCCCGAGGCGCCGGTGAAGTCACGCTTCCAGATCGCATGGCCGGAATGGCCTTCCATCGCCGGATGCAGCAGGCGCATGACTTCGGGCCGCTGCTCAAGCCAGCGCGCCACCGCGAGGCCGGAGCGGTAATGCCGTTCGAGCCGCACGGCGAGCGTGCGCAAGCCGCGCTGGCCGAGATAAACGTCGTCCGGGCCGACGCACAGTCCGCTCAGCCGCACGTGATTCTTCAGACTCGCAACGGTCGCGGTGTTGGCCGCGACCGTCCCGAGCATCACGTCAGAATGGCCGCCGAAATATTTGGTGCCGGCGTGGATCGAGAGGTCCACGCCGAAATCCAGCGCCCGGAAATAAAGCGGCGTCGCCCAGGTATTGTCCATGAGGACCAACGCGCCCTTGGCATGCGCTGCCGCGGCAATCGCCGGAACGTCCTGCATTTCAAAGCTCAGCGAGCCCGGCGATTCGACAAAGACCGCGCGTGTGTTGGCCTGGATCAGCCCGGCAATTGCGCCGCCGACGAGCGGATCGTAATAGGTCGTGGTGACGCCGAGCCGGGTGAGGATCTGGTCGCAATAGCTGCGCGTCGGCCCGTAGGCGCTATCGGTGACAAGCAGATGATCGCCGGCATGCACAATCGACAACAGCGCCGCCGAAATGGCTGCGAGCCCCGAGGGGAGGAGCGCCACGCCGGCGCATTGCGGCCCCTCCAGTTCTTGCACGGCGAGTTCGAGTGCCTCCGTCGTCGGGGTGCCGCGGCGGCCGTATTGATAGCGCGCGCGGTGGGCGACGAAATCCTCGGCGCTCGGGTAGAGGACGGTCGAGGCATGGTAGACCGGCGGGTTGACGAAGCCGTGATAGGAGGCCGGATCGCGGCCGCCCGTGACCACGCGCGTATCCGGATGCCGTGCCGCAGCTCCGCCGTCTTTACTGTCCTTGTCCTTGGCCATCGTCTGTCGCGTACCTCGCCGGGCGTTCGATGCGCCCATATGCCAATAATTGTGCCATTACTTCGGCATAGCACCGTGTCGTCAACCCTTGACCTTGCAGTGCGATCGTTCTCAGATGCCGGCCGGCAGGGGGAGCCCCGAACGCGCCGGAGAGCGGCGCTTTGGCGCGGCCGCCTATCCTGAAAGGCCTGATCATGAAACGCCTCGTTACGGCAACGGCTTTGGCAATGGTTCTTGCATTCGGGATGCAAGCGGCCAGCGCGCAGACGCTTGCGGCGATCAAGGATCGCGGTGAGCTGGTCTGCGGCGCGAACGGCACTTTGGCCGGCTTCGGCCTGCCCGACCCCCAAGGCAATTGGACCGGCTTCGATGTCGATTTCTGCCGGGCCATCGCTGCGGCGATTTTCAACGACCCGGCCAAGGTGAAGTTTGTGCCGCTGACGGCGAAGGATCGGTTCACGGCGTTGCAATCGGGCGAGATCGACGTGTTGTCGCGCAACACGACCTGGACGCTGTCACGCGACACTTCGCTCGGGCTCGATTTTGCAGCCGTCACCTATTACGACGGCCAGGGCTTCATGGTGCGCAAAGCGCTCAAAGTGAGCTCGGCGCTGGAGCTCAGCGACGCGGCGGTGTGCGTACAGCAAGGCACGACCAGCGAGCTCAATCTGGCCGATTATTTCCGCTCCAACCATATGGGCCTCAAGACCGTGACGTTCGCCACCGGGGAGGACGCGCTCAAGGCCTACGAGTCGGGCCGCTGCGATGCCTATACGACTGATTCGTCCGGCCTCTATGGCGAGCGGCTGAAGCTCTCCGAGCCAAACCAGCACATCGTGCTGCCGGAGATTATTTCCAAGGAGCCGCTCAGTCCGGCCGTGCGCCACGGCGACAATCAATGGACCGACATCGTGCGCTGGACGCACTTTGTCATGCTCGACGCCGAGGAGCTCGGCGTGAACAAGGCCAATGTGGACGAAAAGTTGAAATCCGACGATCCTGAGACGCGGCGCCTGCTCGGCGTCGAAGGCCAATACGGCGAAGCGCTCGGCCTGACCAACGATTGGGCCTATCGGATCATCAAACACGTCGGCAATTACGGCGAAAGCTTTGAAAGCAACATCGGGCAGGGTTCGCCGCTGAAAATCGTGCGCGGCCTCAATGCGCTGTGGACCAAGGGTGGCCTGCAATACGGGCCGCCCATTCGCTGAGCCGCCGATTCCACGCCCGTCGTTCCGCAACGGGCCGGCCGATGGCAGAGAAAGCCCAAAACCTGCCGCGTCACACGCGCCGCATCGGCAGCGTTGCGCTTCAGATCGCGATCGTCTTCGTCATTGGCGGCCTCGCTTACGCCGCGGTGCTCAACGCGTCGCAGAACCTCTCTCGCGCCCACATCGCCTCGGGATTCGGTTTTTGGAATAACACCGCCGGCTTCGATATCAGCCAGACGCTGATCGCCTATTCGGCCAGCACGTCGACTTTCGGTCGCGCGTTTTGGGTCGGCCTTATCAACACGCTTGTCGTCGCCGCCATCGGCATCGTGCTTTCGACCGTGCTCGGTTTCATCGTCGGCATCGCGCGGCTCTCGCGCAATTGGCTGGTCGCGCGGCTCGCCGGCGGCTACGTCGAGCTGATCCGCAACGTACCGCTCTTGCTGCAACTTTTGTTCTGGTACAACGCCGTGCTGAAGTCGCTGCCGCAGTTGCGCGACAGCGTAACGCTTCCCGGAGGCGGGATTCTCAACAATCGCGGCCTGTTCCTGCCGCGGGCGGAATTCGGGACGAACTTCACCGCCGCACTCGCCGCCCTGCTTGTTGGAATAGGCGCCACGCTGGCGCTCCGGGTTTTTGCGCGCCGGCGCCGCGAGCGCACAGGCGAGGAGGTGCCGGTCCTCTGGCTCGCGCTCGGCCTCCTCGTCGGCGGGCCGGTCGCGGTCTTTGCGCTCGCGGGCTTTCCGATCACCTTCAGCGTCCCGCAGCTGGGCCGCTTCAACGTGAGTGGCGGTGTCGAAATCCTGCCGGAATTCGCAGCCCTCGTGGTCGCGCTCTCGGTCTATACCTCCGCCTTCATCGCCGAGGTCGTGCGCGCCGGCGTACTTGCAGTCTCGACCGGTCAGATCGAGGCCGCCCAGGCGCTCGGCCTGCGTTCTGGCCGGACGCTGCGTCTCGTGGTCCTGCCGCAGGCGATGCGAGTCATTATTCCGCCGCTTACGAGCCAATACCTCAACCTGATCAAGAACTCGTCGCTCGCGGTCGCCATAGGTTATCCGGATCTGGTTCAGATCTTCGCCGGCAGCGTCCTCAACATCACCGGCCAGGCGGTGGAAGTCGTCGCCATTACCATGGCGGTCTATCTCACCATCAGCCTGGTGACGTCGTTTCTGATGAATCTTTACGCGCGGAAGACCGCCATTGCGGAGCGATGATTTGAGATGAGCGCCATCGGCGATCAGTCCTCCTATCTGCGCCAAGCGCCGCTGGAGCCGCTGCCGCCGCCGTCAACGCGGGCCGGTCCATTCGGCTGGCTGCGCGCCAATCTTTTTTCCAGTCCGGCCAACATCGCGCTGACGCTGATCTGCGTCCTGCTCATTGCCTGGGTCGTGCCGCCGCTCGCGCGCTTTTTCCTCATCGACGCGGTCTGGTCCGGGGCCGACCGCGACGCCTGTCTTGCGTCGCCGGCGCAACCGAACCCGGGTGCCTGTTGGGCCTTCGTGCGCGTGTGGTTCTCCTATTTCGTGTACGGCTTTTATCCGCTCGGCGAACGCTGGCGTGTTGACCTCTTCTTTCTGACCTTGGCGTTCGGCATCGTCTGGCTGTTGCGGCTATCGGCGCCGCGCCGCGATATCGGTGCCTTTTATTTCTTCGTCATATTGCCGATCCTGTCGTTCGTGTTGCTTCACGGCGCCCCGCTCGTAGGGCTTACCGTTGTGCCGACGGCGCTGTGGGGTGGCATCCTCGTGACCGTCGTCGTGGCGACGATCAGCATGGTGTTTTCGCTACCGCTCGGCGTCCTGCTCGCGTTGGCAAGGCGCTCCGAAAAGCCCGTCGTCAAATGGGCCGCGGTGACGTTCATCGAATTTGTCCGCGGCGTGCCGCTGATCACCGTTTTGTTCATGGCGAGCGTGATGCTGCCGCTGTTCGTTCCCGACCGCTTGGCGCCGGATAAGCTCGTTCGCGCGCTGATCGGTGTGGCGCTGTTCGCTTCGGCCTACATGGCGGAGGTGGTGCGCGGCGGCCTCGCCGCCGTTCCGCGCGGACAATATGAGGCGGCGCGGGCGCTGGGGCTGACCTACTGGCGTATTATGGGGCTTGTCATCCTGCCGCAGGCGCTGCGCGTCACGTTGCCGAATATCGTCAACACCTTTATCGGGCTGTTCAAGGACACGACGCTGGTTTTCGTCGTCGGCATTTTCGATTTTCTGCGCACGATCGAGGCGGCGCGCGCCGACCCGAAATGGGCCGCGCCGAACACGGCGCTCACCGGCTACGCCTTCGCCGCGCTCTTTTACTTCGTCTGCTGCTATAGCATGTCGCGCTACGCGCGCCGCGTCGAGGCGCGGTTGGCCCGTGCCGAGCGGCGATAAGGGATTGCGATGGGCGAACACGCGGACCAGCCAAGTGCGGCAGCGCCGCTGCCCGATGTGGCGGTTGAAGTCGCCGGCCTGCACAAGTGGTACGGAGATTTCCACGTGCTGCGCGACATCAACTTGAAAGTCGCCCGCGGCGAACGCATCGTCATTTGCGGTCCGTCCGGCGGCGGCAAGTCGACGCTACTGCGCTGCATCAACCGGCTGGAAGATTGGCAACAGGGCCGCGTTGTCGTTGACGGCGTCGAACTGACGGAGGATCCAAAACGCATCCTTGCGGTTCGCCGCGACGTCGGCATGGTATTCCAACAGTTCAACCTGTTTCCTCACCTGACGGTGCTGGAGAACTGCACGCTGGCGCCGATCTGGGTCCGGCACATGCCGAAGCGGGAAGCCGAAGCGCTGGCAATGACTTTTCTGGCCCGCGTGAAAATACCGGATCAGGCCGGCAAATACCCGGCGCGTTTGTCTGGCGGCCAACAGCAACGCGTGGCGATTGCCCGCGCGTTATGCATGAACCCCAACATCATGCTGTTCGACGAGCCGACGTCGGCGCTCGATCCGGAAATGGTGAAGGAGGTGCTCGACACCATGGTCGAGCTTGCGAGCGACGGTATCACGATGCTCGTGGTTTCCCACGAAATGGGCTTCGCGCGGCAGGTCGCCGACCGCGTGATCCTCATGGATGACGGGCAGATTGTTGAAGTCAATGCGCCGAAAAAGTTTTTCGATAACCCGCAGCACGAGCGCACGCGGCTCTTTCTCAAGCAAATACTTCATTGAGCCGCGGACCGCGGCGCGTGCAATCGTTCGCCAGGCAAACGATGGTCGTCGCAAGTGGAAATGTTTAACAAGGCGGCATAATTGCGTCGCGCAGATATACAAATGTTCATCTGACCCGGATGAAAAAACAAAGATTGCGGAGCTTTAATGCGCGATGATGCCACCTGACAAAACTTTAACTTGAGTCTCGACCGCGGCGGCGTTTTACTTCCCGCCACATTGAATCATCTCTCTTGGAGGATAACATGTGGAAGTCCGTAGTCGTGGCGACGGCAGCGTTTGCCATCGCTGGCTCTTCGATCGTGTATGCGCAACAGCGTTCCGGCGGATCGGATGGTTATCGTGATGGCGGTCCGCGCTTCGAGCATCGTCATCGGCTCAGCGCCGAAGACAGGGCTGCGTTCACCGACGCGCGCATCGCAGCACTCAAGGCTGGTCTCGAACTCACGCCTGATCAAGCCAAGAACTGGCCGGCGTTCGAGCAGGCCCTGCGCGACCGGGCGCAGCTTCGCATTCAGCGCATGCAGGCTCGCGAAGCGCGTGAACAGCAGACCAACCAGGCGCCGACCACGCCGTTCGATCGGCTGTCGCGTCGGGCCGATAACATGGCTAAGTCCAGCGCCGTGCTCAAGCGCATCGCCGACACCGGCGCGCCGCTGTATCAGAGCCTCAACGATGCGCAGAAGGAGCGCTTCAAGAAACTCGCCCGCATGTTGCGGCCGCATCATCACATGCATGCCCGCAACGAAGAGGGGCGCGGCGGCCGTGACTGGCGCGAAGGTCATGGTTACGGACGCGACGGCGAACGCGGCGGCCATGAGTGGGGACATCACGGGCAACGCTTCGGACAGGACGATGGCGATCAGGGCGGCCGGATGCACCGCATGATGGGCAGCGAAGAGCAGGGCTCGCGGCTCTAAGTCACCGCCAATTGGATGCACGTCCGCAGGATCTCCCTCCCGCTGCGGGCGCCAAAAGCGGAAGCCGCAGGGCGTGCCCCTGCGGCTTTCGCATCTTCGAGCGTGGCTAGCATTGCACGGCCAGCGGCCCGTTGGCGTTTTTCCACGCGGCGATGCCGCCCTCGATATGACAGGCGGATGTGAGGCCGGCATCCTGCGCCGTTTGGACCGCCATCGCCGATCGCTCGCCATAGGCGCAGTAGAAAACGATGCGTTTGCCGGTCGCCGCGGCCAATTCATGCAGCACACCGCCGGCGCCGACATTTGCCCGCAGGTCCGCATAGGGCGCATGCAGCGAGCCGGGGATGACGCCGTGCTTCTCGCGTTCGCCTTTCTCGCGCAGATCAACCATCGCCACACCGGAGCGGCCGCACAATGAGATCGCCTCAGCCGCCGACAAAG
>Ga0182024_10013378_pt1 | contig 16030 bp, 8 predicted proteins | sample P32metaG_FD_120480 | JGI IMG/M metagenome (GOLD analysis project Ga0182024, IMG submission 120480) | Permafrost microbial communities from Stordalen Mire, Sweden - P3-2 metaG (Illumina Assembly) | ecosystem: Environmental > Terrestrial > Soil > Wetlands > Permafrost | place: Sweden: Stordalen... | reverse complement strand
GGGATCGCTCATCTCTTCGCGATCTGCCAGCCACTTGATTCCTCTTTCCAAACCCTCCAGGTACTTGTCTTGCTTTGAGGATGCATACGCCGCTCCAACTCCGATCAGCGCATACTCCATGTTCGAATCTTCGTTGACTTTGGTTCCGCCCGGTTCGTCCACAATGGCTCCGTTCGGCGTCTGCAACGAGAGAATGAAGTCGGCCATTCGAAACGCCTCCAGCCGCATCTCTGTCGCGGAGTTCGGCGCCGGCGACGATTGTCCCTGGAGCGGTTGCGAACGGGAAATGGGGGGGGGCTGAAGCAACAGACCCATGACCAGAAAAACGGCAGGCGCTTTAACGACAAGCTGCTTCACTGAGCCCTTCATGCTTCTCCTGTGTCCTGCTCGGGAGCGGATAGGCAATGGCTGTTGCCGTTCGCACTTCAACGAGTCACGCCGTTGTAGCCTGTATGCCAGAGGATCGCTGACTGCGGAAATCTGCGGCAACGTTCCCCGGCACACCCGATGGCGGAACAGATTGTTTTCTACCACTCCACTCTGGCGCCGATCTGGCCATAACGATAGCCGGAAACACCCGTTACCTGACCGAATGTCGGGCTATTAATGACCGTGTCCGGCCCGCCCCAGTGATGGCGGTTGAGAACGTCGAAGAATTGCGCCCGCAGCGAAGCGTGAATGCGACCGTCAGGGCCAAAGTTATGTCCTTTGATGATGCTGGCGTCCTCAGAGTAGTAAGCCCAGTTGGTGAGCGCGGTGTAGAGAGATGACTGGTTTCCAAACTGCCCGTAGGCAGGATTGGAAAACGCAGCCGGATTAAAGAACGTGTTGCTCGCATCGTTCAGGTTGGCCAGGTCCAGACGCTTGAATGGATTGTGCAGGCTGACCCCGGGGTTCAGGTTGGCAAACACCGCGCGCCACCCTGGATAGTCGTTGGTTGAAGCGATCGCGCTGAACGGGGTTCCGCTGTTGTAGTGCGCCGCAGTGCCGATGGTCCATCCGCCGACAATGTAGTCGAGTGTTCTCGAATTGGAGAGCCAGCGGCCGCCACGCCCGAACGGAGCAGCGAAATCAACGTACCCCTTCAGTTGGTGCGTCATGTTGTAGTCGAGCACGTCATGCGCGCGCATTTGAGGATCGTAGGGATTCTGGGTATTGGCGGTCCCAGGTCCCTCCTGGTAAGCGCCGCCATCTGAGACGTTTCCTTCTGCGCGCGAGAACGTGTAACTCACGTCCGTGGTGATTCCATAGAACGAGCGCGTCTCGATCTCCGCAATCAAAGCCCGGTAGGCGCTCACTCCTAGGGGTGGGCCCACATACTTCAGTTGCTGGCCGGCAGATGCAAGTTGCGGAAAAGGATTGATGGCCTGGTATGCGTAGCCGCTGAAGCCTGGATAAGGATAAGAAACACCTGCCTGGGCCGCATCGCTGGTGCTGCCAATCATATCGTTGATGTGTCCCGAGTCGAGCAGCGGAAGATACGTCTGAAGCGTGGGATAGTTGTACGGTTCAAGGCTGGCGTCATGCAGGCGGCTGCCGGCATTGGCCAGATAGTTCAGGGAAAACACGGCCTTTTGCGAAAAGCCATATTGGGCGCCGAGGTTCCAGTTCTGCGTCATGCCCATGGTGCGCGTATTGGGGGCCACATATACCGCGCCGCCACTGACATCGGTCTGCGTGATGGTCCGGGCATCATAGGTCGATTGCCCCGGATATCCTCCATCCCAGTCGAACGCGGGCTGGTTCTGCGATGGGTTGAGAATGTTGTTTGTGCCGATGAATCCCACTGCGGCGCCATAGGCCCCGAACGGCACGCCTGTGAATTGATTGACTCCGAGCGGCACGTAGAACAAACCGTAAGCGCCGCGCACGGTGAGTTTTGGACTCATGGCATAGGTCAAGCCCACATGCGGCCCAAGCTGTTTTAGATCCTGCTGCGTCTCGTAGGTCGAGCCACCGTTCTGGCCGAAGATGTAAGCGCCTTTCACCGGAGCCCAATTGGGGTTCTGCGCGTTCACATCGAAATTGGTCCAGCGTCCATTCGCTTCATGGAAGGGAGCGTTCACGTCCCAACGCAGACCCAGGTTCAGAGTCAGGTTCGGCCTCAGCTTCCAATCGTCCTCCGCGTACAGATCGAAAACCTTGCGCCTTCCGTGGAGCAGGAAGTCAACGTTGTTGCTCGCGCTTTGCACATCGCCAAGAAGGAAGTTGGCAAAAGCGAATCCGACCTGCGGCTGCACGTTCGGATCGGTCGGAGCATTGGTCGTGTTGGAGAAGTTGTAGGTCTCCACGCCCCCGGAGGTTCGGCTATTGACCTGCTTGCCCTTTATGTCTCCACCGAACTTGAAGTTATGACGGCCATGCGTCCATGAAACGGCATCGTTGAAGATGGTTGCATCAAAGACGTATCCATCCGAGTAAGGCATGCCGATGCCCTGTTCTGAAATGCCTTCGGGGCTGCCGTTGAAATTGATGATCGGGAAATTGTGCGTGCCCTGGGTCTGGGTAAAACCGTACTGGGTGGGATCGACTGGCTGATCGGGTTGATCCGCTGCTGCGTTCTCGTTGTATGCCAGCGACGCAAAGTTCAACAAACTGGGCGAAACGATGTGGGTGTATTGAACGCGGATGGAGCGGTTTTCCTGCCTCTGAAAATCGCCCGAGTTGAAGGGACCGCCCGTGGACGTGCCGGTCTGCCAGGGTCCACCGACATTCACAATGGGCAAGGTCCACCAGTTGAACGAGGATGTGAGATGATCCTTCGCCGTCAGATTGAAATCGACCTTCACGTCGAGGTGCTCATTGATTGTGGAAGGCACACCGATGAATGCCGGATAGTTGTTCTGAAGGCTGCTGTTGGTCGGCGCATAGTCCTTCTGATAGGTCGACACAACCTGATTGGCGACCGTGCTGAATCGAGAGCTGGGCACAACATTTCCGGAAAATGGACTGTAGCAGGTGGTTCCGCCCACCACCGCCTGGGTGGACGGATCGAAGATCTGTCCGGCCTGATACTGCTGACCAGTGCAGGGATTAAGAACCGGGTTTCCATTCGGGTCGGTGATGGGAGCGCCCAGCAATGAGCTGAAGTCGCCATTGAGGAAAGCGGTTGTGGGAACAGTCGCCTGCTCCTGTCCATATTGCAGTTGCTGCTGATTGTAGCGTTCAAAATCGCCGAAGGCGAAGATGCGATTCTTCCAGATGGGCCCGCCGGAACTGGCGCCCCAATCCTTGAACCGGTCCTGCGCCCGCCCGTAGGCCGCACGGCAGGCACTGTCTCCCGCCGCGCACTGGGAAAGGAAGTAGTTGCTGTCCCATGCGTTCGCATTCAGATCGGTATTGGCCAGGAATCCATACGCGCTGCCATGATAATTCTTGGTGCCCGACTTCAGCTCCAGGTTGAGGACGCCGCCTCCAGTTCCGCCCGCCTCCGCGGGGATGCCACTGGTTTGCACCTGCATCTCCGCGACGGACTCCATCCCAATGACCTGGACGAAGCCCTGCAACCCAGCCGAGGCATCTGTGCCATCGACGATCACATTTTTCGTGCTGTCCTGGGATCCGGCGATGTGTCCGGAGTAGTTCCCGCCGGTAGTAGTTGGAACAAAACTGTAAGCGAAGGTTGTCACATCGCGGCCCCCCGTTACATCCAGGGGGAGATCGGTCATCGCCTTAGCGGTGAGATCCGTACTGATCGTCGATTCTTCGGTATCGGCAAGCGGAACATCGGACGTGACGGAAACGGTCTGTTGCTCGGAGCCGATCTTTAGTACGGCGTTGATGGCCACGGTCTGGCCGATCTGCAGCTCGATTCCGCTGCGCACGAATGTCTCAAAGCCGGTCCGCTCAAAGCGCAGGGAGTAATGGCCCAACGCCAGATTCGGAATATCGTAGTCCCCAACGCTGTTCGACACTCCGAAAACCAGCCTGTTGGTGTCTAAGTCTGTGGCTGTCACCTTCACGCCGGAAATGACGGCGCCCGACGGGTCGGTTATTGTGCCATTGATTGTCGCTACGTCGACCTGCGCCGCCATCGGCAGCACCGTGCAGGCTAGGACTACCAGTAAGTAGAATCGAGCTCTGAAACTCCGGGGCATCGGCTTTTCTCCATTCAAGTTAGGTCAGCTCCGGTGGATACTTCCACCAGTGCCTCTTCCGTTTGAAGACCTGCGACACGGATGAGCGGGCAGGGATATCCGTTTGGCCGCGTTAGTCTTGCGCACCTTTGTCTAATGGTCTGAATAACCCCGAGAGGAGAGCTCGTCGTATTAGTCCACCCGTTCGTAGGCACCATCAAACGAAATATGCGTACCCTTCTTGTACTCCTGTCTATACATCTTGTCAACATATTTGCCGACGAAAAAGACAAGGGGCTCTAAGTCTATCCAGGGAAAGCACAAACGGATGTGCAGCCGTTCTGCCATTTCGGCCAGTGAAGCAGCGGAGGCAGCTTCCAAACAGGTTGTGTACCCCGTTTTGGGAGCACTGGTTGCAAGGCGTTCTAGTCAGCCAACGCCCAGGGGCTACTCACCCATTTTTCGATTTTGCGGATGGCTTCGTCCTGCTCGTCGATTTCGCAGAGGATCATCATGCTCAGGCTGCGGGCCGAGTCGATGTTCACCGTTAGCCTGCCGTCGACGTTATCCTGCCGCGCGCTTGCATATTGCTTCCAGCGCGATTCTTTCATTTCGCCGGTAAGCACAATGGGCTTTCGCCACCGCTTTGCGTTCTCAATGCGCATTGTTCCCTCACCCATCGGAAGCAGCAGCAGACGGGTGGACGCGAGAAGTGACTGCCGGTCGAAAGATACGGCCATGAAATGAAGATCGGCGCCGATCAGCATTTGCCCTTCGACAAAAACGTCGCCTGAGCTCTCGATGGCCTGTACTCCTTTACCGGGCGCGGATACTACGATTGCCGGGAAGAGCGATTTCACGGAGAGCTTTACTTCGCCGGCGCCGGTGGGCACAGTAATGGCCTGATTCTCGCCCGATTCGTTGTAGTTGACCAGAACCCGAATGTCGCGATCGTCCTGCGAAGGGACGCAGAAAGCGTGTACGTTCGCGCGGTTGGGCTCGAGAGCGATGCCTGAGAGCTGAAACTCGTCCAGCACTGCACGGTAAACGTCATGGCCGTACGCATGGTAGCGTGAGCTTGCGTGCAGTTCCACCGGATCGACATTGAAGATTACGCGCCCTGTGCCTTTGTTGAACACGGTGACAATCGGGGTTCCGTCTTCGGCAGCCATCAAAACCGTTGCGCCGGCAGGCCGCGTCACAATTCCCGGCGCAGCGGCGTAGGTTGGCCATTTCGAGTCCCGCGGCAGGGTCTGCAATGCGGCGTTTTTGTAGTCGATTCCCGTATATCGCTGCGCAACAAACTCCAATCCGCAAAGATCCTTCAGGCGCTCGGTACGCGTGCGCTGCCGCAGCGGATCGTAGCTGATGTCCCCGGAAAGATAGAGCTGGCCGCCTTGTTCGACATACTCTGTGAGCCAGCCGACAATCGCGTCACTGGGGCAGTACGACAGGGGGTAGAAGATGGTCTTGACATTCCTGGGCATGGCGTCGATGAAGTCGTCGGCGAGCGTGCCGAACCGCAGCCGCTGGTCGATGAGCAGGCGGATACCGTTCATCTGCCCTTCGACGACTGAGCTTCCCAAGCCACCCTTGCGGTTGTCGCCGGCCAGCAGGTACACCACGTCGCTGCTCTCGTATTTTGGTCGCAAGTGCCGGAACATGAGTCCGGCATTGCGATAGTAAGCCAGCACATCGCGGGGCACCAGGTCGTTTGAGTAGTTGATGCCCCACTCAAAAGGCAAGTCGGACGGGTACTTCCAAGACCAGTTCTGGATTTTGGAAACGCCCAGAGCGAATGCGTAATGCGTGATGGAGAGAAAATAGGCGTGCTCGTATGCTTCGCTTCGCGCCGCGATATAGTCGCTCGCGTCTTTCCATGCCGGATGAGTTTTTACGCCGAATTCTCCGACGTTGATTCCCTTACCCCGAAGGCTCTGATCGAGGAATTTGCAGGTCTGGGGAAAATGGAAAAAGTCGTCCCCCGGCGGATTGAAGTATCCAAAGTTCGCCAGTTCCAGTTTGCCGATCCCATCGAGCAGATCGATGCCGCTCACCGGGACCTGATAGAACTCCGCTGTGACTGGGTGTTTCGTATCCACCTCCCGAATGGAATCGTGAAGAGCGTTAAGCCATCGGCGCACTACCTGGGTGCGGAACTGATATTCGTCCAGGGTGCGCACGTCGTGCCAATTGTCCGCGCCGGGACGGATCTTGAGCTTCCCAATCGGCGCCTCGGGAGGCGTGATGCTCCAGGCCTTGCGGAGCGCTTCGTCCGATCCATACTTCTCCAGGAGAGTTCGGTTGTAGAGCGCCTGCAGGTCGGGAAGATTCGGGTCATGCAGTTCGAGATCGCCGTTCAGGTAGTACATGATGCCATTCACATCCCTGTACCGCTCCGCGAAGGCGCGCACGAAGGCACGCTGGTCGGCCAGATCGATGTCCGCGACCGCTGTATTGGCAAACACCAGCATTCCGGGGAAGAAGATGCCGCCTGTGCGCTGCACGCCGAGCATCATCGCATCGATCCAGCGCCACCATGTTTCGGTCGGTCGCTCTTGCGGCCCGCGCAGGCCCATCAGATTTTCGTAGACATTCAGGCACGAATCGGCGCATCCCTGCGCATCGTCGCGCCAGGTAAGCTGATTTTCGTCCTGATCGACAAAAGCGTGCGCGTAATCGTCCGTTCCCTGCAGGAAAAGGCTCCGGCCGTTCACCTGGAAATAATTGTCCTCGAAAGTGAACTGAATACCCTTCGCGAGTGACTCCGGTCTCCAGACGATAAAGCCGGTTTCCAAAGCGTCAATTGCCGCCGTTGCATCCTGTTCAAAAACGCTTGCCCTCACGCAATATTGCTCGTGAACAAACTGCGCCGTGCGCCACTCCGTTTCGATCGCCAGCGTCTGGCCCGCAGATAAATTGACGCCGGTGGATTCCCGGAACTCAACCTGATCCGAATCCAGCGAACCGACACTCCAGCGCAACTCCAACGCGGCAGGAGCTCGCCCGAAGTTGGTGATCAGCACGCGCAGACGAACGGTTTCCCCATTCCTGTAACAGGCAAAATCCGCTTCGCAACCGTGCAGAAAGCATTTGCGGGTCAGAGCGCGTCCAGCGGCACGCAGAGTGCTTTCGCCGAATGACAGCCCGGGAGCGAAGATGTCCTGGTTGTCCACCCCAAAGAATGCCCAACTGCCGCGCGCATAGTTGCCGCGCATGTTGTGCACAAGCGCCCCTGCGGCGCCGCGCCTGCGGCCGAACGCATCGTGCGCGTCCAGCAGGGGGATGCGGCGCGCCTGATTCAGGCCCAGCACGCAGGTTGCCGCAAAGCCGGAGAACCGGCCTTTGAGTTCACCTATCTCCGGAACGATGAAGTGGCCGGATGCCGCCCGCAGCGAGGACACGCGCGTGAGATGAGAGTCCGCGTCGAACATCCCGATCTGGCCCGGATCGATCTGGAGCTCGTCTTGCGGAAATCCTCTGGAGGTATTCATTCGCACCGCAGGGGAGCGGGCTTCAAGCGACAGCCGGCTTGCCCACAACGTGCCGGTGGCATTGCGCAACCCCACGCCGATGCGCAGTTTCACGCATCCCGGCGCGAGATAGATAAGCCTTTCCACTCTGTGCCAGTCGTGCGAGCCTCGCAGATCCTCGAGCACCAGGCAGGGACCCCAGATGGCCTCACCCTTTTCATCCAATTGATCGATGCTGATATACGCAGAACCTTCCGGAGCTGGCCGTACATCGGATGCGCGAAGCCAGGCTTCGAACTGAAATTGATTTCCCGCTCCTTTGGCGGCCAGCTCAAACGACCAGAAGGCGTTTTGTCCCCACAGACCGTTCGGGATTTCGATCTTTGCGGCCGGTTGACGGTCGAAGGAAGGCAGGTCGACCCCCTCGACGCTCGCATATTTCTCTTCGTTTGCTTTCCACCCTGGGTGATCGGGCACAAGGTTCGAAAGCAGGTTCGGAGAATTCTGCTTCTCGATAAGCCCATCATAAAACAGCCAGACTCCGTTTTCGCGAACCAGCGGCGACTGAAATGCATAACCGCCGGTGGTCAACAGATCGCCTCCCTCGCTCAAAAACTTCTGCACCGCACCGCGCGCCGCCAACGGAAAACTCTCTCCATACGGCAGGACGAGCAGATCAAATTGCTTGGAATTGAACCGCGCGGCATCGGCCATCTCATCGGCTGTTACGAAGGTCGTGGCGTATCGCTCACTCAGGATTCTGGCCAGTTGTTCCGGGGTGGAAGCAGTGCCGCGCACCGGAATACGGTCGCGGAAGATGGCTGCGTCGACGCCATTTCGCTTGCGCAATTCAGCCGCGTCGCGCATCGAGTCCTGGTGAGCCCACTCGAGCGCCTGCCATACATCGACGGTATCGTCGAGATCCGCCGGCTGCTCGCCCGCTACAAAGGTCAGTTCGGTAAACCAGGCCGTTCCCGCGGCGCGATAGATGCCAACCACTATTTCAAACCAGGTGGTCGTCGGAAGACAGGTGAAAGTTTGAGAAAATCGCTTCCAATCCATGCTGCCGGTGAAGTTTCCGAATCGCTTCTCGGGCGGTTGTTTGCCGTCGATGGTGAACTCAGTGGGGCGGCCCTGAAACTCGAACTGCGATGCCGTGAAGTACGCTCCGGCCTGTTCTTCGCCTTCGCGCAGATCCTGGGTTCGCACCCAGCCGCTCAAGGTGTACTTGCGACCCACCTCGGGCCCCAGTACAAGGAACCGGGCGTAATCGCCAGACGATGTTTCAACTTCGATGGCGCGATTACCGCGGCGCCGAGAGGGAGCGACAATGCGCGCGCCCGTGGTAAGTTGCCAGCCCCAGGCCGAGCCCCTGAATCCGCCATCGTTCAAGAGCGTGATGCTCTTGCCCGCGCGTTCCGCGGATCCCCGCGCCGCGTGCGGGATGCTGCCGCTCCAGGCGGAGCGGCCCAGCATGCCGGCGCCTGCCGCCCCGATGCCTTTGAGAAAATCCCGGCGCGAACCTGTGCCGGGAACCGATGAGAGCTGCGGAACAATGGGAACGCTCAAGCGTGAACCTTTGACTTTCCAATTGCGGGCGCGGGCAAGCCGGGCTATTCGGTGACCGACGCGAACACTTTCATGACTGCCCGGTAGCGGTCGCCGCGATAGAGAGAGCGCGCAACCTCGATTGGCCTGCCGTCTCCGCTGCGGAGAATCCGTGAAATCACCAGCAGGCTGGAACGGATGGGGATTTCAAGCAACTCGCCCTCCTTGCGATTGGCCGCGCGTGCTTCGAGAATCTCGTCGGCGCTGTCAATCGCCACGCTATAGCGCCCACGTAGGGTCTGGTAAAGGGATGCGGTTCGAAAGTCGATCTTCTCAATCTCCGGAAATCGGTCGCGTGACAGGGAACCTTCTTCAATGGCTACCGGAATGTCGTCCGCATAGCGCAGACGGACCAGGCGAAAGATGGGGGCATTCGCGGCGATCTGCAATTGCGATGCGATTTCGGCATGCGCGTTGATGCAGGAGGCTTCAAGGACCCGTGAGGAGGCCTTCATGCCCAGGGAGCGCATCTCCGCGGTGAACCCGGCAAGGTGGGCAATATCCTTCTCCACCTTCGGTTGCGTCACGAAGGTTCCGCGGCCCTTTTGCCCGGCGGCGTAGCCCTGGCTCTTCAACGATTGCAGCGCCTGCCGCGAGGTCATGCGGCTCACCCCGTACGTCCGCGCCAGTTCCTCTTCACTTGGCACAGGATCTCCGGCGCGCAGCTCCCCTGACTGAATCATCTTCAGTAAATGCGTCTGAATCTGAAAGTACATGGGCGTAAAACTGTTCTTGTCTAACGGTTCAAAATGGAGTCTGCGAGGTTCGCGCTCCTGGGCGCTCCTGCCTGCGCCGTTGCTTTGCTGCAAACTTCCTAACGCCATGCTTCCTCCTTGACCGTGACTGCGTACCACGGATTTTCTAACTTGCCCGGCTCAGTACGATGATCGCTACCAACAGGATAGCTATTCCTGCATACATCCAGTTCCTTGCCTTGCGAGGCGCCTGCCTCCACTCACCGAGACCGAGGCCGATGATATTGGCCAGCACTAATCCGGTGGCAAGACTGAGTGGCCAGCCGATCGCAGTGCCGAGCGCGCCAAGTCGTGGCGCGGCCGCCCCGTAAACAAAAACGCTTCCACCCCACAACAGCGCCATCAGCGCAGAGAGGGAATAGAGCCTGAAACTGCCCGGCTTGGCGAATCCTGAGAAACTTCGGTTCTTCCTGAAAAGATAGATGCAGAAGGCAAGATTCGGCAACAAGCCGGCCCCCAGCATTACCAGCCAAATGAGGTTGGTGCTGGAGAAATCGCTCAACCCCGATGCACGCCCGTATTCCGCGATCGGTTGAGCCATCGCGAAACCAATATTGAAGATCCCGGAGAACACCCCCGCGCCGGTGGCCAGCAGAAGGCCGACCCCGATGGAGCGTGCCCGGCCAACCAGATTGCCGCGTTCGGTGCTGATGCCTGCCGCCTTCTCGCGCAGATGACCCGCCCAGCCGCACAGAGCAATGGCAAAGATCTGAATCACTACTCCGGCAAGAATCATACGCCCGGTTCGCTGCGTCAGCTTGTCGCGATGCAGCAGCAACATGGGCAGGAACGAGCCCAGGGCGGAACTGATGGCCAGAACCAGGGTATTGGCCAGCGAAATTCCAATCGCGCTTACGCTCTGCCCGAACATAATGGCACCGAAGCCCCAGGCAAAGCCGGTCAGCAGGGCTATGTGAATGGCCGGCCCGGGAGCATCCGCCAGCAAGGCCCAACTAAGTGGCGCCACCATGGTAATGATGGCAACCGGCATCAGCAGGCAGGCAACCGTGATGAAGATGCTCCAGACGTTTTCCCACTCCCAGCGGCCCAGGAAGCGCATCGGCAAGGTGAAGCTGCCATTCATCAGGCCGGAAAGTACGGCCAGCATGGCTCCCATCGCTATCGTCTCTTCCATCAATCCCCCGAATTGCCTCTCCGCTGGTTCGGACCAAAGCCCGCCCGTCTAAGCCGGGTCCAGCCGGAGCTGTAAAATCCTTGTCAGTTGCACAGTCGCTAGGTAGACTATACAACATACTTTCTGTACATGTACAATTCTCTTTGTCGGGTCTTCCAAGCCGGCGGATGAAACAAGGACCGGAATCACATGCAGACGACAAAAGAGCGATTGAAAGGAGCCCTGGTGGTATCCTGCCAAGCCTCCCCCGGCAACCCCATGGACAACACGGAGGCTATTCGCCGTATGGCACTGGCAGCCTTGGAGAATGGTGCGGGCGGGCTGCGAGTCAACAGCCCTGAGCACATCGCGGCCATCCGCCTGCATACGGATATCCCCATCATTGGAATTCAGAAGCGGTACCGCAATGGAGATCTTTTCATCACTCCCGATTTTGAATCGGCGGCAGGCCTGGCTACCGCCGGAGCGTCCATCATTGCGCTCGATTGCACCCGGCGCGCAAACGGCCACACCTGGTCGCACGAGACATCGTGGCAGTTGCTGATTCAACGCATCCATCGCGAACTCAACCTGCCCGTCATGGCTGATGTGGCTACCCTGGATGAAGCGCAGGCTGCGGCTGCCGCGGGCGCAGACTTTGTGGGTACAACCCTCAATGGATACACAGAAGAAACGCGCGGCATCCGGTCCTTTGATTGGTCGCTTCTGGCTGCCATGGCCGACCAGCTTCTGGTGCCCGTCGTTGCCGAGGGGCACATCTGCTGGCCTGAGCAGGCCCAGCGCGCCATTTCCACCGGAGCCTGGTGCGTTGTCGTGGGCTCGGCCATCACGCGTCCAGGCTCCATCACTGCCCGGTTCGTACGTGCCATGCACCGTGAACAGGAGAAATCTCCGGCCATCGGCGTCGACATCGGGGGCACCGCCATCAAGGCAGCAATGGTCGGGCGCGACGGAGAGGTGCGGTTTCCGGTTAGAGTCCCGACCGACGCCGGCAAGGGCAGAACAGCGATCTCCGCCAGCCTTTTGCAGGCCATCACGCAGGTGCTGGCAACTGCCCGCGAAAACAACATAGTCCCGGCTGGATTGGGCATTGCCAGCGCGGGGTCCATCGAAGCCTCGACTGGGTCAATCTTTGCCGCCACTGACAATCTTCCCGGCTGGACGGGGTTCAACCTGCGCGGCTTTGCGGAAGAGCATTTTCAGCTTCCCACTTATGTCGTCAACGATGCCCACGCGGCGGTCCTGGCGGAATTGCACTTCGGCGCAGGCAGGACATTATCCGATTTCGTAGCCATTACCGTGGGCACGGGAATTGGCGGCGGCATCGTGTGCAACCGGAGGCTGCTGACCGGGCAGCATGGTTTCGCCGGCACCATCGGCCATCAGACCATTCGCGTTGGTGGGGAACTCTGCAACTGTGGACGGCGCGGATGCCTGGAGGCCTATGTCTCCACGTGCGCTTTGCTGCGCGAGTACAAGACGCTGAACGGAATGCTGGACTCCACTCTCGATTCCGCTGCTCAGGCTCTCGAAATCAGCCGCCTGGCCGGCGAGGGCGATCCGGCCGCTGGGGGCGCGTACTCTGTCTTGGCGGAATATCTCGCCGAGGGTGTCGCCAACATCTTCAACATTCTCGATCCCGAGGCCGTTCTGATCTCAGGGGGGCTGATCGCCGGTCAGGCCGATTTCATCGCGCAGGTCGAGCGGAGAATCCGTGAGATTCTGCACTTCGGAGAGAAGCGCCGACCGCTCGTCATGGCGGCCCAGGCAGGGCAATTTGCCGGCGTTCAGGGCGCGGCAGCGATGGCTTTTGCTCCATCGTATGAGCAGGGCGATTGCTAAGACCAATCCATCCGTTTTCGAGCCTGGGAATACACAACCGGCGGGCAAAGGAATGGCGCATAAGTACACTTTTCAAGAACCGGAGCGACCATGCATATCTCACGCTGGACAATGCGCGCCCTCATTCTCGCCATCGCAATTCCCTCGGCACTTGCGCAGCCATCAGCGGTCCGGCTGGAACTGATTCCTCCCTCTCCCATCACCGACAAGATCGACATTGACATTCGCGGAGCCATTGAGAATAACTCCTCCCGAGCACAGCAATACGCCGTGCGCGTTTATCTCGATCATGAGACCGAAGCCGATCGAATCAGTTCGGAACAAATCACGGTTCCTGCCCACGCGAGCAGTGGAGTCTATGCCCGGCGTTCCGCGTCGGGACTGGCCGGAAAACACCATGTGATTCTTGTTGTTGCAGGCCGGCAGGGGACCACCCGCAGCGAGCAAACCCTGGAAGTTCTCCCGTCTGAAACGCCCTCCACGCGCACCATCGACGGCGCCTGGATCGGGCTGATTCACTGGAGCGACGAAGAAGCACGGTACTGGAACGCCGACCTTCGCAAGCTATCCGAGCAGGATTGGCAGCAGCAGATTGAGGGCATGCACAGCCTGGGAATGGATACCGTCGTCGTGCAACAGGTCTTCCAGAACCAGGAATACTACGGACGCAATGACATTGCGAAAATCGGCTACCAGGGAATGGCCAACTATCCCTCCCAGCTTTATCCGGGGCGTTCGCCGATCGCATCGCATGACGCGCTGGATGCAATCCTTTCGCAGGCCGACGCGCTCGGCATGCACGTGTTCCTCGGCGTCGGCATGTATGCCTGGTTCGACTTTAGCGCTGCCTCGCTCGATTGGCATAAGAACGTTGCCGCGGAGTTGTGGCGCCGCTACGGTCATCATCCTTCTTTCTACGGCTGGTATGTGTCGGAAGAGGTCTATGGAAATCTCATTCCCGACCAGGGAGAGCAGGCAAAGGTTCGTTATCGCGCCGAGATCATTCACTTCTTCGCCGAGTTTCAAGCGTACTGCCGAAGCCTCGCGCCAGAAAAGCCCGTGATGCTTGCTCCCAACGCACACGGGCTATTGCAATCTCAGGATGTCTGGCCGCAAGTGCTCGAGCACGTCGACATTCTTTGCCCATTCGGATTCGCACGGATGCCGGAAGGCGATCTCACCGGGGAGCAAGCGGCCGCAACTTTCAAAAGACTCTGCAACCAGACGCACACCCATCTCTGGATGGATCTCGAGGCCTTTACGTTCGAGGGAAGTGCACTGATTCCCCGCCCCGTCGCGGGCTTGGTGCAAGACCTGCAGCAGTTCCCCGACTTCGAGAAAATTCTCTGCTACCAATATACTGGTATCTTCAATGTGCCTGAAGCTCGAATGAAGCCGGGAGGCGCCCGCACTGTTGTCCTTTATGAGGATTACCTGAAATATCTCGACAAGATTGGCCGCAAGTCGGAGTAACGGCGGAAGTGTCCGGCTCGCGCAGGAAAGACAAACGTGTTTGAGAAGTGCACAACCCGCCAACTCCAGAGCGCCGCCCGTAGGGGCCTGCGAAGGAGAGTGTTCGCAATGGCTCTGCCTCTGGTGCTGGCGCACCTTTTCCTGCAGGTCGATCGTGCGCTGGCGCAGGCTCCCGTAGCGGCCACATCCAATGCTGTTCCACTCGACCGGGCGCTGGCGCTTTCGAAGGCAGGCGCGCAGACAGAGGCGGAGGGCATATTAGTCGAGTACCTCATGAAAAACGCCGGCTCGGAACCAGCGCATGCGCTGCTCGGCCTGGTGAAGTATCGCGAGGGACTTCCAGGCAAATCGCTGGACGAGTATTCGCTCGCGGCGAAAAGTGGAACACTGGATGCAGACGACCTGCGCTTGGTTGCGCTGGATTATGTGCAGTTGCATGACCTGCCGGCCGCCGAGCGATGGCTGAAGGCTTCCATTGCACTCAACGCGACTGACTGGAGGGCGTGGCGGTACCTCGGCGGGGTTCAATATAGCGAAGAACACCCTGTTGAAGCAGCGAATGCCTTTGAGCAGTGCCTTCGGCTCAACCCTGAAAATGCCCTGGCGGAAGACGGACTGGCCCGATCGCATGAAGCAGTCGGTGAAACACAGAAGCCTGGCGAGGAATACCGTCTTGCCGTGCTTTACGATGGCCGGAGCGCAACCCCTTCTTCGCTCCCCCTGATGCATTACGGCAGCTACTTGCTCCTGACCACATCGCATCTTGCTGAGGCCATCGGCTACCTGAAGCAGGCTGAGCAACTGGACAATAGCGATTGGGAGGTGCATGCGGCATTGGGGCAGGCCGATGAGGACGGTGGGGATCTGAATGCGGCCCAACAGGAATTTCAAACCTCGATTGCCCTGGCTCCCGATCGCATTCGCCTGCATGTCATGCTGGCTCGCATCTATCAGCGTGAAGGCCAGAAGGAAAAAGCCGCAGCCGAGATCAAGCTGTATCAGGATTTCGCATCAAGGAACTCAAGCAACAGGGACCTGCTTGACAAGTGACGCGCAGGTCAGTTTTTAGCCGCCTCTGTCACGCGCTGCCGGCATTTGCTTTTGGCCTTCCTTGCCAACTTTGGTTTAATTATCGCGAAATGCCTGGCAATATCGTCGAGTCGCGTACGGTAGAGCCTTTTGAATGAAATCATACTTGAAGCGTTCTCAAGAACGAGCCTTCCACTTCATCGAAAGCGCTGCCAGCTTTTCATCGAGAGTTGCCGGTGGCTTGGGTGCCGGCCTCGCGATCGGCAACGACGACGACGCCGTCAGAGCCTTGATCGAGAGCGCGATGCGCTTTGCCTTCGTATCCACGCTGAGCACCTTGACCTTGACGATCTGGCCGGTCTTGACCGCCTCCGAGGGGTCTTTGATATAGCGGTTCGAAAGCTCGCTGATGTGCACTAGGCCGTCCTGGTGCACACCGATATCGACGAAGGCTCCAAACTTCGTCACATTCGTCACCACGCCTTCGAGAACCATCCCCGACTCGACATCTGTGATCCCTCGCACTGCGTCGTGAAAGCTGGGTGCCACAAACTTATCGCGCGGATCGCGGCCCGGTTTGCGCAATTCGTTCAAAATGTCGTCAAGCGTGTACGCTCCTGCCGAAAGCTGCGTGCGATC
>Ga0182024_10013377_pt1 | contig 16031 bp, 20 predicted proteins | sample P32metaG_FD_120480 | JGI IMG/M metagenome (GOLD analysis project Ga0182024, IMG submission 120480) | Permafrost microbial communities from Stordalen Mire, Sweden - P3-2 metaG (Illumina Assembly) | ecosystem: Environmental > Terrestrial > Soil > Wetlands > Permafrost | place: Sweden: Stordalen... | reverse complement strand
TTCTACATCGAAAACGTGTTTCCCGACGACATCTACGCCCGGATGATGGAAGAATGGCCGTCGCCGGATCGCTACAAGCCGCTCGACGCCGGCAAGTATCACAACGAGCAGGGCGTTAGCACGCGCGATGTTTTTTCGCTCGACGACGAGCATCTGGCAGGTTTGCCGACTCGACAGCGCGAATTATGGGACGGCATCGCCGCCGCGCTTGCCGCTCCGGAACTCAAATCGCTGGTGTTCCGCAAATTGGCCACCGACTTGTCGGCCCGTTTCGGCGTGCCGGCAAGCGAAGTCGAGAACATCACCACGTACAGCAAACCGTCGTTGTTCCGCGATCTCGACGGCTACGCCATCGCCCCGCATCCCGACGGCCGGGCAAAAATCGTCACGATGCAACTTTACCTGCCGCGCGACCGCAGCCAACTGGAACTCGGCACGGCCCTGTATCGCCGCCGCTTCCATTCCCTCACCGGCGTCTATTCCTGGCAGGGCCGTTTCGAGAAGGTGAAGCAATTCATCTTCGCCCCGAACACCGGATACGCCTTCGCCGTCTCTAACTCATGGAACAAAAAGAGCTGGCACGGCCGCGAAGAACTCCCCGGCGGCTGCGGGGTGCGCAATACGCTGCTGAATATCTACTTCGGGCAGAATGATCGAAGTTACTGAGCCGACGTGTTGCCATCGACGAATCACGTGGATAATTGCGAAGTCAACGAAGAGATGAATCGCAAAGCACGCAAAGCCTATGGCTCTTGAATCCCGAGGTCGCGACAGATTTTCCGGGCCAGGAAATCGTTGATTTCGCGGTGCCGTGGCACCGCCGAAACTCGGTTGTTCGCGGGATTCACATAAATACTGTGCTTACCCCGGTCACGCAGCAGCGTGCAACCGTTTGTCATGAGGTGGCGAACCAGATCGGCGAGCTTCATGCAGCATCCAGCTCGAACGGCTCGCGCTTGACTGTCTGCCCGGCGAGCGAACGCTCGGCTACCTCGCGGTTGGCTTCGAGCACCATCGCGACGGCCTCGCGCAGATTCTCACGGGCTTCGTCCAGCGTATCGCCTTGGGTATTCGCCCCAGGCAATTCCTCGACGAAGGCAATGTACCCTTCCGGAACTTGCTGATAGACGGCTGTCAGTTTCACGATTTTTCTCCCGGCATTGGGTAGCACGAGCCGGCGACTGGACTACCGGCACACAACAGCCCGCAGCAAAGCCCATTGTAACCAGACTGAGATGAACGGACCATCCGGACCACGCGGGCCGTCGCAGACTAATTTATGAGCAACCCTGTGAGAGCGCGGTATTGAGCCCGGCATTCATGCCGCTTCAATGTCAGCCAAACTCCGACTTGCTGGTGCGGAGAAATGGGTGTACAATGGGGATACACGCGACGAGGAACTCCCATGGTGAAAAAAAGCTCCACGTTCTCGACCAAGGAAAGCCGCTTAAGTATCCGCGTCGATCCAGAGCGGAAGGCGGTGATCGTTCGCGCTGCGAAACAGCACGGCCACACGATCAGCGACTTTGTGATCGAGAACGCCTATCAAATGGCGACCGAACTGCTGGCTGACGAGGGGAAAATCGCGCTCAGCAGGAAGCAGGTGGCCCAGATCTTCGAAGCGCTCGATCATCCGCCCGCCAAGAGTGTCGCGGCCATTCGCAAGTTGCTTACCGAGCGGTCGATCCTGGATGGCTGAATCGGAATTCGCTGCTGTTGCTCCGCTGGACGGTGGGTACGACCGAACTGTTTTTGACTGCGGCGTGCCGGCGCTCAATCTGTACTTGCGCAGCTACGCCCTGCAGAATCAGAAGAAGGGCATCGTGCGCAATTACGTCACGACGCGCACGGATGGCAAAGTCGTCGTCGCCTATTACACGCTGGTTTATGCCGCCATCGACCAGAAGCGGCTTCCCGCTAAAGTCGTCAAGGGTCTGGGCAAGTACGATATTCCGCTGATGGTGCTGGCGCGCCTGGCGGTGGACCATCGTACACAGGGCCAGGGCCTCGGCAAGGCACTCCTCAAGGACGCGATCCTGCGCACGATTCAGGCCGCCGAAATCGCCGGTCTGAAACTCCTGCTCGTGCATGCCAAGGACGAGATCGCTGCTGACTTCTATCGTAAGTACGGGTTCGAGCCGGTCGTGGACGATCCATTGAAGTTATTCCTGGCTGTGCTGCTAACTTCCCGATGAATCGATGCCGCGGGCATCATTTCACAGTCTATCCGAGAACCGCCGGCGCAGAGGGGGACAAGTCCCCGGCGGTTCGCGGTTCGCGTCCAGAACCAGCGCAACCGCCTCGCGCAGATTTTCACGGGCTTCGTCCAACGCATCGCCTTGGGTATTCGCCCCAGGCAATTCCTCGACGAAGGCAATGTAACCTTCGGGCACTTGCTGATAAACCGCCGTCAGTTTCACGACGTTTCTCCTCGTATTGGTAGCACGAACGGGCAACTTGGCTGTCCACGTATGGCGACGCGAAACAGACAACATTCTAAACCAACTGGGACGATCGAGCCATCCGAGACGCGTGGCCCACGCCAGCCTCATTCATGAGGCTTTCCGCGCTTCGCGTTATTAGGCCCGGCATTCATGCCGGGTCCGCAGGCAAACGGGCGTCATTTCTCCGAGCCCCGTTCCACGGGGCTTCTCGCCTTGGCGGCTTTAGCCATTGCGCCGTTCGTCGCGTTCGATATATGTTGGTTGATCGAAAACGGCTCAAGCCCGGACAGCGAGAAGCCCCGTGAAACGGGGCTCGAATGTGAATTCTCGACACAGCAAAACCCGGCATGAATGCCGGGCCTATTACCGCTTCGCGGAAAGCCCGATGAATCGGGCTAACGCCACCGCGCTTACCCAATCGCAACCTCAACTTGCGTGATGAATATCTCGCCCCCCGCGCGACGCTTGATCTCTTCCGGCGGGGCGCATTCGAAGAATAGTTCAATCGCCTCGCGCAAGTTATCGCGGGCCTCCTCGACGCTGTCGCCTTGGCTAGCGATATCCAATTCCGGGCAGAGCGCGACGAACCCATCGCCCTCGCGCTGGATTACGGCGGCAAGTTGCTTGGTCACGGATGCACCTGATGGTTTTCGGGACTGAGAAACAATTGTAGCTCCGGGCCGGCGGAATTTGAGTTCGGAAAAAATGGCATTCGGACGCTCCCGTTTGCTTGAAAAAGCAGAATGTTTGCGCGATTCTCCGGGGTCGGAAGCCATCCAATCGGGCCGTTCCGCTGCCTCCCCGCGCGCGCGCTCAGCCGTTACTGCACGTCAGTGAAATCAACCCGGTACATGTAGTCCTGTAGGTCGGCGGTCCACCCGTCGTTTGTGTACGCATCAATTTGGATTAGGCGTATCGCAAACCCACAATAACCGTTCAGGTACCTGACGGCCTTCAAACACTGCGGCGGAAACCCCTCGTCTATTATTACGCCGGTTCTCGGCAATATCCGTACGGACCGATTGGAGATGCGGCTCTCACAAATGAAGCTGTCGAATTTTGACCGATGCAGGCGACGGGCCAGTTCGTCGTTGATGGACGCGAGGAACCGCTCTCGCTCGGATTTTACCCAGTCGAGGTCGGTCGCTTGGAACTGCAGGTCGGCGATGTACCGGATCAATTGTCCGTGCGAATCCTTGTCGCCACCCCCAACCTTCAACTCACAGGGGAGTAGCGCGCCATCGTCCCGAATATACAGCATATCGAGCCGTTGATTCTCGTCTCCCGCCTTAAACTCGGCGTTCACGAGTGTGTAGCCCTTTGCTGGAAACCCGTCCCAAATGTCGGCTTTCCGGAGAATGTTCTGGAGGTGCCCCACTTCGCCCCAATGCAGATCGTGTTTCAGTCCGATCGGCGTTTTCATCACGCCAAACTCGGCCCAATACTTTACGTTGTATGGCTGGCGTCCGAAAACCAGCCCCCGGTAGGCGTCGTTCACGAAATAGAGAGACGTTGGCATGATTCGCACCGGTACTGCATCTCTGAAGGCTGCGTGGGTTTGCGGCGAAGCGCCGGGGCACGGCAAAGCGACGGACTTTAACCCACGTGCGCCGTCGAGCCCGCGCGCCGGCGCCGCCGTTTATGCGTTACGGGCCGTGAAACGCGGATTCACTCTGAAAATGGGCTCACAGGTATTTGGATTATAGTACGGTTCGGGCCGTAAGACGACCGAAGGGGCGGACGTAAGTCCGAGACAATCGGTAAGGTGGGCCGATATTGCGTCGATCTCGCTTGCGGCGCACTGAGAATATCGTTGTTCCGCCAAAAAGAAGAAGATGCAGCGCTTGACATACCGCTGGGAGAAATCAAGCAGCTGAACCAGGAACCAACCAAGAAACCCGGGATCATCCCTGTATTTTGACCAAGAGCCAGCAAGGTTTTCAAACTCAAAGCCCACCGTTACGCACTCCGCCGTTGGCCGAAACACCGTTTCCAATGTTACCGGCCACTCCGACCCGCCGCGCCGATCGGGTTCGGTTATCAACTGCACCGGGGGCCCCACCACACACAATTGCCTATTCGCGGTTCGCTCGACAGACGAGTTACAAATGAATCCCTCGGCCAGTCGCTCAACGTCGGGAATGGCCTCCCCCCGTCGATTGCGCTTCCACCGGCCGCGCCGGTATCGGCGAACAAATTGGTCGCCGCCCTCGGGCACCCAGTGCCCAAACGGCGAGGTCCGTAGGTAGCCCTCCACCGCGTCATGCACACCTGCGACAGCCGGAACCACTACCGTGAACGCCAACTTACTGCTCATCTCATTGTCCCCCTTCGGACGTTCCGGCGCGAATTTCTACCCGTCGCCCCGAATGGACCGAACGATGGTCCCGGCCAGCGACGATGGACGCAATCCTCGACTGGCGCTCGCGTACCTTTCCCAGCGATGCACTTCGACGGCGAGGTCGTTCTCACTGGGCCAAATGGCGCCAAGCGCGTCCGCCGCGGGGACACCATCCCGCATTTTCAACCATCGTTTGTGGCGCGACGATAATCCGAATGCGCTCCGCACCGCCGGCTCCTTCGGTCGTGCCTTACCAGCGCTAGTTCATTATGGTCATTGCCGCCCAGCGAACACAAGTCGAGGGATGGGGAAAGGGGCATTCTGAGGGGCGTTGCGGTTTATTTGAAAAGGTAGAGCGGTCGCCACTCCTCCCCGCGTCACCAATCCGTCTGGGTCGCGATCGCGAACCCCCGGAAAATGCGCCCCGCCAGATCGCGATCGTTGCGGACGGTGAGCGTACCGAGTCGCATCATTAGCGAACCGATTTCGGAGTGCCTCGCGGACAGTGCTGTGGGGTCTGCCAGAGTTGCGTCGCTTTCGGCGATCTGGCGCACGACCACAGAGAGCTTCCCGATATCGTGCGCGCTCACGTCCGCTCCATTTTGGTCGGCGACAACACGAGCACCGAGCAGAAACGCCCGCCAGAGCATGTTGTCAATTTCTTGTTCGGTCATGGCCGTCCTCGTCTGTTTGTCGTTGTGCTGCCCGTCTTGCAGCTTGCTGCTACGATGCCGCGCTCGCCGGCCCACGGCGAAGCGGGTCGCGGCATCCATCGCTTAGGACTCTCGGCGAGCAAGATGGAAACGTGCTTCGGCCCGAAGCACCCCGAGCAGGTTGTTCGCGTCGATGTAGGCTTCGTACTCGGCCCGTTCACCGGCCGACAGTTCGCCCTCGTTCGACTTTTCAGCCAATTCGGTGATACGCTCCGCCGTTGACGAGTCGCACTGCAATTGGGCAAGCTTTTGCGTTTGCTCCGGCGTGAGCAGCGCGAAGATCGGCGCCGTGCTCCGATGAAACGCCTGCTGGGAATCGTTAATGCTGCTCATGCTACAAGCCTATCAACGACGGCGCGGAACTTCAAACTGTTTCGGACTTGCGCACCGGCCCGGCCGCCCTCGCTGACGCTTCGGGTTACTATGGCACCACGCCGCGTGCCAGGCCGGAAAACCTGACCTACTTTGTGCTCACCACGACCGTCTTCGTCTCCGTATACGCATCCAGCCCGCGTTCGCCGAGTTCGCGGCCCATGCCGGACATTTTGAAGCCGCCGAAGGGGGCGGCGCAGTCGAAGGCGTCGTAGCAGTTCACCCATACCGTGCCGGCTTTGATTTTGGCCGCCAGGCGATGGGCCTTGCCGATGTCGCGGGTCCAAACCGCGGCGGCCAGGCCGTAGAAGGTGTTGTTCGCCCGCTCGACGATTTCGTCGACGCTCTTGAATTTGAGAATCGACAGCACTGGGCCAAAGATCTCATCCTGGGCGATCTTCATGTCGTCGTTTACGCCGTCGAATAGCGTCGGCTCGATGAAGAAGCCGCGGTCGCCGAATCGCTGGCCGCCGCTCAGGCATTTCGCCCCTTCGTTCTTGCCGACGTCGATGTAGTGCATGATCTTGTCGAACTGGGCCTTATCGACCTGCGGGCCCTGCTCCGTTGCTGGGTCCGATGGATCACCCAGTTTGGTGCTCTTGTTCATCGCCACGAGTTTTTCGACCAGCTTGTCGTGAACTTTTTCCTCGACGAACAACCGGCTGCCGGCGCAGCAGCATTGGCCTTGATTCAGATACAGGCCGAGATGCGAACCGGCGGCGGCCGCGTCGAGATCGGCGTCGGCGAAGACGATGTTCGGGCTCTTGCCGCCGAGTTCGAACGTCAGCCGTTTCAATGTCGTGGCGGCCTCGCGCATGATGATCTGGGCCGTCTTGTATTCGCCGGTGAACGCCACCTTGTCGATGCCGCGATGCTTGACGATCGCGCCGCCCGCGGTCGGTCCGTATCCGGGAACGACGTTGATCACGCCGTCGGGAATGCCGGCCTTCTGTGCAAGCCGAGCCATCCGCAGGCAGCTCAGCGGCGTCTGCTCAGCCGGTTTCATGACGATCGTGCAGCCGGCCGCCAATGCCGGGCCCCATTTCCAGGCCGCCATCAGCATCGGGAAATTCCAGGGAATGATCTGGCCAACGACGCCGACCGGCTCGCGCCGCGTGTAGCAAAAGAATTCGCCGCGGACCGGGATCGTCTGGCCATGAATCTTGTCGGCATAGCCGGCGTAGTAGCGGAGCACGTCGAGCACGAAAGGCAGGTCGCCATGGCGCGCTTCGCGAATCGGCTTGCCGTTGTCGAACGATTCCAGGGCCGCGAGCTCGTCAATCTCTTCTTCGATCAGATCGGCCAGTTTGTACATCAGCCGGCCGCGATCGCGGGCATCCATTCGGCTCCATGGGCCGTGGTCCAGCGCTTCGCGGGCCGCCGCCACGGCCAAATCGACATCGGCCGCGTCGCCTTCGGCAACGTGGGTGATCACTTCCTCGGTGGCTGGGTTGATCGTTTCGAAAGTTTTGCCGCTGACGGCCGGCTGCCATTGGCCGCCGATGAAGCATTGATTCTGATGAATTTTGGGTTGTTGCCGCGGTTCGGTCATCGTGGCCATAGGTCACCTCTGGGGGCGAAATGTTGCCGACGCGGCGGAACACCGAGATCGGCGGGATGGATCGAACGATTCAAGCGGGACGTTGAAGACGGACCCGCGATTAGTTCCCGCTCACTATGCGGAATTCTAATGCAGCCGTCCACCGGCGGGCAAGCCACGGCGGAAATTGGATCCTAGCCCAACTTTTGGTGCGGCCTGCCGGGCTTGCTTTCTCGCTGCGGGCAGCCTAAAACACCAGTTGGCGTCATTAAGGCATTGCATTTCATCTGACGGAGGGCTGGCAGGTGCATGCGACGGCGAACGGAGAGGCAACGACGGCCCAAGTCGTCTGCCCTGGCGTAGCGTTGCAAAACGGCGGGCGCTTTCGCGCCAAGGCAACCGTGCTGCGGTTCCGTGGGCTGTTCCTCCGTGGGATGTGCCTCCGTGGGATGTTCATCGGCGGGCTGTTCATCGTCGGAGCCATGCCGAGTCGAAGCTGGCCGGCGGAAAATGGAGCCGCGTCGCCGACTCAAAAGTCGCATCTGACAACCGAGCAGCAAGATCATGTTGCCAAACTGCTCGCGGCGTTTCGCCAGGCTAAAGATCGCCCCGCTGATCGGGAGCGCATCGTTCATGAATTGATCGAATTCGGATACCCGGCGGTCAAACAACTGAGCAACGTCGTCAATGCTGAGCTGCGGGGAACGCTCAAGCGATACGGCCAACAGGTGGACCAACGTTTGGCGAAGGTGAGCCGGTCGAAAGCGAAGGAGGTCAGTCCCGCCGAGATACAGGCATTGCGCTCCACCGTGTTGAATCTGCGGGACCGCCAGGATCTGACCGAGGAAATGATCAGGAAGGAAGGGGCCCCGGCAATGGCCCGGCTGCGGACTTTGCTGTTGCCCGACCGAAAACAGGTTCTCGATGGGGTGCCGGAGATTCAGGCGGCGCGCGAGAAAGTGCTGGCCGAGGGACACTACTGGGACCTGTGCGCTCAATCGCTCGCCAAACTCACGCCGGCGCCGGCCGGCGGGCAAAGCGACGAGAACCGGCCCGCAAGTTTCCAGGCCTATTTGCACGGGGTTGAAGATCAGGCTGTCGACGCGTTGCTGCCGATCTCGGCCAGCGACAGCGTGGTGTTGGCCGCCAATGCTCAAATTGGCGGTCAACTCGATCACGAAGAATCGCGGACGATCTTGGCCTGCAATTTGACGCGCGTGCTCGTCGGGCTAAATGCTCTGAGCATCGATCCGAGATTGTGCGAGGCAGCCCGGGATCACTCGCATGATATGGAGCAGTTGAAATTCTTCGCGCATGAATCGCCGGTCGCGGAAAAGAAAACACCCTGGGATCGCGCCAAGCGCATGGGGACTGTCGCTTCGGCGGAAAACATTTTTGCGGGCGCCATGGACGGCAGCGCGGCCAATGAGGCTTGGTTCCACAGTCCCGGCCACCACAAGAACATGATGGGCAACCATGCTCGTATCGGCGTAGGTCGCAGCGGTGCGTATTTCACGGAAATGTTTGGCGACTGATTGTGAACGCGTACCTGTGAGGCAAGCAATGGCAAGAAAAGAAACGCCGGGGGCGGCCAGCGGCCCGAGCATTCCCTTGAGCGCAGCCGTGTATTGCGAAGGGGGTGTTTGGCTGGCTCATTGTCTTGAATTGGATATCGTTGCGGGTGCCGATAGTCCAACGAAGGCGATGGAAGACGTAATGGAATTGTCCATGTTGCAAGTGACCGTCGCTGCCAAGGAGGGCGAATTGGACTCGGTTTTCCGCCCGGCTCCGTCCGAAATTTGGACACGATCGGCGATTCTGCCAGGCTGGAAAGCCTGACCTACGCCGTTGCCGCCCGCAGCGATTTCGGTAGCGGAAAATAAACGTCTTCCTCGCGCAGCGTGCGATGTTCGATGGTGGCTTGGAACTTGTCGCGCAGTAGCTCGACGCATTGCTCGACGGCCGATTCCGGGGCGCTTGCGCCGGCGGTGATCAGCACGGTTTCGTCGCCCGAAAACCACGCGAGATCGACATCGGCGGCACCGTCGATCAGCCGGGCGGGAATGCCGGACTCGCGGGCCAGTTCCGCAAGCCGCTGGCTATTTGAACTGTTGCTGCTGCCGAGAACGAGGCACATATCGGTTTCCGCGGCCAACAGCCGGACGGCTTCCTGGCGATTCTGCGTGGCGTAGCAGATGTCTTCTTTCGGCGGGCCGACGATCTCGGGAAACCGTTGCTTGAGCCGGCCGATGATGCGGTTGGCGTCGTCGACCGAAAGCGTCGTTTGCGTGAGGTAGGCCAGCCGGGCGCCGGCGGGAAATTCGAGCGCCTCGACTTCTTCCGGCGACTGGACCAGCACAAACGCTTCGGGCGCTTCGCCCATCGTCCCGAGTACTTCGTCGTGCCCCGCGTGGCCGATCAGGAGAATCTTGTAACCGAGCCGGGCAAAGCGAATCGCCTCCAGATGGACTTTGGTGACCAGCGGGCAAGTGGCGTCGATCGTTTTCAGCTTGCGACGGGCGGCGATCGCGCGAACTTCCGGCGAAACGCCGTGTGCCGAGAACAGCAGCCGCGATCCCTCGGGCACTTCGGCCAGATCGTCGACGAAAACGGCACCTTCACGGCGAAATCGCTCGACGACGTAGCGGTTGTGAACGATCTCGTGGAAGACGTAAATCGGCGTGCCGAACAGGCGGATGGCCTGGTCGAGCGTGTCGATCGCCATGTTGACGCCGGCGCAAAAGCCGCGCGGGCTGGCCAATAGGATTTTCATGCCTGAATCGCTCCCAAAATCGTTGCTAGACTTAATGATAAGTTCCACCGCGGATGGCGTCCACGCCGGATTGGCCCGATGGAAGCAGTGCCTCCCAGCCATAACCGCCGATTGGGCGGCGGCTTCAACATCGAATCTAGGCCATATTCGCGATACCTTTTCCAGCCCGCGGGGTTAGATTTAGTATCTGGCCATAGGTTTTCGACGCTGGGGGGCGGTCCGTCGGCCCGGGCTGTGGCCAGGCGGAGTGTGAGGTTTCAATTTCGGGAACAGAACAGTTTAGAGGGGGAAATTCACATGCGGACGAAGATTGGTGCGTTTGGTTTGGTCGTGGCGGGACTGGTGATCGGATCGTTGGTAGCGAGCGGCATCGTTCGGGCGGACGACGCTCCGGTCAAGAAACATCACCACCATCACCACATTCACGGCAAGATCGTTTCGGTCGATGCCAGTTCGATCACGATCAAGGTGCATCATCATCACAAGAAGGGCAGCACGACGGTCGCCGCGGCGTCCGAGACCAAGACGTTCCAGATTAGCGCCTCGACGAAAGTTGAAATCGTCGGCAAAGATCACACGAAGGTTGCTGGCTCCGTTGCCGATTTGAAAACCGGCGAGCACGTTTCGATCGGGGAGCATGAAGGCGTCGCGCATGAGATCTCAATCATCCATCATCATCACCACAAGAAGCCGGCGCCGGTGCCGGCGTAAGCTGCAAGGCCGCTATGGGACGGACGATGATGATTCGGCGTTTAGCGGGAGCGAGATTTTGAATGTGGCCCCACGGCGGGCGGTTTCGCCCGCCGTGTTGTTTTCCACATCGATCCGGCCGCCGTGCAGCATGGCGATTCGCCAGCATTTCGAGAGGCCCAGACCGAGCCCGCGTCCCGCTTCACGGCCTGAATAAAACGGGTCGAACAAATGGGGCCTGACCGCGGCGGGGATTCCCGGACCATTGTCGGAAACGAGCAGTTCGACAGTGCCGCTACTGGCAGCACGGATGGATCGCGCGGGATTGACCCCACGGCGAACACTCAATTCGATTCGCCCTCCCTCGGCCAACGCTTCAAGCGAATTCATTACCAATGCTCGCAGCGCCGCCCGCATGTGAATTGGATCGACGCGGGCCTCGATGGGCGTGTCGCCGCCGACGCGAACCAATTCCGTATTCTGCAGCGAAGCTTCTTCCGTCAATCGACGAACCAGATCGTCGAGCAATTCGACAAGGTTCACGCTTTGCAGATCCAATTGCGGCGGCCGGGCAAAAAGCATCATGTCGGCGATCATCTCATGGGCCCGAAATGCCTGGCTATTGATCGCCGCCAGCCGCCGCCGCCGCTCGGGGTCCTTTTCTTCTTGCAACAGCGTTTGAGCCCGGGCGGAGATGTTCGCCAATGGATTGTTCAACTCGTGGCTGGCGCCGTAGGCCAATTCCTTGAGCGCATCGAGTTTGGCAGTTTCGACGGCTTCGTTGAAATGGTTTTCCAGTTCAGCCAGCCGATCGAGTATTGCCGCCAGGTTGGGCAACTCGGCGGCAAGCTGTTCGAGCGATGCCAGTTTTGCCGCAAGCGCGGGAGAAACCGCTTCGGATTCACGCGGCGGTTCGTTGAGGGCGGCGACTGCCGCTGCAAGGCGCTCGATCAGCGTGCGATCGTCCATCGCTCCCCCAACAATTCACGCGATCAAACGAAAAGCCCAGGGAAGGCCGCCGACGATCTCTCCCTATGGAGAAATCTCTTCCGGCCTTCCCTGGGCTTGGATTGGTGGCAAGCGATTCCGCGACGCTATTGGGTGCTGCTTAGTACAATCCGAGTTGACCGACTGAGCAGCAGCGACTCAGCCGGTCGCCATCGCTTCCACGTCGAGCAAATGGCAAATCCGATCCACCAGGTGTTCCACCTCGAACGGCTTCTGGAGGAAGTCGTTGGCTCCGGAGACCTTGAGGTCCTCGACCTTGTCGGCTTCGATCATGCCGGAAATGCATATAATCCGCACATCGTCCATCGTCGCATCGCTGCGCACCCGCTGGCAAACTTCCTTGCCGTTGATGTCGGGCAGCATGATATCGAGCACGATGAGGTCGGGATGGTATTCCTTGACCATCATGCCGGCGTCGAAGCCGTTGTTCACGCTACGGACTTCAAACCGTCCGTCGCGTTGCAACACTTCGACGATCAGTTCGACCAATTCCTCGTCGTCGTCGACAACGAGAATCTTCCGTTTGCCGCTTTCGAGCGCATCGGTCGGAATGCCGTTGTCGCGCATGAACAGGTAAAGCTGATCCCGCGGAATGCGACGGAATCGGCTTCCTGGCACGCGAAAACCCTTGAGCTGGCCAGAGTCGAAACAGCGAATGATCGTCTGCTGGCTGACTTTACAGATCTTGGCGGCTTCACCGGTCGTAAATACGGTCTTCATCTGCGAACCACCCCTCTCCCTAGCCGATGGTGCAGCTAGTCTAAGCGGGACTTCCAAAGCGAACTCGTCCACGAGCTGCTTGAAAGCTCCTAGTCCTCCATGTTCACGCTAGACGCGGCCAATCCACACCATTAGAGGGGGTAAGAAAGGCCCTTTTTGATTTTTCTGTCTGCGAGCGACGTGGTTTCGGCAAATCTGGCTACCGAGCTTGCCAGACTTGCCATCGACGCCCAATTATAGCCATCTACCGCAATGAGTCAATATCGATCTATTCGGCGTAACCGTCAAACAACTAACAGCTTACGCAAAACTCATTAAACATGCCATTTTCCCGCATCAAGCCGCGGGGCTGGTCACTGAATCGCTGGTTTCAGCGGCATTCGGTTTGTGTTTGCCCTGAGAATCAGGGCGAAATCCGCTAGAAACGGCGCGAATCGACTCGTATTCGCCGCAGCCTTGTCCGTTCAATCTCGCCGGGCGCCGCCTTCGAGATGGACAAGGAGCAGGGCCATGTCGGCCGGGGTAATGCCGCTGATTCGGCTGGCTTGGGCAAGGCTGAGAGGCCGCACTCGGCAGAGTTTTTCTCGAGCCTCGGTTCGCAATTGAGCAATCGCTGCAAAATCGAACGCGGGGGGAATCCGTTTGTCGGCCATTCGCTGCTGCCGGGCAACGTCGATCTCCTGGCGAGCCACGTAGCCGGCGTATTTTACGTCGTATTCGATTTGCTTTGCCGCCTCGGAGAAAACGGCACTTAATGCCGGCAGCCTTGAAACCAATTCGGCCCAGGTGATTTCCGGCCGGCGGAGCAATCGCAGCAAGCTCTCATCTTCGGCACGGGTCGCGGCCAGCAGTTCCAGCGCGGCGGTGATTTCGGCTTCTTTGTCGAGCAATCGCTGCCAGCGTAATGGCTCGACCAAGCCGATCCGATTCGCGACGGGAGTCAGCCGTCGATCGGCGTTGTCTTGCCGCAAAGACAGCCGAAATTCGGCGCGGCTGGTGAACATGCGGTAAGGCTCGTCGACGCCCGTGGTCACCAGGTCGTCGATCAACACGCCGATGTAAGCTTGCTGCCGGCTCAACACCAGCGGTTCGTCGCCGCGCAGAGCCAGCGCCGCGTTGACGCCGGCCATCAGCCCTTGCGCGCCGGCCTCTTCGTAGCCGGTCGTGCCGTTGATTTGCCCGGCGAAATAAAGTCCGCCGACACGCTTCGTCTCCAAGCTGGGCCAAAGCTGCTGCGGCGGGGCGTAGTCGTATTCGACCGCGTAGCCGTAGCGCACGATCTCGGCTCGTTCCAAACCAGGAATCAGGCGGAACATGGCATCTTGCACGTCGCGAGGCAAGCTGGTCGAGACGCCATTGACATACACCTCGCGCGTGTTCCTGCCTTCTGGCTCGAGGAACAATTGATGCCGATCCTTATCGGCGAACCGCACGACCTTGTCTTCGATCGACGGGCAATATCTTGGCCCGCGCGAAACGATCTGGCCGGAATGCATGGGTGCGCGGTGCAGATTCGCGCGGATCAGATCGTGGACCGCCGGATTGGTGTACGTGATCCAGCAAGGAATCTGCGACTGAGCGATCCGGTCGGTGAGAAACGAGAACGGCTGCGGTTCGTCGTCGCCGGGCTGAAGTTCGGTCTTGGTGTAATCGATCGTGCGGCCATTGAGCCGTGCCGGGGTGCCCGTCTTGAATCGCCGCAATTCGAAGCCCAATCGCACGAGCGAGCCGCTAATGCCGGCGGTGGTTCCTTCGCCGGCGCGGCCGCCGGCGGTTTGGGTGGTGCCGGTGTGCATGATGGCTTGGAGGAACGTGCCGGTGGTGAGAATCACTGCGGTCGCGTGGTAGACGACATCGCCACGGACGCGCACGCCGACAATCCGCGTCCGATCGCCGACGGTTTCGGTGAGCAATTCCTCGACCACTTCCTGTCGCAGCACGACATTCGGCTGCTCTTCGACAATTCGCTTCACTTCGAGTTGATAGAGCTTCTTGTCGGCTTGCGCGCGTGGGCTGTGCATCGCGGGGCCCTTGCGGCGATTGAGCAAGCGGAACTGAATGCCCGTGGCGTCGATCGCCTGGCCCATGGCTCCGCCGAGAGCATCGATTTCGCGAACGATCTGCCCCTTGGCAACGCCGCCGATCGCCGGATTGCAGCTCATTTGAGCGACCGTGTCGCAATTGGTCGTCAACAGCGCGGTTCGCGCCCCCAACCGCGCCGCCGCGAGCGCAGCCTCGGTCCCAGCGTGTCCAGCGCCGATGACAAGGATGTCGTAAGAATACATAGGGGATAGGGTGAGGGGTTAGGGTGAGGGGACGAAGCGGACGTGCGAAACCGCAAGTGAGCTTTGCCACGCCGTTTGATCTTGAAGCTCGCTTGCGGTTTCGCGCGCCGTCCGTGCCGCCCGTCATGATAACAGCGTTGCGTGACGGCGGCCAAGGGTTGCCTGCTAGCTGGTGGTTGGATTGCGGCTGCGCCGTTTCCTCACCCTCCACCCTCACCCTCACCCTTCCTCGTGGTTGGATTGCGGCGGCGGCAGGCTATAATTCGGCGCACTTCCAAACCCGTCTTGGAGTCGATTATGCCTAACACGATCGTGATCTTCGGCGCTTCGGGCGATTTGACCAGCCGCAAGCTTGTGCCGGCTCTTTATATGCTGTTTCGCAAACGGCGATTGCCGGAGGGAACGCGGATCGTCGGGTTTTCGCGATCCGCTTTTTCTCACGACGCATGGCGATCCAAGCTCGCCGGCACGACGGCTGAGTTCGCCGGCCGCGAATTCGATCAGGAAAGTTGGACTCAATTCGCCAAGTCGATCTTCTACCACGCAGGCGACATCGGCAAAAAAGATGATTTCACGGCACTGGCCAAGATGCTCGATGAACTGGAGCAAGGCGTCAGCACCGAGCGGCTTTATTACTTGGCCACGGCGCCGCAATTCTACGGGCCGGCGGTCGAGCAATTGGGAGCAAGCGGTCTGGCGGACGAGTCGAAGGGCGTGCGGCGGGTTGTCATCGAAAAGCCGTTCGGCACCGATCTAAAAACCGCCCAACAGTTGAACGAAGTCGTGCATCGCGTTTTCTCCGAAAAGCAGGTCTATCGAATCGACCATTATCTCGGCAAGGAAACGGTGCAAAATGTGTTGGTGTTGCGGTTCGCCAATACGATTTTCGAGCCGGTTTGGAATCGCAATTACATCGACCATGTGCAAATTACCGTGGCCGAGGAAGTCGATGTCGGCCGTCGCGGCGACTATTACGATACGGCCGGCGTGATGCGCGACATGTTTCAGAATCACTTGCTGCAATTGCTGATGATCACGGCGATGGAAGCGCCGGTGCAATACAAGGCCAATCCGGTTCGGGATGAGAAGGTCAAGGTGCTGCAGGCGATCCGTGTCTTGCAACCGGAGGAAGTGGCTCGCGAAAC
>Ga0182024_10013376_pt1 | contig 16031 bp, 13 predicted proteins | sample P32metaG_FD_120480 | JGI IMG/M metagenome (GOLD analysis project Ga0182024, IMG submission 120480) | Permafrost microbial communities from Stordalen Mire, Sweden - P3-2 metaG (Illumina Assembly) | ecosystem: Environmental > Terrestrial > Soil > Wetlands > Permafrost | place: Sweden: Stordalen... | reverse complement strand
CCACCTCGACTTCCGACCTGACGATAGGGACAGAGAGGTTGAGCGGATGCTCGCACTTGGAGCTACCCGGGCGGATGTAGGTCAGGGCGAGGAGTCATGGGTTGTGCTGGCTGATCCAGAGGGCAACGAGTTCTGCATACTCAGCTCCCGCCGCCGGAGCTGACAGTGCATAGTGCCTGATCTGCAACCCTGCTATCAGTTCCGACAGTTACCGGCCCGAGCAGATTGACGGCTCTGTGGCCCATGGCCGGATAGCGAGAGGACGAGTGCTGCTCCCGCGAGCATCGGCAAGGTGCGCGCAACTGCCGCGCTTGATCTCACCCGTATGGAGTCCGGCACGAATGTCCAACCCCAGGCGAGATGCGCCTTCCCGGACCGTCTGGGCACAGCGGATAGCCCGGGCGGGTCCGTCGAAGGTGGCGAGAACGCCATCGCCAGTGGTCTTGACTACCGGATGGGTCTGGCGGTCACGACACCACCCGATAAAGCCGCCAGGACCCTGGTACACCCTTCAGTTCGTGCTCCCCACGATCATCGAACTCTATGCCGGAGCCGACCACCAAGTCCTTAACCGTGCTCGACGTTACGACTTCATCGGCAGTGGCCGCGTCTGCCACGCGAGCGGCGATGTGCACGGCCATTCCCGCTACGTCGTCGCCCCGAGTCTCGACCTCTCCCGTGTGTATGCCCGCCCGAACGCTGAACCCGAGGTCGTCTCTGACACGATGAGCGATAGCGCGAGCACATTCGACCGCACGGGCAGGGCCGTCGAAGGTGGCCAACGTCCCATCGCCAGTTCCTTTTATGTGGATGCCACGAAAGCGCTCAAGATGGTGCAGGACAAGTTCGTCATAGCGATTGAGCGCCTCCCTCCAGCGCCGATCGCCCAGTCGAGCAGCATGGCCTGTCGACTCGACGATGTCTGTAAAAAGCACCGTAGCCAAGACCCGGTCCAGGACGGGGACCAACCGGGAGCCGGTGATGAAGTCCTGTGCCTCGTTGAGCAGACGCTCGAAGTCTCCGGCGAAGGGCGTATGGTCATTTCCCGGTAGCTCCACCCAGGTTGCTCCGGGGATGCGACTGGCGATATAGCCACCATGTTCGTAACGCACATGTCGGTCCCCGACCCGACTCATCACCAAGGTGGGTGCGCGGATGGCCGAGAGCACGTCGGTGACGTCGCTTCTCATGACCGACACAGTTGCCGCCTCGACGGCGTCAGGGGACGCCGAAAGTCGTTCCATCCGCGCCCAGCGACGTCGACCCTCATCGTTTTGCACAAGGCTCGGGTCGCGGAACTCGGTCGCCATGCCCGTACCCCAAGCATCGCGAATGGCAGCGCCATACGTCTTGACGAGGTGCTCGGGCATCCCCCATGGGCAGTCCGTGCTTCGAGTGTTGCGGGCATAGGCGTTGACGAGCACCATGCTGGTGACTCGCTCCGGGTAGGTCGCGGCGAAGAACACCGCCCCAGAAGACGCTTCGCCCCAGGTGAAGACGGCCGCCCTCTCTCGGCCGCCGGCCGTCATCACAGTACCTAGACCGTCACTCCAGGTCTGGAGGGCCGGGACGGATCTGGGATCAACTCGCGAGGAGCTACCAAACCCTCGACAATCGAAGGCGATGACCCGGCTGAAGGAGGCCAAACGTCGGAGGCCGGCGCTGATGATTGGGTCGTCCCACGCCAGGTCGAGCGCCACTCCGCCGGGCAGCGGCATGAGGAGGTCCACCGACCCCTCGCCGAAGATCTGATAGGCCAGGTACACCCCTTCTGGGGTCTCGACGTAGTGCGTCTCGGGAACCTCGATCACGGGCGCCAGTCTTGCCCGCCGCCAGATTGACCGCACAGTCTGGGCCTGTTCAGTGGCTGTCGGGCGGACCGCTCGGCAGGGCCGGGAGGGCTCGACCCGGGCAGGGCCTCAGCAGACAGGTCGGGCGGCCCGAGCATCGGGGACCGCTCTCGGCCGTGGATATAGGTCGGTAAGCCCCGAGGCGGCGCTCCGACGGCACTTTCCGGTCGGTCAGCCGAAGTGACCCCAGTGCGTGGCGATGATGAGAAGCGCGCCCGCGAGGGCGAGCGCAATGCCTGCGACGATCTTCTCGCCTTAGGCATCTTGAAGGCTGGGATTTGAGCGGCGACGAGCCAGACACCGGCAAACAGGATCAACAAGAAGCCGACCTCGGCGAGTGTGACGCCCGTTTGATGGCTAAGAGCAAACATGCGAACCATGGTAGTGAAGTCGACCCTCGGTATTGCGGGTCCGCTCGGATGTCCGGGCGGTCCGGGCAAGCTCGTGCAGTGTCACTTCGGCCGTTATTTGCGGGCGGTTTGGCCCGGGTACCGGTAGCGCAGGGTCGGCATATCTATACATACAGTGCGGTTGGGCCGGGCCCGCCTCAACGGGCTGAAGTAACCCAAAGCCCAACAGACCAGGAGAGCGAAGATGTCGACAACTCTGAAGCGGACGACAGATCGCCGAGTCATCAGCTTCAGGTGCCACGGACGCAGGATGACACCGATCTTTTTCATGTCACACGTCATGCCGAGGTGGGCGCTCAGGTTCCGTCCGGAGTAGCAGGAGCTCCCAGATCCCTCAGCAACTCGAACCTGGAAGCCCTGTAGAAACTGCTTTGCCTCGGACCGCTCGGTATTGCCGCAACTTCCGAATCGCAGCTCTATCCCAACTTCGTCAGTATGTTCCGGGTGATCTGTTCGATCTGTGGGTCTCGCTGTGCGAGCCCGTGAGCCCAGTCGGTCGACCCCGACGTCAGCACTGTTGCTCCCGCCTCGTTCGTGTACGTACCCAGCACCGCGTGGCCGTGACGGATGCGTTCCATCGCCTCGGGCTCACGCGTCCCGAACACGCGTGACGCGATGTACTCCAACTCGCTCGGCTCGCCCGGCTTGGGCGGACGAGGCGCGGTCTCCCGCGTGAAGTGCTGCGTCGGGCATGTGCCGAGGATCTCGAAGGTCGACGGCGTTCCGTCCTCGCCGGTCGGATACGGCAGCCCGTCGCGGTAGGTGAACGCGCACCCGTCGCACTCGTAACCCACGACGGTCGCGCCGGCGCCGAGCACGTCGCCGTAGCCGAGCCCCGTGCCGTCGAAGATCCAGTGACCGGCGCGGTGCACGGTGTAACCACCGAGGCCGGCGGTCACATTGCGACCTATGCGGTGATAGCCCCCGCGGGTGAACGTGACGCCGGTCATAGAGTTCTCCGGACGACCAACGGCCACGTCGGACCAGAACGTCGTTACCTCCGCTTCGCGGTTGGTTCTCATCAGCGGGTCCTTCTTGAAGAAGCCTTTGTATCCGACCACTACGTCGTGGTCTTCTCCCTCGATGCGCACCTGCCACAACGACGTGTTGCCCGAGAAGAACGCGGCATTTCCGCCGCTCGTGATGAACGCTTCGACTGTGTCTCGCATTCCGCGCGACCAGTACTCGTCGTGGCCCACGGAAAGATACAGACTCGCGCCGTCCAACACCTCGGGGTGCTCTTCGAGATCAGCATTCGTGCATACACCGATCTCGAACCCGTCGCGTTCTGCCCACTCGATGAACGGCAGCTCCCAGTCGGGCCAACCCGCCGACCCGGCATAGCCCGACAGATGGTTGATCTGGACATATCCGACGTGCGCGGCATTCTGCGGGTCGGGCGCACCCGTCCCCGTCACGCGGCGGCCCTTGCCCGGCGGCTTGTAGAGATAGCCCGCCGACATCGGCCGCTGCATGGCAACGTGGGTGCCGCCGGTGTACAAGTTGGGTCCGCCGAAATCGTTGTAGGCGTGCCACGTATTCGTCGTCAGCGCGATCACGATGCGCGCGCCAGAAGACGGACGCACGACGAAGAATGCGTAGTCCCGCCGCACCTTCTCGCCAACGTCGATCTCCATGACCACCTCGTAGTAGCCCGACCGCCACGTCGGGTCGACGTCCATCGTGATAGCGGCAGGCCACCCGCACCCCTTCGAGGACGCGTCCTTCGGCGTATCATGCTCGTCTGCCCCGACGGCGTCAGAACTGAACACCACCTCGCGCCCCACGCCGACCCGCGCCACCTCAACCCGCACCGGCCGCCCCGCCGACGACGACATGTGCAAACCCACCTGCCCGCCCGAACACACCGACTGCGGCCAGCAGTAGCCCGTAACCACCTCGCGCAACATCTCCCGACCCTAACTTGGCAAGACCACCCGCCGCGCTCAGCCGTGAAGTCTGACCCCAGAGGCTGATTGGCATCCCGTGTCCTGCTTGCCACAATGAGCAGACGCCTCGCCTGGGTCGCCACACCTACTGCTCAGTAGCTCGAAAGGGCGCACCGACCCGTTGGCGGCACATGCCGAGCGGTTCGGGCATCCTGGCTTGTGTGCTTGTTCATCGGCGAGAATCGGGGGAATGTCCGGCATTGTGGAGGGAGTCTCGGTCAGGGAGATGCCTTTATCCGGCGTGGGGATTCGGATCAGATACTTCCACGAGGCGTCGGACGACTACTTGCTCACTTTGGGCGTAGACCGCGAACTACTGCCAACACCGGAAGCCTGGCAGTCCTTTCATGAGCGAGATTACGAGCGGCCCCTGACGGAGCGCGAGAGCTACACGCTTCTTTGGGAACTCGATGGTCAGGCGGTTGGCTTCAGTTCACTCGACCACATCGTGTTTGGCGAAGAGGCGTTCATGCACCTTCACATTGTCGAGCGGTCGTGGCGGCGCCGAGGCCTCGGTACGAACTTCGTCAAGCTGTCCGCCTCGAAGTACTTCGAGGTATTTGGGCTGAAGTATCTCTATTGCGAGCCAAATGCGCTGAATGCGGCACCGAATCGAACGCTCCAGCGAGCAGGGTTTACCTACCTATTCAGTCACGAGACGATCCCCGGACCAATCAACTTTCGTCAGGTGACAACCCGCTGGGTATTGGCGCGATCGTCCTAGTCGGTTTGGGGGACGATCCTGACCGATCGGGATTGCCCTCCTGCGCTGGCGTCTGAAGGGCATTGCGATCCGGTCCGAGCAATATCGCCCAGATTCTGACTGCGAGTTAGATGCTCAAGGCGCAGCGAATCTGAGGCACGCTCAGACGGTCTTTGCTGAGCGACGCCTGGAGTCCCAGGCGATCGGACAGCATGACGGGCACGACCATGATCGCCCTCCGGGTTGCTACCCGGGTACGAGCTCGCTGATCGACTCCAGAAACGACGATACGGCCTGCCACCAAGCATCGGGGTTCTCGAACTGCGGGCTGTGGCCAGCATCAGGGATGACGGCCAGAGTTGAGTTGGGAAGAACTCCGGCCATGCGTTGCGCCGATCCAAGGAAGGGAGCGTCCTGCTCTCCCACGAGCACCAACGTCGGTGGTTGCGGGTCCATTCCTGAGAGGCCCGCGAGCGTGTCCGGGCAAGATGTGAGCTCCTGCACGATGCTCGCATAGAGATAGGGAGACGTCGAGCGGAACTTGCGATCCTCAAACTGCGCGTACCCCGGACGGTCTTCGACAAGGTGTCGATGGGCTGGCGTATCGAGCGGCGAGTCGATCTCTGCCATGAGGTCAGCCAACGTGTCTATGCCTGACTCGACCGCAATTGTCGCAGCCAGACCCGCCTGGTCGGGATCAATACCCTCGACCGGCCCGTGGCCGGTGTCCATGAGAATGAGGCCAAGAATCCGAGCTGGATTGGCGAGGGCCATCCTCTGAGCGACAAAGCCGCCCATCGAATGCCCGAGCAACGTGTAGCCATCCCACCCGAGTGCGTCGACGAGGGCAGTGGAGTCCATGGCCAGAATGGACATCGAATAGGCCTCGACGCTGGCAGGCTTCGAGCTGTCGCCATGACCTCGGTGATCGGGGGCAACGGCGTGCCAACCAAGCGCGGCGAGAGCATCTACCCAATCGGTGAAGTCCTCCTTTGCCCCCGTGAATCCGTGCAGGAGCAAGAGAGGCCGCCCGCCCGGGCCAGCTTCGGCGATGGCGAGCTCGACGTCTCTCAGTTGAACCTTGCGCGTTATCACCTGGCCCCTACTCTGCCACCAGTTAGCAGTGGGTGTCGTCGGACATCGTGCCGGGCACCACATGCCGAGCAAGGCACCTGTCTCAAAGACAAGGCGAGCGGTGCTGGTCCTCGGACTGCCGTGCATTGGCCCACGGTGTCAGCGGCCCGACCAGCTCAAGCAGCCCCCTTGTGGCGCCCGATCCGTAAAACTCGCCCTGTGCAACAAGGTGCGCCCGCTCGGTAAAGAACCAACGGAGGATTGTCGGACGAGCCCGGGGTCGGGGCCTTTTGCCGAAACCCCGCGGGTGGCCTTCGGTCGCCCATGGCAGGGCATTACGTTCCTGGCGTACCCTGGCGTACCCTGGTGTGCTCCAGGGGTGGCCCGCATTGCCAAAATGGCCACGGCTTGATCCGCTGACGCTGAATCTTCGAAGGACGAGCTTGCCGGTGCCGAGGGTTGCTCGACCACACGGGATGTTTTGGGATAACTGGATCGCCCGGGCCGCCTCGCCCACTGCGCCGCGAGGAGTCCGCTGACATGGCCCAACCTCTGACCGCCATGGACGAGCACTTCGTCCATCAGATCCCCGAACCATTGCCGAACGTCCTGCTCCACCACCCCCACTGGCGCGAGAGCTATTTCTTCGGAATCCACCGGCCCGACGCTCTGGGCGACATCCTGTTCCTCACGATGGCTCATTACCCACAGCTGGGATCGATGGACTCGCTCCAGATGGGCCGGGTCGGGGGCGTCCAGCTCATCGGCCACCACTCGCGCCCTTACAACGGGGACCCGCACACGACCGACGTGGGTGCGGCACGCGTGCGAGTGGTGCGCCCCTTCGAGGAGTTGCACCTGTGGGCTGATCCGGGGCGCTGCGAGATCGGCATGGACCTCACCTTCCAAGCCCGGACCAAGCCCTACGGTCTGCGCCGCGGCACCATGCGTGCTGGTGACGAGATCATCTGGGATCAGAGCCATATCCTCCAGTCAGGCACCTACCAGGGTACGTACACGGCGGGCGGGGTCACTCGCCAGGTAGATGATTGGTGGGGCCAACGCGACCACTCGTGGGGAATTCGCAACCACGGGCGCTGCCCTCTATGGCTGTGGTTCCAGATCCAGCTGCCCGACGGGTTCCTGGGCGTATGGCATTGGGAACTGGCCAACGGCACCCGGGTCTTCACCGACGGTTGCTGGGCCGGAACCGACGGCTCGGAGCCGGTGCCACTCGTCGATTTCTCCCACACCATGGAGTGGGTGGGGGCCGACGGCGCGCCGAGCGCATTCGGTGAGCACGGCGAGTCGGTCACCGGTCTGCGGGGCCAGTGCGTCTTTACGCTCGAGGGCGGGCGACGGATCGTGGTCGACGCAGAGGGCACCTTCGATCGTCCCTACGAACCATTCCACCGCGGTGGCCTCAACCAGATGAGCGTGCGCACCGACGACGGTCGGCACGGCACCGCAATCTATGAGGTCACCGGCTCTCACCATTGCCGCTACTTCCCTGACACGGTGGTGGAGGAGATGCTCCCGTCATGACCGGTGACGCCATCCCCATCGCCGACACGCCCGAGGATCTCACCCCGACCTGGCTCACCACCGCGCTTACCGCCTCGCGAGTGCTCGAAGGCGCCCGCGTCGTACACGCGACATTCCACCCGATCGGCACGGGTCAGATGTGTGACTGCGTTCGGCTCGACCTCCACTACGACCGATCGACCGACGCCCCAAGCACGATCGTCGCGAAACTTCCCGCTGCCGACGAGACGAGCCGCGCCACAGCCAAGGCGCTTCGCAGCTACGAAAACGAGGTGCGCTTTTACCAGCAACTGGCTCGAGAGCTTCCGATCCGTACGCCACAGGCGTACTACGCCGACATCGACGTTGAATCGGCCAGCTTCGTCCTGTTGCTCGAGGACCTCGCCCCTGCCCGACAGGGCGACCAGCTGCGCGGCTGCTCACCTGGGCAGGCGCAGATAGCACTCCTGGAGCTGGTCAAGCTGCACGCCGCGCGCTGGGGCGACCGAACCCTTGCCGATATCGAGTGGCTCCACCGCGACAAGGCCGCCAACGACCAATTCCTCGCGACCCTCCTGCCGGGGCTATGGGAAGGCTTTCGTGATCGATACGCAGCGGATCTCAGTGCCGACGTCATGCAAGCCGGCACCGTCTTCTTTTCCGAGATCGAGGCCTATCTGCTGGCCGACCCCGGACCCTTGACCGTCGTGCACGGCGACTACCGGCTCGACAACCTGCTCTTCGATCCTGCACCCGGCGGAGTCCCAGTGGCCGTCGTCGACTGGCAGATGTGCACGGACGGCCCTGGCATGAGCGACGTGGCCTACTTCATCGGCGCCGGACTGAGAGTGGATGAACGGCGATCCGTTGAGGCCGATCTCGTGCACGACTACCACGCTACACTCACCGCCGCCGGCGCCACCGACTACCCCTGGGACCAGTGCTGGCAGGAGTACCGGCGAGGCACCTGGTCCGGACTCATCATGGCCGTCGCCGCCTCGATGCTCGTCGAGCGCACTGCACGCGGTGACCAGATGTTCCTGACGATGGCAGAGCGTCACTCCCGCCACGCCCTCGACCTCGACGCCGCCGAGGCCATCTGAGCTCATTCGCAGAAGGCCGGGCTCCTTTCCTGCTGACTCCCGAGTCGCCGGGCCGCGACCAGGTCGAGACAGCCAGGCGTCGACCCATCGAAGCGGGATCACTCAAGGCGGGTGGACAGAGGGCGGGTCGCCGTCAGACGGGAGCGAGAAGGGCTGGCACCTTCAGCGTGTTCTAGGGGCGACGGGTACGCTCCTGCGATGACCGACGTCCAAGACAGGTACCGGCTGGTGTCCAACGGCTTCGACGCCGCGCTCAGGGCGGTGACCCCCGACAAGTGGGAGGCCCAGTCGCCCTGCGAGCTGTGGAGGGCCCGCAACGTGGTAGCTCACGTGGTCGAGGGCCATCGGGGCGTGATCGCCGGAGTCAGGGGTGGGGAGTCGAAGCCCATGGGCGCCGACGAGGACCCGAGGCAGGCCTGGGAGGAGGCCTCTCAGGAGATCGACGAGATCACCGGAGACCCCAAGGCCTCGGCCAAGGAGATCGACGGGCCGACCGGCAGGATGCCCGCCGAGCAGATCATCGGCCAGTTCGTGACCATGGATCTGCTCGTCCACACTTGGGACCTGGCCCGGGCGGTCGGTGCGGACGAACGCCTCGACGAGAACTCGGTCCGCGACGCCTACGAGGCTCTCAAGCCGGTGGACGCCATGATCCGCCAGCCCTACGTCTTCGGGCCCAAGTTGGAACCACCCGTCGGTGCGGACCTGCAGACGGAGTTCCTCTACTTCCTCGGCCGCCGGGCGTAGCGGTCAAAAGATCCAACTGCCCACGCGTCGGTCGGCTCACCCCGATCCGGAGCTCCTAGAGGTTCGCTGGCAGCGTTTTCAAGAGGCCAGCTGACCCGGTACTCCTCGTGCGCGTTATCGGGCGGCCCACATACCCCGCATGGCCCCCAATCGATAGCGCGCAAAACCGCACTTACGAGTGGGGATAACGTCCCAGTCAAAGGAGCTCCTCGCCCAGAGAGTGACACCAGTGGAGGACACTGGATCAAGCCGGCGATGAGCGCGTCACGAGGTGATCCAAACGCCGATCACTGGTCGAGTGATCTGCCGTCATGAGAGAATGAGTACCTTCACAGGGGAGAACATGTCACCAGCTCCCGACGGTCGACTCCAACGGGTTGAGGCTGATGGACCGGCCGAGGAGGTCCTCGGCGCGCTCCTGCAGGACGGTGCCGTCATCGTCCAAGATCTGTTGTCCAAAGACGTCGTCAGCGCGATCAATGCGGAAGTCCAACCGTTCGTTGACCGGGCCGACCCCGACATGCGTCATCTCAACCCTGGGGTTCAGTTCTTCCACGCCCAGACCCGCCACGTCTCGGGTCTGGCCGGCAAATCGCCCACGTTCGCCACCGAAGTCATGATCCATCCGCTCCTTATGACCCTGTGCGACACCATCCTGGGACCGTCGTGTGCCCGTTACCAGCTCAATCTGGCCCACCTACTGGAGCGTCTGCCGGGCGCCGGAGATCAGTTCTGGCATCAGGACGAGATCGTGTGGAACCTGGTGCCCGAGCCCAAGCCCGAGCTGCAGCTGGCCTCGGTGATCGCTTTGGTCGACTTCACGGCTGACAATGGTGCGACTCGCGTTTTTCCGGGAAGCCACCGGTGGGAGGCAGGGCGCTACCCGACCAACGATGAATCGGTCGCCGCGGAGATGCCGGCCGGCTCGGCGATTGTGTATCTCGGATCGACGTTCCATGGCGGGGGTGCCCACTGCGGCTCAGAGCCACGACGCGGCGTGCACCTTTCCTACACGTTGGGTTGGTTGCGCACTGAGGAGAACAACTACCTGGCCGTGCCGCCGGAGCTGGCCTGCCGCCTGCCCCGACAATGCCAGGAGGTGTTGGGCTACGCCGTGCACGATGCGATCGAGCGGGGCGGGGGCTACCTTGGCATGCTCGACCTCCGCGATCCGATCGAGCTGTTCCAGGAAGGCTGGCCGGGCTCCGCCCGCGGGGACTGAGTGCTTGCGTAGACCACCCACCGTCTGTGCCGAGAAGGGGCGGGACGGATGAGCTAGCTGCGGACGCCGGCGGCAACGGCGCGAAGTTATGGTGTCTGGCCGTGGACAGCAGTGACGTGAGCCGGTGGTTTGATGAGTACCTCGACGCCTTAGCGCCTGCGGCCGGGGCGAGAAGGACACCGCGTTGCTGCTGGCCTGCTACGGCGTTCCACTGTTGCTCAGCACCGATGGCGGGTTCGCCGCGCTGATGAGCGATGACCAGGTCGTCGCGGCGGTGCAGCCGCAGGTCGATGGGATCGTCTGAGGTCACTGCGGGCCGCGCTCACGATCTTCGGCGTGGCGGTGATGGAGGCGGGACGGTCACCGCTTGATGATCCCGGTTTGCGACCAAACGTGACCTCCGGCCGTCGTTCCCAGCGGGTCGCCACCAGGCCGACCGCTCCGACAGCGCCGTCAGCACGGTCGTGCGATCCATCGGCATCCCCCCCGGGGTGGTCGGCAGTGGGTGAGTCTTGCAATCCACGGGGTCAAAGAACCCCGGTGGCGATGAGGGCGCCGACGACGATGAGTACCGCGCCTCCGAACTCCGCACTCCACTTCTCGATGTTGGCTCCGAGCCGCTGCCCAAGCTCCAGCCCGACCAGGGACATACCGACGCTCACGGCGGCAATGACGACGGCGGCCAGGGGGATCGACACCCTGTACGTCCCAAGAGCGAATCCGACAACGAGGTTGTCGATGCTAAGTGCCGCCCCGCTGACGATGAGGCGTCCGGTTCCGATCGCCGCGGGGGTCTGACGAGAGCGTGCCAGTCTGGCCTGGACTACCGAGTAGACCCCCGCCGCTATGAGCAGCCCTCCGCCGACGTAGGACGCGCCCGACCCGAAGGATGCGGCGAGCCGGTGCCCGATGAGAAGACCCAGGATGGGCATGCCAGCCTCGAAAACGCCGAAGATGATCGCCACCCGGATGCGTACCCCGGCATCCACACCAGACAGCCCGATCCCGATAGCCGCGGCAAAGTTCGACAGGCCGACGGCGCCAGCTGCGAGGATCAGACCTAGCATCGGACCAACCTAACGAGGCGCGGTGACTCGGGTTAGGTTCTCGGCGTCAACACTCCGTTGATCTCAATGGTCACTAGGTGGTCAAGGGCATCTTGATCGTTCTATAATGACAACGACGCTTATCAGTTGGCACGAAGGGAGGTGGGTCATGAACACAGAACCTCATAGATCCCAACCTCCACAGCCGTGCCCCGGCGTCGCGCACGCGTCCCTCTGACCTGCGCACCTGCGCTCTGACGCAGCGTCGATCGACGCACTGACGTCGGGGTCCTCAGCTCTCCTTCCGCCTCCGGCGGTTCACGTCGCGCCCGTTTTGGCGCCTGCACCGCGTTCCCCTTGAACCGGTCGTTCACCAGTGCAAATCAGCGGAGCCGTCCTTCGACGTCCCGCGTGCCGCTTCGGTTGGCGCGTCTCGGGACGTCGAACGAGGTGCTCCCGACAGCTCTAAGGAGACATCGTCATGAAGTTGCACCTCGCACCACCCGGCCCGAACGAGGAGGCGATGACCGACACCGCCGTCCTGGACGAGGCTCACATCGGCAACATCAACGGCGCTCTGGGCACGATCGCCCACGGCGACACAGCGGCCCGTCCCGCGCTGTCGCTCAAGATGAAGACCCTGTTGGCCATCATCGGGCCCGGGCTCATCGTGATGGCCGGGGACAACGACGCCGGCGCCTTCGGCACCTATTCCCAGGCCGGACAGAACTACGGGACCCATCTGCTTTGGACGCTCCTGCTCCTCGCGCCGGTCCTCTATGTCAACCAGGAGATGGTCCTTCGCCTCGGGGCAGTGTCGGGGGTTGGGCACGCCCGCCTCATCCTCGAGCGCTTCGGCAAGTTCTGGGGGGCGTTCAGCGTCATCGACCTCTTCATCCTGAACGCGCTCACCATCGTCACCGAGTTCATCGGGATCTCCCTGGCCGTCAGCTACCTGGGGCTGCCCAAGGTCCCCACGGTCATCGTCGCCGCTGCAGCGGTGATCGGGGCGGTGAGCACCGGGAGCTTCCGGCGTTTCGAGCGCCTCTGTCTCATGCTGGTGGTCTTCTCGTTGCTGGTGATTCCGATCTTCTTGGTCGTCCACCCCCCGATCGGCCAGGTGGCCCGTGACGCCGTCGTGCCCAGCCTGCCTCACGGCGCCCCCCTTTCGACGGTGATGCTCCTGATTATCGCGATCGTGGGGACCACCGTCGCCCCTTGGCAGCTCTTCTTCCAGCAGTCCTATGTCATCGACAAGCGCATCACGCCGCGTTGGATCAACTACGAGCGCATCGACCTCGTCATCGGCATCATCATCGTCATGGTCGGTGGGATCGCCATCATGGCCATGTCCGCCGCTGCTTTCGCCGGCCACGCTGGGTTCGGGAACTTCACCGACGCCGGGGGCACCGCCGCCGGGCTGGCCCATTACGCCTCGCGCACCATGGGCGACCTCTTCGCCATCGCCCTCATCGACGCGGCCATCATCGGTGCCGCCGCCGTGGGGCTGGCCACGGCCTACGCCACCAGCGACGTGCTCAACCTGAAGCACTCGCTGCATCGTCCGGTCCGCCAGGCCAAGGGCTTCTACGTCTGTTACGCAGCGCTGATCGGGTTGGCCGCCGCGCTCGTGCTCACGCCTCATGTGCCCCTGGGTCTTCTGACCGAGGGTGTCCAGGTGCTGGCTGGTGTCCTACTGCCGAGCGCGAGCGTGTTCCTGCTCCTGCTGTGCAACGACAAGGCGGTGCTCGGGCCGTGGGTGAACGGCAAAAAGCTCAACGCCTTCACCGGGGCGATCGTCGGGATCCTCGTCCTCTTGTCGGTGATCCTCACCGCCAGCGTTCTGTTCCCGAACATCACCGGCGGGGAGATCGAGGGTGTACTCCTCGCCGGAGTGGGGGTGGGCGTGGGTGTCGCGCTGTACCTTCTCGTCCAGGCCCGCCGAAACCGCGACCAGGTCACCATCGATGACGCCCTGGCCGAGACGGCCAACCGCGATACGTGGCGGATGCCGGCATTGAGTCGACTCGAGCGGCCGGCCATGAGCCGCCAGCGCAAGGTGGGCCTCCTCACACTGCGCGGTTACCTGCTGATTGCCTTTGCTCTCGTGATCGTGAAGATCGTCGCAGTGGCGCTGCACTGACGGGCCGTCCTGACCGCGGCAGGACGATCTGCCTCGAGCGGTGCGACGACGGAACAGAGCCCCTGATCCGTAAGGCGCGCATCACTCGTCGGCCATCGTGCTACTGGCGCGTGAACCCGCCCAGGTGGTGCGGCTTGACGGTGACGGGGACCCCTGATCCAGCCGATCGGGCCAACATCTCCAGGATGGCGTCGGTGGGCGTCCCGTAGACCTGGATGCTGGTTGTGGACTCCAGAGTCTCCGTATAGGCGCGCTCGGCTCGCTCGCGGACTACCTCCATATGCAACGCCATGGAGTCCGTGTCAGGGTGAACCTGAACGACGCTGACCTCGGTTCCCTCGTCATTCGAATATTCGTTGAACGCGATGAGACGGGGCTCGTTGACCTCTAAGAACTCACACAGCTCAGGAACGCGCCTCTTCTCGTCCTCGAATCTGCCCGTCTTGAGTCTGTTGGTGGCGACAAAGATGAATGGTCCAGACATGGTCTCCCTTACCCTGATCTCGCGAGAGCGCATCGGGATACATTCTCGCCAAGGCCAGGGTAAACCGTGCGAGGTGATCCCGGCGCAGCGGTTGGCCTGGGAGGAATTCGTTCTCGTCGGGATTCACCTGCAGCTGCGGGCGACGCGTTGATCGGCGGTACGGTTGGGGTGGAGGTCGCTGAGTGAGCATCTACCGGGATCAGCTGTTGCCCCGCCTTCAGGAAAAAGTCATGGGCCGGAAGCAGAACTACGAAGTGCGGGCGCGTGTTTGCGCTGGACTTCGGGGTGAAGTCTTGGAAGTCGGCTTCGGTACCGGCCTGAACGTTCCCTACTACCCTCAAGAGGTCACGCGCGTCCTGGCTGTCGAGCCGTCCGAAGGGGAGGAACTTCTCCTGCCCGCATTGCCATCTTCACGCCCACCGCGACATGGTCGGCGCCATCAACATCGCCTCGAGGTCGCCTCGAGACGGGATCAACGTCGACCCTGCGAGGTTGGCGATCACGCACCGTCGAGCCGGCCGGCATTTGCCCGGTCGGACCCGGCGTGACCCGAGACGGGTGGCTTGGCAGCAACGTGGCCAACTCGTGGGTCTGGGGCCGGCCGCGGCCCGCCCCGGGGACGTCCATGATGACGATCCCGGGGAGTCGCTCGCCCAGGATGCTTCGGCCCCCTGAGCGAGGAACCGCGAGCCAGTGTCTGAACAAGGCAAAGGTTCGTGGTGGCGGCACTAGACGTGGAAGCCGAGACGTGTGATGGGGTGCTTTCGACTTGGACACTCTGCACGATCCCCAACCTTTCGGCTGCACTGGCAGAGATGAGGCGCGTGTTGAAGCCGGGTGGGGCCATTCACTTCGTCGAGCATGGCCACGCCCCGGATCCGAGGGTCAGCGCTGGCAACATCGCATCGAACCGCTGAACAAACGCCTCGCCGGTGGATGCCACCTCACCAGAGAGATCCCCGATCTCATCGAGCAAGCGGGCTTTGTCACCGAACACATGGATACGTACTACTTCGACGGTGAGCCGAAGCCTTTTGGGTACACATTCGAGGGCCATGCGATCAAGCGTTGAGTCTGCATACACCTAACAGGCCGAGAACGTGTCCCCCTCTACGTTCGGGACACGGTCGAACCCAAGGAGCTTCTCAGGCGTCCCTGGTCATCATGCGCCACGCACCGAGGACGGTCCAGACCACGAGCCAGGCGATAATCACGCAGACGGCCACGGTCGTCGACTCCGGCAGCAATCCGGGATTCCCCGCCCCACCCCCGGGTCCCCCACCCCCGCCGCCGAGCACGGGGAGTCCCCCCGGAGCCAGGTGAGCGGTGGCAAGACCCACCACGGCACGCTGCAGGTTCGATAGGTGAGCGATATGCGCCCTGGAGAGGATCGGCGTGAGGACGATCTCGAGCACGATCATCAAGATCACCGCCACCGTCCGCTGCCCCAGCAGCGATCCGAGGCCCAACCCGACGACGAACCCAATGACAGCTTCGAGCTCGAGCCACAAGCCGCTTTTGATCATCAGTGAATCCGACGGATACAGGAACACTTGGGCGTAGTGGGAATAGTCCTGAGCGGCGATCACTCGGGCCGCTGCGCTGATCTGGGCCTGAGTGGGTTGCGGTTGGGCCTGGGCCCCGGGAGGGCCTTTGATGACCGCTCCGCCCGGGCCGGGGCCGCTATTGGGGCCGTTGCCACACGGGACGGCTTGGAGCACCGGGCCGACCGAAGCCGGCGGGTTGCCGGCGAAGTTGAAGTTGAAGTTGCAGATG
>Ga0182024_10013375_pt1 | contig 16031 bp, 12 predicted proteins | sample P32metaG_FD_120480 | JGI IMG/M metagenome (GOLD analysis project Ga0182024, IMG submission 120480) | Permafrost microbial communities from Stordalen Mire, Sweden - P3-2 metaG (Illumina Assembly) | ecosystem: Environmental > Terrestrial > Soil > Wetlands > Permafrost | place: Sweden: Stordalen... | reverse complement strand
GCAGCGGTTTGTCACGTGGACGGGCCGCACGACCGCGCAGTCGTACGGCGCCGGAAGCGGCCGCAGCCGCCCCCGCTCCTCCGCGTGCATGTCCACCGGGCGCCGCTTGGTCTCGGCGTGCAGGCCCAGTGACAGGATAGGCGAAACGAGCCGCAAATTTTAGCAGCTTCTTATTGCAAACCCGCTACTTACAATGCGAGTTCGGATCCTCATCTTCTGAGTTGCGACTAGACCGAACTGAATTCTGAACCTAACACATCCGCGGGGCTGCCTCGGTGGGGCTGAGCGAGTGACGATAGCTGTTACGAACCGCAAATTTTGCCGGCTATTTATTGATCCACAGCAAGAAGCGAAGCGAGTCTAGAGGTCAAACTGCGGTATTTCGCCGCCCAAAAGGATGAATGGGATTCGAGAGCACGACAGTGCCTGCCCCTGATCGCCACAGGGTAAGGGCGGGCCGCACGGCCCCTATCTCCAGAGCGAACGCTCAGGGATCTACCGGGAACATCTTGAAAAACTCCGGGCTGGCGGCCGGACGTATGAGAAGGACGGAGCGGTCTATTTCAAGCTGGAGGGTGAGCGATCCGAGGTCTTTGACGAGCATCGCAAGAAGACCGTCGTCAAGGTGAGGAACGCGCCGGCGATAATCGAGGACAGGATCCGGGGCCGGGTGGAGCGGACAGAGGACGAGGATTTCGTGATCTTCCGCTCGGATGGCAATCCGGTCTTCCATTTCGTGAACGTCGTCGACGACATCACGATGGGGATCACGCACGTGATCCGCGGGGAGGATCATCTTTCCAATACGAGCAAGCACCTCGAGCTGTTCAAGGCGTTCGGGGCGCCCGTTCCGGTATACGCCCACATACCCCTGATCCTGAAGCAAAGCGGCCCGGGAAAGATGTCCAAGAGGGACAAGGGGGCATTGATCGAGGAATACCGCGCCCGCGGGTACCTGCCCGAGGCGCTCGTCAATTTCCTCTGCCTTCTCGGTTGGAATCCGGGCGACGACCGGGAGAAGATGCCGATCGAGGAGATCGTGCGCCTGTTCGACCTGCCCGGAGTCAACCAGAGCAACGCGCGGTTCGACGACAAGAAGCTCGCGCACATGAACATGCTCTATGTCCTGGCGCTTCCCGCAGACAGGTTTGTTTCGATGGCGAGGGAATACCTAGGGCGCCAGGCCTGCGCCGCCGCCCTGGCCGCGGATCCGGCGTACTTCCGGGAGGTGATGCTGCTCAGCCAGCCCAAGATCAAGGGAATGGAGGAATTGCCCGCCTACACGCAGTATTTCTTCACGGAGGATTTCCCCGTGGATCCAAAGGTGCTGGAGAAGGTGCTTGGCAAGGGCGGCGCGAAGGCCCGCCTGGCCGAGCTTGCGGGCGCCCTAAAGGAGGGCGATTTCTCAAGCGACAGCGCCATCGAGGACGCCATCAAGGCGCTCGCGGCCGGGAACGGCCTCGGGTTTGGCGACTATCAGTCTGTCGCGCGGCTGGCCGTGTCCGGGACAAACGTGGGGCCGAGCCTTACCGGGATATTCCGCATCCTCGGCAAGGAGCGCGTCGTCGGCCGCATCGAGCGGTTCCTGGCCGCGATGGGACTAGCTGTTCTTCCGCTGAGTTGACCAAGCTCGAAGCAGCGCGCGAAAAGAAGCTCGCTTCACTCCCAGCCCAGTTCGGCTTTTCAACAGCCGAGGAATTTGCGCAAGCTGTGGTTAAAGCGGCTGGCCAGCACAAAGGGCGGCCAACTGCTATCCGCCGCCGGCGTCGCAAAGGCAAGCGAGCGGTCGTCACCGACGCTACTCGCGCGCATGTGAAGGAGCTTGTCAAAGCCGGCAAGACCGGAACTGCGATCGCGGCCGAGCTTAAAATCTCGCTGCCCACAGTGGGGAACATAAAAAAAGCTCTCGGTCTAACGAAGGCTCGAAAGTAAGCCCCGGGGCTTGGCGCGTGACGCCGGCGTTTTGCGCCCGGCGGTCGATGGTCAGCCGATATTCCGTCTCCTTGGCTCAAATTCCCAGGTACCGGCGTACAGAGTCGAGGTTGACGCAGGCGACCAGGGGATCGGCCGTCTGCGCATACACTCTTTGCCGATGCTCGGCCCACGGCACGGGATTTGGGCGGTAATTGGTCAGGCCCGCTGCCGACGCCACCCTCCGTCGCACTTCCGGGGCCGCGAACCAGCCGTGCAGATATGTGCCCCAAACGCGGCCGCAGAGGGCGCCCTCATCGCGCAAATGATCGCCGTCCCAGACGGTGTTCAACTGGTCCACCAGGTGAAGAAGACGGCCCGCCCCATGTGGATTTCGTAGGCCGACCAGTGCCGGCCGCCGCACTCCACCGTCACCTGGTGCAGAAGTTTTTGGCCGGCAAATTCCGTTTTCACGGGCAGCAGCTCCAACCCTGGCTCATCGCCGGCGTCGCCCGCGACTCCCGCCGGATCGCTCACCTGTTCGCCGAGCCTCTGATACCAGCTGAACGTGTGCACGACCTCGTGCTTCTTGGTGACCACATTGTCGATTTCCTGCTGCTCCTCGCCAAGACCCGGCAGCGAGGCGCGGGCGCGCAGCGGTCTGCGGGAACCCGGGGGCTCCTGGTTGATGGCCCCGGCGTCGTTGTGGCCGAATTGGATCAGGACGACATCGCCCAGCTTCACATCGGCCAGCATCTGAGCCCACAGGCCCTCGCTGATGAAGATGGGGCGGGCTGGGCCAAGGCCGCGAGCACGCCAAGGGTGAAAGTGACAGGCAGGGCATGGAGTATTTTCATGGGGTGACGAATTGACGCTGTTGATGGCAATACGTAGCTTTGAAATCAATGACTTCCGCTCATAAAGACGATCGCGCGAAAGGAGGCGGTCACGGTGCCGCCGCGCCGCCGTTCGCCTGTGCCTCGAGCGCCCCTTGAAGGCTCTCTTGCAGTGCGGAATCGCCCGGCTTGATCCGCAGTGCCTCACGAAATTCAGCCGCGGCAGCTCGAAATTGGCCGCTCAATAGGAGAACATTGCCGAGATTGTTCCTCGCCTCGACCCGGTCGGGTGCGCGGGCCAATCCCTGACGATAGGCCGTAACTGCCTCCGGATATCGTTCCAATTTGGCGAGCGCATCGCCCAGGGCGAAAGCCGGCTCCGGATTATCTGGCCTGGCCTGAATCGCCTTGGCCTCGGCCGACGCTGCCTCCTCGAACCTGCCCAACGCCGTGAGGGAGGTGCCGAGACCGTACCAGGCTTCGCCATCGCCTGGAACGAGCCGCAGATACGATGAATACTCGGCCGTGGCCTCGGCGTCGCGATGCAGGTCCGCCAGCGCCTCCCCAAGGAAAAGATGGACATTGTCCCGGTACCGGTTGCCGGCCGCCTTTTGCAGATGCGCCACAGCCTCCTCCGGGTGGCCTGACTGCAGGAGGCTGACGCCCAGGTTGTAATGTGCCGGCACATAGTCGGGCTGCAGCCGCAGCGCCGCCTCGAACTCCACCTGGGCCCCGGGCAGCTTGTGCTCTGCCAGATAGGCGCCGAGGTTGTTGTGAGCCATCCAGGCTCCTGGATTCTCGGCGATGGTCCGTCGGAAGAAGGATTCCGTGTTGTTGTACATCCCGACCCATCTCCACGCCAGGATGGCCAGGACTGTCAGGAGGGCGGTCGCCGCAACCCGGCGCAGGGCGGAACGCCGGAGAAGTTCGTGGGGTGGGGCTTGGGTCGGCATTGGACCTTGGTGGGCGGATCAGATCGGCGCCTGAAGCCGTTCAATTTGCCCTGAAGGCGGGAGAATTTCGGCGGTAGGCGCGCAAATCAGCATTTTGAAAGACGAGGCCGTAGGACGCGTCTATCACCGACTGGAGTTCGGCAAAAGGCGGAGTCGATCCCAGTTCGAAATTTTCGGTCTTCTCCACGACAACGATCCATTCGGGCCGCTCGCGCTCCAGGTCCTTGAGAAGAAACTCGCGCATGGTGCTCCTGTAGGGCGACGGCTGCACCAGAAACTGATGAATCGAGTATCGGGTTGCCGGGCGCGCATCCAAGTCCACGTACAGCGACGGCGCCCAGCCCCAGACGAATAGGGACGCCTTGCGGGGCATCAGGGATGCCAAAGGGGCGCTCAGCTTTTGCTCGTCATAGCTGATCCTCGGCGATCGAGTCGCCGTCAGATACCAGCTCGAGGCATAGCCAGCCGGGCTGGCCATGAGCGGAGCGCCAGCAATCATCGCGGCAAGCGCCGCAAACACCCGCCTTCGCAATCCGCGGCCCAGGTTCTCCACTGAAAGATGGATCTCCCGGAAGAGAAAGGCCACCATCAGCAGCACCGGGCATATCAGGAGTATCTGATAATGCGGGAAATCGTACTCCGGCTTGAAGGCGGCATAAAGGGCGGCCGCGAGCAGAAGCAGGGGAAGCAGCAGGCGGCGGGGAAACCCTTTCGGCTGGGAAAAGGGGTAATACTGGACCCCTGCGGCAATCAAGACGACGAGAAGGCCCTCGACAAGCGGGCTCTGGCTTGCCGCCCGAAAGTGCAGGTACAGGGTTTGGCCCGAGGTTGCCCCTGAATACGCCAGGCCATTTAATACAAAAGACTTCCAGAAATATTCCAGCGTCCCTGCATGTTCGCAGATGAGGAGCATGATCGATGTCGGCAGCATTGCGGCAAACGCGGCTATGAGGATCCGAATCGCGGCCGTCCGCCTTGACCAAAGAGACGATCGAAGCGCCAGGGCGATCCAGAGGCAGGCGGCCAGGGCGATCGGCGCAGCCTGCAACTTCGCCCATGGCACCAAGCCGATGACGAATGAGCCGGCCGCGAACCTCCAGGGCGAAGTTGTGCATTCGCCGTCCCTGACGAGCAGACAAAGACCCGCGGCGAGAAGGAACGAGGGCAGCAGCTCGGAGGCGTAATGCGCGAACTCGAACGCCAGGTCGCCCGACAGCCAGGCGGTCGCCGAAAAGAAGGCGACCGAGGCCGGAAAGGATCCAAACAGGCCCGCGGACAGCCGCCAGGAGAGCAGCAGGATCGACAGGAGCAGCGCAAAGGCGATTACGTGCACGGATGCATAGGTGATCGGAATGCCGAGGCCCTGAAGGAGCGCCAGGAACCCGGCCATGAGCGGACCGCTGGTGAGGTAATCGGTGCTTCGCCAAGGCACCCAGTCGAAGGCCATGCGTTTCGCGACCGCCATTTGCGCGCTCTCGTCGGTGTTCAGCTCGAATCCGCATAAAACGTAGGGCAGGCGCGAGACGGCGATCAGGAGAAGGCCGGACCAGACGAGCCAGCGGCCGGCGCGGGATCCGTCCTCAGGCTGAAGTTCTTTTTTTTCATTTTCTTGCGCGGCCCCTGCCGTCCGGAGCACCCGGGGCAAAGTATCGCTTATCTTGGTACCATTGGCCGCCGGAAAGGCGCGGAACAATCGGCCGGGATTGCGCATCACAGGAATCGACGCATCGGATCGCCTTTGGTTGCGTCTTATCTCCATGAGCCGGACGAACGCCCTGCTTCCAGACGACATGCCAGTCACGCTGCCCGAAGTCACGCCATGACACAATTCGATCCCCGCAAGGCCGCCCCCCCTGCGACTCCTGTGCCGATCGGCGAACTGGTTGGCCTCAGGTTTCTGATCGTCGGCGCCGGCTTCTACGGCGCCGTCATGGCCGAACGGATCGCGTCGGTCCTGGGCGAAAAGGTGCTGGTGATCGATGTTCGCAACCATGCCGGCGGGAACTCGTTTTCCCATACCGACACGAGAACCAACATCGAGATCCATGCCTACGGCTCCCATATCTTCCACACTTCCAGCGAACCCGTCTGGAATTACGTGTCATCATTCGGCAAGTTCAATTCGTATATACACAAAGTGTATACCGTTCATCGCGGCACGGTGTACCCGATGCCGATCAATCTTCACACGATCAACCAGTTTTACGGCAAAAGCTTCAGGCCGGGGGAAGCCAGGGAATTCATCCAGGAGGAGGTCCGGCACAGCCTTGCCGAAGGCCCGGACAATCTCGAGAGGAAGGCGATCTCACTCATGGGGAGGAGGCTCTACGAAGCCCTGGTCAAAGGTTACACGGAGAAGCAGTGGGGGAGGAGCCCCGCCGAGCTCCCGGCCGGCATCATCTCGCGGCTGCCGGTCCGCTTCAGCTATAATGACCGGTATTATTCAGACCGCTTTGAGGGGCAGCCTGTCGACGGATATGGGGCCCTTTTCGGCCGGATGCTCGCTCACAGGAACATTTCCCTGCGCCTGGGCGTCGATTTCTTCGAAATAAGGGAGCTGATCCCAGCGGACTGCCGGGTCGTCTACTCCGGCCCCATCGACCGCTTTTTCGACTACCGGCTTGGCGTTCTCGGATGGAGGACGATCGATTTGAAATGGCGGAGCGAGCCGACGGACAGTTTCCAGGGAACCTCCGTCATGAACTATGCCGACCGGGAGGTTCCCTATACGCGCATCCACGAGTTCAAGCATTACCATCCCGAGAGGACGTACCCGCTTCACGAAACCATCATTTGCGAGGAATACCCCCGGGCGGCGGGTAGGGACGATGATCCCTGCTATCCCGTCGATGCCGAGGCGGACAAAAGGCTCCTTTCCATGTATAAGAACCTGGCCAGGGTGGTCCCGAACACGATTTTTGGCGGGCGCCTGGGCAACTATTGTTACATCGACATGCACCAGGCGGTCGCCATGGCACTGAACGATTTTGTCCGGCTGAAGGCCAGGCTTGACGGATCGCCATGAACGCATCGCGCATGGAATTGGTCGTCGTCATGCCGGTGTATGACGAGGAGGATGTCATCGTGCCGGTTGTTAACGATTGGATTTCGGTCCTGACGAGGCTGAACATGGCATTCCAGATCCGGCTGTATAATGACGGGTCGAACGACCGGACCTCGGAGAGAACACGGGAGGCCTTTGGCACCGACTTCCGCGTCGTGCTGATCGAAAAGGAAAACAGCGGCCATGGACCGACTATTCTCAGGGGCTACAGGGAGTCCGGGGATGCCGAGTGGGTTTTCCAGGCCGACTCCGACGATGAGATGCCCGCGTCTCCATTCGAGGAAATGTGGCGGCGCCGCACAGGGGCGGACTTCCTGATTGGCAACCGTCTCGCCCGGACGGCTCCATGGTCGCGAAAGGTCGTGACGTGGGTGTCGCGATTGATCGTCTGGCTCCTCTTTGGAAGCCGGATTCGCGACGTCAATTCGCCCTACCGGCTTATGCGAAATTCGGTGTTCAAGGGGCTCTTCCGATCCATGCCCGAGGACACCTTTGCCCCGAATCTCATCGTGTCCGGGTTTGTGAGCAAAAACAGGCTTCGGGTTGAAGAAGTCGAGGTACCGTTCAGGTCCCGGCGGACCGGATCGGGCTCGATAAGGAAACTGAAGTTGTTCAAGGCGCTCAAGGAGACAATCGCTTATCGAGTCTCTGGCAGGATGCCCGTTTCGGGCGCAAAATGAAGGCCCCTCAGAAGACGGGTCGGATGGAAAACGCAGAACGTGTGGCTAGCCTGAATCGTTCGTGAAACAAGTATCGCGTAGGCCTTAACACTCTGCTCAAAGCGGAGTTGCAAGAAAAGGAAAGGGCCTACGCGATGTTGAAAAAGTCACCGAAAAAGATCCGATTCACAAGTGCAAAAAGGCGGCAGATCAAAGGGAGCTTCGATGATGGCGAGGGATGGCTTGTATTAATCCGAGAGGCAGCCCTGAGGTTAGGATTATTGAGCAGTGTGGCGCGGCGACTGGCCGATGGGCGCCAGGCGGAAAAGGTGCGACACACGGCAGCGAGTGATGGCCCAGTGACAGGATAGCTGCTACGAGCCGCATTTTCTAGCAACTATTCACTTGCATGCAAAGAGATAGACATCGAACTGCGGATTGCCAAGGCAACCCGACCTTATGCGTCGATCCGCAGCCGGGTGTCCATATTGTCCCGCGTCGCGGTTTTCTCTGAGAACGGACGCTGTTAATCTCAGGTTGGCGTAGGATGTGATCCGGGATCGTCCGGGAATAACAGGGTGTTAGCGGGAGCGCGAGGGCGGCAGCCCTCGCAGGGGGAAAGGAGAAGATTTGGGGAGGGCAGAGGGGGCGCCAGCCTCCTTCGCCTCGTGAACCAATTCGGCCGCGTCGCGTGGACGGCGCCGGGCGGTCTTGGCCCGCCGCGCCTGCGCCATGGAGATCGATAGAGTAACAGCAGAGTGGGTACATTTTGCGGTATGCGATCGGCGAGAATAGCAAAAACGATCATCTTTTATTGACACCTTTCTTGATCGGAACGTTCATGCTACTTCCCCCAAAAAGGTCCCATCCATGAATGTGAAAACCATTACCCTGGCGTTGGCCGCTTTGCTCCCTTGTGGCTCATTTTCGGCGCGCGCCGCCGCCCAACAGCCGGGAGCTTTCTCCGACAACGGGCTGCCCGCCGGCGCCCATCAGCTCAAGATTGGGGACGCGGCACCGGACTTCTCCCTGCTGGGCGTCGATGGCAAGACCTACACGCTGGCGGACTTCAAGGGCTCCCCCTTGCTGATGGTTGTTTTCCTGTCGAATCACTGCCCGGTCTCCCACGCGGCGGAGACGCGCCTGCTGCCTTTTGTCGCGGCAATGAAGGGGCGGGGCCTGGCGGTGGTGGCTATAAACCCCAACAATCAGGCGGCGTTGCGGGAAGAGGAACTCGGCTACTCGAAGTACACGGACTCCTACGCCGACATGAAAATTTACGCCAAGGAGGAGGGTTTTTCGTTTCCTTACCTCTACGACGGGGATCTCCAGGTCGCGGCCAAGGCCTATGGCTGCGTTTGCACGCCCCATGTTTTCATCTTCAACGGGGATCGGAAGCTGTGCTACGCTGGGAGATTCGACAATTCGCACCTGCCGGATCCCGCCAGCGTCACCGTCAGCGACGCCCCCAATGCCGTGCGGGCTCTTCTTGCTGGCCAGCCCGTCCCGGTCGCGCTGACGCGGCCGATGGGCTGCTCGACAAAGTGGATAGCCGAGATACCGGAGGTCGCGGCCTCGAACGAAAGATGGGATAAGATCCCGGTTTCCTTGGATCCGATCGATGTCGCGGGCGTGGCGGCGCTGGCGCGCAACGACACCAAGAGATGGCGGCTGATCAATGTCTGGGCGACATGGTGCGAGCCGTGCGTGAAGGAATTTCCGGGATTGGTCACGCTCTCCCGCCGCTTCGAAACGCGCGCCTTCGAGATGATCACGGTAAGCTTGGACGATCCGAAGGAACAGGCAACCGTGCAGAGGTTCCTTGAAAGACAGCATGCCATTCTGCCGACTCCGGAGAAAGCGGCCGTAGCGGCCGAAGGCCGCAGGACCAATACCTATTTCTTTACCGGTGCGAGCACCGATGCGTTCGGCCAGGCTCTCGATTCCGCGTGGCCCGGCCCGCTTCCCTATACGATCCTGGTCGCCCCGGGCGGCAAGATCGTCTATCGACACTCCGGCGAACTGAACATCGATGAACTGCGGGCGTTGCTCGTCGATCGACTCGGCGCCTACTACGACGCGACGCGAATAAGGGCGGCGCGCTGACCGAAGAGCCGATAGGGGGCAAGGGGCAGGGGAGGCGTTTGGCCCCGCGGTCGCCATCGCCCGTGAGGACGGCATTGGGATGGCGGAGCTCCTTAATTAGGAATCGATTAAGAAACTCGCTTGCGCGGCATTCGACTCTGGGAACCTGCGCCCCATCCTGGTCCGTGAATGCTCTTCGAAAAGCCCCTGTTTTCGGTCTCATCTTTGTGGTCGCGCGCGCTTCAGCCGCAACGAGTCGCTCGGCCATCCGTCAAGCCGCACTCGAAACCGATACACCAAACCAACATGTCACCGCAAACTCGCCGCCAGTTTGTAAGACTCGCCCTCGCCGCAATTCCCGCCTCTGGGATGGTCGGCCTCATGAGCCGGCTCCGCGCTGACGAGGCCGGGCAACTTCCGCCAAAGGTGAACTCCAAGGTGGCCGGCGTTCAGATAGGCCTCAACGTGCCCTACAGCTTTGCCGACCTCCAGATGAGCGGTCCCGAGGTCCTGAGTCGCTGCGTCGAGCTGGGGATCAGCGGGTTGGAGCTGCGCACCCAGCCGGTGGAGGCGTTTCTCGGCGCGCCGCCGCATCTGATCAGCCCCAAGGCGCTCGTAGCGGCGGCGGCGGGATCCCAGGCGGTCGACACTCAAATGCGAAATTGGCGCCTGTCGGCCTCGACCGATCGCATCCCGGAATTCCGCCACACCTATGAGTCGGCGGGGGTCCTGATTGAAATCGTGAAGGTCGACGGCATTTTCAGGATGACCGACGGGGAGCTCGACTACGTCTTCGAGCTTGCCAAGGCGCTCGGCGCTCGGGCCATCTCGACCGAAACCAGCCGTCAGGAGAGCGATCTGCAGCGGCTCGGCGACTTTGGCGTCAAGCACTCGCTCTGGGTGGCCTATCACGGCCACACCGCTGTGACCCCGGCGAATTGGGAACGGGCTTTCGTCCTGTCGCCGCGCAATGCGGCCAACGTTGACCTGGGGCACTTCATCGCGGGCAACAACTATTCCCCGATCCCCTTCATCAAGGAGTATCACGAGCGGATCACCCACATCCATATCAAGGACCGCAAGCTGCATATGGGGCCGAACGTCCCCTTCGGACAGGGAGACACGCCCATCGTCGAATGCCTGCACCTGTTAAGGGACAACCAGTGGAATATCCAGGCCACGATCGAGTTTGAATACAGGGTTCCGGCCGGCTCGGACCGGATGACCGAAATCGCGAAGTGCGTTAAGTATTGCCGGGACGCTCTGGCTTGATCCGGGGCGCCTGGCCGCAACCTGAGATTATTTGAATTCCTTCCCGATAGGGATGTTCCCATGCGGACATTTCGCTACGCTCTGGGCCTGCCCGCCAAGGCGCAGGCTGGCGCCCCGCGAGCGTGAACAGCACGCCGAGAGTTCGGAGGTTGTCGTCACGCAACCGGGGAGTCACGCGCAGCTATGCGTGCACGGCGAGTGCAGCCGTGGCGGCGAGGAGGAGAAGCTTGAGCTGGATCACGCGGGCAAGTGGGCTGGCGGCGAACAAAGCGTCGGGGGTGCCAAGCAGGCGGTGGGCAAGCCACAGGCCGGTGACGATCTGCACTGCGAACGCAAGCAGGCCGATGCGGTCATAGTCCTGCTCAAAGTCGCTAACGAGGGACGCCTTCCGTTCGCGGAGCGCGCGGGGCAGCACACGGGTGGCGAGGACGAGGTGACCGCCGACCCAGATACAGGCACCGAGCACGTGGACGGTCAGGAATAGGCAATAGGCGAGCATGGAAAACCGCGCGAGAGGCGAGAGCCATCGTCGTCAATCGCTCCAGAAGTTAACCGCCCAGCTCTCGTCCAAAGGTTTTGAATTTGCGTGAGTTCACGGCGTGTAATTTTTCGTTACCGTTCAAGATTAGGCCCCGGATTCCAGTCGTGCCTTGACGTGAGTCAAGGCGCGGCCCTGCGATCCTTTCATCTCAGGCGCTTGGACACATTCAGCGAGCGCTGCCCAGAGGAGAGGCCACCTCGAACCGGACAGCGGCCTCGTCGCTGCGCCCGACATGGCGCAGGGCCACGCTGAGATTGTAATGCAAGTCCATGTCGTTGGGATCGATCCGCACCGCGGTTTCAAACTACTCGATCGGCCGGCTCTCGGGCCGGCAATGACCAAAGCAGGTTTGAAAACACCTCTGCGGGAAAATGCTCCATTTCCCCAGTTTTGGGGATGTGCTGCCGCACGGGTTGCATTATAGTACGAGTTGCCACGTACCTCTCGCCCCTCCCCACGCATGAAGCCTATTTCCATTTTGTATCCGCTGATTTTTATCGCGCCGCTCCTGTGCGGCGCGACCGCCGCCCACGCCGCGGCGCCCACCGATGCGGTCAGTGCCGCCGTGGGCTCAAAATTCGCCGTGCCGTCCACGCCGCGCTCGGTCTATAATTTCAATCCCGGTTGGAAATTCGCCTTCGGCGACGCGGCGGGAGCCGATCAGCCGGCGTTCGACGACTCAGCGTGGGCCAGCGTCAGCCTGCCCCACACCTGGAACGAGACGGATTCCTATCGCACCCACATCAGCCATGGCGGTGGCGACGTGGGCGAGAAAATGGGCATCGGCTGGTATCGGAAGCACTTTAAATTGCCCGCCGGCGCGGATGGCCAGAAGGTGTTCCTCGAGTTCGACGGCATGAGGCAAGCCGGGCATTTCTTCCTCAACGGCCAGCCGATCGGCAAGTACGAGAACGGGATCACGGCGGTCGGCCTCGACATCACGGGGTTCGTTAAGTTCGGCGGGCAGGACAACATCCTGGCGGTGAAGGTGGACAACAGCTCCGACTACAAGGAGGAGACGACCGGCGTTCTGTTCGAGTGGAACTCGAAAAACTTCAATCCGAATTTCGGCGGACTCAACCGGGACGCCCAGTTGATCGTGACAGGCAGGATTTACCAGACCCTGCCGCTGTACGAAAATCTCCACACCTCCGGCGTCTATGTGTATCCGCAGGCCATCGACTTGGAGAAAAAGACGGCGGACGTTGCCGAGGAGGCCGAGGTCACCAATGAGTCGGGTGACTACGCCTCGATTACGCTTTCGGCCGTGGTCGTGGACGCGGACGGAATCGTCCGCGCGCAGCTGTTGGGCAACACCTCCGACTTGGTCAGCGGGCAGACTGAAACGTTTACCGCCTCGGGCTCGCTCGCCGGTGCCCGCTTCTGGGATGTCGACGACCCGTATCTTTATAGCGTGTATTCCATCCTGACTGCGAACGGCCAGGTGGTTGATGTAAACCGGATTCAGACCGGGTTTCGCAAGACCGAGTTCAAGGGCGGCGCCGGCACGGGCGGGGTCTGGCTGAACGGCCGCTTCATCTGGCTCAGCGGATACGCGCAGCGCGCGGCCGACGACTGGCCGGGCCTTGGCGGAGCCTATCCCGACTGGATGCACGACCTCAACGCGGCGCTCGTGCGCGCGAGCAGCGGCAACTATGTCCGCTGGATGCATGTCTCGCCCGAGAGGGCAGACGTGGCGGCGTGCGACAAATACGGGATCGTCGAGGTCTGCCCGGCGGGCGACAAGGAAAGGCTCGTGACTGGACGCCAGTGGGACCAGCGCGTCGAGGTCATGCGCGACTCGATGATCTTTTACCGCAACGATCCCAGCATCTTCTTCTGGGAAGCGGGCAACACCATTGTGACGCCGGAGGAAATGTCGCAGATGGTCGCCTTGCGCAAGCAATTGGACCCCCACGGCGGGCGTGTCGCGGGCACGCGGGACAACGATGTCATCGACGCCAACAAGGCCCTCACGCCGTTCTGCGAGTATTACGGGGTCATGATCGGCCAGGCCGCGCAGACTGACAAGGTCGCCGGAGACGACATCTTTCGTGGCTACAGCATCGCTCGCCGCGACAAGGCGCCGCTCATTGAAACCGAGGACTTCCGCGACGAAGCCGCACGCGGCATCTGGGACGATTATTCGCCTCCGCATTTTGGCTTCAAGCCCCACCTGATTCCGGGGGGACGCGGCGGCGACCCGGCCGCCGGCGGCGATGTCTACCATTGGAATTCCGAGACGTTCTGCCTGGCCGCCGCCACCCGCTATGCGAGCTACGTGCGCAATCGGATCGACAATCCGGACCCCGCGCATTCGAAATGGTCGGGCTATGCCTCCATCTACTGGTCGGATTCCGATGCCGACGGCCGCCAGAACGGTAGCGAAGTCCTACGCGTGAGCGGCAAGGTCGACGGCGTGCGCCTGCCCAAGGAGCTGTTCTTTGTGTCGCGCGTGATGCAGTCGGCCAAGCCCGACCTGCATATCGTCGGCCACTGGACATATCCGGCGAACACGACGAAGACCATCTATGTCGCGGCGACGCTTTGCGACCAAGTGGAGCTTTTTCTCAACGGGAAATCCCTCGGCGTGCAGAACAAGCCGTACACGTTCGTCGACACCTTCAATGGGGGAAGGGTGCCGGGCTCCGAGCTGCTTCAGAACATGGACACGGGCTACGTTTACGCGTTTCCCCAGGTCGCCTTCGCCCCCGGCACGCTCAAGGCCGTGGCGACCAAGGACGGCCAGGTGGTCGCGCAGGAGGAACTCAAGACCGCCGGTCCTCCCGCGGCCCTCCGGCTCACCGTTCACGCTGGCCCGAATGGCCTGCAGGCCGACGGTTCCGACGTGGTCTTGGTCGATTTCGAGGCGGTGGACGCGCAGGGCAACCGCTGCCCGACGGATGAGGCGCGGGTCGATTTTGCAGTCGATGGGCCGGCGATCTGGCGCGGCGGATTCAATAGCGCCCTGCTCAATTCCACGAATAATCTCTACCTGAGCACCGAGTGCGGGATCAATCGCGTGGCCATCCGCTCGACCCTGACTCCCGGCACCATCACTCTGACGGCAACGCGGGACGGCCTCGTTCCCGCCTCCGTAAAAATCGAATCGAAGCAGACCGAGATCAAAAACGGCCTCGAAACCCACCTGCCGCCGGCCTACCACGGCCTGGCGCAGACTATTCCCAGCCTGGTGCCTTAGGAAATTCAGCTGCGGCTCAGCCGAGGTACTTGATCACCGCTTCCGTCCGGGAGCGGACGTGCAGTTTGCCGTATATGTGCTTCAGGTGGCTGTTCACCGTCTCCAGTCCGATAGTTAACTGTTGCCCGATCTCGCTCGACGAGAAGCCCTTGGCCAGCAGGTCCAAGACCTCCTCCTCTCGTTTTGTCAACGGATCGGCCGTGGGCCGCCCCGACCGGGTCCTTCGAAAAGATTGAATCACCTTCCGCGCCACTTCGCCGGTCATCGGAACGCCGCCGTGCCTGACCTCTCGAATAGCGCGAAGGAGTTCAGCAGGCTCAGCGCTCTTCAAAAGATATCCGCTGGCACCCGCCTCCAGCGCCTGGAATATCTGCTCGGCGTCCTCATGGATCGTGTACATTACGATTTGAGTCTCGGGCAGCAGTTCCTTCAACCGGCTGGTTCCGGCGATGCCGGAACCGTCGGGCAGATGGATGTCCATGATGATCACGTCAGGCGCCAGCGGCGGTACCTGGCGCAGGGCGGTCTGAAGGTTCCGGCAAATCGCGACGCAGGAAATATCCGCGGCCTCCGCGAGAAATTGTTCCAGCTCCTCGCAGATGCCGGCGTTATCCTCGATGAGGGCCACGGTCGTCTTCATGAATGGGAAAGGACGGGAGAGGGGCGCCCGTCGAGGACAAGCGCCGCCGCGAGCGGAACGCGCCAGGAGATCTCCGCGCCAAGTCCCGGTGAACTTCGGATGTCCAGAATCCCGCCGATTTCCCGCAGGCGGCTCCGCATGTTGCTCAGACCGTTGCGCTCCTTGTTTTCCGAGGCCTCCGGGTTGAAGCCGACCCCGTCATCCCGGATAACGGTGGTGAAGATCTCCTGCGAAAGTCGGAATTCCACCGCAACGGAGCCGGCCTGCGAATGCTTGAGCACGTTGTTCAGGGCCTCCTTGGTCGCACTCAGCAGGTGGTGCTGAACCTCGGGAGTGATGCGCCGGGCCGGAATTTCCTCAACTCCCAGCACCGCGCACTCGATGGCGCTGTCGCGGAAGAAGCGCTGGGAGTACTGCCGCGTGAAGAGGACAAGGCGATCGAGGGAGTTGTTCCGTGGATTGACCGTCCAGATGGTACTCTCCAAATCCTCGGCGAGCTGGCGCGTCTTGCGCGCAAGCTGTCGGAGCCCCGGCTGCAGTTCCGGCTTGTCCGCGCGGCGGCGCAGCCGGTCCGCCAAAAGCGTGATCTGGGTCAGGCTTCCGCCGAGTTCGTCATGCAGGTCGCGGGCGATCCGCGCCCGTTCCTTTTCTAGCGCATGTTCCTGCTCGATCCGCTTGAGGCGGCGCTTGAGGAGGCTGTGCGACGTGTATCGGGCGACCCAGACGACAAGGCCCGTGAAAGCTCCTAGCAGGTTGCTGAACTACTGCACAGTTTGATACAGCGAGGCGCTCGGCGCGACATTTCGATGGATTTTTCGGATTTTGACATGGATTCAAGCCTTTCAAGATGCCGTTTTTGGCGCCGCTC
>Ga0182024_10013374_pt1 | contig 16033 bp, 11 predicted proteins | sample P32metaG_FD_120480 | JGI IMG/M metagenome (GOLD analysis project Ga0182024, IMG submission 120480) | Permafrost microbial communities from Stordalen Mire, Sweden - P3-2 metaG (Illumina Assembly) | ecosystem: Environmental > Terrestrial > Soil > Wetlands > Permafrost | place: Sweden: Stordalen... | reverse complement strand
TCTTCTAATCCAAGCTCGAAGCGCATCATGAAAACGACCCACCGATTTTGATCGTATATAATTGCGTCCACGATCGGCTTCATCTGCGATTCAGACAGCCCATACCCACGGAACACTTTGGCGACTTCTTCGGTCTCGACATCGGCGAGTTCCACCGTTTCGCGGATTTCGCGCTGGCGTTCACTCGCGTAGTGCTCGGAGTCGGTCTTGGCGGCGAGGTATCCCCCCAAGCCCATCGCAATCGAGCCCGCCGCGATCTCCGCGAATCCCGCAGTAACGACAATCGCTGTGGAGGCGACGGCTCCCGTCAAACCCGCTGCCAGCGCGAATGGAACGGTGAGGCCATCGGACATTCCAATGACGATATCGCGCACGGCGGCGGTCGCGGTGAAATGGCTTTCCACATGTTCGGCGGACGACATAGGCTTGTCTCCTCAGGGACTTGAAAAAATCGAGCGTGTGCTTCCGATGTTTCCGGCTAAGACGCGTATAATTATGGGGCAGGAACTGCAATTCAGGAGGTACATTATGTCCCATACTGCTGGACAAGGAGCTGCTCCTCAAATGACTCAGACGTTGCCGCCTCTCCCCTATCCGTTTGACGCACTCGAACCGTACATCGACGCCAAGACGATGGAGATCCACCACGACAAGCACCATGCCGCATACGTCACCAACCTCAATAAAGCTCTCGAGGGCCACGCCGACCTCCAGAAACTTTCCGTTGAAGAATTGCTCGCGCAGATCAACAAAGTGCCGGACGCCATTCGCGCCGCTGTGCGCAACAATGGCGGCGGACACATGAACCATTCCATGTTCTGGAAGATCATGAAGAAAGGCGGAGGCGGCGAACCCGGGGGCGAACTGGGCAAAGCCATCAGCTCCGCATTCGGCAGCTTCGCGGACTTCAAAGCGAAGATCAACGACGCGGGCGTCAAGCGCTTCGGCTCCGGCTGGGCGTGGCTTCTGTTCCGCGACGGAAAACTCGCGATTGAATCGTCCGCGAACCAGGACAATCCCATCATGGACGGCGGCAAGGCCTTCTTCGGTGTGGACGTCTGGGAGCACGCCTACTACTTGAAGTATCAGAACCGCCGCCCCGAATATCTCGAGGCATGGTGGAACACCATCAACTGGGCGCAAGTGCAAGAAAATTTCGCCCACGCCAAGAAGTAAATCCATTCTCAACCACTTTTAGATTTGCAGGGGCGGCTCTCGTATCCGTCCCTGCAAATTTCCCCCGGCTTGATCAAGTCCCCGGCAACAACCAATGCTCCACCGCAAGAATCGCAATCGCAGCCAGAGTCGTGATCAGCGTAACGATTAGTCCCACGCGTGCGAACTCCCAGAACGTAATCTTCACTTTTTTGCCCGCCTGCTGCAGCACAATCAAATTCGCCACGGAACTGAATGGCGTCGCGTTCCCGGCGAGCGTGCTGGTTGCGGCCACCGCCAGCCAGATGTAATGCGTGTTCGGAAACGAAGGCACCAGCGGACGGAACAGCAGCACCGCAGGCAGATTGCTCACCAGGTTCGAGAGAATCAGCATCACGCCGCTCACCGCGAATAATTGCGAAGTCATGCCACCCTGCAGCCCGGCCCGAAAATATCCTATCAGGTGTTCCAGCGCGCCCGAGGCCTCAAATCCCTTGATCACCACGAACAGCGACGCGAAAAATAACAGCAGCTCCCAATCCAGTCGCTGATAAATGTTCTGCGCCTTCACCCGCCCGATGATCAGGATGAATGCGCCCACCGAAATGGCCACCAGTGGAAACGAATACCCGAGAATCCACAGCACAATCACCAAGGCCGCTGCGATGCAGCATTTGATCAGCAGGACACGCTCCATTTTCACCGGCAGCGACGGTGGATGGCGTTTCAGCGGGTGGTGAAAAATCTCGCGGTGGAAGAAAAGAGAAAGCACAGCGACGTTGATCGCCATTCCCACGAACGCAACGGGAGCCAGATGCGCGAGAAATCCCAGAAACGAAAAATGCGCCGAAACTCCGATCACCGCATTCTGCGGATTTCCCGTGACGGACATTGCCGATCCTATGTTCGCCGACGTGGCTACTGCGATGAGGTACGGAATCGGTGGAACTTCCAGTCTGTCCGTTACCACCAGCACGATGGGAGTGAAGATCAGGCATATCGTATCGTTCACGAAAAATGCCGCCAGAATTCCCGTGGCGAATATCAGCAGCACCAGCAACTGGAAGCGCGTTCGCGCGATCGCCGCCACGTGCACCGCGATCCAATCGAAGAATCCGGAAATCTGAAAATGTGCCACCAGGATCATGATGCCCAGCAGGAAAATCAAAGTGTTCCAATCGATCGTCTGGTACGCCTCGGTCAGCGGCACGGCGCCCACCAGCACCATCGCCACCGCGCCGCAAAAAGCGGCGGCAGTGCGGTCTAAATGGCTGCCGCGTCCACTTTCCACCGCGATCAAAATGTAAGTAGCCAGAAAAATCGCAACGGGAATCCAGTGGCTTTGCGCGAGAGTGGAGGTCATGTGATTCATTTTCCGAAAGATCGAGCCTCAGGCTCGAAGGTGGTGAGCTTAACGTGCCCCACGGAAGCTGAAAAGTAATTCTTTGCCCTCTACAGTGTTTTTCGGCGGCCGCTAGGGGAAATATCGCGCGCCTACGCTATTCCGAGCCAAGAAATGCGAAACGCAGCAGGAAAATCGCCGATAGGACCCAGATCAGCGGGCTGATGTCCCGGTATTTTCCCGCGCCAATCTTCAAGCAGGTGAACGAAAGCAGGCCCAGGCTCAGCCCAGTGGCGATGCTGAACGTCAGCGGCGTCGCGACCAGTGTGAGGAACGCGGGGAAAGCCTCGCTGAAATCGTCCCACCGAACTTTAGCGATCGAGCCGCACATCAGCGCGCCCACCAAAATCAGCGCGGGCGCCGTCGCGTACGTGGGAATTGCGGCCACCAGCGGAGCGCAGAACATCGCCACGAAAAAAAGCCCGGCGATTACCAGATTGCCCAATCCCGTACGCGCGCCCGCCGCCACACCCGCGGCGCTCTCGATGTAACTCGTCACCGTGGACGTCCCGGTCAGCGCGCCAACGATTGTTCCGAACGCATCCGCCAGCAACGCGCGGCTCGCGCGCGGCAATTTCCCGTCGCGCAGAAATCCGCCCTGCTCGCACACGCCCACCAAAGTGCCGACGTTGTCGAACAGGTCCACGAAGAAAAATACGAAGATCAATTCTCCCAGGCTCAGCCGCGTGGCCGAGCGCAAATCCAGTTTCAGAAATGTGCCCGATGGATGCGGCCACGAAAATAATTGTCCGGGCCAGTGCGCCAGTCCCAGCGGGATGCCCGCGAGCGCGATCGCCACGATGCCCAGCAAAATCGCGCTGCCCACTTTCCGTATCATCAGAATGGCGATCAGAATCAGCCCAGCCGCCGCCAGCAGCACTTGCGGATCGGAAGTTTTTCCAAACGCGACAAACGTCGCCGGATTCGCCACAATAATCTTCGCGTTCCGCAGTCCCACGAACGCGATGAACAGCCCAATCCCCGCCGCTGTTCCGTGTTTCAGGCAATCCGGTATGCCATTCACGATGTGCTCGCGCACATTCGTTAGCGTCAGCAGCAGGAACAACAGCCCGGACAAGAACACGACGCCCAGCGCCGTCTGCCACGGCACTCCGCGCCCGATCACAATCGAGTACGTGAAGTACGCGTTCAGCGACATTCCCGGCGCGAGCGCGATCGGATAATTCGCCCACAGTCCCATCACCAGCGTGGCCAGCGCCGCCGAAATACACGTCGCAAACAGCACGCCTTCCACCGGCATGCCGCCCTCCGCCAGGATTCGCGGGTTCACGACGACCACGTACGCCATGGTCATGAACGTCGTCAACCCAGCCAGCAGTTCGCGGCGTACCGTAGTTTTGTTTTCGGCAAGGTGAAAGACGCGCTCGAGCAAACCGTTTCTCCCCCGTTAAAAATGCGCAACTATAGGCCGCAGGCGTCGCGTCGTCAATGCCATAACATGTATGGGAAGAATTCAAAATGCAGCGGTGCCGTCGCTGCGAGACGGGCGCCCGAAAACAGAATTGGAAAATGTATGAAAACAAGTAGTGCTCGTTCGCGCGAACGCAACTACCGGCTCATGGACATCACGAAAAACTTCATGAACTTCTCCACGTCCACCTCCGTCTGAACCGACGCAGGATGCAACCCTGCGGGCGGCGTCAAATGTCCCATCCATTTTTCGCGATCTACCGGCCGTGGACCGCTGTAAGGTAAAAAAAATGTCGGAATCTCCTCCGGCTTCTTCCATACAACGGTGTAGCCGTACTTGGGGCCGTGATCAATATCCACATCCAAATACATCGTCTCCGATTTTTTAATCACCGTTGGATCGATCAACGACGCCACCAGCAATTCATCCCACATCATGGACCACATGGATGTCCCCGCGGGCGGCTGCGCGTTCAGATACACCTGCTTCACATGCGCGGCCAGCAGGCCGCCCGCCTTCACGATCTGTTCCATCACCGCGGCGCTGGACCAAACTTGCTCGCCGGCCTCGAACGGGCTGACGACCATTTCTTTCCACGGCTCGCGTAACACGATGGACGCGGCCTCTGGGTCCCACCACCAATTCAATTCCGAGCCTTCCTTCAAACTGCCGCCCATGATGTAAATCGCTTTCGTCAGCGGCACGATCGTTGGATCCGTGCGCACGGCCAGCGCCACATTCGTCAGCGGTCCGGCGCAATACAAAACGACTTCGCCAGGATTCGCATGAATTGTCTCAATAATGAAATCCGCCGCGCGCCCGGGTCTAGCTTTCACTTTCGGAAATCCCCCCGGCGGCGCCCAGGTTTCGTTCGGCTTCGGGGCATCGGGATTAAACGATCCGTGCCATCCAACGCTCGAACCGTACAGAGCGTCGCGCCGCTCCACTTCGTGTTTCGAGTTCACCAAGGGATCCTCCGCACCCTTGACGACCGGCACATCCGTCCGCCCGGTCAGTTCGGTGGCCCACAATGCAAATACCGTGGCGGGTTCCACCCACTGATCGCCGCTCACAGTGGTGATCCCCAGCAAATCAACTTCTGGCGCGCGCAGCAGCATCAGTAGTGACAGCAAGTTCGTTCCCTGCGGCCCGGCGCTATCCTGGTCTGCGATCACTTTTATCTTTTGCGCCTGCGCCGACGACGTCGGGCAAAACAACATCGAGAGCGCGAGCAGCGCGCAAAGTATCAGCGCCGCGCTCGTTCTAGTTTTCATGGATTTAATTTTCTCCTGACTGCGGCTCGGCAGCCTGCCTTCTGGCTTTGTGTGGCCATGATCCGTCGTGCGCACGACTCGCGCAAACTCGCCCGTGTCGTCTTAGCCCGGCGATTGTACCGTGCCATGCGCGATGCGCTAGCGGAATGCAGAACAGAAGTTTTTCAGCGTCGCCGCCGTATCTCTTGCGCCCTCGCCAATCAGTCTGTATGGTACGCCATGCACGCGTCCGCAAATTCTGACGAATCACGGAATCAGCCGTCCACCGCGCCCGCGCTCCAGCAAAAGCCTCAGATCGCCGCTTACGGCTTGCGACGCGGCGCGCTCTCCCCGCTCGAAACTCTCGCGCAATCGGTCTCGACGATCGCTCCAACCACCACTCCGGCCGCCACCATTCCTCTGGTTTGCGCGCTCGCCGGCAACGGCACATGGCTCGCATACCTGCTGGCAACGATCGCTGTGCTGCTCGTCGCGCTATGCATCGCTCGTTTTGCCCGCTACTCCGCGTCGCCCGGCTCGCTCTACACCTACGCATCCATGATTCTGCCGCCGTGGCTCGGCGCGACGGCCGCCTGGAGTTTGCTGCTTGCATACGTTGCGACGGGCTCCAGCGTTATCGGCGGCTTCTACCACTTTGCGAATCTTCTCCTCCGCGACGCCACCGGCCACGAAATCTCTGCCGTGCTTCTGGTCCTGCTCGGCGCCGGCGCGTGCGTCTGGATCGCCTGGCGCGATGTAAAAATCTCCGCGCGGTTGATGTTGTGGATGGAAGCGGTTTCCGTCGCGGTGATCGTCATCGTGGTTGCGCTGGTGCTGGTGCGCCACGGCTTCCACCTGGATTGGGAGCAATTGAAATTGCGCGGCATGACGGGCAGCGTCCTGCGGCTCGGCCTCGTTCTGGCGCTCTTCAGCTTTGTCGGCTTTGAGAGCGCCACCACGCTGGGCGCCGAAGCCCGCAACCCGCTGAAAACAATTCCGCGCGCTGTTATCCAATCCGCGATCATCGGCGGAGCCTTCTTCACGGTTTGCGCCTACACCGAAGTTCTCGGATTCCGCACCGCCGGCCAGGACTTAGGAAGCAGTCCGGCGCCGATGCACGTCGTGGCAGCCGTCGGCGGCGTTCCTCTTTTTGGATTGTTGATTGATATTGGCGCACTGGTGAGCATGTTCGCCGGAACGCTCGCGTGCATCACCGCGGCCGCGCGCGTACTGTTGCTGATGGCGCACAATGGCCTCGCGCATGGCTCGCTGCGCACCACGCACGCCCGCAACGAAACTCCCAGCTATGCAGTCGTCGTTACCGGAATCGCCGCGGTGTCGCCGGTGGTCGTGCTGGCAGCGCGCGGCGCCAGCGGCCTCGACGTTTACGGCTGGCTCGGTTCGCTCGCGACCTACGGTTTCATCGTGGCCTACGCGCTGGTTTGCATCGCGCTGCCACGCTATTTGCGCAACCACACTGCGTACACTCCCGGAGCGCAAATTCTCTCATGGCTCGCGGGCCTCGCCATGCTGCTGGCGCTCGCCGGCAACCTCTATCCCGTCCCCGAAGGCCCTTACGGCAAGCTTCCGTATATCTATCTTGTGTATCTTGCCGCTGGTCTGCTCTGGTTCCTCATCAATGGCCGCGGCAAAAATATCGCGCAGAAAAAAATCTAGAAGCAATCTCGCGATCGGCTGGCCCGGAAGGGCGGGACTTCAGTCCCGCCGTAAAGCTCCGCACAAAAAAGGGCTTCAGCCCCTGAAGCCAGAAATTCCGATCGTGGCCGAATGTTCTTGAGCGGCTCTAGGGTTGCTCTTCCGTATCCGGCTGCGCGACCAAGAGCAGCACGATGCCAATCACCGTAAACATGCGAACCGCCACTTCCTGACCGTTCCACGCTTTCGACTGCCACATCAGAAACCACTCCCCACCAACAGTCAGAAAGGCCACCAGCCACATCAGCAACGCCAGCGTCAGTCCGATGATGGGAATTCGTTTGGTGTGATTGAACACGACTGCAGTTCCACGCAGCGCTTGCGCCAACCGCAATCCGCCCCACCAACACAAAATCATCGTCACGAGTTCCCAGGCGATGATCGATAAATAAAAGATGGTATGCGCAGCCGGCTGGTTCAGCGCGCGCCACATCCCGCGATTTCCCGGAAATGTCGAGTCCATCATCAGCACGTGGCGAACAAATTGGTAGTTGGAGTTGTAGTCGGTGATGTTGTTGAACACCAGCAGCGTGTAATACAGGGCCACGGCAAAAACCATTGCCATCTTGGCTGCGCGCAGCGTCATCAAATTCTCCCGCGACGACGGATGGTATCGCATCGCCGGCCCGTCGCACGCAGGAATCTGGAACTTCCGGCGCAGCCAACCGCGAAACATTCGCCGCATGCCGATGCTACCTGTGGAAATCAGCCATAGAAATAATTGATACCTGCCATAGATAAAAAAATACTTCGCACCGGCGCGAAAAAAGCGTACCTTCCCTCCATCTTTGGGGTGAAGTAAGACATCTGGGCGACGTCTTTAATAAAACGCAAAAATTTACCGTGCGAACTTTCGGACGGCATTCCCGTTTGGAAGTCTGTCCACATCGATCGGAGGAACAAATGTTTGAGAGAGTCCGGCTCTCGACTTTCTTTCTGGCGTCGTGCATTTGCATCGCTCTGGCATTCGCGCCGGGCGCACGCTCCCAGCAAACGCTGGGCGGCATCACGGGAACGGTCACCGATACATCGGGCGGTGTCCTGGCAGACACTCTGGTGACGCTCATCGGCGATCAGACCACCCTCACGCGAACGCAGAAAACCAATTCCAGCGGCTCCTACGAATTTGTCAACCTGCCGATCGGCACCTACACCCTCACATTTACCCACGGCGGTTTCGAAACTCAGAAAATTCCATCCATTCTCGTGCAGGCCGATCGCACGGTGAGCTTGAATCCTTCGCTGAAAGTCGGCCAGGTGGGAACGACCATCACCGTCGAAGAAACTCCGCTTCTCAACGCGGTGGACACTACGAACGGCTACGTCCTCGATAAAGCGGAACTCGAAGCCATCCCTCTGCCAACAGGCAGCTTTACGGGTCTGGCCATTCTTTCGCCCGGCGTGAGCGCGGAATTACCTGCCGGCACGGGCGCTAACGCCGGCCTCGGCAACCAGCCCATCTGGGCCAATGGCCAGCGCGATACCAGCAACACTTTTTTGTTGAACGGCGTGGATGCAAAGAATTTGTTCAACGGCAAGAGCACTAGCCAAGTGGCTTCCGCTCGCATCGTGAACAACACGGGAGTCAGCGGCGCTGCCAGCGGCAACGGCGGCGTGATTCAGAGCACCGCGTCGCCCTATCTCGCCGTCGGTCAATCCTTGCCCACGCCGGCGCCGGAAACCATTCAGGAGGTTCGTGTCAATACCTCCATGTACGACGCGCAACAGGGTTCCACCAGCGGCGCGCATATTGATATGAGCACCGCATCGGGCACCAACGCAATTCACGGCTCCACGTACGTGCATCGCGGGACCAACGCGCTGAACGCCGCACCTTTCTTCTTCAACCAGGATCCCAATATTCCCGCCGACGAGAAAAATCCGGAGCTGCATCGCTATACGGCGGGCGGCACCTTTGGCGCGCCGATTATCAAGAACAAGCTCTTCGGCTATCTTTCCTACCAGCACGTGCACAGTTCCGATCAGGAGATCGGCATCGGGCGCGCGACTGTGCCGTTCGATTTTACGGCCAACGGTAATGCGGCGGATGGTGTTCCGGGCTGCGGAGCCACTCGCGCAACTGCGACGCTCGCTCCTTGCCTCGCCGCGATCTCCAATAACGAGTTCGGCTCGGTCGGCTCTGCCCTGAATGGAACCGTCGGCACCGGTCCCAACCAGATCAGTCCGATCGCTTTGGCCATGTTTCAGTACAAACTGCCCAACGGCCAATACCTGGTCCCGTGGAATGACGGGCACGTCCCCACGATCAACTTCCCGGAAAACGCTCTCATTCCTGGCACCGCGTATTTCATAGCCGACCAAGCGGTCAGCAATCTCGACTGGATCGTAAACGCCAAGGACACCTTGGCTTTGAAGTATTACTACCAGCACGATCCCAGCGTCGCGCCGTACGCGTATTCCACCGTGCCCGGGTTTACGCAGCACCTCGATGCCGGCAGCCAGGTCGCCTCCATCACCAACACGCAGATAATAACGACCAACCTCAACGTTGCCGAAGTATTCGGCTTCGTCCGGGAGAAAATCTACAGCACCGTTGGGCAGCCGTTCACTCCGGCGCAATTCGCCAGCTTCGTCGAGTCGTCCACCGGCGCATCCCCCGCGCAGTCCACGATCAATACGTTTGGCTCCAATTTCTTTCCAGGCATAACTATCGTCAACATGCTTGGCTATGGGTCGAATAACTCCGGCTGCCCCCCGATCTCCGTTGATCCCAATTGCGTTCCCACGCCCGTCAACGAATCCCCGCTGACGATCGGCCAGGGAGCTGCGTCCCAAGGAGCGAACACGGGGATTTTCCAGAATCGGTTCATGCCGTCGGCAAACGCCACATGGAATCGCGGCAAGCACACGCTTTCGTTCGGTGCTACATATTCCTATACCCAGCTGAACACGATTGACAAAAGACCCGGCACCGGCATGATCGGTGTTGCGGACCTCTCGCAATTCCTGCAAGGATTCGTCACGCCTTACACGACGGATGGTTATGTCACGACGAACGTGTTGCAGGGCAATGCGAATCGCTACCTGCGCGCCAATGAATGGGGCCTTTACGTTCAGGATAAATTCCAGTTCCGGCCCAACCTCAGCTTCACAGTTGGATTGCGCTTCGACGACGACGGCGGTATGTCTGAAAAGTACGGGCGCCTCTATAATTTCGATCCCTCGCAGTACGATTACGACTCGACGACTGACACGTTGGTCTCAAACGGAATTATCGTGGCCGGCAATAACTCGCAGTTCGCGAGCAAAGGGGTCAGCCCTTCCACTCTCACCGGCCGCCAATGGGGCCTTGCGCCTCGTTTGGGTTTGGCCTGGAGCCCCGGCAGATTTAGCAACAAGCTCGTCGTGCGCGCGGGCTGGGGACTGTATTACGACCGCGGAGAGCTCTTTACTTATTTGTCCCCGGGATTTGCGGCCGGCGTCATTACCGGTGGACCGTTCGGCGTCAACCAGGCGCCTCCATTCGTGAACGCGCAGGAGTGCACGGCGACCACTTTCTATCAATTCTATATTCCAACGTGCGATCCCGGCACGTACGGGCTCACCAATCCTTGGGGAACTACGCTGGGGCCTCCTCCGACGGGTAACCCGGCATCCATTGACAACTACCTGCCGAACACGGGAGTACCGGGAGTTGGCATAGGCGCGGGTATCCTCGAAGGGCAAGCGCTCTTCCCCTTCGGCGTTTACAACCGCAAGAACAAACTCCCTTACACCATGAACCAGACTCTGGACATTCAATGGCAGCCGCGTCGTGACCTGGCGATTGACGTCGGTTATGTCGGCAACTTGGGCCGTCATGAAGTGATTCCCGTGCCCTTCAACCAGGCGCAGATCGCCACCCCGACCAACCCGATCCGCAAGGGTACGGCGTTTCAGCAGAACTACACCTACGGATACACCGTACAGGGTCCAGCGGGATGCACCACCACTTGCGCTCCTATAACTCTTCCCGACGGTTCCACGATGCTCAACAACTTCGAAGGAGGCAATGTTGATTTTCGTGTTCCCTACCTCGGTTATTCCGCCGAAGCGCTTTCGTACACTGCCGCCGGCGTTTCTGCCTACAACGCATTGCAGGTCCACGTCGAAAAACGCATGAGCCACGGATTGCAGCTGGGCTTTTCCTACACTTACTCGCACGCGTTGGACGAGCAAAGCGCCATGGGATTGTTCTACAACGGAAATAACCCGCTCGACCTGCGTTCGGGCTACGGCAACTCGGACTTTGACCGCACGCATGTCATCAATTTCACGTACCTGTACCAATTCCCGAAGCCTTTCAGCGAATCTTCGTGGAAGGGCAAGGTTGCGGACGGCTGGGCCATTGAGGGCATCGGGGTTTTCCAAAGCGGCCAGCCCTACAGCATCATTGACTACACCGGGGCGGTCGGCAGCATCTTCTACGGCGTCAACGATGGAATCACTAACCCCATCGTGCCGCTGGCGGCCGGCTGTACGCCGAAGAGCGCGCTCACGGGCGTATCGGGCGCTTACAGTACTCCCACGACGCCGCAGTACGCGCTTAACTCCAGCTGCTTTACTCTTCCGCTGCTGAGTCCCGGCGACCTGAATGGCGCCATTCCGGCGGGCGACACTTTCGAAACTAACTTCACGACGGGGCAGCGCAACATCTTCCGGCAAACGTGGCAAAGGCGTGCGGACTTGTCCATCGTGAAGAACACCAATATCACCGAACGAGTCTCGCTGAAGTACAGCTTCGACATCTTCAACCTGACCAACACACCCAGTTTTGACATCCCGCTCGATGATGTTTCGCAAAACCAGTATTACAACAACATACCGGTGGAAGGGACAACTCCGCTGCCGACCGGATGCGGCACTGCTAACCCAACGCCTGCCTTTTACAACTGTCCATTCGGTTTGGGTATCGTGAACAAGACCATCGGCAGCCCGCGGCAGATTCAGATGTCTCTCAGTCTTCAGTTCTAGTCCAGCCCACGCGAGCAGGACCGGCGGCCATCCCGGCAGCTGTTCCTGTTCGTTCCTTTCTCTTCGCGGCGAGGCGCGAAATTCCGTCCGTTTGCGCGTGGTGGATGCGGTTAAAATGCGTCCATGTCCGTGCTTCCTGCGCGCAGTCCCGTGCAACAGCTCAGCGAGCAGCTCGCTCGCGGAGACATCACGCCGCGCGCCGCAGCCGGGGAAGCGCTCTCCCGCGCCAACAGCAGCGCGAGCCACAACGTGTACCTCGCGCTCGATGCAGAAAAAGTGCGGGAGGAAGCGGATGCGTTGCCGTGGCGATTCCCGCACGCTGCCAAGCCGCTTCTGTATGGCGTGCCGGTTTCGATTAAAGATTGCTTCGACGTCGCCGGCTTCCCGACGACTTTGGGTTCGCGTTTCTACGCCGAGCGCAACGGCGTGGCGCGCGAGGATTCGGCCGTGGCCGCCCGTCTGCGCTCGGCTGGCGCGATCATCATCGGCAAGACGCACATGCACCCGCTCGCGTACGGGATCACCGGAGAAAATCCGGACTGCGGCGACTGCGTGCAGCCGAGGGACGCGCGGCGGCTGACCGGCGGGTCCTCCAGCGGCGGCGCGGCCAGCGTGCAGGAGCAGTCGGCGCTGGCAGCGATCGGAACGGATACCGGGGGTTCGGTGCGCGTGCCGGCAGCGCTGTGCGGACTCGCCGGATACCGCGCGTCGGTGGACCTGGCGCACCGGAGTGGATTGTGGCGCGGCGGCGTGCATCTGGCGCCCACGTTCGACACGCTCGGCTGGCTGTTCCAGGATCTGCGGGACGCGCCGTTGCTGGCTGAGGCGCTGTTTGGTCTGCGCGCGCTGGACACGACGGAAACGCGCTTCCGCATCGGGTGCGTGCGCGACGAGTTTATGCACGATTGCGACACGCAGGTGCTTGCCGGATTTGGCGACTGGAAGAAAAAGCTCAGCGCGAGCGGGGCGACGATTACTGCGGTGGACACGGGATACTGGGAAGAGGCGTTGGAAGTCTACACCGCCATTACCGCGCACGAAGCCGCGGCGATTCACGGCGTGAATACCGGCGGAGATTTTTCGCACTTTCCCGCGGCGATCGCCGAACGGTTGGCGTGGGGCGCGTCCATTCCGGCGGCTGAAATCGCGCAGTTCCGCGCGGGCCATGCGCGGTTCCGCGAGCGCGCGGACGCGCAACTGCGTGAGTTCGATTTCTTCCTGGCGCCCTGCGCCGCGCTGCACGAACTGGCCGTTGGCGCCGATCATACGGAGTCGCGGCGCGCCATCCTGCGCTACACCACACCGATGAGCCTGGTCGGCGCGCCGGTGGTGACGCTGCCATGCGCGAGCGGCGCGGGAGTTCAACTGATCGCGCCGCGCAATTCGGATGCTCAATTGCTGGGATACGTGAGGGCATTGGGAACGCGGCTGGCTTAGTGCGTTGCCGCGAACGGTAACGAACGTTCGCGTCGCGGCGAACCCTGATTCCCGCGCGCAGTAGCCTCGCATCGCTCATGCTATTCCTCTCCGATATCTTCGTTCCAAACCGCAGGGTGCGCGCGAATGTAATCCGCCAGGAGCGACGCGCATTCGGCGGAATCCAGATCAATCACCTGGATGCCGAGGGAGCGAAGCCAATCAATCCCGCCCTGAAAGTTGCGGCTCTCGCCGACGACCACAGCGCCGAAACCAAACTGGCGAACCAGTCCGCTGCAATACCAGCAGGGCGCGAGAGTGGTGACCATAATAAGGTTGCGATAACTGCGCTGACGCCCGGCGTTGCGGAAGGCGTCGGTTTCGCCGTGGACCGAGGGGTCGCCCTGCTGCACGCGGCGGTTGTGTCCTGCGCCGATGAGGTTGCCGGTGGAGTCGAAGATGGCGGCGCCGATGGGGATGCCGCCTTCGGCAAGGCCGGTGCGCGCTTCTTTCAGCGCGACGGCGAGCATGGCGGGGTAATCGAGTGTGTTCGTCATGGTCATCTTATACTCGCTGCGGCGCTGGTGTGAAAAGCGCCAACTGGGGAGCGCAAAAGTACGAATTTATAGCCGATTAGAATCATGCGCCGCTCTTTGTTTTCAGAGGATTGCGGCGATTTCTAATCGCAGTGGGGCCGATTAAGAATTGCGTGATTGGTGAGTAGTGAGTGGTGGGTAGTGATTCGCGACCCGCGGCCCGCGGCCCGCGACCCGCGACCGACGAGCAGCCCGAACGCTTCTCCTCGCGATGCGCGCGAGTTCGGGGTAATCGCCGCGATGGGTTGCGCGCTTCGAACTTGCCGTTGACGTGTTCTCGGCGTGGACGACGTTCGCGATTGTGTGTTCGGTTTCATGTTTTAGTTTCCATTCGATGTTCGCACGTTGGCGATGTAAAAACAGCTGCACGTTGGGACAGATGAGGGACAGATTTGGTACAGAACTAGTACCATCTGGCCGAAATTTTTTTGGGGCTGTACTTTAACCGTGATAGTCGGTGGTGTGGCGTCTAAACCGCCGCTCTTCAATAATCGACGCGTGCGGCGCCAGCGCGTGTACTGTTGTCCGCGTCGAAAGGTGGCAGCACAAAAATCGTGGTTAGGTGTGGCCGTCCTTATTGATTTTCGCGGCGGCGCGGAGGATTAGCCAGCGCTGTTTGCCGTCCATGCGTGCAAATTGTTTGGCGAAGAGGCGGAGTTGGCGCGTTGTTTTCTTGTCGAGGCCCCAAATGGAGGCGGGTTGCTCTTTGGGGACGTGCAGCTTTTCGACGGGAGCTTCATCGTCGGTGAAAAGCTGGTGGAGCGGGACTTCCAGGGCGCGCGCGAGTTTTTCGAGCGTCTCGATGGAAGGAACGGTGCGGCCATTTTCCAGGCGCGAGAGGTAACAGCGAAACAGGCCGGTGCGCTCCTGAATATCGCCTTGCGAGAGGTTTTGCGCTTCGCGAAGCCGTTTGAGCCTTTCGCTGATGACCATGGCGAGAGCTTACAATATTCTGCCGTGCCGACTCAATTATTGTTGAAGTAGAGAGACTCTGAGAATCAAAGGCCGGGCGACCCAGCTCGAGCCTGTTCCGCAAGGACACGTTTCGGTGGCCCAATTCGGTGTTTCCACGGACAGGGACGTTTTGGGGTTGTGCGAAAAGTGCCTCATATTGAACAGATTTCAAAATACGCCTGCGGCATTATTCGTAAGTCAAGCTGCTCCTCCATCCGCGCAACCCGCAGCAACCAAGCCAGACCGGGCAAACGAAGGATGATCAGGAAAGGTCATGAAAAATGCGTACTATCCGCTCGATTCGATATTTTTTGCTCGCGCTTGTAATTTTGGCGGTGCCAGCGACGTCCCGCGCTCAGTTCAGCGCGTCTATTACGGTCGCGCCGCCGGAACTGGTCGTGTATTCGCAACCGATCTGCCCGCAGGAAGGCTATCTCTGGACGCCGGGCTACTGGGCCTATGGAGACGAGGGCTACTTCTGGGTACCGGGCACATGGATTGAGCCACCCAGCGAAGGCTTGCTGTGGACTCCCGGCTATTGGGGTTGGAACGATGGTGCGTACGCCTGGAATGGCGGGTATTGGGGCAATGAAGTCGGTTTTTACGGCGGCGTGAATTATGGATACGGCTATGGTGGCTCCGGGTACGAAGGCGGCTACTGGCGCAACAATCAGTTCAGCTACAACTCGTCGGTGAACAATTTTGGCGGCGAGCACTTCCGCAACACTTATGACAAGCAGGTGAGCGTCAACACGTCCAGCCACGTCAGTTTTAACGGCGGATCAGGTGGAATCACGGCGCGACCGACGGCCAAGGAAGAAACCTACGCGCACGCGTCGCACACTCCGGCCACCGCTGCACAAACAAGCCACCAAAGCGCGGCGGCCGGGAACCATGAAATGCTCGCGTCGGTGAATCACGGGCGTCCGGCGGTTGCGGCAACATCCAAGCCGGGAGAGTTTTCTGGCAAGGGCGTAGTAGCGGCACGCGGTGCTTCAGCCGAGAACACAGCGAGCGAGACGAAGGCGACTGAGAATAAGGCCGAAGCGAACAAGGCAGCCGAGACGAAGACGACCGAGAACAAGGCTGAAGCGAATAAGGCTGCTGAATCCAAGGCGACTGAGAACAAAGCCGC
>Ga0182024_10013373_pt1 | contig 16033 bp, 15 predicted proteins | sample P32metaG_FD_120480 | JGI IMG/M metagenome (GOLD analysis project Ga0182024, IMG submission 120480) | Permafrost microbial communities from Stordalen Mire, Sweden - P3-2 metaG (Illumina Assembly) | ecosystem: Environmental > Terrestrial > Soil > Wetlands > Permafrost | place: Sweden: Stordalen... | reverse complement strand
GGTTACATCGTGGTTGCGCCCGCCGCGCCGGACGATCAAGTGTTCTTTGAGGGAGGGGAGCGCATTTTTCCGGAGTTTCTAAAACTGATCCTGGCGGATTACAAGATCGAAGACAACAAGTTCCATATCGCCGGACCATCCAACGGTGGAATTGCCGCCTTCCACGTTGCGGCCGCAAATCCGCAGTATTTTTTGTCCATTACCGCCTTCCCTGGATACATGTGGGAGCCCACTCGCGCCAAACTCGAGGCTATTTCCAAGATGTGCGTCTTCATGTACGTGGGCGAGAACGACGAATACATGTGGCACCCGGAGATGCAGAAGGAAGCCGAGTTTCTGAAGTCCCAAGGAACGGTGGCCCGCTATACCGTCGAGAAAGGCCAGCCCCACCGGATGGAAACACTGGCCGGCGCCAATGCCGGACGCTTGTTCGACGGATTTGAGGAAACCAAGAAGGGTTGCAGCAAGTAGATCAGATCCTGGCAGCTTTGAAATACCCTACGTTTCCGTAATGCGGTAACATATGCTTGCAGATATGGGGTAATTGTAAACGCCGCCTGAACTTTAGCAGGATATTGAAGCGGTGCATCATGCCGCGCTGGATCTTTCCGGCCAAGCCCGGGTGGAACTGTTGGATCGATCCGATCCCGCGGTGCGCGAGGCTTTGGAAGCGATGCTTGAGCAAGAAGACGCCGAAATGGTGCCGGATCGCCCAGCATGGGAGCACGCCGACGGCTTGCTGGATCGCCCGGCTGCACAGCTTGCCGCTGGAGAGCAGGTCGGTCCGTATGTTGTGGAATCCAAAATCGGCGCCGGCGGAGTGGAAGCGCAAAACGCTATAGACCAATTGAAAGAACTTTCGGTGCATAGCTATATTGCGCCCTACAACGTGGCCGTCATTTACGCGGGCTTGGGGGAAAAGGATCAGGCATTCACTTGGCTCGAACGAGCTTTATGGGGATCGATCCTATTTACTGGCGCTGTATCTTACAACTGGCGTCCGTTTACTATAAAAGCGACGTATGGCGTTTGATTTTCCGTTTGCCGGGTTGGAGGGCAGCAAGTATCGACTCACTAAGGGGGCGACCTTTCCAATTCTTGCAGCGTTTCGGGCGTATGTTGAACCGCACCCGAAGACGGGAGAGGCACGGTGGCGCGGCGGGTTCGAAAAAGTCCTTGAAGTATGGAAGGAGTCAGGGCCCAGCTTGGTTGACGAAACGTTCCAGTTGACGCGGGAAGGAAAGCGGAACCCCGATCAGATTGGCAAAGACAGAAAGCACTGGGCGAACCTCTATATGCGATTGCAGGTCCGATTGCTTCAGGAAAGGTTAATGGAGCAGGAGAGGCCGACGCGGCGGCGAACGTAACTTTGCCGAGTGCGAAAACGGGGCGTGTTTAGCCCCGTTTCCTCCGCCGAGGTATAGCGAATTCTTGGTGATTGGCCGCGTCTCGATCGTTTTGCGCCCGCTTCTTGTGCCGAACGCTACGGGCATGCACGGCACTGTATAGTGGCGCCTCACTGACGTGGGACAATTAAATCATGCGAACGACGGTGAACCTCCCCGATACTCTATTCGAAAGGAGCGCAACGGTCGCGGCCTCTCGAGGGACAACCGTAGAGCAGTTAATCGTGCAAGCGATTGCTAAGGAAGTGGGCGTTTGTGACTCCAGGTCTAGTGGAACTGGCGAAGTTGAGTTGCCCGTCTTGTCGTCCAAGCGCCCAGGAACGCTCGACCTGTCAGACTTTAATTTTGATGATCTACTTGCCTGACGTAAACGTCTGGATCGCTCTTGCCGCGGATAAACATATTCACCATAACGTCGCGAAACGTTGGTTCACAAACATTCAAGTGGATCAGGTGCTGTTTTGTCGCATCACTCAGCTGGGCTTCCTGAGGCTGCTCACCAACAGGCATGTGATGGGCGAAGAGGTTCTCAGCCCAAGCGACGCGTGGCGAGCATATCGCGCTCTACGAGCGGACCGGCGAATCGGCTATGTGAACGAACCGGCTGAGCTACAGGAATCCTGGGATATGTTCATGCCGAATGTGGCCAATTCCCCAAATCTTTGGACAGATGCGTATCTCTGCGCGTGCTGCTACGCCGCCAACTTCACGTTGGTAACGCTCGACTCGAGAATTCCTGCGGGTCAAGCTGTCGAAGTAGTAAAGCTCGCTGTCGAATAGCGGCGTGCAATGATCTACTGCAGACGGGCCCGTCTATAATTTTGGGGGCCATTTCTGGCACCGCGAAGAACAGCGATCAACTACCGGCGCTCGGTTAGAACCCTGTCTTGCCCCAGGAATTTATTCATTTCGTTTTGAGGGCTTCGATAAGGCGTCCATGCGTTTCTTTGTATGAGCGTACATCCGGTAGCTGCGAGTCCTTGGCTCAGACCACCAGCACTTGATGATCCGGACACTCCAATCGCACATGCTCGTACAGCGTGTCCATCAGTTCACTCACACCGTGCCGGGCGAGAAACGGCAGGATCGAGTAATAGCGCTCCTGCAGGTGCTTATCTGGAAAAATCAGTCCGGACATGTAGCTGGCATCCGCGACTGCACGGTCGTTGCGTTTTAACGTCTCGCGAGCGGTTTTGTGCTCCAACTTCAAAAGCTGGAACGCGATTTTTGACAGGCTCTTGTTAGCGGCCGCGGCCAGGGTTGCATCGAACGCCGACAAATCATCTCGCAATCGTTCCACCGAACCTGAGACGGCGCGACGCACGTCACCAAACTCCTGGGTCAATGCGGGCGGTACCAGTTTTTCTGCGATCGCGTCGCGCACACGGCCCTCGCCGTGGAAGAACGCTGGAACAGTCAGCCCATAACGGTCCATCAATTTTGCGGTGCGCGCGTCTAGCAGTGTGAATCCGCTGCGCGAGACCATCACCGGCATCCGGCCTAGCAGTTCCCGATACAGCACCTGCGATTGCGCCATGTACGCTAATTCCGCGGGGCCGCCGACGTAGGCAACCGTTGGCAGCACGTAATCCTGAACCACCGGCCGCAACAACGCATTCGGTGACAATTGTTCCGCTCGGGCGGTCAGTTCTCTCGCTGAAAATTTTCGCTCTTTGGACGCGTACTCGTCGTTTTGCCGCCGCAGCGTGGCTCGCCGCTCGCCATCCAATAGGAACACCAGCGATGTTTTCGGCTCCACGTGCACCTGTGCGTGGTATCCGGCGGATTCCAGCTGCTGGCCCCGCTCGATCAACTTCGAATGGAGCGCCTCGTCTTGCTGGATCGTTTCGCGCAGTAACGGAGCGGCCAAGCGGCGTATGGATTCATCCAGCGGATCGACGAATAGCAAGCCTCGTCCTGCGAGCAATCGCTCCAGTAACGTGCGAAAGGCCCGGCCGAAAGTTACTCCAGCCGGATAAGCCGTTCGAGCCATTTCCGCTACTTCTTCGCCGTGCGGAAAACCAGCCAGCGCCTCGCGCAGACCATCCACCGGCGGAGCGGCGATCGGAATCCCACCCACTGGACGCTCGGACCCGCCATTCGCAGCCACGCGAAGCTGAATCGGCCGATGATCCGGCCCGAAAACGAACGCGTGATTCACTTCCGCTACGTCGTGGTCTTCGGTCGCCAGCCAAAACATCGGGACTGCCGGAATGCCCCGCTCGCTCAATTGGGCGGCCAGACGAACCGCCGTTAGCGCCTTGTAAATCGTGTAGGCCGGGCCCGAAAATAGTCCAACCTGCTGTCCGGTGACCACCGCGACGGTTCCGGGACGCGCCAGCAGATCGAGCGCTGCCGTTTCATCGTTACTCGTGCGTAGCGCCGCTACCAGCGCCGCCCGGCGGTCGTCGGGATAAACGATCTCGCGCGCCGCGGCCGCATAGCTGCGGGAATCGTGGGGATTGTGGGAATAGAACCGCGCAACCTTATCGAAGTGATACTGAAAATCGGAGAACAGCGCCGACGTGTGCGGGATCTGGGTGTGTCGAAGACAGGCCGACTCCATCATGAGCAACTTTCCAAGCGTAGCAGATGCGGCAACCTGCCCCAAAGTTGCGCATTTTTCGGGGGCGCTGCGGCGGTTTCAGCTAAAATCAAAGTTCGGACAAATCGAAAGTTAGGGCAAGTCATGGACGATCAGGAATTCAAGAACCGGGCCGATCAATCGCTGGAAGCGCTGTATCGCCGGCTGGCTGCGGCAACCGACGACGCCGACTTCGAAGTCGACTTTAACGGCGGCGTGCTCGCCATCGAATTCGAAGCACCGCCGGCGAAGTTTGTCATCAGCCCCAACTCGCCGGTCCACCAGATCTGGGTTTCGGCGCATTCCAAAAGCTACAAACTGGATTGGGACGCCGCGGCCAACGACTTCGTGCTGCCGCCGAGCCGCCAGACGCTGACCGAACTTATCCAGGATGCCATCGCCAAACAATTGGGCGAAGAAGTTTCGCTTTAGATGCCCGGCGTTTACATCTCCTATCCGTTCTGCGCGCAGAAGTGTACGTATTGCAACTTTGCATCGGGAGTTTTTCCGCGCGAGCTGGAGCCGCGATATGTAGACGCGCTTTGTTCGGAGATACTCGATCACCAGTGGCAATGGACGCCTGAAACGGTTTATCTCGGCGGCGGTACGCCGAGCGGCATGGCTACGGGCGATCTGGATCGAATACTAGCTGCGGTTCCTGGACGCGGGCGGTGGAAGGAAGCCACCCTTGAGGTTGCGCCGGGCGTCATCACATTGGAACGCGCGAAGGCGTGGGCTGACGCCGGAATCAATCGAATCAGCTTGGGCGTGCAATCCTTCGTGCAGCGCGAATTGGCTCGTACGGGGCGCAAGCACACGGCCGAGATTGTCGAGCGTGAGGTCGACATCCTGCGCGCAGCGGGCCTCTCGAACATCAATATCGATTTGATCGCCGGCCTTCCGGGGCAAACGCGCGCATCCTGGTTTGAATCGCTGGCTTGGATCGAGCGGCTGCAGCCTCCGCACGTGTCGGTGTACATGCTGGAAATCGACCAGGACAGCCGGCTAGGCAGCGAAGTATTGCTGAATGGAAAGTGCTATGGCGCGCCCGATGTTCCTAGCGAGGAGCTCACGGCCGCGCTGTATGAGACCGCCGTGGAGCGGCTTGGGCAGATGGGAATTCAACGCTACGAGATTTCGAATTTTGCGCGCCCTGGCTTCGAATCGCTGCACAATCTGAAGTACTGGCAATTGGAACCGTACGGCGGATTCGGCGCCGACGCACACTCGTTCGATGGCGCGATGCGCGGTCAAAACATCGAATCGCCGAGCGATTACGTAGGTAGAATCGAGGGCGGCAGATCTGCCCGCATCGACTGCACTCTTGCCAATGCCGCGGAAGAGCGCTTCTTTGTGGGACTGCGCCTGACGCAAGGCATCCAGCCGCTGGCCGAAGAATGGCTCAAGTTTGAACAGCCCATCCAGCGCTTCCTGGCCGATGGCTTATTGGCTCGCGACGGCTCGCGATTGCGGCTCACCGACCGCGGCGTGCTCTTTTCCAACGAAGTTTTCGCCGAATTCATTACCTAGGTCCAATCAGCATGATCGATTTAAGAAGCGACACTGTTACGCGCCCCACGCCCCAAATGCGCCGGGCCATGGCCGAAGCCGAAGTGGGCGACGATGTTTATCGCGAAGACCCCACCGTGAACCGCCTGGAGCGACGGGCCGCCGAAATCATGGGCAAAGAGGCTGGCCTCTTTGTACCTAGCGGCACCATGGGCAACACCATTGCCGTGAAGATGCACACCGATCATGGGCAGGAGGTGATCTGCGAATCGCGCGCGCATTTGCTCGATTGGGAGCTCTCGATGCTGGCGTGGTTTTCGGGTTGCCTGGTGCGGCCGGTGGCATCGGACGATGGCATACTCCAGTGGAAAGACATTGAAGCTGCCATCCGCCCCACCAGCGCGCATTGCGCTCAAACGACGCTGATCGAAATAGAGAACACGCACAACATGGCAGGCGGCGCGGTTTATCCCATGGATGTTTTCGAGGATATTTGTACGAACGCTCACAATCGTGGCCTGAAAGTACATCTGGACGGCGCCCGCATCTTCAATGCAGCTTGCCATCTGAACCGGCCCGTGCGCGATCTCGCGGGTCCGGCCGATTCGGTGATGTTTTGTTTATCGAAAGGGCTGGGCGCGCCGGTGGGGTCAATGCTGGTGGGAACGGGTGAAGCCATCGACCGCGCGCGCGGATATCGCAAGCGACTGGGCGGCGCCATGCGGCAGGCTGGTGTACTGGCCGCTGCGGGATTAATCGCGCTGGAAGAGATGCCGCACCGGCTGGGCGAAGACCACGCCAACGCGCGTTTCCTGGCTACGGAACTGGCGAAACTTCCTGGAATCCACATCGATCCGGCGCGCGTTCAGACCAATATTGTGATCTTCGACATCACGGGCACTGGTATCGCTACCACCGCATTGACGGCCGCGCTCAAAACCCGAGACGTGCTGATGAACGGAATCAATCCGCGCCAAATGCGCGCCGTCACGCATTTCGATGTCTCCCGGCAACAGTGCGGCAGCGCGGTGGCGGCTATTTCAGAGGTGCTTGCGAACAGAAGTCAGTAGCCAGAATTCAGAATTCAGAAGTCGGAAGTATTTTCCTATCCTGCTCGCTTCGCTTGCGTCTAAACGGCCGAATGCGCGCTCTTCTGACCACCTATCGCAGCCTGTTCCAGCGGCCCGCGTTTTTCTGCGCCGTCGTATTCACCCTTACGCTCGGAATCGGCGCGAATAGCGCCATTTTCTCGGTAGTGGACGCGGTTTTGCTCAAACCCCTACCCTATCCCAACGGCGACCGCTTGATGGCGCTTTTTGAATCCAACTTACGCAAGAGGCTGCCCCATGAAAATGTGGCGCCCGGGCGTATCGAAGAATGGAATCGCATGAATCAATCGTTCACCGCGATTTCAGGCGCCTACACGGAAAACGATGCGGAAACATCAGGTGAACTGCCGGAGATGTTGGTCACCGCGCGAGTAGCGCCCCGATTCTTTTCGGTGCTCGGCACGTCGCCGGGGATAGGCCGCACATTCAGTCCAGAAGAAGACCTGTTCAATGGACCCAACGCAGCGGTGATCAGTGAGCGATTCTGGCAGCGGCGCTTTGGGGCGGACCCGGCCGCGATCGGGAGAATACTTCGCATTGGAAATTCCAGCTATCCCCTTATTGGAGTGATGGCGGATTCGGTGCGATTTCCGGCCGCGAAGGTCGACGTGTGGGTCCCTGCGAAGCTGCCTCCAGATGTAATGCGCGCGCGTGCAGCCCGCTGGGAAAGGGCCGTCGCGCGATTGAAAGAGGGCGTCACGATGCAATCCGCGCAGGCCGATCTTTCCGCCGTTCAAGCGCGCCTCGCCTCCGATTTTCCGCTGACGGACGCCGACTGGTCGCCAGTAGTTCAACCGCTGAAGGAAGAGACCGTAGGTGGCATGCGCCGTTCCTTGTGGATTTTGTTTGGCGCGGTGTGTTTCGTGCTGCTGATTACATGCGCGAACGTAGCGTGCCTGCTGCTGGCGCAGGGTCACCGCCGCGAGCGCGAAATCGCTCTGCGATTCTCTTTGGGCGCACGCCGAGGGCAAGTGATTCGCCAATTATTGCTCGAGGCCTTTTGCCTGGCGATTCCTGGCTGCCTTCTCGGCTTGGCCGTCTCGTTTGGCGGGACCAGCCTCTTCCGTCGCGCCGCAGCCGTTTTACCGCGCGCCGATGAAATCCATCTGGATTGGAGGATTGTGGTCTTCACGTTCTCCATTGGCCTGCTTTCAGCCGTTTTGTTTGGCTTGATCCCCGCCCTGCGAACCACGAACTGGGCCCAGGCAGACCGAACGCAAGTGGGCGGGCGTCACCGAATCCAAAGGATGCTAGTCAGCGCACAGGCCGCGCTGGCGATTGTGCTTCTGATCGGATCGGGACTGCTCATTCGAAGCCTGGCGCGGCTGGGGCAGGTTTCCCTGGGCTTCGATCCGGAAAACGTGCTGGCGTTTCGCATCAGCGCGAGCTATGGCGAAACCAACAACCGGCCGCAACTGGCGCAGCGCCTCAATCGGACGCTGGAAACTCTGCAAACTATCCCGGGCGTCACTTCGGCTGCTCTTTCGAGCGGTGGCCTTCCGGGGGGTGGGCAGGCGTATATTTCGCAATTCCACATCGCGGGCCAGGACACAGAGACGGAGAGCAAGAAGGTCTTCGCCGATGAAGAGGTGGTGACGCCCGATTACTTTCGACTGCTCAGGATTCCGATCCTTTCGGGAAGTACCTGCCGCATCAATTTCGATCCGAAAGCGCAGCTTACAACCTTGGTGGACCGTTCGTTCGCCGACCGCTATTTTCCGGGCGAGAGTCCCATCGGACATTATGTGAGCGAAGTGAGCTATCCGGCACCGCTCCAAATCGTGGGAGTCACCGGGGACATTCGCAAACACGGATTCGCGCACGATCCCGGCCCGACCGTGTACTGGTGCGGCATGCCCTACAATCCGGGCCCCGACTTCCTGGTAAGAACGAACGGTGATCCACTGCGCGTTTCCGAGGCCGTGCGCCAGCGCATCCATGCGATGGACCCGAATCGCGCCGTATACGCTGTCCAGCGTTTGAGCGATTACGTTTCGTCCACACTCACCGAGCGGCGTTTTCAGATGGCTCTGCTCAGCTCTTTCGCCGCCATGGCACTCTTGCTTGCGGCCGTCGGACTCTACGGCGTCACCAGCTTCCTGGTCTCACTGCGCACGCGAGAAATTGGCCTGCGGGCAGCGCTCGGCGCATCACCTGCGCGGATCTTCGCTCAGATCCTGCGAGAGGGAGCGCTGACGACGGCGATGGGAGTCGCGCTGGGTCTGGCTGGAGCTTTCGTGCTTACTCGCTTCATCGCGAATTTTCGGTTCGGCGTAGCGCCTACGGACGCGGTTAGTTTTGTGACTGTCCCACTGCTGCTGGCGTGCGTTTCCGCGGCAGCGCTCTGGTTGCCGGCGCAGCGCGCTACGAGCATAGATCCGATGGAGGCGCTCCGGCAGGAGTGAGGCTTGCACCGACAAGATCGGCCATATGTAATGGAATCGGATGAAGCTCGCGGCTCTACTTTTGATTGCTACCGCGAGCCTGCTCCTGCCTCAGGAGATTTTGCACGCCACCCAGCCAAAGGTCATCCACACTGTTAAAGCCGAGTACACAAAAGAGGCCCTGGATGCGAAACTCCAGGGCGATGTTGTGCTCTCGGCAGCAGTAGATGTGGACGGCGTTCCGACTGACATCAAAGTCACCCGGGGCCTCGGCATGGGACTCGATGAAAAAGCAGTCGAATGCGTCAAGCAGTGGCGCTTTAGCCCGGGATCGAGCCACGGGGATCCTATTTCCGTGAAAGTTCAGATAGAGGTGAACTTCCGGCTGCCTTCGTCATAATTAGCTGCATCACTTTTGCGCTTCCCACACAAACACCCGCCACAACGTCACACTTAAGTGGACCTCTTGCCACGCGCGCTGAAGTTTTGCCTGCTTATCGTTTGCGGCCTCGCTGCTGCTCTGGGCCAGGACCCACCAGCGATATCTCCGCCGCCGGTCGCTCAACCTCCTGAAGCTGAAGCGCCAGGGACCATCCAGGGAACCGTGCTGAGCGGCGCGACAGGACGGACGCTGCGGCGCGCGCAAGTGGTACTAAAGCCGGCCGATTCCAAGGGCACGGCCTTGTATCAAACCACCGACGACAGCGGAGCATTCGCATTTTCCAGCGTAGCGCCGGGGCGTTATGTGATCACGGCGCAGCGCGATGGCTATCTGCCGCTATCTGCCGGCCATATTGGCGACTACAAAATGCCGCCGATCTTTTCGGTCAATTCCGGCCAGACGATCGACTCGTTCGTGTTTCGCATGACGCCCCAAGGAGTGGTGACCGGCAAAGTGAAATTCGACGACGCCGAGCCCGCCTCGAACGTGGCTATCCAGCTTTATCGCTCTTATTATGATCGCGGGCATCACGGCTATGCAACAGCGGCCAGCGCGCGCACCGACGATCGCGGAGAGTACCGCGTGCATGGCCTGGAACCGGGCACTTATTACGTCGCTGCCTTGTATCAAGCGCCACTCCGGCCGCCGGGAGCCGCGGAACAGACTCGCACCGACGCGCTGGGCAATCCGCTACCGGAGTTGAGCTACGCGGTTACGTTCTTTCCGCAGGTGCAAAAGATGTCGGACGCGGTGCCGGTGAAAGTGGCGCCCGGCGATGAGGTGGGCGGCATCGATATTTTCCTCACGTTAGTCCACACGGTACACATTAAGGGCCGCGTCCTCAGCGGCGTTAAAGGCGGCGTGGTTGCGAACCCTAGTATTACGTTGCGCTGGAACGATTCGGATAACACTGCTTCGGTGAGCGCGCCTATTAACGTCGCAGTCGATAAAGATCAAAACTTCGATATTCAAGGCGTCACCGCCGGCCCGTACTTGTTACTGGCAACAGGCAGCGAAGGCGGCGTAGCGCTGACGGGCCGCGTTCCGCTCAACATCGGCGATGCCGACGTCGAGAATGCAGATCTTGTCATCGGGGCCGAAAGCCTTTGGACTGGAAAAATTCACTTGGACGACGACGATAGCACCCTGCCTGAAGGGCTGATGGTTTCGCTGATGCCGCACCGGTCGACGGCCTCTCCGTCGCGGACCAAAGTCTCGGAGACCGGCGAGTTCTCGGTTCCCTTCGTTCCGGATGAAACCTACGATCTCTACGTATTGAACGCGCCGGAAAATTCGTATCTCAAGTCGGTCCGCATCGCAAATGCAGAGCGGCTGGGACAAGGCTTGGAAGCATCGCCCGGCGATCCAGCGCCGGCGCTCGACGTACGGCTCAGTTCCAAGGGTGGCCAGGTGATTGGAAGAGCCGTGACGGCCGATCCCAAGGTGGTGGCCAGCGGCGCCACGGTGGCCTTGATTCCCGACCCGCCAGCCGATCGCGTTGAAGCCTACCAGACCACGCAAGTGGACGAGTACGGTAACTTTGTCCTGCGGGGTGTGCCGCCCGGAAAGTACGTCGTGGTGGCGTGGCTCGATTCCCCGCCCTGCGACGTTTATAATCCGGATGATTTAGCTACCTGCCAAGCCCAGGGCTCTAGTCTGTCGCTCGACGAAGCAGAACAAAAAAGCGTCCAAGTAACGGCGAATTGACCGCGCGCGACCCCGATCTTAAAGAATTGTAAACACAAGAGTACGGTGAAAAACCTTAAGCTTTTGCTTTCAATTGCCGATAGCAGTGTTGCGTGCCAGACACTACGGGTGAATCGGCTCAGCGCGTCGACCTGAGCCTTCAACAGGACGCCGATATTGCGCGTCAATCGCTGGCCGGCATATGGGCCGGTCTTGGTCTGGCGCAGTTCGCGTTGCTGGCGGGAAACTACACCAGGGTTCACGTACTGGCGGTGACGCTCTTCGCTGTGACTACGATGGGCGCCTATTTGGTGCGGCTGTTCCTGCTGCTGCGCAAGAATCAGATCTATCCTCGAAACCCTCGTGCCTGGCGGCTCGCATTCTGTGGAACGCTGCTCGCCTTTTCGAGCGCTTGGGGGCTGTTGAGCTGCTACAGTTACATCTCCTACGGCTTTTCCAATTGGAATTCGCTGTTGCTTACCTTCTGCATCATCGCCATTAGTTTTGGGGCAATCGTCTCTCTCACACCACGGCCGCTATACCTCTATTGCCACGTTTTGCCGCTTCTCATTCCGCCGATCGTGATTGACCTCGCGCTGGGCGGCGAGGGCTACGGCATGGCTCTGATCAATCTGGTCTGCCTGATATTCCTGCTGGCCCAAGGCAGGCAATTGAGCGCGCAATACCGCAAAGCTTTGGAAGACCGCTATCTGCTCGAATCCGCCAAGAAGTTAGCCGAGGCGGCAAACGAAGCCAAGGGTCACTTCCTGGCGAACATGAGTCACGAGCTACGTACGCCGATGAATGGCATCATCGCCATGACGGAACTGGCGCTGGATACGCAACTCAGCCCGGAGCAGCGCGATCTGCTGGAAACCTCCCGGAATTCCGCCATCTCGCTGTTGTACCTGTTGAATGACGTGCTCGACTTTTCGAAGATAGAAGCCAAGAGCGTCCACCTGGACAGTGCGACTTTCGATCTGGGGCGTTTGATCCAGGAAACCACGCACGTTTTCGAGAACCAGGCCTCTCAAAAGGGTTTGTCGCTCAGTTGTGAAATTTCACCGGACATTCCACGGGAAGTGATCGGGGATCCCGCACGCCTACGCCAGATCCTGGTGAACCTGGTGGGGAACGCGCTGAAATTTACGCCCGCCGGGAGCGTGCTGGTCCGCGCCACGATGGAGTCGAGCGGCGCGCGCGAGATCCAGGTGTGCTTCTCGGTAATCGATACCGGCATTGGTATCGCCAAGGAAAAACGGGGCGTGATTTTTCAGCCCTTCGCGCAAGCCGACGGATCGATGACGCGAAAATACGGGGGAACGGGCTTGGGGTTAAGCATCTCGATGCGTTTATTAGACTTGATGGGCGGCAGAATGTGGGTTGCGAGTGAACCTGGCAAGGGCAGCGCTTTTCACTTCTCCATTTGCTTCTTGCGCCCGGGGGCGGAACAGCCGGCCGCGGCTCTGGCTTCGGCTACGTCTAAGGAACTGCTTGGTGGCGTCCACAACGCGGCGCCGTCATTAGGATAACGGCTCGTCACATCCCTTGCGGAAGAATTTTGAAGCACCATCGCTCGTCTTTCGTTAGGCTTACCCGATCCTTCATCGCGCGCCACTGCAAAGTCTCGAAGTGTGCGGTGTATGCTCAACCAGTTTGCTTTCCATGCTCCAACTTGAATCCGTAGCCAGTTTTCCCAAACCGGGACCAGGCTGGCTGGCGGCGCCCGATGAACGCACACCGGGGTTTTTCCCTGCCTTTGCCCGTGTGTCCATAGCCATCCAAACGCTGCTCAGGGAACGTGTGCCTTCGCATTATTTCGTGGATTCCCGGGCTTTCGCGCACGTGAAAACAGCTTATCCGATGCTGGTATACCGGGCCAGCCAACCGTTCCGAGGCAAGATGCGCACCGAGCTGACTTACGACATCCTGCATCCGAAAACGGTGGCGACGTTTTTCCGGACCGTGCGGCCGGCCCTGGCTGAAGTATTAGAAGCTACCAAGGCACGCCTTCTCGGCGAGGGCTTGAACGAGGTGGCTTCGCTTTACGAGCCAAGCCGCGCTAATTCTATCCTTGAATCGGTTCAGAGATTGAGCAAGAGCCGAAAGTGTCTTTACGTTCTAATCCGCGCCGAGAGTATGCTGGTGACCACCCTGATCGATTTGGCCGGCTTGGGAAACCTTCCCATTAAGCAGCAGGCCCGCCGGATCTCGTCGTTCGAAAAGAAGTGGAAATATCAACTGCCGCGCATGTACCCTGGTGCGGACTTCACCTGGCTGGCTACCGAGCTGTTGGAAGTTGCCACGCAAGCGCTCGCGCAGCAGAACAACCCGATCATCGAAGCTGCGGCGGAAGAGGACTAATCCACGAATCCCAAGCCGTGTAGCAAAGTTGCAGGTTGGCCGTCGGTCTCAAAAGCCCCGACATCCACGGTGGCCTTTTGGCGGCCCCGAACCAGTGCGACACCGTAGGGAGCGGTGGCGAATTTGAAGGTCCCTTTCAACAGATCCAAATCGTTCGAAGTCCTGGCCTTGAATCCAGTGTCATGCAAAAATGACGCGGCGAACTGTGGGGTATCGATTGGAATAGCCACCACATTGGTGTCCTTCCAGTTCAGCTTCGCCATCTTTCGGGCGGCCGCTTCGCAGTGCGTACAGGTGGGATCGTAAAAAAACAGGAACGTGTTCCCCTGTTGCAGCGAGAATGGTTTGCCATCCACGGTGATGGAAGCCGGAGCCTTCAAACCGGACTCGTGCGCCGAATTCACGCCAAAAGAAGCGCCCGCGAAGACAACTACCGCGCCAAGGATGACCAGCGCCGCGCGGAGATTTTCCGAACTGCGCGCCCACATCCCGGCCACAATGGCCATCAGGAACATGGTGCCGTCTTCGAAGAAAAACGCTGGCCCAACCGCGCGTTTTACCAAGGGGAAACAGGTGCAATCCTTGCCGATTAATGCACTGTAGTTCGCACCGATGTAGACCATGAAGACCACCAGCAGCAGGCCGAGCAGCCAGGCGCCCCAGCGCCGAAAGCGCGGTACCAGGATGAGGACCGCCCCTACCATCTCGGCGACGCCGAGCGCCAGCGCGCCAGGCAGCGTGAGCGCCGAAGGTACGCGAAATTCCGCCAGGGCTTGGGACCATACGAACGGATCGGTCAGCTTCCATGCTCCCGAGACAAAAAACAGGATCGCCAGAAGGAGCGCGCAAACAGCGCCGATGGCTTTCTTCCAAGCCGGTAAATCAACGCTAACGAGATCCAGGCCTATATGGGCCGGGTTCGCTGTGGTGTCAGACATATATGCTCCATTTTACCGAATTCGCCGCGGCTTTAGCCCGCCGCCTCCTGCGCAAAGTACTGGCTGGCGGCTTCAACAGTTCTATCGATATCCTGCTCGCTGTGCGCCGCCGAGACGAATCCAGCCTCAAATTGTGACGACGCCAGATAGATTCCCCGATCCAACATCCAGTGGAAGAAATGGCGAAAACGGCTGGTATCCGAGCGCTTGGCCGAATCCCAATCGGTCACCGGATCTGGTGTGAAGAAAAACGTGAACATCGATCCAACGCGATTCACGGTTAGGCCCGTCGGCACTTTCGCCGTTAGTTGGGCGGCGCGGTTTTCCACGATTTCGTAGACCTCTGGATGCGCCTTGAGATGGCGCAGCATGGCAATGCCGGCGCTCACCGCCATCGGATTTCCGGACAAAGTACCAGCCTGATAAATCGGACCGGTAGGCGCCACTTTGCTCATGATGTCGGCGCGGCCTCCATAGGCGGCTAGCGGCATCCCGCCTCCAACAATCTTGCCCAACGTGGTCAGATCGGGACGGATTCTAAAGCGCTCCTGCGCTCCGCCCAATGCCAACCGGAATCCAGTCATCACCTCATCGAAGATCAACAGCGCTCCGTGGCGGGTTGTGATCTCACGTAGAGCCTCGAGAAAGCCTTCACGCGGAGGCACGCAGCCCATATTGCCGACCACCGGTTCCACGATGACAGCCGCGATCTTGTTGCCATGCTCCTGGAACGCCGCCTCCACTGCAGCGATCGAATTGAACGGCAGCGCGATGGTAGTGGCCGCGAATGCCTGAGGCACACCCGCGGTATCGGCGATACCGAGCGTCGCCATACCCGACCCAGCCTTGACGAGCAACGAATCCACATGGCCGTGATAGCAGCCTTCGAACTTAATTGTAAGATCGCGCCCGGTGAATCCTCGCGCCACTCGAAGCGCGCTCATGGTTGCTTCGGTCCCGGAATTTACCAGCCGCACCATTTCGATGGAGGGCACGCATTCGCGAATCAGCTCGGCCAGTTCCACTTCCCGTTCGGTGGGAGCGCCGAAGCTGGTTCCAATCGACAGTACTTCGCGCAAGGCGTCCATCACGGGCGGAAAGCAGTGGCCCAGGATCAATGGTCCCCACGACAGCACGTAATCGATGTATTCATTGCCATCGACGTCAAAGATGTGTGAACCCTGGCCGCGGGCAATGAACGGAGGTGTCCCGCCAACGCCGCGAAAGGCCCGTACCGGGGAATTCACGCCGCCGGGAATCAGCTTCTGGGCGCAGGCAAATAGTTCGTCGGATTTACGGTGGTTCATGGACTACGGCACTTAAGTTTCTTCGGGGATCACTCTCTGCAGGAAGATGTTCATCAGCACTTCTTGCAGCGTTCCGTTCAGGTTTCGAAGCAAACGGCTCTTCAAACCGAGGTAGGGCTGCGTCCCGTCGAAAAGATCCTGGATCAGCAGGCGGAATCGCGGGCTGCGGCGAATGAAATCCACCATGCGCGAAGGCACGGCGCTAAACAGGAAGCGTCCCAGGAAAACGCGCTTGGCGAGCATGGAGCCGAACTCCAGGTCGGCCGTAAAGTCGCGGCGCAGCAGGTTGCGATAGGCCTGCGCG
>Ga0182024_10013372_pt1 | contig 16036 bp, 15 predicted proteins | sample P32metaG_FD_120480 | JGI IMG/M metagenome (GOLD analysis project Ga0182024, IMG submission 120480) | Permafrost microbial communities from Stordalen Mire, Sweden - P3-2 metaG (Illumina Assembly) | ecosystem: Environmental > Terrestrial > Soil > Wetlands > Permafrost | place: Sweden: Stordalen... | reverse complement strand
GTCAACATGGGCAAGTTTAAAGAGGGCGCCGTGGACACCTGGATGGGAACGTCGAACGGCCACTGGGAAGGCAACACGCTTGTCGTCGATGTCAGTGGTTTGAATGGCGAGAGCTGGTTCGACCGGTCGGGAAATTTCCAAACCGACAGCACCCACATTGTGGAACGCTTCACGCTGGCCGACGCCGATCACATCGGCTACGAAGCGACCATCGAGGACAAAACAATATATACGCGGCCGTGGAAGATCAGCACGGTATTTTACCGGCGTAAAGAGAAGGGCGCGCAGCTCAACGAATTCAAATGCGTTGAATATGTGGAAGAACTGATTTACGGGGATCTGAAGAAGAAGTAGAAGGAGAGTTGTATGAAATACGCATTTCTTGTGTCCTTCGCCTTTGCTCTGGCGGCAGGGCCGGCAATCGGGCAAACCGTTAAAGCAACGCCAGCCGCGTCCAAAACAACGCCTGCGGCGGCTAACAGTTGGGCGGCTCCGAAGACGCCATGGGGCGATCCCGATCTACAGGGAACATGGACCGATGACGACTGCATCGGCACTCCCATGAACAGGCCCGCCAATCTCGGCGACAGAGGCTTCTATACAGAGCAGGAACTCGCGGACCGGCAGAGCCGGCTCGATAAGCAACTTCAAAACGATCTGGTAGAGACCGTGGCGCCCGATGCCCGGGTGGGCACGGGCCCTCCTGCCCACTGGGGCGAACGCGCGCGACGTCCCTGCAAACAGACCTCGCTCGTAGTGGACCCGGCGAATGGCCGGACACCCGACCTGCTTCCGGAAGCCAAGACCAGGCGGATCCCGGAAGGAGCCGGCAACAACAACCCCCAGCCCGCCTCCTGGGAAGACTTCAGTTACTACATCCGCTGCATCTCCCGAGGTGTGACGGGCTCCATATTTCCGGTTATCTACGGAAATGGACAACAGATAGTGCAAGCGCCTGGCTACGTGACGATTCTCCAGGAAATGGTCCATGAAGCCCGCGTGATTCCTACGGACGGCCGCCCTCATGCGAGCCAGAACATCCGTTCCTACATGGGCGATCCGCGCGGCCATTGGGAAGGCAACACCCTGGTTGTCGAGACCACGAATTTTCTGGGCGGCAAGACCGGAATCGGCCTCAACGGAGGCGGCGTTCCCACAAGCGAGGCACTGAAGTTAACCGAGCGCTATACGCGCGTCGGCCCGAACGAGATCCATTACGAAGTGACCGTCGACGATCCGAAGACTTACACCAGCACTTTCAAAGTCGCGTTCCCGCTTACGCAGGAACCCGGCTATCAGAATTTCGAATATGCGTGCCATGAGGGGAACTACGCCATGTTCGACTCTCTCAGCGGCGCCCGTGCTCAAGAGAAGAAAGCCGCGGCCAAAGCCGCGGCGCAGAAATAGGAGACCAGCTATGAGAAAAACACTTGCATTTGTTATCGCCGCAGGCGTTTTACTATTGGCAGCGGCGCCGATGTGGGCCCATCATGCGTTCGCCGCGGAGTTTGATTCGGACAAGCCGATCAAATTGAGGGGAACCGTCACGAAGATGGAGTGGATTAATCCGCACGCATGGCTTCACATCGATGTGAAAGGCGAGGATGGCCAGGTCACGTCATGGATGATCGAAGCTGCGGCTCCCAATTCGTTGCTGCGCCGTGGCTGGACGAAGGCCTCGTTGCCGACCGGCACCGAGCTTGTCGTCGAGGGTTTCCAGGCAAAAGATGGATCGAACCGCGCCAACGGCAGCGTTATTACATTCACCGACGGAAAGAAATTGTTTGTCGGTTCCAACGCCGGCGATCCCGGCGCTGCTCCCGGCGCGCCTAAATAGATCTACTTCGTTCCGGCCGGCTGTATGGCAGCCAGTGTGGGGCCTGCGGTTGTGCCGCGCGGCAACAGGCTCGGTCCGGACGGGATGAGCACCTTGTTCGTATCGGTCTTCGCGTCAAACACGAGGCCTAGGAACCCGGATTGCATCTCGTCCCAGTTCTGATCGCCCCACCAGATGGTCTTGTTCGGATCGGGATTGAACTTGTTGTTCACCGAATTGTCGTAGTGCGCGACGGCGAGGATCTTAGTGCCTTTGGGCACGAGCAGCGGCTTCGCGAGCTGATATCCCACTTGCCAGTCGAAGTTCCAGACGCCTTTGAAGACTGTCTCGGATTCGCCGGTCGGATAGGTCACGCGCAGTTCGTAGTCCTTGCCCCGGAGGTGCATGTGCGGCTGGATGTAAACCAGCTTCGCGCCGTCCACTCCCACCGTGACTTCGCTCACCACCTCGGCATTGCGGTCTCCCGCCGGAATCACGAGGTTAAACGCAGCGGGCGTTCCGGGCGACATCCAATACCGCGTCACCGGCGGATTCTTGGCAAAAACCAAACCCACCTTCGACCGGTCCGTCTGGGGGGTTCCGATAGACGTGTAATGCAGGTTGAACACAAGATCGGAACCCTTCGGGACGAACTTGGCCGACCCGTCCACATCAAAGCTTTGCGCGCCCAGGCCGGGATTGTATTTGCCCAGCAGATCGGTGCCTTCCTTCGCGCCTCCCATTCCATCCGATCCTTCCTCGTACGACTCACCAGGCTTGGCGTTCTTCATCCAGGTAGCCCCTGGCGGCAGGACGATGACACGGCCATGATGCACGACTTTCGGATTGCCAGGCCGCATTTCCGCTGCGACCACCCACTTATCTTCCGGGAAATTCACGTGGACGCGGATGTTCTGGTAGTTGATGGTACCCGTTGCCGCCACGTGGAAATCGATGGGCATTTCGACGATCATGTCGGGCTTGATGTTCCATCCATCCTGGAACGTTAGGGGGGCCGGCTTATCCTTGGCGTCGCCCTCCGGCGCGCCATTGTCCGCCCATGATACGAGTATGTCGATCTGGTCCTGGCTCAGAGTCCGATCGTTTGCGAAGTGGCCCTTTTCCGCGAACCACGGCGGCATCTTCTTCGTCAGCACCGCCTGTTTCATCGCCTTGGCCCAGGGCCGCGTGTCGCTGTAAGTAAGGAACGACATGGGCGCCAGCTCGCCGGGCCGGTGACACCCCTGACAGTTCTTCTGCAAAAGGGGCAAAACGTCCTTGTTGAACGTCACCTGGGAATTGGACGCAGCCATGGCCGTCATCCCCATCAAGAAACCAACCAGCGATGCGCGTAGCGTGTTCATTCCGCAAGCCTCCTTCAACGTACCGAGCCTGCAAGCGATGATACCCGAGCCTTGCCGAGAAACGCAATCGGGCGTGCCGCTGTTGTCAACGCTGTTACCGGCCCCGCATTTGATGTATTCTTCCAAGTGCCGGGAACTCAAGAGGGAAATCCCCAGCGATGGGAGGGCTGATGAGCTGGAAAGACGGGGTCATAACAGTATTGCTGTTTGCCGGTTTGCTCGGCGCGCAGACGGCCGCGCAGCGCGAACCCCGCAGCAGCAATATGGATTTGGTTGGCTACAACGACCTTCAGGCCCGCAGCGCCTATCAACCCGTCATTCAAAAACAGGGCGAGCGCTGGATTGCCTACATCGGCCACCACGGCGGCGAGCAAATCAACCCTCTTACCGGCAAGACCGAGCCGAACGGGACGTCGATCCTTGATGTCACCGATCCGAGGAGCCCGAAATACCTCACTCATATTCCGGGCGAGACCAAGGAAAAAACGGGAGAATTCGGCGGGGCGTCGATGGTCCGCGTGTGCAGTGGCAACGACCTTCCGCACGGAGGCAAGGGCAAGTTCTATATGTTGCGCGATTTCGGCAACAGCGCGCACGAAATTTGGGATGTTACCAACCCAGCCAAGCCGAGCCGCCTGACCGTAATCGTCAGCGGTCTCCGCGACACACACAAGAACTGGTGGGAATGCGATACAGGTATCGCCTACCTGGTTTCCGGTCCGGTAGGCTGGCGCACGCCGCGCATGTCGCAGATCTATGACCTGAGCGATCCGGCCAAGCCGGTTTTTATCCGTAACTTCGCTTTGCCGGGCCAGCAGCCCGGTGCCCGGGGACCAACGCCGGACTCCCTGCATGGAGCTGTTTCAACCGGCCCGAAAGGCAACCGCGTCTACTTCGCTTTCGGCAATGCGCGCGATGGCGTGATTGAGATCGTCGATCGCGAAAAACTGTTGAACGGACCTAAGGAGCCTACCGAAGAGAACCTGCGCTATCCGGTGATCGCCCGCGTCGATTTGCCGGACGACATGGGCGCGCACAACGTGTTCCCGATGCTTCAGATGAAACTCCCCGAGTTTGCGAAGCAGAAATCCGGCAGCCTGAAAGACTTTCTCACTGTCGTTGGCGAGACCACACCCAATGAGTGCCGGGAGAGCAGGCAGATGGTGCGGATTTTCGACATTTCCGACGAGACGAAACCCATCGGCGTTTCCACCTGGACGGTCCCCGAGGACAGCGGCAATTTCTGCAGCGCCGGCGGACGTTTCGGCACGCATTCCTCGAACGAGAGCTTCACGCCGATCTATTACAATCGCGTGCTGTTCATCGCGCATTTCAACGCCGGCGTGCGCGCGCTGGATATCCGCGATCCCTATCGTCCGAAGGAAATCGGGTATTACATTCCGGCCATTACCGATAAAACCGACAAGCGCTGCGTCGGGCAGGGCGCGGAGGAAACCTGCAAGACAGCGATCCAGACCAACAACGTCGAGGTGGACAATCGCGGCTATATCTACGCGGTCGACCGCGCCAACACCGGCCTGCACATCCTGGAACTCACCGGCCCTGCGCGACAAGCGGCCGACTACAGCCAAGCGGAAAGATGAGCCGGGCGGCGATGAGAATTCCCTGGGCTGGCATCTGCCGTTCGTTCGTGCGGCCTTATTGCCTGGGAGTGATCTTGATCACCATGGCCGTGAAGCTCTGACCTGGCTCCATCAGGAACTGGTGTACGGTGTTGGCGGGAATGTAAAGCGTGTCACCCGCGGCGACTGGGTACTTGGTTCCGCCCGTGATCGACTTGCCGCGGACCTCGTCCGGACCGGTGGGCTTACCTTCGACCATCTCGCCGCCGACCAATACAGTACCCGAGCCCGAACGAATCAGCAGCAGATCCGCCTGTTTCACATGGAGTTCGGCTTCGCCGCTCCCGTTGCGGAAAGCCACGAAGGCCGAATCCATCAGGCGCTCGGTACCGAGGTGGCGCTCGTCGTTGAGCTTGGCGGTGGCTTTCTTGTCGAAGTCCTTGTTCTGGGCGGCGCTCCAGAACACAGGCTTATCGGGATCGGCTGCGCGAACGGAAACCTGAACGGTCAGCAGCGCCAGTGACACGGACGTGGCGAGGAAGGCGAATTTCATACCAGCAAGCATACGCTTCCTGGCGATGTTCGTCCATCAAGAGCGGGTCCCGGCGGTCCGGCGCCCACTTCTACTTTTCTGTATCGACGCCGGGCCGCTGCACTTCGTACGGAGCCCCGTCACCGGACCCGCCGAGGAACAACTGTTGGCCATTCGGCAGCTTGAGGTCCCTGCCGTTTGCCCTGTGCGAGCCATCCTTCGACTGATACCCGTCGACCACAATCTTGTCGCCCGCCTTGAGCGTATTCCGCGTGATGCCGCGCCTCAGCAGGACATTCGGGCTGCCGGCTTCGATAGCCCAGTTTTCAACCGTGCCATCGGCTTGTTTCACGTCGACGTAGATCCAGCTGTGGGGATTGATCAACATGACCTTCGTGACGGTGGCGTCCGTAAAATGAACCGGCTTGTTCGCGTCGAATTCCGCCGCAAATGCATGATGCGCCCGCATCGGGGATGGCGATAAGAGCAGAAAAATACCGGCCGCAACGACGGCCCCCACTGTTAATCTGGCTCGCATGAAATTAGCCTCCTGATTCTTCAGCATCTCACAATCCGACTTTCATTTCGCGGGCGGCGGATTGCCCGACACATAACGTTCATGGACGGCCTCGCCGGGCGGGATCTTGCGCGTGATGTCCACGTTCATGGTGTTGCCCTCCCAATGTTTTACCAACTGGTTTTTGCGAAGATGCCCGTACATGGTCTCCTCACCATCTCGACACACCGGAAATCCGACAGTTCGGCATTCGGTTCCAGGCGGCGATAGATCGGCATGCTGATCTTCCAGGTGCGCGTGAAAACCTGCGGATCTTCAATCGTAGCTTCGTAGCGAATCGCGTTCTGACCCATGGGCGTGTACCGCTCCACGACATGCAGAGCGTCGCTGTGGAAATCGCCGGACCTGTCGAACCACGTCGCATCGGTGAGGTCCGTAACATCGACGACCAGCGTGTCTCCCTCCCAGCGGCCGACCGAATATCCCATATACGCCACGTTCGGATACGGTTCCATCTTGTTCAGGTGGATCGTGCGCTCGGCGTTCGCGTACTCGAACACCATCATGATCTTGGTCGCGCTCTGGATAATCTGAAATGGGTACGGCATATACATCGCCCGCGGTACTCCGGGCTGAAAGCACTTGATCTCCGGGTCGCGGTCCGCCCAGTGTTCGAGGTTTTCTTTTTTTCTCGCCGCCGCCCAGGGCTGGTAAGGAATCTCATCGCCTTCGACGACGCCGAGACCCCCGGGAACCCAGCCAATGGAGCCAAGCGCAACCACCGGCGCCGCCAGAACGACCGAGCCCGGGAGCACACCGGGTTGGGCGACCATCGGGCGCGCTTTATGAGTCTGAAGGTCCCAGTTCGCCGTGTTGTTGGCTTCCCAAATCCCGCTGAAGTCGGGCTTACCGGCAATGCGGCCCGAAGCGGCCGGGGCAGCAACGGCAGCAGCGGAGGCCGGCGGCGCGCTTTGCGTGATCAACGAGAAAAGGCCAGCGGTCGCGGCGGCTGCCGACGCGGCGATGACCCAACCTTTGCCCCAACTTCGCATGTTCGAGACCTCCTTCTTCAACGCACGAGCAGTACCTACGTATACACAGGCATCGCGCTGATGTCAACGCGATACGGGCGAGGTCGACTGAACTGCGGTGAGCGCTATTTCCCCAGCAGCCGTGCAACTTTGCCGCTGACGCGGGAGGCGTATTCTCCGGTCACGATTTTCGCTGCAAAAGCGCGGGCATGCCAAGCCTGAAATGCAGTGTGCTTCGGCTTCCGCTCAAATGCCGGAACATAGCAGGTTTTGTTTCCAAAACCAAGAACCCGGCAATCCTCGCTCGAGAGGTTGCCCAGAAAAGCTGCATTCAGCAGGAGCGGGTGATACCGGTAGTAGTCCACATCCTCCTGTTGAAGCGGCACCGCGGGCTCGTGATAGTTGTAAAAGACCGCATGGCGAGGTTCGAGGATCGGGCACGATTGTCCATGCACGCCGGTCGTATCGAAAAGAAAAGCCGTCCCAGCCTTCCCCGGGACGTACACGATCTTCGAAGCATCGAACGCTTCGATCTCGTGATTTTTCCATAGCCGCGGATGATGCTGCCTATGGGTGCCTTTAATGTAGCTGAAAGCGCCCGTCACGACATCCGTCAGATAGAACGCAAGTTTCACTTCCCGCGCAATCTCAGTCGTTTTGGTCTGGTCGTACCACGCATCCGCATGCCATCCGTGAAACATGCGGCGTGTGGGCAGCGACTTCCAACCCTTCGCTTCCACCAGTTCGTAGCTCGGCCCTATGTAAGACCGCAGCGTCTCCTTCACCAAAGGGTGAATTCCAACATCCACGAATCCCTGCTCCAGCGTCAAAACATCCTGCACCATATGCCGGTAGCGTTCGGTCTTTTCGTAGCCGTCGAAATCGTTCCAGCGCAGCCGCTTGAGACGGGATTCGAACGCGCGCTGCATATTTGCCAGCTGTTCGCCCTGAATGAAACCCGGCAGGACGGCCAATCCGTCGCGTTCCAGCTGTTCGAGAACGCGTGTGCCGGTCGCTTCGATGGATTCAATTGCCATACCAAATCCGATCATACACGAATCTGTCAACGTGCTCTTCCGGCCTGGTACCAGTCCTAATGTGTCAGGACCGGAGTTGGTTTCACATTGGCCTGCCACTCACGCAGCCATAATTCAAGCATCAGCAGCGTCCACAGGCGAATATCGTTGTTCCTGCGGCCGCTTTCATGCTCGTCGAGCAGGTGTACGAGAAAGTCCGGATTGACGATATTCCGGTCGAGGAATTGTTTACTGGTCAGGTGGTCCCGCAGGAAATCTTTGAGCGGTCCGCGGAACCAAATCGCGATTGGCACGCCAAATCCCATCTTTGCGCGCGTCAGCAGCGCCGGCGGCAGCCGGTCTCCGATGGCTTCGAGCAGAATCGCCTTGCCGGTTCCGCGCTCGTTCATTTTCCAGCTGTGCGGAAGAGTTGCGGCGAACTCGGCCAGCTTGTGATCGAGCAACGGGCAGCGCACTTCGAGCGAAGCTGCCATCGACATCCGGTCGACCTTCACCAGCATGTCGCCCGTCAGCTTGGCCGTAGCCTCGAAGTAGAGCGCCTGCGTCAGAGTACTGGACCCCTCTACCAGATAGTTACTCAGTGTGCGGGTGAGAAACCCGGCGTCGGCGGGCAGCATCCACTCCGGAGTCAGCAACGCCTGCCGCAGATAGAAGGGAACGTAGTTGACCTCGAAATACCGATCGAGAGCCGTCGGCTGCGTCATCATCCGGAGATAATTCTTGCCGTAAGCGGAATACGGCAGAGTATCGGCGATCTGCCGCAACGCCCAGCGAAAAACCTGCGGCACGCGATCCAGACGCTGGAGCCTCCCAATTTGGAAAAAGCTGTCGTAGCCGGCGAACAACTCGTCGCCGCCGTCGCCGGTCAGCGCGACCTTCACATGCCGCGCAGTGAATTCGGAAACGATATAGGTAGGAATCGCCGACGCATCGGCGAACGGCTCATCAAGGTGTTTGACCAGCGTCGACACCAGGTCGATGGAATCCGGCCTTACCACGATTTCGTGGTGATCTGTCCGATACTGGTCGGCCACCATGCGGGCATAATGAAGCTCGTTGAAGGACGCTTCTTCGAAACCGATCGAGAAGGTCTTCACCGGCTCCGTCGATTGCCGCGCCATCGAGGCAACCACCGAGCTGGAATCGATGCCGCCGCTCAGAAAAGCCCCCAGCGGGACATCCGCCATCATGCGGATGCGAACGGATTCATCGAATAAGTCGCGCAGCTGCACTCGAGCCTCCTCGCGCGTAAGGCCGGGAGGAGGCGTTTCGGCCGGAACCGGCAGGCGCCAATAGCGGCCTTCCCGGCAATTCCCTTCGCGGTCGAAGAGCATCCATCCGCCCGGCGCGACTTTGCGGACGGCCTGGAACGGGCTGGCCGGGTCCGGCAGGTAACCAAACTGAAAGTAGAGCCGCATCGCGTCCCGATCCAGATCGAACGGAATGTCGAGATCCTGAAAGCACTTCAGTTCACTCGCGAAGTAGATGCCGCGGGGCAATGCGGCATAAAAAAGCGGCTTCTTTCCGAAGCGGTCGCGCACCAGCAGCAGTTGTTCCTTGCGCGCGTCCCAGATCGCGTAAGCGAACATGCCGCGCAGCTTCGAAATGCCTTCCACGCCTTCCTGTTCGTAAAGGTGGATCAGCGTTTCCGTGTCGCTGTTGGTGCGGAAAGTATGCCCCTGCGCGATCAGATTTTGGCGTAATTCCTGGTAATTGTAGATCTCGCCATTGAAAACCACCCAGACCGAGCCGTCTTCGTTCGAGATCGGCTGGTGACCGGTATTGAGGTCGATGATGCTGAGGCGGCGCATCCCGATTCCGCAGCCGCCATCGATGTGGAAACCCTCATCGTCGGGCCCGCGATGACGAATTCGGTCGCACATGCTGCGCAGGACCGGAAGTTCGGCGCGAGCTTTCCGCAAGTAAAACCCGGCGATTCCACACATGGCGCGTGGTTTCATCTTAACAATCGGGCCGGAATACCCTTACCATAACTTTGGTTTTATTGCCCCGAGCCGACCCCGGCCGATAGAATGATTCTGAAGCCTCCAGCCAACTGATATCTGAATAATGAGCCAACAGCACGCATTGGAAGTCTCAGGAGGGGAGCGCTTCGAGTTCGGCAAGAACTGGACAGCCTTCCTTGAGCATTTGAACGAGAGCCGCATCGACGAGGCGGGCAAGTCTCTTCTCGAGATGCTCGAAATGCCGAACCTGGAGGGCAAGACGTTCCTCGATATCGGCTCGGGAAGCGGGCTCTTCAGCCTGGCGGCGCGGCGCTCGGGCGCGATGGTCCGATCGCTCGACTACGATCCCCAATCGGTGGCCTGCACAAGAGAGCTGAAACGCCGATACTATGCCAATGACCCGGACTGGACGGTGGAATCGGGTTCCGTGCTGGATACCGGCTACCTCTCGACGCTGGGCCAGTTCGACATCGTTTATTCCTGGGGTGTGCTTCATCACACGGGGAACCTGTGGCAGGCTCTCGAAAACGTGGTCCCCCTGGTCAAAAGAGGCGGCAAGCTCTTTATCGCTCTTTACAACGATCAGGGCGGGCCGAGCCGCCGCTGGCTAATGGTCAAGAAGGCGTACAATCGCTATCCGCTGTTGCGTATGCCGCTCTTGCTTGGTTCGTTCTGGCGTCTGTACTGGCGCAGCATGCTCAAAGATGTTCTCCTGTTGCGTCCGGGCCACTACTTCCGCAAGTTACGTGAAAACCGCCGGGGCATGACCGTCTGGCGTGACATGGTCGATTGGGTTGGCGGATATCCTTTTGAAGTGTCGCGCGCGGACGACGTGTTCCATTTTTACCGGAAACGCGGCTTTACCCTGACGCGCATGATCAGCGACTGCGATCTGGGCTGCAATCAGTTCGTGCTCCTGCTGCCCGAACAACCGCTCTAAGCTCGCGTGGCGCACGCACTCAGCGTGCCGTGTCGAGACTCTTCTCGACACCAGTTCTTGGGTTAATCGAGGATCCCGAAGTTGCGGTAAAGATCGATCATCAAGTCCACATTCCTGCCAAGATTGAACTCACCTTCGGCCCGCCGCCGTCCGGCGCGTCCCAGGCGCTGGCGCAAATCCGGATCGCGGGCCAGCATAACGAACTTCTCCGCCAGCGCGGCCGTATCGCCGCGGGCCACCAGAAACCCGGTTACCCCGTCATCCACGACCTCCGGAATGCCACCCACGCGTGTTGCGACAATTGGCTTCCCGAACGCCATCGCTTCCGCCAGCACCAAACCAAAGGCTTCCTCCCAGCGGGAAGCCTGGCAGGAAATATCCGTAGCCGAGAATACTCCTTCAGCCATCGGGTCTTTCACCAGTCCCGTCCACGTCACGTGATCGGCGATTCCATAATCGGCGGCGAGCCGGGCGTATTCGTCCCGGTATTTGCCGTCGCCCACGAAGGCGAAATGAAGGGAAGGCTCCCGCGCCAAAGCGAGCCGGGCCGCTTCGAGAACGTCGGGGACGCCTTTCTCGGGGATGATCCACGACACTTGGGTGACGAGAATGCGTTCGTCCGGGATGTGATGCTCGCTTCGGAACTTAGCGCCCGCCGCAACCGAGTGATCGTTCCTTCTTGCCAAGTCGGCCCCGTTATAGATTCGGCGCAAACGCGATGCCGAAATCGTCCCCAGAGCCGCGAGCACCCGTAGATTGTAATCGCTGACCGCGATAACCAAAGAAACGGGAGCATTCAGAAAATTGGCGATGACGCGCTTCCACCAGGATTGCCTGCGCGGCTGATAGCCTTCCGGATGCGAGCCATGATCGGTAACGACGATTTTTTGGACGCCGTTCAGTCGCGCAATCGAGGCATTGAAGCTGAGGAACGGCGTAAATTGCAGATGCAGCAGGCGGGGCCTGTAACGCCTGACGATACGAAGCAGGTCCCGGCTCGTCTGCCATGAGTTATCCCACGCGTTAGGCAGAACATCCCATGTAACATTCGGCAGTGAGAGGTACCGCCTGACTTCCGGCGAAGGCTCCTGATGAAAGCACAGCACCACATGCCAGCCGCGATCGCCCAGCCGGCCGACCAGCTCGCGGGTATGCATCTCAATTCCGCCCACGCGACGCGCATTAATGCCGAACACCATGACTGCGACCGGGGAGGGTCCTTCCGCCGTCATTCGACGGCAACCTCCGGCCGGCCCGCCCGTAACAGTTTCTTCCCTTCGACAAAATAGAGGTACAGACCCAGCGCGGCGGCGTAAGCGAGGCCGCCCAGTGCCAAGGTCCCGAGCAACCCCAACCAGTGGGTCGCGTGTATCCATCTGTCGGCGGCCCACAGAGCGGTTGCCGCGGGAAGCACCGCTAGCACCGGGTACAAATACGACTCCGTAAGGAAGTCGCGCAAGCGAACATGGAGCAGCCGGCAGAGGTGAAGCGGCAGGAAGAAAATATTGGTCGCCGCCAGCGGAATTGCGGTACCCCACGCCACTCCCAGCAATCCGAAATGCGGCGCCAGCGCAATGCTCAGGACCAGGTTGGCAATCGCTTCCACCATTAAGACCACCGCCAGTGTTTTGTGTTTCGCCATGCCGAACAGCACTTTCGGCGATCCGGCCTGCATGAGATAAATGACAGTGGGAACGGTGAGGACCGCCAGAACCGCATATCCCAGCGGCTCATATCTCGCGCCCACCCACACCCGGATGATGGTTCCGCCGGCCAGCAGAAACATGGCTCCCAGCGGCAACGCGACGAAGGCCGCGTAGCGATTGCCCATCAGGAAAATGCGCTTTTGGCGAGCATGCTCACCCATCGCGTCGGCCGCGCTGGCCATGGGGACCAGTATCTGCACCAGCATCTGGACCACGTCGATCGAGTAAACCGAGAGGCGCGAGCCGAACGAGAAATAGGTGATGGCTTCGGCCGAGATCATCCATCCGATCACGATGGAATCGAACTGGAAGCGCAACGACTGCGCAATGGAAATCCAGAAGATCACCAGCCCATAGCCAGTCAGCGTCTTCAGGGTGGCGAGGCTGGCGTCGCGTAATCTGATCCGGAGCGAAGGGGCCAGGCGGAACGCGCAATACATCAGCGCCAGTGCGCTCAGGATGTTCATGATCATGGTGATCACACCCACTGTCAGGATCAAATAGCCGCGCTCCAGAAAAAAAACGAGCAACCCCGCGCGCACGATTACGCTCAGTGTCTGCACCCAACCCACCAGCGAGAAGCGTTGCAGCCCTTCCATGACGCCGCCGAACAGCGCGATGGGCATGTTCAGGGCAGTGCCAAACCCCACCACGAGGAGCAACGCCCTGCCTGTCGACTGCCATTCGGGATTTACCCGGAACAAATGGTTGAAAAAGAGGGCTACGATACCGGTTACGCACATCATGATAAGGCTCAGCGCCGTATAAAAGAAGAATGACGTGCTTACGACGCGGTTAAGTTCTTCCATCTCGTTCACCGCTATATGCCGGGCGACATAGCGGACGGTTGCGCTTTTTAACCCCATATCGAGCAAGCCGTAGTAACCGGTGAAGGCGGTCAATAGCACCCACACCCCATACGCGGAATCGCCTACGTGATGCAGAACGTACGGAGTGAGCGCGAAGCTCACAACCACGGTGGTTCCCAGACCGAACCAACTCCCGATAACATTTTTCAGCGCCCGCAGGCGATCGCTCTGGCTCATCGGAGTGGATAATCAGTTCCCATTGTCGTCCGGACACGGATTTGCTGGTGAGTAATCCCGTTAACCCTCCAAGGAAACGCGTGCTAACATCGAACTTCCTTCCTGGTATGTCCAGTCGCTATCTCACCGATTCGGTGGTGCCGAGCGCCGTGGGACTTATTATTACCGAATCGGGCGCGCGCCGTAACGCCACAACAGTCACGTTTTTTTCGGAAGTTGCGCATCATCCGGCGACGTTGTGGGTTTCGATCGCGAGCGATAGCTTCACTCTCGAGCTGATTCGGGAAAGCAGGCAGTTCAGCCTGATGGTTCTGCATGACGGGCAACGGGCGCTTGCCCTGGACTGCGGCGCCTCGTCCGGCCGCACACGGGATAAATGCGCCGGGTTGAAACTACGGCGCGGGCCCGAAGGGTTTCTTTTTCTAAGCGATTCTCTGACTGCTATTGCGTGCCGCGTTCTATCCGATCATGGATTAGGAGACCACACGTTGTTTATTGCCGCCATTCTGGCCGGTGAGTACGACACAAAAACGACAATGAGGCGGCACCTTCTCACGACGGATCTCTCATAAATGCTGCGGTATGCCCGAAACATTTGGGAAACCAAAATTCAGTGTGTGTGTTCTGTAATCAGCGCGCGCGACGGAGACGATGTCGAACTGTTTCTGTGTGCCAATTTCGCGCAGGCTTCGTTCGATCCCCCGCGCGTGATTGTGAATCCGAACGTGCTTTATCCGATCGAGCGGGCGATTCGGCGCGAACGGCAGTTTGCCATCAATGTTTTCCAGGCGAGCTGGCGTGAGGCGGCCCTGCGCATGGTTCGAGTCCGGCGCCGGACGCCTGGGAAGCGCGACGTACTGGGTCTGCCGATTGCCGAACATGAGCGTCTGCGGATTCCTTACATTCCGGGCAGCCAGAGAATCGTTTTCTGCGAACTGGAGCAAACTCTCGATACCGGAGATCACACTGTGATGATCGCCCGGGTTCTGGATTCAATCGATGATCCGGCGCAAAAGGGGAAAACGGCCCTCCTCTATCCGGAGATCTCCGGAGCGCCATCCCGCTATCCCCGCGTGAGCAAAGCGGTGCGTACCTTCATGACCTTCACCGGCACTAAGGAACTGGTGAAGCGGGCCCTCGGGCGGGGCGGAGTTGTGTCCAAACCAGACATCTCCGCCGAGACGTACGAATTGGGTGGACAGACCGCCAGGGAAATCGACCAGATTCTTAATTACGGAGTAATCGATCGCGGTCGGGCGATCAAACCTCCGGCACGTGCGCCGGCCGTCCTGCGGCGAAAGGTCGGTGTGTGTGTGGTGGGGGTTGGGCAATGGGGCAGCTTCCACGCCCAATTGTTTCGCCGTGCCGACCCAAATGTCGTACTCTTTGTCTGTGGCCGCGACCCTGACCGGCTGGCCCGAGTCGCCCGATCCGTTGGGGCCAGTGATTGCATTATTGGCTTGGAGCGGGCGCTGGAGGATCCCCGCGTCGAGGCCTTATCGCTCGTTCTTCCCCATCATCTGCACGCACATGCCGTTCACCAGGCTGTCGACAGCGGCAAACATGTGATGGTTGAAAAGCCGATTGCCAACACTCTTGCCGATGCCGATTCGATGATTGAGGCCGCCCGCCGTAAGGGAGTGGTTCTTATGGTTGCCGAAGATATGCATTTTCGGCCTGCCGTCCGGGAGTCGGTCCATGCCATCGCCCGCGGGAACATCGGTGAACCGCTGTACTTCAAGGCACACGCAGGTGGCAAATTGCGCCCACGCGGCTGGAAAGCGAATTCCGGCATGATGGGTGGCGGCGTGTGGATGGATCTGGGAGTGCATTACATTCGGGCGCTCCGGATCATCATGGGAGAACCAGACCGCGTCTTTGCAACCCGAGCGATGCAGATCGATACGAAAATGTCCGGCGAGGACAGTGCGCAGGTAATCTTCAGCAGTTCGCAAGGATGGCAGGCCCATCTCCTGCTAAACTGGGCGGGGCCGCGAGGAAATACGCCGGATATCCTTGTTTCTGGAGACAGGGGCGTTCTTCAGCTCTGGCCGTCTGCGCGTTTTCTCGACTGGATACCCGACGAACCCCTGCCGCTGGTGAGATTTATTGGTGAGATCCGCCCCCGGTGGCTGGGGGAAAAGCTCATGAAACCGCAATATCAGAGAGTCCGAATTCCGATTACTGATCGGGACACGCAGGGTTATCTCACCGAAGTGCGCGAATTTCTCGCATCCGTCGCCGAGGGCCGGGCTCCGACGAGTGATCCGATCGATGCCCGCCGCGACTTGGAAATCGTGCTCTGCGGCTACGAAGCGTTGCGGCAGGAAAGTTGGGTAGACATCCCTCCTTACCAAACAGCGCTTTCGCGGGGCTGACGAAATATCGCGATCCGTTAAAATAGCCCTGCATGACGGCGCCCCGGTTCCAGGTTCTTCAGCTCGGGCCGTACCCGCCGCCCCATGGAGGCGTTCAAACAAACCTCGTAGCGATACGC
>Ga0182024_10013371_pt1 | contig 16037 bp, 13 predicted proteins | sample P32metaG_FD_120480 | JGI IMG/M metagenome (GOLD analysis project Ga0182024, IMG submission 120480) | Permafrost microbial communities from Stordalen Mire, Sweden - P3-2 metaG (Illumina Assembly) | ecosystem: Environmental > Terrestrial > Soil > Wetlands > Permafrost | place: Sweden: Stordalen... | reverse complement strand
GCAGACGAAACAGGTGCTGCTCTTTGGCGGACGGCACGCTCCATACACCACAGGGCCGTCGCTCAACGACACGTGGGCATGGGACGGAACCACATGGCGCGAGCTTGACCGCGGTTCGGACGGGCCGCCGCCGGGCGAGGGGTCATCGATGGCGTGGGACGACGCCCTCAGCGAGATGGTGTTGGTGGCGTCGGCGGGCGACGCGCCGGGCGGCGACGAAACGTGGGTCTGGAGTGGGGCGCGTTGGGTGCTCAAGATCCACGGCGCTGTCGCTCCGAGCGCCTTCGACCTCGCGATGGCATTCGATCCAGTCACCCGCTCGCTGATCGCGGAAGGTTGCTGCTACGCACCGCAATCGCAACTGGGAGCGCTGGACACGACGTGGCGCTGGGACGGGCAGCGCTGGGTCCAGCTCGCCAACACGGCCGCGCCGCTTCCGGGTTCGTTCCTCGCCCTGGATCCGTCCACCTCGCGTCTGGCGCTCTGCAACTGCGGCCCAATGCTTGCCTTACCAGCGCTCGCATCGTGGACAGGGACCGCGTGGGAGCTCATGAGCGTGGCTCGCCTCCCCTTCGCGCCCGTCGCGGAGATCACCGACACCACCAGTGATGAGCTGCTGATCTTCGGGTCGGCGACGCCGAGCAATCCATACGCAGCGCAACCCGTGCACATCTGGTCACTGAGCGGCGCCACCTGGCGGCAACTCGACGGAGCCACGGCCGAGGGCTGATCGTTGTAACGGACGGATGACGGCGTGCGGGCCGATATGGGATCGGACCACGTTGTTGTGACAGTGCATCAACCGCTCAGGACCTCTGCCGGACGCTGCCTATCGTGGCTGGCATGTCCCCACATCCGGGCACCGCAGCAGCACCTCGACTGCGGGTCATCGCCGGAGCGACGGATGCGGCGACGCAACTCGCGGACGCCGCATCCGTTTCGCCTGCCGTGCTGCGACGCAGGCAGCGCCTAGACGCGGAGCTGGACCTCCTCGAGATGGTCCCGTTCTCGGATCCCGATGCGGCGTACGCGCCGGCGGTAGCGCTGGAGCGACGCGCAACCGCGTTGAGTGACGAGGTCGCCCGCAGACGCGCCCAGCTGATCCAAGCCGACGTGATGTGCCGCAAAGGCAAGCACACCGCGAGCGGCCAGCTGATCAGAGAGATCAACGAGTGGGCGAACGAACACGGAGACCGCCACCTCATGGCGCGCAGCCACCGGCTGCTGTCGGTGTTCTTCGACTTCATCGGCGACGTGCCGAGCGCGTGGGAGCACGCGGTGCCGGCCGTCGAGCTGCTCGATGACACCATGCCCGAGCGCATGCGCGCCGACCACCTTTTCGGCCTTGGCCAGGTCCTGGTCCGCACCGGCGCGTGGGACGCGGCCCGCGAGCGGTATCGCGCGGCGCTCCAGCTGGCCGACGGTCTCGACGACGTCTCGTTGCGAGTCAAGATTCTCAACAACCTCGCGTGGCTCGAGGACGACGCGGGCGACACGCAGCAGTCGATGGAGATCGCCAAGCGCATGCAGGCGTTTGCCGAACAGCACCACATCACGCTCGATGCCGCCTGCCTCGACACCATCGCAAACGCCCAGCTGAAGCTCGGGATGTATGCGGAGGCGGAGGTGACACTGCGTCCGATCCTCGAGGACAGGCATCTCGACACGCGCCCGATCGAGGGACTTGGCGAGGCGCTCAACACGGCAGCCGGCGCGCAGCGACTCCAGGGACACATGGCTGATGCAGCCGCAACGCTGGATCGCTGCATCGAGCTCTGTGCGGCGCGCGGAATCGTGGCCATTCGTGTCGAGGCGCTCGAGGAGCGAGCGCGCCTGTTCGCGGCCCAGGGACTCTTCCAGCGTGCCTACGAGCAATACATCGAATTTCACGAGGAAGACGGCGCCCTGCGAGCGGCGCAGCGCGAGGCGAATGCGCGCACGCTCCAGGCGGTCTTCGAAACGACCGAAGCGCGTCGCGAAGGCGAGCGATTCCGTCAGCTGTCCTTGCGCGACGCACTCACCGGATTGCGCAACCGGCGGCATGTCGATACCGAGCTGCCGCTACTGCTTTCGCGATCCCGCGAGGACGGCTCACCGCTGGCAATCGGATTGGTCGACCTCGACCACTTCAAAGACGTCAATGACCGGTTCTCCCACGCCGTCGGAGACAAGGTGCTCGTCCGTCTCTCCGGCATTCTCGCTGCCGCCACGGCGGAGTCCGGCTGGGCAGCACGCATGGGCGGGGAGGAATTCCTGCTCGTCTTCCCCGGCCTCAACCTGGTTGACGCCCTGGAACGGTGCGAGGGTGTGCGCCAGGCACTCGAGTCGGTGCGTTGGGATGGGGCGATGGCGGGCGAGGTCGTGACGGCGAGCATCGGGTTCACCGTGCTCCAGAGCGGACGCACGAGCCAGGCCGCACTGCTCGGCCAGGCCGACCGCAACCTGTACGCTGCGAAGCACCAGGGAAGGAATCGAGTAGTCTCAGACCTCGCGTAAGCGGCTCTGCATGACCACGCTTCTGCTCGTCCACGCACACCCCGACGATGAATGCATCGCGACGGGCGGCGTCATCCTGCGTGCCCATCACGATGGCATCCGTGTGGTCCTGCTGACCGCGACACGGGGCGAGGAAGGCGACATCCACAACATGGACGCGGCCGCAGTGCGACCGCGCCTCGCCGAGGTCAGGACCGCGGAGCTGATCCGCTCCTGCGAGATCCTGGGCGTCGACCGTCAGGAGTTTCTCGGGTACCGCGACTCCGGGATGGCGGGCGCGGCGAGCAACCAGGACCCTCACTCATTCCATTCGGTTCCACTCGATGAGACCGCGGAGCGTGTCGCGACCTTTCTCCGGGAAGAACAGCCGGACGTCGTCGTCACGTACACGTCCGACGGCACGTACTGGCACCCCGACCATGTCAGGGCGCATCAGTCCACCGTTACCGCGCTGGATCTGCTGCGCGCCGAGGGCTGGTCGCCGTGGAAGTTCTACATGCATGCGGTGCCGCGCAGCGCGGTGGAGCAGATCGAGCAGCGGGCGCGCGAGTCCGGTGTTGACCTCCCCGTCGAGATTGGACAGATCGTGGGAATCGCCGACGCCGAGATCACCACAGACGTCGACGTCTCGGCGTTTCTCGACCAGAAGCGCGCGGCGTTTCTTGCTCACCTGAGTCAGTACGAGCCGGACAGTCCCTTCTCGACCATTGCGGCGCAGATCTTCGAGGCGACGCTCGGACTGGAACGCTTCATCCTCGCGCGTGGAACGCTCGGCGAACCGAGGCCGGAGCGCAGCCTGTTCGCGGGGTTGTAGACGGTGTTCAGCGCGTCAGGGTGACCTTGGTGAGGCCGCTCGGAGCATCGGGGTCGAGGTGGCGGGAGAGCGCTGCCGCCAACGCGATCTGCTGGCCACGGACCGCGGCAACGACCGGTTGCAGCGCCTCCGGCACCGCGCACGGCAGCAGGAGGTCGGATCCCTGCTCCGGGCTGATCGTGCTCACCGTGGCGCCGCGGTCTCGCAGCACCGCGCACAAGTCGGCAACGTCAGCAGCGGCCGGCCCAGGAGCCGAGAAGGCCAGCACGGGGACGTCCCGTGTCACCGCGGCAATCGGGCCATGGCGAAGGTCGGCGGCCGAGAACGCCTCGGCAAAGATCGCCGAGGTCTCGCGGATTTTCAGCGCCGTCTCGCTCGCCGCTGCGAGCAACGGCCCGCGCGCAACGGTGAGCACCCTGTCGGCGCCGTCCAGCCGGCGAGCAACGAGGTCGGCGCGATACCGATCGTCGAGCACCTGGCGGACGTGGTCGGGCAGGGCGATGAGGTCGCCGTCACTCCAGGGCACCGGACCCATCGCCGCGGCCACGAGCGCGAGCGCCACCAGCGTGGCCGTGAACGTCTTGGTCGCGGGAACGGCGAGCTCTCCTCCGGCGGAGAGGTCGATGATCACATCGGCGACGTCGCCCAGCGGACTCGCGGTGGCATTGACGATGGCGACGGTGCGCGCCCCGGTGGCACGCATCCGTTCGAGAACGCTGACGACCTCCGGGGTCCGTCCCGATTGGCTGATCCCGACCGCCAGGTAACCGCGATGATCGGCACTGGTTCGGTAAAGCGTGTGCAGGCTGGGGGACGCAAGCGCGACGGGGCGGCCACTGGCCATCTCGAAGAGATAGCGCCCGTACAGCGCAGCGGTATCGGACGATCCACGTGCGAGCAGGACGGTGCCGCACAGGTGCTCGGGCAGGATCGCGCTGACCAATGCCGTGATCTCGGCGCGGCGCTGCACCATGAGCTCGAGGACGGCGGGCTGCTCGGCCATCTCCGCGGCCATGCTCTGGCCGTTCACACCGCTGCCTCTGACGATCCCTCATCGGTCCATGCGCGTAGGCGCGACTCGGCAGTGCCATTCGCTCCGACCAGCGAGAGCCCGGCGAGCGCCGCGCCCACCACGGGTCGCGTCATGCACAGGCTCGTCTGCGCCTTGGGTGCTTCGGCGCGGATACCTGCCGAGATGAAGTCGAGCAGGATCGATCGGCTCGACGCAAGCACCGAGCCGCCGAGCACCACGTGGACGGGTGAATCCTCCATCTCGAGTTGATGCAATGCCGCGATCGCGAGCCGGGTCACCTCGGAGCCCTGGCGACGCATGATCGCGAGCGCCTCCTGGTCGCCTGCCTCAGCGGCGGTGACCACCAGCGGGGGCAGTTCCACGAGCCGCGCCGCGCTGAGCTTGCCCTGGTGGATCGCCACCGCGACGTCGAGGGCCGTTGCACAGCCGAAGTAGCCGGCGACAGCGCTGGAAAGCGCCGTGGGTGCTCCTCGCCCGTCCTCGCTGCGCACCCCTGCGCCGAGTGCCGCCATGCCGATGTCGGGCCCACCACCCCAGTCGCCGGTGATGTCACCAAGCGCGGGGAACCACGCCCGGCGGCCGGACGGAGCCGTGCCGACGCAGTTCACGCCGGCGCCCACAGTGACGGCGACGCCGTGCCCCGAGCCGGTCGCGGCCCAGAGCACGGCGAACACATCGTTGGCGACGTGGTTCTGCTCAGCCCAGCCTCGTGCCGCGACCTCGTCAGCGAGCGCGACCTCCTCGACTGGCAGATCCGCGCCGGCCATGAACACCGCCGCGACCGCTGCCCTCCCTCCGTCACGCGGCGGCAAGCCCGCCGCGAGCCAGGCGCGATCAACGAGTTCGCCGACCACGCTGACAGCGGGCCCGAGCCCGAGCTGATGTGGCGAGGAGCCCGCGCCGCGCACCGACGACAGGACGGTTCCATCGGAACGCAGGAGCAGAACGTCCGTCTTGGAGTTTCCGCCATCGACAGCGATAACGAGGTCATTCGCTGTCATGCAAACGCCGGCAGGTACTTGCGGTTGGCAGTCAACAGGTCGTCCAGCAGCTGCTCGGCCAGGCTGCTCTGTCCGACGAGCGGGTGCGTCAGCAGCGCGCGGAACGCCACTTCGCGATCCCCGCTGACGGCTGCATCTGCGGTGAGCGCCTCATATGCGGCGGTGTGCGCGATCAGACCCGCCTGGTGCGGTGGCAAAGGTGCGACCGGCAGCGGGTGCGCGCCCGCACCGTTCACCTGCGCTGGGACCTCGATCACCGCATCGGCAGGGAGCTCCGGGATGGTGCCGTTGTTGCGGACATCAACGACCTGAACGTCGGCGTTGCTGTCGAACAGGGAGCACAGCAGGTTGATCGCCGCCTCGCTGTAATAGGCGCCGCCTCGTTGCATCAGCAGCTCGGGTTTGTCGTGCAGCAGCGGATCGCGATAAAGCTTCAGGAGTTCACGCTCCACCTCCATGACCTCCTCGGCGCGGCTGGGCGACTCGAGGAGCTCCTGCACGACGAGGTCGTGCTGGTAGTAGTAGCGCAGGTAGTAGGAGGGCACCGCGCCAAGGTTGTCGATGATCCGCCGCGGCAGATCGACGTGAGCGGCAATCTCGTCACCGTGGGTCCGAAGCAGCTCCGGCAGCACGTCATCTCCATCCAAGTGGACTGAACGGATCCAGGTCAGGTGATTCAAGCCCGCGTGGCCAAGCTGGACCGACTCGGGCGTGACGCCCAACCACCCGGCGAACAACCGCTGAAAGCCGATCGCGACGTTGCAGAGCCCGAGCGCACGATGGCCTTGGTCGAGCACGGCTCGCGTGACGATCCCCACCGGGTTCGTGAAGTCGATGATCCACGCTGCATCCGCCGCATGGCTGCGCACGCGGTCGGCAATGTCGAGCACCACCGGCACGGTGCGGAGCGCTTTGGCGAATCCCCCGGCTCCGGTGGTCTCCTGACCGATGCACCCGCATCGCAGCGGGATGGTCTCGTCGGTATGGCGCGCCGCCTGGCCACCAACCCGGATCTGCAGGAGCACGGCTGACGCTCCGTCGATGGCGGCATCGAGGTCGCTGGTCACGGTGAGGCGGCCGTGGTACCCGTGGGCACGTGCGATGCGCTCGGCCGCACCGCCCACGACATCGAGGCGCTCCGCGTCGGTGTCCTGCAGGACGAGTTCATCGAGGCCGAGACGTTCGCCGGCATCGCCGAATCCCTGGACCAGCTCGGGGGTATACGTGCTTCCGCCGCCGATGACCGCCACCTTCATGCGGTCTTGCCGGCTGGGGGGTCCTCGCCGCGCCGCTGTTCGCGAACCTTCATCAGGTCGATCGCCGTGCGCGCGATCGGTGTGTCCGAGCCGAAGATGCGGTCGAACGCAAGTCGCAGCCCGGTGGTGCTGCAGCCGGCGATGACGGCGTCGACACCGAGTGTCGACACCTCGAGCCTCGGCGAGAACGGGGAGATCGACGCAAGCGCCTCGCCGATCGGCCGGAGCAGGAGATCGCCACCGCCCGTGCCGATCCCACCACCGAGGACGACAAGCTCCGGGTCGAGCACCGCGGCGACGGCCGCGATGGCATGTGCGAGCCTGCGTGCCTCGATGCGCACCACGCGGTCTGCGTTCGGATCACCCTGGCGGGCGGCGTCGAAGATCGCCGCCACCGAGTTCGCCGAGCCCAGACCGTGCTCGCGTGCCAACGTGATGATCGCGCTCGATCCGACCAGGCTTTCGTATGCGCCGGTTCCCCAGGTCGCGCGGTGACCGTCGCCCACCTCGGCGTCCAGGTCGAGACGGAGAAAGCCGATCTCACCGGCCAGCCCGCCGGCGCCACGGCGGAGCGCACCGTCGACGAAGACCCCGGTACCGACGCCGGTGCCGACTGAGAGGAGCACGAAATCGTCGCTGTCCTCGGCGACGCCGTTGACATGCTCGCCAACGGCCGCCATGTTGACGTCGTTCTCGAAGATGACCGGCGCCACAAGCGCTTCTCGGATGGCCGGAACCACCTTCGGGCTCTCCCAACCCGCGAGCTGCGGTGCGAGGGACAGGTGATCGGCGCCGGGCCGGAGCACCCCCGGTGTCCCGACGACGACCTGGTTGATGCTGTCGAGTGAGATCCCGGCGTCCGACGTCAGTGTCTCCGCTGCCTGGCGCAACTGCGAGATGACCGCCTTGGCGGTGCTTCGTGGCGTCCGCATGGCGCACCGGCCGACCACCGCGCCGGTCAGATCCACGAGCGCAGCACGGACCCACTCGCGACCGACATCGAGGCTGAGCACCCAACCAGCGCGTGGGTTGACGTCGTAGAGCTGTGCGCTCGGCCCCGGGAGCCCGCTCGTCCGGCCGACCCGTCGCAGCAGGCCGAGCTCGACGAGCTGCCCCAGCACCTCGGACACCGTCGGCTTGGAGAGACCGGTGCTCCGGACCACATGCGGCGCGGCCACGGGCCCCCCCGTGTGCACCAGCTCGAACGTGGTGCGCAGGTTGATGGCGCGAAGCAGGCTCGGCTTCGCAGCTTCCGGTGCAGGCATCCAGTGTCTCTCCCGACGAACGTTAGTAAGGGTGGTTGTCTCCAGCATCCTGCCCGACGGCGGTCAGCGAACGCTCGGGTCGTTGTCGATCTGCCACGCGAACGCCATCGGTGTTGCGGCGGTCAGAGTCCACCACGCGAAATGACGCGGTCATGGTTAGGAATTCTTCCTATCAGCACGTCGTCTGTCAAGCGACTGTGTGAGACGGAACTCGACCAGCCCTCCGGCCATCTGGATCTTGGCAACCGCCCACGGTTGACCAGCCAGCTGATGTTAAGGTAGCTTTCCTATAAATTACCGGCCGCGGATCAATTCTCACCCACACCAGCGTCGGCAGCGAGGCTTCGGAGGAACCCGGATGGTATCGACAGGGCGACCGAACAGGAACCCAGGCGGGCGGTCGATGCGGCGCGTCAGGCCGATCGCGGTGATGGTCGCGGCGGGAGTGCTGGCGGTAGCATGCGGTTCCGCGACCTCGACCGGCGGCGGTGGTGGCACGAGCAACAACGGCAAGGTGGGGGGCAAGCTCCTCATCGACAACGAGAGCGGCAGCACCTGGACGTGTCAGTTCAACCCGTTCAATCCCTCGGTGAACATCACCTCGATTGGATTCGTGTACGAGCCGCTCGAGTTCGTGAACATTCTTCAGACGAATCCCGACGGCACCCCCAAGGTGACACCGTGGCTGGCAACGGGATCGAGTTGGAGCAATGCCTTCACGACGCTCACCATGACCATCAGAAGTGGCGTGAAGTGGAGCGACGGCTCCCCATTCACCGCGAACGACGTGCTCTATACCTTCAATGCGCTGAAGGCCGATCCTGCGCTCGACCTCAACGCGCTCTGGGCAGTGGACAGCGGACCGCTCACGAGCGTGGCGCTCCAGGGCAGCGACCAGGTCGTCTTCACGTTCAACGCCCCGGCGCAGTCGTACTTCTACTACGTCGCCGATCAGACACCGATCGTTCCGCAGCACATCTGGGGCTCGCTCGACCAGAGCAAGCTCGACACCTACGCCGACACCAGTCCCGTGGGCACCGGCCCGTATCTCATGTCGAACTGCTCCCAGGACAACATCAAATACCTCCGCAACACCAGCTACTGGAAGAGCAAGCCCGGGCATCCCGTCCCACAGGTGGCAGAGGTTGACTACCCCGCATTCCTGAGCAACACATCGGCCAACCTCTATCTCGCCCAGGGTCAGGCGCAGTGGGGGGCGCAGTACATCCCCAACATCCAGTCGTACTACATCAGCAAGAGCCCGTCGACCCGCCACTACTGGTTCCCTCCGACGCTCAACGTGTCGCTCTTCCCCAATCTCACCAATCCGCTGCTCGGCAACCTCGCGGTGCGGCAGGCAATCGCGATGGCCATCGATCGCTCCCAGGTCTCGCAGCGCGGTGAGAGCGGCTATGAGCCCGCGGCGAACCAGACCGGCATCGTCCTTCCCACCTACAAGGCGTGGTACGACAAGTCGCTCGACACCCTCACCTACAACCCAAGCAAAGCGGAACAGACCCTCCAGGCCGCTGGATTTACCAAGGGATCGAACGGCGTCTACGCGAACGCGCAGGGTCAGCAGCTTTCGTTCACCATCAAGTCGATCAGTGGCTACACGGACTGGGACGCGTCACTGCAGGTGATCACCCAGGAACTCAAGGCGGTGGGCATCCAGGTGACCGTCGAAGACGAGGACAGCACCCCGTACACCAACGACACGCAGGGCGGGAACTTCCAGCTCGCGTATGGCGAGATGCCGGTCGCCGGCCCGGGCCCGTACTACGAGCTGCGTCCGATGCTCTTCAGCGGCAGCATCGGCTCCACCAACTACGAACGCTACAGGTCGGCCTCGACCGACGCTCTCTTCAACCAGTATTCCGGCGCCTCCCCGACCCAGCAGCTCGACATCATCCACCAGATCTCGGCCGTGATGGCCCAGGATCTCCCGGTCATCCCCGTCACCGAAGGCGTTGACTGGTATCAGTACGACACGACAAGCTTCGGCGGGTGGCCGACACCGTCCAATCCATACGCGCAGCCCCCGGTATGGGCGACGCCCGACAACGGAGTCGTCCTCACGCAACTCTATCCGGTGAGCTAGCGTAGTCCCGATGCGCAGGGTCAAGGCGCGGCCGACGCGGCGGTGAGGTACGTCACCCGTCGCGTTGGCCTGTTCGTCATCACACTCTGGGCGGCGCTCACGGTCAACTTCATCATCCCGCGCGTCATGCCGGGGAATGAGGCGACCGCGGTCCTGGCCACGTTCCGCGACGTCAACCCGGCAGCGCTGCACGCGCTGCAGATCGAGTTCGGCGTCAACGTCCACCAGAATCTGATCGTCACCTACCTGCAATACATCGCGAACTGCTTCACCGGCCAGTTCGGCCTCACCGCGCAACGGGTTCCGGTATTGACCGAAATCGCCGGCAAGCTCCCGTGGACGCTTGCGCTGGTGGGAATCACGACGATCATCGCGTTCGCCATCGGGACGCTGGTCGGCGTCGTCAGCGCGTGGCGGCGCGGGGGCAGGCTCGACGGGATCCTGCCCCCGATGCTCTTCATCGTCGCCACGTTTCCCGTCTTCTTCGTCGGTCTGCTGCTGCTCTACGTGTTCGCGGTGACGCTCAACTGGCTCCCGCTCAGCTCCAACTACAGCATCGGCGCAACACCGTCGCTGTCACTCTCCTTCCTCGGCGACGTGCTGACTCATGCGCTGCTGCCCGGGCTCAGCCTGGTCATCGTGACCGCTGGCCTCTGGATCTACTCGATGCGCAACAACATGATCACGACACTGGCCGAGGACTACGTGAAGATGGGCCGCGCCAAGGGACTTCCCAGCTGGCGCATCATGACCGACTACGCCGCGCGCAACGCGATCCTACCCAACCTGACGGGGTTCGCCATGCAGCTCGGCTACGTGCTCGGGGGCTCCATCCTCGTCGAGTACACGTTCTCCTATCCAGGGCTCGGGTATCTCTTCTATACCAGCACCACCGACCACGATCTGCCGCTGATGCAGGCCCTGTTCCTGGTCTACACCCTGGCGGTGCTGGTCTGCGTCCTGGTCGCGGACCTCGTCACGGCCGGGCTGGACCCGCGGACGCGCGATGCGTAAGGAGACCGCTGCGTGAGCACAGCTGCGATCACGTCTGAGGCGGCACCGCTCGAGCCGGTCATCGCGACGCGACAGCAGGGCTCGCTGGGACGCTTCATGCAGGCGATCCTGCGCAACCGCAAGGCCACAGCCGGCAGCCTCATCCTCCTGCTCATCGTGTTCGTCGCAGCGTTTCCCGGTGTCATCGCACGAGACGATCCGCAGGCGGCGATCTACGGACAGGATCTGGGTCCGTCATGGCAGCACCTCCTCGGCACGACACAGCTCGGCCAGGACGTGTTCTCGCAGGTCATCTGGGGGACGCGGCTCACGCTCATCGTCACGGTCGTGGTCAGCGCGATCGCCACGGTCATCTCGATGGTGATCGGCGTCACCGCGGCATACGTCGGAGGTCTCACCGATCGCTCGCTGTCGCTGCTCACCGACATCTTCCTGATCATCCCCACGCTGCCACTCCTGATCGTGCTCGCCTCGTACCTGCCGCCGGGCACGGTCACGATGATCGTTGTGCTGACGCTCACCAGCTGGGCGTTTCAGGCCCGGCAGCTGCGCTCGCAGGGACTCTCGCTGCGCGCCCGCGATTTCCTTGCGGCTGCGCGCGTGCGCGGTGAGCGGACCTCCTACATCATCCTCGTCGAGATCATCCCTACGATGACGTCGCTCATCGTCGCCTCCTTTCTCGGCCTGTCGGTGTTCGTCGTCGGCTTCGCCGCCGGCCTGCAATTCCTCGGCTTGGGGAACAGCACCGAGCTGACGTGGGGCACCATGCTCTACTACGCGCAACAGGGTGGCGCGCTCGAAGCCGGCAATGCATGGTGGGCACTGGCACCAGGTGCAGCCGTGGCGTTTCTGGGCGCCGGCTTCGCGCTCGTCAACTACGCCTTCGATGAGATCGGGAATCCGGCGCTCCGGCCGGTGAGAAAGCGACGTGCCAGAACCACTGCTTGAGGTCGAGGACCTGTCGGTCTCCTACCTGACGGATTCAGCCGACATCCGGGCGGTGGACAAGGTCAACCTGAGCGTCCACGCGGGCGAGTTTCTCGGCATCGTCGGCGAATCCGGCTGCGGCAAGTCGACACTGCTGTTCGCCATCGCGCAGCTGCTCTCGCCCCCTGCGGAGATCACGTCGGGCCGCGTCGTGTTCCGAGGCCAGGACCTGGTGCAGCTGAGCGACAGCGAGCTCCGTCACGTGCGCTGGCGTGACTACTCCGTGGTGATGCAGAGTGCCATGAACGCGCTCAACCCGATGAAGAGCATCGGCGCGCAGTTCAAGGACACGATGCGGGCCCACGAGCAGGCGTCCGCGGACGCGATCCGGTCTCGTCCGGCCGAGGTGCTCCGCCTCGTGGGCATCGACGAGGCGCATCTCGACAGCTCTCCGCATCAGTTGAGTGGCGGGATGCGCCAGCGCGCCATGATCGCGATGGCCCTGCTCTTCACGCCGCAGCTCGTGATCATGGATGAGCCAACCTCCGCGCTCGACGTGGTCGCGCAACGCTCGCTCATGACTCAGATCAAGGAGCTGCAGCAGCAATTCGGCTTCGCGGTGATGTTCGTCACGCACGATATGTCGGTCATCGCCCACTACTCGGACCGGGTGATGGTCATGTATGCCGGTCAGGTCGCCGAGATCGGCGAGACCAGCTCGATCTTCGAGCGGCCATTGCACCCCTACAGCAAGGGCCTGCTCGACGCGTTCCCGTCCGTGCGTGGCCCACGCCGGCCGCTGACAGGCATCCCCGGGAGTCCCCCCGACCTCGGCCGGCCGCCCTCGGGCTGCAGGTTTCACCCGCGTTGCAGCGAGGTCATGGCCCAGTGCGTCACGACCGAGCCCGACCTGTACCTGGTCGAAGCGACACAGGTGCGCTGCCTTCTGTACGCGGCACATCGCGAAGCGGCATCTGCCTGATGAGCCGCTCAGCGACCACCGTTGGCGAGGACGGCGCCGCATTGCTGCGCACGGTGGGCCTGACCCGGCACTTCCGCCTCGGTGGGTTGCTCTCTCGCCGGATGCTCCATGCCGTGGACGACCTGGACTTGGTCATCAACGAGCGCGAGATCGTTGCGCTGGTTGGCGAGAGCGGGAGCGGTAAGACGACGGTAGCCCGGCTCCTGGCGATGATCTACCCGCCCACGCGCGGTGAGATCTACTACCACGAACGGTCGGTCCACAGCCTGCGCTCTCGCAAGGACGTGCTCTGGTATCGCGGCGAGGTTCCCATGGTCTTCCAGGATCCCTACAGCGCGATGAATCCGGTCTTCCGCGTGGCACACGGCGTCATGCGAAATCTCAAGCTGCACCGGCCGGAGCTCGACCGAGCACAGCGGCGCGAGGAAGCCGAGCGAGTTTTCGACATCGTCGGCCTCAACCCCGCGGGCGACATGCTTCGAAAGTTCCCGTACGAGATGAGCGGTGGCCAGCGTCAGCGCGTCGGGTTCGCTCAGGCGCTTGCGGTGCGCCCCAAGCTGATCCTGGCCGACGAGCCCGTGTCGATGCTCGACGTGTCGATTCGCGCGGGCATCCTCAACATGATGGCGAGCCTGCGCGCCGACGAGGGAGCGTCCATCCTCTACATCACGCACGACATCGCGAGCGCACGGTACGTCGCCGACCGGATCATCGTCATGTACGCCGGGCACGCTGTCGAACAGGGGCCGACCGAGGTCGTGCTCTCGAGGCCAAAGCACCCGTACACGCAACTTCTGTTGTCGGCGGTGCCCGATCCTCGCGAGAAGGCGGTGCCGGTCTCCGCCGACAGCGGCGAGCCGCCGCGCGTCATCAGCCCGGGCGAGGGCTGCCGCTTCCGGCAACGATGCCCCTATGCCATCGACAAGTGCGCGACGATCACGCCGGCACTCAGACCGATGGGCCCGGCGCACGATGCTGCATGCCATGTTGCCGTCGCCGATCCTGTGGATGGGGACGGGCAGAGCGTTGACGGGATTGCCGTGGCGGCCCGGGATAGTCACGTAGAGTGAGACCCGCGGAGGTGCATCAGGACTAACAACCACGGGAGCGCCGCGGAGCTGGGTCAACCGTGCACGAGTTCACGAGCCCGAGTCATCTCATCGCCTTGGCCGTCACCGTCGGAGCGATCGCGGCGCTGGTTCCGCTGGCTCGGCTCCGGCCGGGATCCTGGGTAAAGGCCACCTCGTGGCTGCTCGCGCTCCTCCTGGTCGGCAATGAGATCGCGTACCAGGTGGTTCAGGCAGACACCGGCACCTGGAGCGTGAGCCACAGCCTCCCGCTCTACCTCTGCGACATCGGCGCGTTCATCGGTGCGCTTGCGCTGATCTGGCCCAGGCCGATCCTTGTCGAGGTGACATGGTTCTGGGCGATCGCCGGCACCCTCCAGGGGATCCTCACCCCGGACCACGTGATCGTCTTCCCTTCCTACGACTGGCTGGAGTTCTACGGCGATCACATCGGAGTTGTGCTCGCCGCGGTTTTCCTGGTGATCGGACGACGGATATATCCACAACCAGGTGCAGCGTTGCGGGTCGTCACTGTCAGCGTCGTGGTCCTCGTGATCGTGGGGATTGTCGACGTGACGACCGGTGCGAACTACAACTTTCTCCGCTTTTCCTCACCCGGCAGCATCCAGGGCCTGCTTGGTCCGTGGCCCTGGTACATCCTCGGCACCGCGGCGGTTGGGATCGTCCTCTTCCTATTGCTCGACCTGCCGTTCTGGCCGCAACGGCGTCGGGCGAAGGCCGTCGCCTAGTCGGGGTTCGATGAATCAAGCGACGTGCGCGCAACCAACATGCCCACGAGCGACATGCTCGGCACGACGATGGTCACGGAGCCTCGCGTGGACGAGGCTGATGTCACGACAATCGCTGACGGAGAACGTGGCGAGTCGTCGGAAGCGCGTCCCAGATGTGCGTGACCAACATGATAAATGGGCTGCCGGCGTCAGGGCATCGGTGCGGCCGCGCACAGCTATGAGCAGATCGTCCGCGACCACCTGGCACCTGCATTCGCGCGCGTACCGCTCACTCGCCTATCGCCGCAGCTCATCCAGCGTGCCTACCGCGACATGGCCGAGCATGGGTTGTCGCCGAAGACGATCGGAAACTGTCACGCCGCACTCCACAAGGCACTCGCACAGGCGGCGCGGTGGCGTCTCGTGCCCGCCAACGTCGCCGACCTGGTCGACGCGCCGCGGGTGCCACAGCGCCAGATGCGGGCGCTGTCAGCGGATGACGCACGCCAGGTGCTTGCGGTCGCTGCGGGTGATCCATTCGAGGCCATGTGGCGCCTGGCGATCACCTGCGGACTGCGACTCGGCGAGCTGCTCGCTCTGCGCTGGAGCGAGGTCGATCTGGAGCGCGGAACGCTGAGCGTCGTGGCGACCCTCGAGCAGTGGCAGGACGGCCTCGCCGTCTTCGCCGAGCCGAAGACGCACAGGTCGCGGCGTCAGGTGCTGCTCGGCGTCGCCATCGTGGACGCACTTCGTCGCCATCGCAGTGCGCATCCCGGCATCGGCTTCGTCTTCACCCGCGGCGATGGTCGCCCACTCAGCCGCTCAATGGTCGATAAGTCGTGGACGCGCCTCAACGCCCGCGCCGGCGTCCCGCAGGTGCGTTTCCACGACCTGCGCCACACGGCGGCCACCCTGCTGCTAGGACGCGGGGTCCATCCCAAGATCGTCAGCGAGATGCTCGGTCACTCGACGGTGGCGATCACCCTGGATCTCTACTCCCACGTCACACCGACCATGCAGCGCGAGGCGGCCGCGGCGATGGACGAGCTGCTGAGCCAGTAAACGCCTCCTGGCCGTCACGCCCTCAGGCGTCCATCCGGAGCCGATCCGGGACGCGGGTGCCGTCCATCACCACCTGTCGCTGCTCGAAAAGCCACGTGAACAACGCGGACATCGCGTTCGCGTAGACGACGACGTCCCACCCGACGACCGGTCCGTCGCGGTCGCCGAAGGACTCAAGACAGGCGCGTCCTTGCGCCGTCCACCGGTACCACTTCAGCAGGTGCTCTGCGGACAGCTTCAGCAAATACCGGCTGCGGCCAACGCCGGTTGGGCCTAGCTCGAATGTCT
>Ga0182024_10013370_pt1 | contig 16038 bp, 16 predicted proteins | sample P32metaG_FD_120480 | JGI IMG/M metagenome (GOLD analysis project Ga0182024, IMG submission 120480) | Permafrost microbial communities from Stordalen Mire, Sweden - P3-2 metaG (Illumina Assembly) | ecosystem: Environmental > Terrestrial > Soil > Wetlands > Permafrost | place: Sweden: Stordalen... | reverse complement strand
CTCACCGGCAAGGCCGCTCAGGAGGCCCTCGACCGAGCGGGGATAACTCTCAACAAGAACCAAATCCCGGGCGACCCGAGGTCGCCTTTCGTCACCAGCGGTCTGCGGATCGGCACCGCTGCCGTGACTACGACTGGCATGCGGGAAGGCGAGATGGCTGAGATAGCGCATCTGGTCCGCCGGGTGCTCGCTGCCCCAGACGACGATAGCGAACGGGATGCCGTCCGCGAGGAGGTGGCGACCCTTTGCTCCAAGTTTGTGCCCTACCCATGAGCTGGTGCCTCGGCGCCTGAGCGCTGGACATCTCGCAGCTGGGGAGACTTAGCGCTTGATCCAATTCCGTTGGTACATCGTGGTCTTTGCCGTGGCGGCCGTTGCCACCTGGCTGGCCACCTTTGCTGTGCGCGCCATGGCGAAGCGTCATTCGCTGCTCGTGTCGCCCGACGACCGGCGAGTCCACGAACGGCCCACGCCCACTGCCGGCGGGGCCGCGATGTACTTCGGGATGCTGGTCGCGATAGCCGTCGCCTCGCAGTTGCCGGTTTTCGGTCCGGTGTTCAGAGGCAGTTCCGCCCCCCTCGGCGTGGTAATTGCCGCGACTGTCATTTTCGGCGTCGGGCTGGTGGACGACGTGCGCGAGATGTCGCCGCCAGCCAAGCTCGCCGGCCAGGTCCTTGCGGGGACGGTGCTTTATTTCTTCGGGGTCAACATGCTGTACTTCCACGTCCCATTGGCTCAAACAACTCTGGAGCTGAGCCCCTCGTGGGCGGCACTCGGGACCGTACTGTGGGTCGCCGTCATGGCGAACTCGGTCAATTTCATCGACGGCCTGGACGGCCTCGCCGCGGGCATCGTCGCGATCGGGGCCGGCGCGTTCTTCGTGTACTCGCACCAACTCGGGGTGGTCGGGAACATCCAGGCGAGTAACGCCGGCCCTCTCATTGCCGTAATAGCGATCGGGCTGTGCGTCGGGTTCCTCCCGCACAATTTCCACCCCGCAAAGATATTCATGGGCGATGCCGGTTCGATGCTGCTCGGGGTGCTCGTCGCTGCCTCGACGCTTGCGGTCGTCGGCCAGGACAGCTACCAGTTCAGCGGCCGGACCTACTTTTTCTTCGCGCCGATCATCATCCCGTTCTTCATCCTGGGGATCCCGCTATTGGACACGGTGTTCGCCGTCGTGCGCCGTGCCGGCCAGCGTACGAGCCCTGCCGTTGCCGACCTCAGCCACCTCCATCACCGCCTGATGCGCCTTGGCCACGGCCACCGTGCCGCCGTCCTCATCCTGTGGGCCTGGACCGCCCTGCTGTCGGGCCTCGTGCTCTGGCCCGGGGTGACGGACTCCCACAACGAGATCCCCCCCATCGCGGTCGGCGCCCTAGCCATCCTGCTCTACACGCTGTTCGCGCCGCGGGGCCGCTCGGCGCTCAGCAATGGGGACAACGACGGCCATGTTGGGAACGGGGCCGACGGGCACGGCAGCCAGCCCCCACGCGCCGGCCCTAGCAGCCGGGTCACCGCTCCCACACCGAAGGTCGGGGCAAGCCGCCGGACCTTCACCGGCAAGCCGCCCAGCCCTCTGCCAGGGCGCGGAGTCGTGGCAACCGGCGGCACTGGCAGCGGAGCGGGCAGGCTAGGAGCCCAGAACCCTCGCAGCAGCAACGGTGTGAGGCTGGTCTTGCCCGACCGTCCGACCCCTCCAGCCGGGCAGCCCACCGCGGGCACACCGGCCCTGGGCACGCCGAAAACCGTGGCTCCGGGGCCTCCCGTCCCCGAGGGCCTCTAACAGTTGAGTGCGAGCGGGCGATCGGGCCGGGCCAAGACCGAGTGAGCGGAGTTGCAGTGTTACAGGAGTGTTTCGTAGCCTGGCACTGGTGTTCGGGAACAGTGTCGTGCTCGCAAACGGTATGGTGCTGTTGAGGTGGCAAGACGCTGCTACACACCAGCGGCCCGCAGATGAGCGGCACCGGAGCAGACGAGGAAAGCGCGCAGCGGGACGACGGGCGCTATCCGGGGCCTATGGCATATGCCGGTCTCGGGATGCTCAATGCCGTCTGTCTCCTTGGCGGGTGCATTCTCGGATGGCTGGCGGACCGGGCTCTCGGGACTCTGCCGCTGTTCTTGTTCGTAGGCCTGGTCGGCGGTGCAGCCGTGGGCGTGTTGGGCACCAGGGCCGAGCTGCGGCGGTACAACCGCTAGGGCTGTTCTCTGATGCTTGCTGACTTCCCCGTCCTTTACGTCGACGTCATAGTAAGGCGCACGATTGTGTCGTGCATCGCCTTAGCCGTCCTCGCTCTCGTGGTCGGTTTCGCGGTCGGCCAACCGCTGGCAGGCATTGGCGCATTGCTCGGCTTGGCAGCCGCCACTGCGAACCACAGGGTCTTTCAGGTCTCCACCGTCCGCTACAGCAAAGACGACGGCCACATGGACCGCAGGCCTTACGTTGGCACCGTTGCCGCCCGCCTTGGGGGGATCACCGTCATTGCCTTTGCGCTTCTGTTTTTCGTGCGCCCGATGGGCTTTGGGATGGTCGGTGGTCTTGTCGCCTTCCAGCTGCTGTTGATGGCCAATGCCCTGGGTGCCCTTTGGCGGTACCAACGTCTGCAATTGGCAGGCCTAGGCCCCGCTACCACAGCCGAGGCTGACGCCGCAGGGAGCCCGGCCCCTCGCGCCCAAGCCGAGTTGCCTGGCACTTCGGGCCCAGGCGAGGTTGAAGCCGGTGGTTAGCGCCGGCTTGCTTGCCGTAGCGCCGATACCGGTTGGCGACCATGTGGTCGTCCATGTTTTCGGCCTCTCACTCGACGCAGACACCATCTGGTCCAGTTTGGTCGCCTGCGCAGGGGTCTTCGCGCTTGGTTTGTACCTGCGCCAACACCTCACATCGGGTGTGCCCAACAAGGTCCAGCTTTTCTGGGAGGTATTGGTCGGGTGGGTGTCAGACCAGGTGGAGGTTGGGCTGGGCCCCCGGTACCGCCATGTCGTGCCGTTGGCCGTCACCATCTTCATGCTGGTCCTGGCCGCAAACTGGGTCGAGATCTTCCCCGGCTTATGGCACAACACCGACTATCTGCCTTCCCCGTCCGCTGACGTAAACCTCACCTACGCGCTCGGAGCGACCGTCTTCATTTTGACAAACGGTGCCGCGATCAGGGCGAAGGGTTTCGGTGGCTACATAAAGTCGTTCTTTGCGCCGCCGCGGTGGTTGGCACCGATACGCGCCCTCGAGGAGCTCATGAAGCCGGTCACCCTGGCGCTCCGGCTCTTTGGTAACCTCTTTTCGGGCGGGATCATGATCGCGCTCCTCTTGGCGATCCCGATCTACTTTTTCCCGGCGACCATCTTTTTCAGTGTGCTCTGGAAGATGTTCGACCTGGCCATCGGTGTCATCCAGGCCTTCATTTTCGCTTTGCTGACGATCCTTTATTACCAGTTCGCAGTTGCCAAAGAGGGCCATTGAGCCCCAAACCCAAAAAATCAGAGGAGAACTAGATGGCTGCAAGCATGGAAAAGGCAGTCGAGCTTGCCGGTGCCTTCGTCGGTGGCGGCCTCGCGCTGGGCGGCGGTGCTATCGGTGCCGCTGTCGGTGACGGCCTGGCCGGTAGCCAGACGATCGCCGGTATCGCCCGCCAGCCCGAGGTCCAGGGCCGGCTCTACTCGACGATGTTCCTGATCGTCGGCCTTGTTGAGGCCATGTACTTCATCAACCTGGCCTTTACAGCCTTGTTCGTATTCGTACTGGCCACCGGCTAGTAGCCCGGCCCGAGGTACTTGACCGGTGCTAATCGCTTCGTCCAACTTCCTAGTTCCCGGCCCCACCTTCGTGGTGGAGCTGGCAATCTTCCTCGCCACGCTGTGGGCCTTGTCCAAGTGGGTGCTGCCGTTCGTCAACGGCATTATGGACGCGCGCCAGCAGGCGATCGCGCGCAATATCAACGACGCGGAGGAGGCAAAAAAGCGTTCCCTCGAACTGGAGGAACAGCACAAGAAGCTCCTCGAGGAGGGGCGGGAAGAGGCGCGCACCCTCAAAGACGAGGCCGTCAAGATCGGCGAGCAGCTGCGCGAGGACCTGCGCAAACAGGGTGAAGAGGAGTACCGGCGCCTGGTGGAGCGCGCGAGCGCCGACATCGAAGCCGCGACCCGGCGCGCAGCCGACGAGCTGCGGGTAGAAGTTGCCGGGCTCGTCATGGACGTGGTGGAAAGAGTTCTCGGCGAGGGGATCACCCTCCGGGACCAGGAAAAATTGGTCGAGATCGCGACCGCCGACATCGAGCGCCAGGCTGCAGCGAGCGCGGCCGCCGCGCCCGGCGCAACGGTGAGAACGGGAGGAGGTGCTTAGGTGCGCGAGCGCGTAAGGGGTTACGCCGACGCCATCTTCGAGGCCTCGGGGTCACACGTGGCGCGCGTTGCGGACGAGCTCCAGGGCTTCTACGAGCTTCTGGCCGGTTCCACGGACCTGGCCTGGGCGATGGCGAACCCCGTGACGCCTGTTCCCACCAAGCGAGCAATAATCCAGCAGCTGCTGGGCCGCAAGTTGTCGGAGCCGGTGCTCGACCTAGTCAATTTCGTGTTGCAGGGCGGCTCGGGCGAGGAATTTGCGGCCGATATCGCGAGCCTCGCAGCGGCTGGCGCTGCCCGCAGGGACGGGATGGTGTTGCTCGACGAAGGGCCGCTCGGGCGGCTCGGCGCGATGGAACGCCTCGAGGGCTACGCGTCGGCCGTGCTCAGTTCGGTGCGAGGAGAGCGGCAGCTGGGCGATATCGAGGACGAGATGTTCCGGTTCATGCGCATCGTCGAGGGCAACGAAGAGCTGCGAGTGGCCCTGACCACCGCCGAGCTGCCTGCGACGGTTCGCGCTTCGGTCGTCACCGGCCTCTTGACGCGCCGGGCGAGCCAGGAGTCGGCCCGGATGGCCACCTATGCGGCACGCGTTGGGCGGCCACGAGATTTCCCGGCCCTACTGGGGGCGCTTGTCGACTTGGTGGCCAAAGAGGCCAACCGGCGGGTGGCCGATGTCCGCTCGGCGATCGAAATGACAGCTTCGCAGCGGGCGCGCCTTACAGTGGCCCTGACGAATTTCACCGGTTACCCCGTTGACGTCAGAGCAACAGCCGACCCGCAGCTTCTTGGCGGTTTTGTCGCGAACATTGGCGACGTCGTGATCGACGCCAGCCTTCGTCACCGCCTCGAGCTGGCGAGAGAGGCACTCCTCGAGCCCGGTCGCGCGGCTGGCGGCCCAACCTCGGCCACCGGCAAGCCGGAAGAACGTTGAGAAGAACATTGAAAGGACCCTGCAAAGCAAATGGCTGAGCTGAGTATCAAAGCTGCTGAAATCGCCGACGTCCTGCGGCGCAACCTGGAGGGTTTCACACCCGGGGTCACGGGCGAAGAAGTAGGGCGCATCCAAGACATCGGTGACGGCATCGCGAGGATCACAGGCCTGCCGAACGTCTCTGTGAACGAGCTCCTCGAGTTCGAAGGTGGCACGAGCGCTCTGGCGCTCAACCTCGACGAGGACTCGATCGGCTCCGTCGTGCTAGGCGACGTGTCGGGGCTTCAGGAGGGACAGATCGTCCGTGCGACCGGCCGCATACTTTCGGTCCCGGTCGGGGACGGCCTCTTGGGCCGTGTAGTGGACTCTCTCGGCAGGCCCATCGACGGGCTTGGGCCTCTCGGTACGTCCGAGACGAGGCGACTAGAGGTGCAGGCCCCTGGCATCATCGACCGCCAACCAGTGAAAGAGCCACTCCAGACCGGGATCAAGTCGATCGACGCGATGACACCAATTGGCCGTGGCCAGCGGGAGCTGATCATCGGGGACCGCAAAACTGGCAAGACTTCGATAGCCATCGACACAATAATCAATCAGCGTGGCCAAGGCGTGAAATGCATCTACGTCTCGATCGGCCAAAAAGGCTCGACGGTTGCCCAGACAGTCGAAACCCTGCGTGCTCACGGGGCGATGGAGTACACCATCGTTGTCAACTCACCCGCCTCGGACCCTGCGTCCTTCAAGTACCTGGCGCCCTATGCCGGATGCGCCATGGGCCAGCATTGGATGGAACACGGCGAACACGCGCTGATAATTTACGACGACCTCTCCAAGCAGGCAGAGGCATACCGGTCGCTGTCGTTGTTGCTCCGTCGGCCGCCGGGCCGCGAGGCTTACCCAGGGGACGTCTTCTATTTGCACAGCCGGCTGCTCGAGCGCGCCGCCAAACTGTCCAACGAGCGCGGCGCGGGCTCGCTTACTGCGCTCCCGATCGTGGAGACCAAGGCGGGCGATATTTCGGCTTACATCCCGACAAACGTGATCTCGATCACCGACGGTCAGATCTATTTGGAGACGGACCTGTTTTACGCCGGCATCCGCCCTGCCGTCAACGTCGGGCTGTCGGTTTCTCGTGTCGGCGGGGACGCCCAGATAAAGGCCATGAAGACCGTTTCGGGCGGCTTGAAGACCGACCTCGCTCAGTTCCGCGAGTTGCAGGCGTTCGCAACGTTCGGCTCCGAGCTGGACCGGGTCTCGCGTGCTCAGCTGGACCGGGGTGTCCGGCTGACCGAGCTGCTCAAGCAGCCGCAGAGCTCGCCGGTCCCGGTCGAAGAGCAGGTGGTCGCCATCTATGCAGGTACGAAGGGCTTCCTCGACGACCTGGCAGTGGACGACGTCCGCGCTTTCGAGACTGCGCTGGTACAGAACTTCCGGGCCAATCACTCCGACTTGCTGGAGTCGATCCGCACCACTAAGGCCCTCCCGCCTACGGACCAGCTGGACAAGGCTATCGCCGAGGTGAAGAAGGGCTTTGCGAGCACCAAGCCCGAGACCCCCTCGGCCGGCCCCGCCGAGGCGGCCGCGGGCAATGGCCCGGCTGGGGCAACCACCTCCGATGAGCCGGCACCCGAGGCTGTGACGGCTGGAGCTGGCCCCGAAGGCGGGGCGTAGCCAGGTGCCTGCAGGCGAGGAGCGCGCCATTCGGCGCCGCATCCGAAGCGTCGTGTCGACCCAGAAGATCACGCGGGCGATGGAGCTAATAGCTGCATCGCGGATCGTGCGCGCGCAACAGGCGATGATCGCTGCCCGGCCCTACGCCGCACGCATGGAAGACGTGGTACGGGAGCTGGCGGCGACGCCCGAGGCCCAACGCCATTGGATTTTTGCAGGGGGCGGGGACCGCTCCCTCGTCGTCGTGCTAGGTGCCGACCGGGGCCTTTGCGGGGCTTTCAACACCTCGGTCCACCGGGTCGCGGAGGAGCTCCTCTCCGAGCTGGGCCGCAAGGGCCCTGCGCCGGAGGTAATAGGTGTCGGGCGAAAGGTAAAGGGTTATTTACGGTTCCGCGGGCGAAAGGTCGCTGAGAGCCTCGAGGGTTTTACTGACCGGCCCACTTTCGAAGACGCACAGAAGGTTGTGGAAGCCATTTCGCGTGAGCTCGAAACCGACACGATTGGCCAGATCTACCTTGTGAGCACACACTTTTTGAGTGTAGGTACTCAGCGGGCCGAAAGGCGCCGGCTGGTACCCCTCGACCTGCCTGAGCGAAAAGACAAGCCGGGCGAAGGCGAGGGCCATAACCCGGGCGGGACGACGATTTTCGAGTTCGAGCCGGAACCTGACGCCATAATGGACCGCCTATTACCGCGATGGCTCGAGGCTGAGGTGTACCTGGCCCTCCTCGAATCGGCGGCCTCTTTCCATGTCTCGCAGCAAAGAGCAATGAAGGCTGCGACCGACAATGCAGACGACCTAATAAAGACGCTGCGGCGCCGGATGAACCGGGCCCGACAGGACACCATCACCACGGAGATCTCCGAGATATCCGGCGGCGCAGAAGCGCTGAGACAGGCCGAGTCAGGCGACGAGGGCTCTGGCCGGCCCGACATATACGTCTACCCAAACGCAAGTTGACTGGAGCAAACGTGAGTATTACCAGCACACCCAGTGCTACATCGACCGGCCCTGAAGCTCCCGCGACGCGAGATGGCCGAGTCGTCGCGATCACTGGGCCTGTTGTCGACGTCGAGTTCCCGCCTGAGCACCTTCCCGACATCAATTACGCGGTCGAGATGGACATCGAGCTCGAGGGCCAACGCAGCAAGGTTATGGCCGAAGTTGCGCTCCAGATCGGAGAGGGCAGGGTGCGCTGCATCTGCCTGCGCCAGACCGACGGCTTGAAACGTGGCGCAGTGGTGCGCAACCTTGGCCACGGGATCACGGTCCCAGTAGGCGACGGAGTGCTCGGCCACGTGTTCAATGTCACTGGCGACGTGCTCGACTCCGACCCGCTCGTGAACGTGGACGACCGTTGGGAAATCCACCGCCCGCCCCCCGACTTCGACACGCTCGAACCCAAGTCCCAGATGTTCGAAACAGGGATCAAGGTCGTCGACCTGCTGGAGCCGTATGTGCAGGGTGGCAAGATCGGCCTCTTTGGCGGGGCTGGCGTGGGCAAGACGGTGCTGATCCTCGAGCTGATCCACCGGGTGGCTGAAAACCATGGTGGTGTCTCTGTTTTCGCCGGCGTGGGCGAGCGCACCCGTGAAGGCAACGACCTCTGGCTCGAGATGAAGGAATCGGGCGTCATCAAACGTGCGGCTCTCGTGTACGGCCAGATGGACGAGCCTCCCGGCGTCCGCCTGAGGGTCGGCCTTTCTGCGCTCACGATGGCCGAGTACTTCCGCGACGTCAAAAACCAGGACGTCCTGTTGTTCATCGACAACATTTTCCGTTTCGTCCAGGCGGGCTCGGAGGTTTCGACGCTGCTCGGGCGGATGCCGTCCGCCGTGGGTTACCAGCCGACGTTGGCCGACGAGATGGGAGAACTTCAGGAGAGGATCACCTCCACGCGGGGCCACTCGATCACCTCGGTCCAGGCTGTCTACGTTCCTGCTGACGACTACACGGACCCGGCCCCCTTCACGACGTTCACCCACCTCGACGCGACCACGCAGCTCGCCCGCGAGATCGCCGCCATCGGCATCTACCCCGCCGTGGACCCCCTCGCTTCGACGTCCAACATCCTGGCGCCCGAGATCGTGGGCGACAGGCACTACGCGGTTGCCCGCCGGGTCCAGCAGGTGCTCCAGCGCAACCGTGAGCTGCAGGACATCATTGCGATCCTCGGGATGGACGAGCTGTCGGAGGAAGACCGCACCACGGTCCTGCGTGCCCGCAAGATCCAGCGTTTCTTGTCCCAGCCATTGTTCGTGGCGAAGAACTTCACCGGGCTTGAAGGTGTCTACACTCCGGTTTCCGAGACCGTGGAGTCCTTCGAGGCTCTCGTCAATGGTGACCTCGACCATCTGCCGGAACAGGCCTTCTTGAACGTTGGCGGAGCGGAGAGCGCGATGGCTAAGGCACGCGAGCTCGAAAAGCAGGCTTGAGCGCGCGATGGCGACGACCCAGGTAGAGCTCGTTACCCCCACGGGCACGCTGTTCTCGGGGCAGGCCGAGATGGTCGTCTGCCGTACAGAAGGCGGCGACATTGCCTTCCTCGCGCACCATATGGCCTACGTCGGAGTGCTGGAGCCTTACCCCTTGCGGATCGTGCACCCCGACAATGCAGCGACCACCGAGGCCGGCCTTGGCGCGGGCGCCGCTGACGAGCTCCGCTTCGATGTCCAGGGCGGCTTCGTCGAGGTGAACGACAACCGGGTCATCGTGCTTTGCGACGCCGCAGCGCTGGCCGGCTCCGAGCCCTAACACGATGAGCCCCAGGCACCGCCTCGGGGTAGCTCTGCTGCTCGACCCTCCCGGGTCGCTCGAGGTCGACGGCCTGCGGCGGGCGCTCGGCGACACCGCCCTCGGGGCTGTCCCGGCGCACGTCACGCTGGTCCCTCCCGTCAACGTGCGCGCTGAGGACCTCGGCCTAGCCCTCCAGGTGCTGAGGAGGGCCGCCAGCGACCAGAGCGGTCCGATAGCAGTCGAACTTGGTCCGGTCACGACCTTCATGCCGGCGAGCCCCGTCGTGTACCTGGCGGTCGGCGGGCCCGATCTCGACCGCCTGGCGAGGTTGCGCCAGGCCGTCGTGGCTGGGCCAATGCTGCGGCCCGACCATTGGCCCTGGGTACCGCACGTGACCCTCACCGATGACGCGCCAGCCGATCGCATCGAGGCCGCCCTCGCCGCGCTGTTCTCATACAGGGCTGCGACCGTCTTTGACCGGGTGGTGCTGCTCGAGGAGCGTGAACACCGCTGGCAGCCGCTGGCAGACGCCTGCCTAGGTCGCCCCGCGGTGGTTGGCCGGGGAGGGCTCGAGCTCGAGATCGTGGAGGGCCGCGTGCTCGGACCGGACGTGATGGCAATGGCTGATGGCGAGGAGGCCGCCTTCCTGGTCGCACTTGACACAGTCCCCGCCCCCTCCAGCATCGTGCTTACCGGCCGCCGCCTTGGCGAAGTCGTCGGTGTGGCGACAGCGTGGCAAGACGGAGAGATCGGCGGGACGGTCGAGGTGTACGTACTGGTTGAGGAGAGCTCGCGGCGGCAAGGGGTTGGCCGAGCCCTGCTCCATGCTCTCTATGCAAGCGTTCAGCAGCTCGGCTGGACGGCCGATGGCGCCCGCGGGTACGGGCCCGAAGGTTTCTTCACCAGCGCCAGCGCATGGATCCGGGAAATCCGACCGGCTGTAGTGTTGTGACCGTGGCGACCGCAGTTACGCCGCGACCCATCACGCTCGAAGACGAGCGGCATCCCCCGCTTTGGCGGCGCACCCTTGGCCGCTCCCCGCGCGAGGGCCTGGCGCGCGCGGGCGTGGTGGTGGCCTGCGCTGTCGTTATTGCCGGCGTCGTCGGCAGGTTCCTCGCACCCGGAGGGCTCTGGCTGGACGAGGCGCTGTCGGTCAACATCGCTAAACTGCCCCTTGCCCAACTGCCGGGGGCGCTGGTCCAGGACGGGTCGCCACCGCTTTATTACCTTGTCCTCCACTACTGGATGCTCCTGTTCGGGCAGGGCGATTTCGCGGTGCGTGCGCTGTCGGGCGTCATCTCCACAGCCACCCTCCCGTTCCTGTGGGCGGCCGGCCAACGTGCGGGGGGCCGACGGACGGCGTGGGCAGCGCTCCTGCTCGGGGCCAGCTCCCCCTGGGCGATCTATTTCGGGACCGATACCCGCATGTACTCGCTCATGGCGCTGGAGTCCATCCTTTGGTACCTGGCGGTGCGCCGGGCATTGGAGATGCCTAGCCGGCGCCGCTTGATCGCCCTTGCAGCCGTGACCGCAGCATTGATGTACACCCACTACTGGGACCTCTACCTGCTCGCCGTCGGAGGCGCCTGGCTGCTCGTGCGAGCGTGGGTGGAGCACAGGTCAGGTAAACCCCGGTCGGACGAGCACCGGCCTCCCGATTACCCCGGAGCAGCCGCCAAGTCGCTGGCGGCGATGATCTGCGGTGCAGTGGTCTGGCTTCCCTGGTCGCCGGTATTCGTTTTCCAGGTGCTGCACACGGGGACCCCCTGGGCGGGCGCGCCCAGCCCGATCAACCTGCTCTCTGTGTTCGGGTACTTCGCTGGCGTTGGGGCGTGGGGTTACCTGCTCACGTTCACGAGCTTCAGCCTCGTTGGCCTCGCTATCTTCGCGGCTCCTGGCCCAAAAGCGACCAGTGTCATCCTCGAGTTCCGGGCGCAGCCGCGTGCAAGGTTCGTGGCGCTCCTGGTGGTAGGCGCTCTGGGTGCGGCGGTACTGGCTGGCATCCTGACCGGCGCGGCTTTCGACAACCGTTATATAGCCGTCGTGTTCCCGCTGTTTATCGTGTTGTGTGCGCTCGGCATTACCACGTTTAGTTCACGCAAAGTGATGTCGGTAATGCTGGCAGTGGCATGTACCGTAGGCCTGCTTTCTGCCAAGGACCAGAACTCTCAGCCTCGCACCCAGGCAGTTGAGGTAGCCGCAGTCCTGAACGCTCAAGCTCAACCAGGCGACACGATCGTCTACTGCCCAGACCAGCTTGGGCCGGCCGTGGACCGCCTCCTGAAAGTGCCCGACGTCACCCAGGTCACGTTCCCGAGGGGAATTGGCCCCGCGCGAGTCGACTGGGTCAATTACGTGTCAGTCATCCAGAACACCGACGTCGGCACTTTTGCTGAGAAGATCGTTAAAAACCTCAACCCGGGCAGCACGCTCTGGCTCGTTTGGCGCAACGGTTACCTGGGCTTCGGCGCCAGCTGCGGCTACCTCATCAGCTGGTTGCAGATGCTGCACCCCGGTGGCGAGACCGTCAGACCGGAGAACCCCAACTACTACGAGTACGAGAACCTGGTGCGCTGGCCGAGCTGAAACCAACCTGCGCTCAGGCAGCTCGAGCGCCTGTCTGGCCCCTTGGGTCACCGAACGGGCAGAATGAGTGGTCGGACTGGCCGAAGGCCTTGTTGGCTCTAGGCCCCGAACCTTGCAGGAGCAAAAAATCCGTGCCCCCCCAAGCCGCTTACCATCCATCGAACGAGAGTGGCCTGTCGGACGTCCCTGAGCAGCCGTTCTCCCTCGGGGATGCTGACGATGTTGTCATCATTGGCGCCGGCCCGGCCGGCCTTACTGCGGCCTACGAGCTGGCGCGCCAGGGCAAGGTCTGCACGGTCCTAGAGGCCGACGACGTCGTGGGCGGTATCTCGCGCACCGTTGAACGTGACGGTTGGCGGTTCGATATTGGCGGTCACCGGTTTTTTACCAAGGTGAAACCGGTCGAGGCTTTCTGGCACGAGGTACTCCCCGACGACGAGTTCATGCTCAGACCACGAATGAGCCGGATCTATTACCAAGGCAAGTACTACGACTACCCTCTCAAGCCTTTCAATGCGTTGCGGAACCTCGGCTTCATTGAGTCCGTGCGCTGTGCGGCGTCGTACGCCTGGGCGCGCGTGCACCCCCCGGCGGACCAGACCACCTTCGAGGGCTGGGTAGCGGCACGCTTTGGCTGGCGCCTCTACAAACACTTTTTCAAGACCTACACCGAGAAGGTCTGGGGTTACCCGGGATCGGAACTGCAAGCGGACTGGGCCGCCCAGCGGATCAAGAACCTCAACCTTTTCAACGCCGTCAAGAGCGCACTTTTCCCGAAAAAGGGCCAGCGGGAGATCACAACGCTCATCGACCAGTTCGAATACCCGCAACTAGGGCCTGGGATGATGTGGGAACGCTGCTGCGACAAAGTGGAAGCAGCCGGCTCGAAAGTGATGATGCGCTCGGTCGTGACACGGGTGCGTTGCTCCGACGGCAGGGCTGTCGCCGTCGAATCCATGACCGACGGAGCCCTGACAGAGCACGTCGCCACCGCCGTCATCTCGTCAATGCCGATCTCGGCGCTCGTTAGGGCTCTCGACCCCCCGGCACCGCCTGAGGTGCTCGCCGCCGCAGACGACCTTCACTACCGCGACCACATCACGGTCGCCCTGGTCGTTCCTAAAACTGCTGGTTTCCCGGACAACTGGGTTTACGTTCACGACCCGTCGGTGAAAATGGGCCGCATCCAGAACTTCGGCCAGTGGTCCCCGTTCATGGTCAAGGACGGCTCTACCTGTCTCGGCCTCGAGTATTTCGTCTTTGAGGGCGACGAGACCTGGACAATGCCGGACGAGGAGCTTGTCGAGATGGGAAAGCGTGAGATCGGGCTGCTCGGCCTAGTCGACCCGAAGGTGGTGGGGGCCGGCTACGTCGTGAGGATGCCCAAGGCCTACCCTTATTACGATGCCGACTACAAGCACAACGTGGAGACGTTGCGCAAATGGCTGGAGGTAAATGTGCCGAACGTCCATCCCGTCGGTCGCAACGGGATGCACCGCTACAACAACCAGGACCACTCGATGTACACCGCCATGCTGACGGTCGAGAACATCATGGGAGCATCCCATGACGTATGGTCGGTCAACGTGGAAGAGGAATACCACGAGGAGATGAAGTCCGGGCCGAGCCGCGGGGCCTCCGGGCCCTCGTCGGGGCGAGCGGCGCCGATCCTGCCCAAGCGTGAAAAAACGGTCAGTTCGTGAGCATCAAGGTCTGGTACTGCGAGAACTGTGGCTACGAGGTAAACAGCCGGGGCCGGTGCCACAGCTGTGGCGCACGGCTGATCGCGTCGCCGCTGCCGGAACTCGAGTCCGGCCCTGACGACGACGAGGTCGGCTACCGGCTCGACCTGTGGGACGACCGCACGAGAGCGCGCCTTATCGAGTCGCTCATCTTGGCCGGCGTGCTGCATCGCTTCGAGGAAGAAGAGCTGGTGATCCTTGCTGTCGACGAGGCCGAGGTCGACCGGCTCGTAGACGTCGTGACGGGTATGGCGGCCCCTGCGCGCGGCCTGGACGATGATGACGACGAGGACTTCGCTACTCCCGAAGAGGCCAAGGACGCCTCGCGCGAACTGTACGACGCGGCGAAGAGGCTTCGCGACAACCCGACGGACATGCAGGCTGATGCAGCCTTGGGTGAAGCTTCGGCAGCCGTCTTCGCCGTCGACTACCTGCCCGACATGGACGAGTACGACCTCGCAGCGGTAGGCCGGGTAACGCGCCGCTTGTTGGGAGCCCTCGGCGCCGACGAGGCCCTCGAAGACGAGATCCGGCACCAGGCAGAAGTGCTCTGCCGGCTCATCGCGCCCAGTGCCGGAGAGGCCGAGGCGCACGCCGAAACTGAGCGCGCACGAGGGCGCCTGGAGCGCGGCGCCAAGGAAACGCGGCGCCTCGTAGTGCTGCCCCATTCCAAGGTGACCCCGGGCGGGGAGATGGGCGCACCCACCCTCGACCTCGCCGCACAAGCCGCAGCCAGCACAGAGCTGCCGAGCGACGGCCTCGGCGGCAGCGGGCGCGATGGAGCGCAGGCCAAGGTGGCCCGGGCAGACGACGACGGGGATGTCATCACCGGACAGCTGGAGCACGAACCCCCCGACCTGTCCAAGGACGGCGGCCGTGACGAAGACGACCTCGTCGACGCCGACCAGGTCGAAGACGAGATCGACGAAGAGGAAGAGGATGAGAACTCTGGTGAGCTCGTTTACGAGCTGGCCGAGTGGTTGCCCGAGCAGCGGGTGGAGCTTTCCATGCTCCTCGAGTCGGCCGGTGTTGCCTACAACTGGGACGGTCCTGACCTCACGGTGGCCGAGGATTACGAGACCGAGGTTGACGGCTTGTTCGAACAAGTCCATGGGCTACTCGACGATGATGACGAAGCTCGCTACCGCTCAATCGAGGAGCTTTTCGGTGCGGTGGACCGCCTGGCGAACGACCCCGGCAGCGAAGAACGGCGGGCCGCCTTCCTCGGAGCCGTTGCAGCCGTGGAGCTACCCACTCCCGTAGGCGTCGACGATGCCTACTGGTGGCGCGTACGGAGCCAGGGCCACGTCGTCGTAGGAGCACTGGACAACGGCGCGCGCAACGAGGACGTCTCGCGGGAGTCGGCTCTCCTGGCAGAGATGCTCCACGAGATGGTCTGACCGTTTGGACCGCTACGGCCTGCTGCTCGCCCCAGGGGCGAGCGCAAGTAGCAACCAATCCGCTCTCGTAGCTGTCGACCGGGCTGCCACGAAGGCGGGTCTCGCGGTCAGACGAATGGACTTCCCCTACACCTTGGCCGGCCGGCGAGCTCCTGACCGCCCGCCGGTCCTGATCGCGACGGTGGTGAACGAAGCTGCCTCACTGGCCGCCGGCACTGCCGTGGCACCGGAGCGGATCTTCCTCGGAGGGCGCTCCATGGGAGGGCGTATGTGCAGCATTGCCGTTGCCGAAGGTCTCCCCGCTGCCGGTCTCGTGCTCATCAGCTACCCGCTCCACCCGCCCGGCAGGCCCGACAACATGCGCACCGACCACTTCGGGCGCCTCGACCTACCTTGTCTGTTCGTCTCGGGCAGCCGAGACACCTTCGGTTCCCCCGCCGAGCTTGAACTGGCCCTGGCGCTCATCCCTGGTGCCGTGACCTTCCACTACATCGAGCGCGGTGACCATGGCCTACGCGGCCGCGACGCCGAGGTGGCGGCCCTTGTCGCTGAATGGCTCACGGAACAGATCTCGACGCGCTCCCCTTAGGACCGGGCCCTCCGCGTGTTCTCCGCTAAGGGCGCGGTCGAACT
>Ga0182024_10013369_pt1 | contig 16039 bp, 12 predicted proteins | sample P32metaG_FD_120480 | JGI IMG/M metagenome (GOLD analysis project Ga0182024, IMG submission 120480) | Permafrost microbial communities from Stordalen Mire, Sweden - P3-2 metaG (Illumina Assembly) | ecosystem: Environmental > Terrestrial > Soil > Wetlands > Permafrost | place: Sweden: Stordalen... | reverse complement strand
AGGCAGAACGTCAACAGGAGAACGGGATGGGCAACGACAAATCGGACGTGCTGCAAGGCACGCTGGACCTGATGGTGCTGAAGACCCTGGAAGCGATGGGCCCGCTGCACGGATACGGCATTGCACGGCGCATTGAGCAGGTGAGCGGCAACTCCCTGAGCTTAAACCAGGGGACGATCTACCCCGCGCTGCTGCGCCTGGAGCAGCGCGGTTGGGTGAAGTCGGCGTGGGGCGTGTCGGAGTCCAACCGCCGGGCGAAGTTCTACTCGCTCAGTCCGCGCGGCTTGAAACAGATCCGGGAAGAAACGGAAAACTGGGAGCGCATTGCCGCCACCATGTCGCGTTTTCTTGCCCCATCCAATTAGGAGCCCGCCATGGAGTGGATACGCATGTTGCTGAGCCGCTGTTGGACGCTCTTCGCCAAACAAAAGCACGAAGACGAACTCGACGAAGAGCTGCGCGCTCATATCGATCATGCGGTCGAGGAGAACCTGGAGAGCGGCATGACCGCAGACGCGGCGCGCACCAAGGCGCTGCGGGAGTTTGGCGGGTTCACGCAGACCAAGGAGGACTACAGAATGCAGCGCGGATTGCCCTTGCTTGAAACGCTGGCCAAGGATTTGCGTTTCGGCGTTCGTCAACTGGTAAAGTCCCCGGCGTTTGCATTGACGGCCATTCTCACCCTCGCGCTGGGAATTGGCGCGACTACCGCGATTTTCACGGTTGTGAAAGCGGTGTTGATGGCTCCGCTTCCCTACAAGGACCCAGGGCGCATTGTTGCGGTGTGGACAGCGAATGCCGCTCAGGGCGGGCAACCGCTTCCCAGTTCCGCCGGAGATTTCGCGATCTGGAAGCAGCGCAGCGGCGTCTTCGAAGATCTGGCCCCTTCTTACGACGATGAAAGGACGCTGACGGGGCAGGGATCGCCTCAATTTCTGATTGGCTATTCGGTCTCGGCAAACTACCTGCGAATCCTCGGCGTTGCGCCTCAGCTTGGGCGGCTCTTTACCGACCAGGAGGACTCGCCTAAAAGCCCCAAAGTGGCGCTTCTGAGCGATCATCTCTGGCGCACGGCATTTCATTCCGATGCGGGCATCGTGAACAAGGCCATCACGCTGGATGGGGTTGCGTATACCGTGCTGGGGGTGATGCCCCGGGGCTTCGATTATCCAACTTCGGTGGAAATATGGATGCCTTCTGCAATGGCGCCGTCGGCCCAGGATGATTTCGACCATACCTATGTGCGCGTTCTCGGACGCCTGCGGGCCGGCGTTACCCTGGCGCAGGCGCAGAAGACGTTGAATGACGTGGAAGCGCAGGTGGCCGCTGCTCATCCGCAGACGGACAACGGCAATCGCGTAGTGCTGGTTCCGCTCCGCGAACAACTCGACGGCGACATCCGTATGCCCTTGCTGATTCTGATGGGCGCTGTTGGTCTTGTGCTCCTTATCGCATGCGCGAATACTGCCGGATTGGCGTTGGCCCGCAACGCCGAGCGCCAGAAGGAGATTGCGGTGCGGCTGGCTCTGGGTGCGACGCGACGGCGGCTGTTGCTCCAGTTTGTAACGGAGAGCATGCTGCTGGCAGCCATTGGCGGGGCGGGAGGAATTCTGCTGGCGTTGGCCGGGACTCATTTTCTGCTCAGGCTTTTTCCCAACAACGTGGCGAATCTCAACATTCCGAAGGTCACACGGATTCCGATGGATCCCGGGGTCCTGGTGTTTGCCTTTGCCGTCACGTTGCTGACTGCGTTTCTGTTCGGGATTGCGCCGGTGTTGAAGGGCATGCGTACCGAGGCCAGCGCGGCAATGAAAGAGTCCTCGCGCGGCAGCACGACGACCCGCAGTTCAAACCGTTCGCGGAGCGCCGTGGTGGTGAGCGAGATCGCACTGTCGCTGATGTTGATGACCGGTGCGGGCCTCGTGGTTGCGAGTTTTCAAAGGGTGGTAAATGCAGACCTGGGGTTTCAACCCGATCACCTTCTTTCTCTGCAGCTGTTTCTTCCACCGGACCGTTACCCGTCAACCGACCCAACGAAGAGGCGTCAATTCGTCGAGGCGGTTGAGAGGCGGTTGAATGCGCTGCCGGGCGTGAAGTCCGTAGGCACGACCAACTTCCTGCCGCTGAGCGGCTTCTGGGGAACGAGCAGTTTTCTGCTTCGCGGGCAGACCCCGCCGAAGTCAGGCCAGGCACCTGAAGCCGACAACCGAATTATCACTCCGGGCTATCTGCGGGCGATGGAGATCCCGCTGCTGCGTGGGCGTAACTTTTCCGATGCCGACCGCGCCGACGGGCTGCAAGTGGCGATGATCAACCAGACCATGGCCAGGGAGTATTTCAAGGGCAAGGACGCGGTTGGGGAAGCGTTGAACCTGGGAACGCCCGACAAACCCGATTGGTGGCAGATTGTCGGCGTAACCGGCGACGTGAAGGCATTTGGCCAGGATCAGCCCACCCATGCGGATATCTATCGCCCGTTCGATCAGCTGCCCTTCCCGCTCGTCGCCTTCACGCTGCGAACCGAGACCGATTCTGCCTCAATGGTGAAGGTTGCGGAAGAAGCAATGTGGAGCGTCGATCCCAATCTCCCCGTGCTCAAGGCAACTCCGATGGATTTGCTGGCCAGTCAGACTCTGGCGGTGCGGCGCGCGAGTTCAGCGCTGTTCGCAGCCTTCGCGGTGCTGGCTTTGCTGCTGGCGTGCATTGGGATTTACGGAGTGATGGCGCACGCCGTGGCGCAACGAAGGCAGGAGATCGGAGTGCGGATGGCGCTGGGGGCCGGGCGCGGCCAGGTTTTGCGCATGATGATGGGCCTGGGCGTCCGGCTGACTTTGCTAGGTATCGCGATTGGGTTGACTGGCGCGTTTGCACTGACTCGATTGATGGCGAGTCTGCTGTTTGAAGTGAGCGCGATGAACCCGCTGATTTTCTCATGCGCGCCGTTCGTGCTGATTGCGGTGGCGATGACCGCGTCTTACCTGCCGGCACGTAGAGCTGCGTCCATCGATCCCATGCAGGCACTCAGAACGGAGTAAGAGACGGAGATGGATTTCATACGCATTTTGATCAGCCGATGCGCGGCGCTATTCAGGGAGCGCAAGCTCGACGACGACCTGGAAGACGAGATGCGGGCGCATATCGAATTGGCGATCGAGGAAAACATTCACCGCGGCATGTCCTCGCAAGCGGCACGCACGGCGGCGCTGCGCGAGTTTGGCGGAGTGACACAGACCAGGGAGGCATACAGAATGCAGCGCGGGATTCCATTCGTCGAGACGTTAGGCCGGGATGTTCGCTTTGTATTCCGGCAACTGCGCAAGTCGCCGGGCTTTACTCTGACCGCGGTGTTGACGCTGGCGATTGGAATTGGCGGCGTGACGGCGGTGTTCTCCATAGTAGAGGCGGTGTTGTTGCGGCCTCTGCCATTCAACGAGCCCGATCGGCTGGTCCGGCTGCACGAGGGCGTCGAACATCAGTTCGAGCAAGCGGATCTTCCTGCCCCGGACGTGATTCGCTTTGCGCGCGACAATCGCACCTTCTCGCAGGTTGCTGGTTTTGTTGCGACGGAGTTTGAAGTCAGCGGCGGGGGCAAACCATTTCAGGCAAAGGCGGAGCGTGTGAGTGCGTCCCTACTTCCGCTGCTGGGCGTGCAGCCAATGCTGGGCCGTGCTTTTACCGAGCGCGAGGATGAGAATTCCACTCCTGTTGCGGTCATCGGCTATGCATTGTGGCGCGAGCGCTTTCAATCCGACGCGAAGGCGCTTGGCGCGACCATCGATCTGGATCGCAGGCCGTACACAATTATCGGTGTCATGCCGCGCAGCTTTGAGTTTCCGCTGGACGCCGGACGGCTGAGCCACAGAGACATGTGGGTGCCGATGAGTTTTACTCCCGATGAAAAGCAGGATGAAACAGATAATTTTCAGTATGGCGCGATTGCGCGGCTGAAGCCGGGAATGACGCTTGCGTTGGCGCAGGACGATGTACGGCGCATGGTTACAGGCATTGAGAAAGAGATTCCGCCGCAATACGGAATTCATTTGACCAGCAACGTTCAGTCGCTGCAGGAAGAGACGGTCCACGGTGCGCGTCCGCTGCTGAATACGTTGCTGGGCGGTGCCGGTCTCATCCTGCTGATTGCATGCGCAAACCTGGCCAACCTTTTGCTGGTGCGTGGGGCAGGACGGCGGCGCGAGTTTGGCGTGCGAATAGCATTGGGCGCGGCGCGCAAAACCGTGCTGCGGCAGTTATTCACGGAGAGCCTGGTGCTGGCCGCAATAGGCGGCGCGCTGGGAGCTGCCCTGACGGTCGCGCTGGTGCATCTGGCTGCGGCCACACTGCCGGATTCGCTGCCACGCTTGAGCGAGATTGCATTGCGCTGGCCGGTGTTGCTGATTGCGATGGGAGTGACAGGCGCCACCGGACTCCTGTGCGGCTGGGCTCCGGCGCTGGCCGGGACGAAACCGGACGTGATGCACTCGCTGCGTGAAGGCGGCCAGGGCGCGGGCCAGGGTCGCTCGCAGAACAAAATGCGCAACACTCTCGCGACCGCGGAGGTTGCGCTGGCCATGCTGCTGCTTGTGGCTTCCGGCCTGCTGCTGCGTAGCTTTCAAAAAATGCTTGCCACCGATCCGGGATTTGAGCCGCAGCATGTGTTGACCGCTTCGCTCACTCTGCCTGAGCATGATTATCCGGCCCAAGAGAAAGTGGACGCCTTTTTTCGGGAGTTGCTCCTGCAGGCCGACGCTCTTCCGCAGGTGCGCTCGGTGGGCGCCGCGTCGAACATCCCGGTCATCGGAATCAACTCCGATCGCAACTTCGTTCCTGAAGGATACTCACCGCGCGATGGGCGAACATGGCTCTCTGTCTCAAATTATTTCGTTCTCGGCGACTACTTTCGCGCCATGCGCATTCCGCTGATCGAAGGCCGCTACTTCACATCCGAGGATGACCGGCCCGATGCGCCTTTGGTGGCCATCATCAGCCAGTCGGCAGCGCGCCAGCATTGGCCTGGCGTGGATGCGGTGGGACGACGCTTTCGCATGGGCGGCAATCCGAACAGCACCCGGCCGTTGATTACCGTGGTGGGCGTTGTGGGCGATGTGAGACAGGGCGCGCGCGACCAGGCCGTTTATCCTCAGATGTACGAACCCTTCGAGCAGAGCCGGCGGCAGTTTGAAGCGCAGGTTCAGCAGGCCCTCGGCGTGCGCCGCAGCCTGCACATCGTGCTGAACGCGGCGGGCAATCCATCGGCTCTGCAAGCGAGCTTCGAGAAGACGGTGCATCAGCTCGACCCGCTGCTGGCGGTGACGGATATGTACACCATGGACCAGGTGGTTGCGGCCACTGAAACTTCACGGCGATTCAACACGGGAATTCTGACCGCGTTTGCCTCAATTGCGCTGGCACTGGCGTTGCTGGGGATCTACGGGGTGCTCGCGTGTTCCGTTACAGAGCGGGCACGGGAGATTGCAATCCGCATGGCGCTTGGGGCAACGCGCCAGCGAGTGCTGTGGACAACGCTGCGCAACGCACTGGGGTTGGCCGTAGTGGGCATTGCCGCTGGGCTGGCGGCCTCCGCCGGGCTTACTCGGTTTCTCAGCAGCCTGCTCTACGACATAAAGCCGCTGGATGCCCCTGCGATTGTCGGCGCGGCGCTGGTGCTCGCGGTCTGCGCAGCGGCGGCTGGATTCATTCCCGCGTGGCGAGCCGCTTCAATCGATCCTATGCGCGCTTTGAGAACGGAGTAGACAACGCCGTTCGCGATTGTTTGTCCTCCATTGCGATGAGCGCGATTGGAAACAGCGCCGCGCTTGAGCTGTCCGCTATCCTAAGGGGAATGCGAATCCCCGCCGCACCCACTCTGCGTCTGCTCGTTGCGCTGGTCATTTGCCTGCTCGCCGGTGGGCCGGTTGCAGGTGGGCCGATTGCGGTTGTGGGACTCACTCAATCGTTGGCCATGACTCTCACCCCGGCGCTGGTTGAGGCCGGCTCGCCGGAATTGATTCGCGTGGAGGTCCCGGCCACTGCAACGCTGGAGGGTGAGTGGATGGGACGCAAGTTGCAGTTCTTTCGCGGGAGCGCGATGCACGCCTGGTTCGCGTTGTCCGGCGTGGATGTCGAAGCGGCCGTGGGCCCGTCCACACTTCGAATTACGGTAAGGCCGTCCGGCGGCGACATGCGCGACCTCACCCGCACCGTGGAAATCCATGCCGCGCATTATCGCACCGGCTCGCTCACTGTCGCGCCCAAATTTGTCGAGCCCGGACCCGAGGCGCTCAAGCAGATCGAGGCTGAGTCGCAACTGAAGGCAAAGGTCTTTGCCGCGAGCGCCGCTGAACCGCTGTGGACTTCGAGCTTTCGCGCTCCTGTAGCCGCCGCGCCGACAGACAGCTTTGGTACGCGGCGCATGTTCAACGGCAAACTGGCGAGCATTCATAAAGGGATGGATTTTCGCGCAGCGTTGGGAACGCCGGTGCGCGCGAGCAACAGCGGCGTGGTGGTGCTGGCGCAGCCGCTTTACTACGAAGGCAATTGCGTGGTCATCGATCATGGGCTGGGCTTGTTCACGCTGTCCATGCACTTCAGCAGGATCGATGTGCATGAGGGCCAGCGTGTGGTTGCCGGCCAGCAGCTCGGGTTGAGCGGCGCAACGGGACGCGTGACCGGGCCGCATCTGCATTGGGCAGTACGCTGGCAGGACGCTTATGTCGACCCCGGCAAGCTGCTGCGGTTGAACCTGAGAGATGTTCGCTAGCGCGAGACGGTCTCTTGTTCCGCGTCCGGCGCCGTGGGAAGGGTGGCGGCCGCCTGCTCGGTGGCGGCCTTTTCCTGGCGCAGCGCCTTGAATGCGCGATAGACAAACCAGCCGAGATACCATCCGTCAATGAACTTGTAGGGAGTTTCGCCGGTGGTGTAGTGGCCGCAGGGCAAGACGCGCGGCTCGAAATTCAAGCCGTGGTGTTTGAATGCCTCCACCACCTGCAGCGAGTATTCGCGGGGGAAGGTCAGGTCGTAGTCGGCGTAGACCAGCAGTACGCGCTTATCAGGACCGCCGGCTTCGGGCGAGGCAAAGCGCGCGTAGTAGCTGCACGGGCTTACCGCCGACCACAGCGCGCGCACGCGATCCTGGGTAAGGCCCGCATCTTCCAGGGCCTGCTTCACGTGGCGCGTGCTTTGACCGGCCCAGGTTACGTCGCCGAATGCCGTGGACGCATGGTTGAAGGCGTTGACGCGGATGCGCTTGTCGAAGGTGCTGGCGAGGAAGGCGTAGCAGGAGCCGAGGCTGGTGCCGAGTACGCCGAAGTGCTCGTAGCCCTGGTCCTGAAGCCAGTCTAGACAGCAGCGAATATCTACGACGGCCTGCCTGCACGCTGCCAGTGTGCGGCCGATGTTGGCGCTGACGGAGTAGTCTGACCGCTCCAGCTCTGCGGGGCGGCGAATGTCGTGATAGGGCATGGACAGGCGCAGAGCCGAAACTCCCATGCGATTGAAGAGCGTGCAGAGCGCGTTGTGGCTGAAGCCGTCGGAGTTCCACTGCGGCAACACCACGATGGCCTGCTTGGGACGTTTGGGATCCTTGTGCGCGGGGGCCGGATACCACCGGGCGTTGACTTCGTCGTTTTCGGGGTAGGGCGAGCGTTCCGGCGAAGTAAAGCGCAGAAACTGCGCCGCGGGAAGCTTGCCCTCCGCGGCCTGTTGCTTGATGGCAGCGTCCTGGACGAGCGTTTCAGGGCGGACGTTGGTGGGGTATAGCTGGGGATGGCGAACTTCCAGGCGGAAATCGGTGGGGCGCTCATAGCCGAAGAACTTGTCGCCGTGGCGGATGAGCAGTTCGTTGATGCGGACCATGGCCGCTTCGGCTGCTGCAGGGTCGCGTGCAACATCAGCGCTCGGCACCGCGGCGCCGAAGCCGTTCGCCTCAAGAAAAGGCTCAAGCCATTCGAATCCCCACTCCAGCGGGCGCACCACGCGGTTCTCGTCGCGCATGGTAAGCCGCGTCTCCCACTCGTACATCCAGCGCGCATATCTATCTTTAAACATAGCTTCAGTTCAAGTTTATCAGTGCCAAGGGCGGATGAGGATCGTCGTGGGCGAGAGCGGTGCCGTGGATCACACATCCCGCCGGGGCTCTAACGGGAAGGCTGGGCGGGCGGCGCCTTGACTGCCCACCACAGGCTCAGGAACGTGATCACGACGATGATGCCCAGCGAGGTGACACAGTAAACGCAATACACCTCGAGCACATACCTTTCGATGTATGTGAGATAGAGTGAAAATGCCAGCGCCGCCAACGCCAGCCCAGCCAAAAACCGCCTGCGCCTGGCCAGTGCAAGCCCGGCCATCGCCAGGTAGCCGGCGATGCCGATTGCTGCCACAGGAATGTGCAGGATTTCTGCGAACGGGCTGTGGTTCACGATGCCGCAGTCCCACTTGGCGTTGATGTCGCAGGGCTCGGTGGCGGTGGAGTAGTGAACCTGCAGGGCCAGCGTGGAAACCACCACGCCGGCCAAGGCTAGAAGTGCAATCACAAAGCGCATCGTCTTGAATTCGATGCTACCAGAGGGCCTTGCGGGCCGCGGGCGCCCATTTCCGCAAGGGTACGATAGAAGGATGGAGCCGACCTCTTCCGCCGGCAAGCGTGTCGCCTTCTTTGGCGGCAGCTTTGACCCTCCCCACGAGGGCCATTTGGCCGTGGCGCGTGCCGCGCGTGCCGCCCTCGCCCTGGATTCCGTGCTCTTTGCACCGGTAGGCGCACAGCCGCTCAAGCCGCAGGGATCGACCGCCGGTTTTAAAGACCGTTTGGCCATGACCCGGCTGGCTATTGCCAATGAACCGGGATTCGTTGTTTCGCTGGCCGATGCGCCCCGGCCCTCCGCTGCTCCTAACTACACGCTCGATACGCTGCGGCATCTGCGCACCGAACTCGCGCCGGGCGGAGAGCTGTTTTGCCTGATGGGGGCGGACTCGTTTCTGGGTCTCCGTCGTTGGCATCGGTCGGCGGAGATCCCATTTGTCGCTCCGCTGATTGTGGCTTCGCGGCCCGGCCAGCCGCTGGACGGCCTGAGGGACGCTTTGCCGCTTGGCCTGACCATGGAGGCCGCGTCCGGCGTGGTTCCCGGCGGCCAAGGAATGCCCGACCCTGCCGTCGAGGTTCGCACCTGGCTTCTCCGCAATGGCGCCGGGGAAACTTCGCCGTTCTATCTGCTTCCGGGGCTGGACATCGAGATCAGCGCTTCCCGCATCCGCGGCCTGATCCGTGGCGGGGCTCGCGAAGGAATGGTGGCCGCGCCTGAATCGCCCGATGCGGGGCGACGGCTTGTGCCCATAGCGGTTGTGGACTACATCCGCGCGCACCGGCTTTATCGATAGCCATTTCCGCCGGCCCTCGGCTTGCCGCTTGAGAAGGGAGCGACTACGATTAAGGCTGGAGAAGATTTCCACCGAATGACGACAACCGAAGCACAGCAACAAACCCGTATCCTGGTGCAAACTGCCGCCCAGGTCTGTGAAGAGAAAAAAGGCGATGACACCCGTATTCTGGAGCTAGACCCCATCGACTCCGGTTTGTCCGATTTCTTCCTCGTCACCTCAGCCAGCAACGATCGCCAGGCCATCGCCATCGCCGACGAAATCGAGCATCGCCTCAAGAAAGAATTTGGGATTTATCCCTACTCCGTCGAGGGGCGCCGCAAGGGCGACTGGATCCTGCTGGACTACGTCGACTTTGTGGTCCATGTGTTTCTCAGCGAGCGGCGCGCCTTCTACGACATCGAGCGCCTGCGCAAATCGGCCCGCCCGCTTACTCCGGCAGAATTCGATTCCGAGTTGAAGGCCGCGCTTGCTGCAAAGACGCTTGCGGCACGTAGCAAGGCTTCAGCCAAGGCCAAGCCGGCGGCTGAATCCAAGTCGAAGAAGGCCGTGAAAGTGTTGATCCGAAAGGCCCCGACAAAGAAGGCGGTTGCGAAAAAGGTGCCGAGGGAAAAGGCAGCCAAAAAGGGCTAGCAATCTGGGCTGGCGCAGGTCTGTCGCAAACCTTGTGTTGCAATGAAGCAGGCGAAGTTTAGGTCAAGGGCAAAAGGGCGGCTCCGCTAAGCGGAACCGCCCTTTTGCATTACTTGTTTGGTCTGAAGTTAGAAGTCGAACTTCGCATTCAGCTGGACGAGTCGCGGAGAGGCATTGCCACCGAGGAACGATCCGAGAATTGAGGTCGGCGGGTTCACCGTGGACTCGATGAGTCCGGGCGTTCCCGAAACGCTGTTCAGCGGCTGTCCGAAGTTCGGGTGGTTGAAGAGATTGAAGAACTGCGCGCCCACCTTGAGCTTGCCTGATTCCCAACCCGGCATCCCGAAGGCCTTGCTGATCGAGAAGTCGCTGTCGGTGTAGTTGGGACCAAACATCTGGTTGCGGCCCGATTGGCCGAAGTCAGTTGCCGCAGTGTAATCCGCGGCAAACGCGCAGGGCGTCCCGTTTGCGGCTGCCGTGCCTCCGCAGTGGTTGTGGCCGCTAATGGGAGCAATCTGCTTCGCATAAAGTGGACCACCATAGAAGCCGATCCCGCCGGCGGTTCCTGTATCGACCACCGAGAAGGGCAATCCGGTGCTGTGGAAGACGGTCCCGGCAGCCTGCCAGTTGTCGACCAGCACCTTGGGTCCCCGATAATGCGGAAGCGAATAGATGTAGCTGCCGCTCACATAATGGCGGGTATCGTAATCCGCATTACCGTAGTTCTTGCGGAGATCGTAGGGATCGTCGGGGCTAATGCTGTTGCCAGTAAACCCGTCGAAGCCGCCGTTGGAGATGTCGTCGAGCGCGTGGCTGTATTGGTAGTTCAACGTTACGGTCAGGCTGCGCGAGCGGTGATCGGCCGAGAACACCACACCGTTGAAGTTTCCGGAAGATGAACTCGAGATCTCATTGACTGAGCCAAAGTTAGCGTTTGCTGGAGCGCTCGGGAGTTCAGAGAAGCCGGCCAGACCGGACCCATTGAATGCGTTGACACCATTGTTCTGCTCCGGCTCGTGGTAGCTGTGGTTGCCAACATACATGATGGTGAAGGAGTCGCTCTTGCCGACCTGCTGCTCAATGGCCATGCTCCACTCGGCATAGCTTGGGTTGTAGATCTTCTGAACCGCAGTCGCGATGTTGGGTGAGGAGAAGCCAGGCACCGTGGAAAGTGTTGCATTGCTGGCCCCATTCGCAAAGCCAGCGGTAAAGGCAGCGTTCGACGCGTCAGAAATAGTTTTAGCGCTCCCGGCAGTCGTCGGCATGAGCGGGTAGTTGGCGGCGCCGCCAAACGACGTTCCAAGAATGGTAAAGGGAACGTTGGTCGGGGCGTTGTTGAGGAAGTCATCGGCGATTTGACCAGGGAATGCGTCGGCAAACATGCCGAAGCCGCCGCGCACTGTGGTCCGGCTCTGCGGTCCAAACGGGAGGTAGTCAAATCCGAAGCGCGGCTCGTAGCCAATCTTCTGCAGACTCGCCAGCGCCGATGACAGTCCCGACTTGATGAGCTGGTTGTACGGAGTGGAAGTGTCGGTGCTGGCAGAACTGAAGTCTGAACTCAACCGGGCAAAGCAGGATGTGCGGCAAATCGGGTTGGAGTTGTGCTCCATGCGCAGGCCGTAGGTCACGGTGAGGTTGGGCAGAACCCTCCATTGATCCTGACCATACCAGCCCATGCCATAAAGCGCGACCGGTTGAGTGGGACGCGTGGGGTACTGCTCAAACCACTCATCGACATAGCCCTGCTGGAAGTCGCTACTCAAGTCAACCGCTTCCGGGGAGCTGGTGTACTCCTGCGGACTGAAGTCGGTGATGTCGTCGCGGCGTATCGTCCATCCGAAGCTCACCGTGTGCTTGCCCTTGGTCCAGCTCAAATCGTCCTGAAACTGGTAGCCGGTAACTTTGCGGCCCTGCGGCCAAACGATGTTCAATCCCCCGGGCCAAGCCCCCGTGCCATTGTTCCCAAGATCGGTGTCGGCGAAGATGAGCGAGAAGGGCGAAAGCTTTTCAGAGGCCGCTTCATTGGTGTTGGAGAAGACTGCCTGGTACCAGTTGGTCGCAAACAGGAATGAGTTGGCGAGAGACGGCGAAAAGATATGTTGCTCGCCGAGCTGGCCATCCCAGGCGGGCTGCGGGCTGGCCGCGTTGAAAAGCGGATTCAGGACACTGGTAAATGTTGCCTGCACGCCATCGTCGTAGGTCATGTGACCGAAAATGTGATCCTTGTCGCTGATCGTCTGGTCGATGCGCCCGTTGATCTTGTTTTCATGTGTAAAATTGCCGGCTTCACCGTTGAAAGATACGAGGCCGTAACCGCCGGTGCCTGCATCCGTGGCATTGGGGTCGGCAGTCGCGGACGCGTAATGCGGATTGCTGGTGTAGAGATTGAAGATGCTCTGGTAGCCCGGGATTTCAGAGGCCAGGCCATTCGCGGTCAGGTTGGCCAGCGTCTGTTGCTGATAGCTGGCGTCCGGAGCGTAGACTGTAGAGCGGGTGGGCAGAACGACGCGGAGCCCTTCGTAGTTGACGAAGAAGAACGTCTTGTCTTTGATGATAGGTCCGCCGAAACCTGCCGCCCACTGGTTCACGTTATCGAAGGGGCGGGGATTGCCGGCCTGCTTGTCGAAGTAGTCGTTGGCGTTCATGGCGCGGCCGTTCCACCAGTAGGCGGCGTTACCGTGGAATTTGTTGCCACCGGAGCGGGAGATCTCAGAAACCTGTGCGCCGCCCAGACCGCCGAACGAAGCATTGTAAGCATTCGAGGTCACAGTCACGGAAGCGACGTCGTTGTTGCCCAGGGTCAGGTTCGTCGCGCCGGAGTTGTTCACGTTCAGGAACGGGTCGTCGTAGTACCCGCCATTCACCGAGAACGTGTTCGCAGTGCCGGGCAGGCCAAACGAGGAAAAGTTTCCATACCCGCCCTGGGTGTTCATCACGGAGCCGGGAGCGGTCTGGGCAACGAAGGTAAGGTCGTTTCCGGGATTCGGAAGGTTCTGCACCTGCTCCTCGGTAAATGTCGTGGAGATCTGAGCGTCATCCACGTGCAGCAAGGGCACTGCGCTGGCCGTTACTTCAACGGTCTCTGAGGCCTTGCCGATGGTCAGGGCAATGTTGGCCGAAGCCACCGCGCCGATGTTCACGTCAAGGTTTTGCTTGGACTTTTCAAAACCGACAGCCGTGACAACAATTGTGTAATGTCCCGGAGAGAGCTGCGAGAAGCGGTATTCACCACTTGAACTGCTCGTGGTGGTGCGAGTTGCGCTAGTCGCCAGACTCGTAAGGCTCACCGTGGCCCCCGGAACGATCGCGCCTGACGCATCAGTGACGATCCCAGCCACGTCGCCGGTGGTGTTTGTCTGACCGAGAGCAATCGGGGCCGTGGTGTTCGCCAGAAATCCAGCGGCGGCAAGAAGGCCAAACCCTAGGACCGCATTCTGCAAACGAATAAATCGCATTGAAACTCCTCCAGTTTGAGTGGGGAACGAAAGACCGTCTTTATAAAGGGCCTCTGGATCCGCTTAAAGTGCAGCCGCGTCTCGGTGGGGTGGGCCGATTTGCGGTCGAAATACAAAAAGCTGAAATTGCTAGAAAAAGTAGGTGCATTTCGGCTTCAACCTTATGGATCGCGGGCTACGAAAAACGCATTCCACCGAAATGCCGAGTGTTACTTCCCCGTGGCGTTAGTTGCATTACGGTTGCCATTCCCTCCGGAGGGGAAAAATAAACCTCTTGTCTCTGAAAAGAAATGATTTGGTGACATTTCGTTTACATTCCAAAAGAAGGCGTAATATGAAATTACGTATATCTGGCGACTGATATCCCGAAAATGGCATCCTGCTCCCCTATTTTGGGGATTGCCTCAAATGAAACCCTTGCAGCCGAACCCAGCCAATGTGCGCTATCCTCCTCCCCATGCAGCTCACGCTTGCCCACATCGGCGCCCGCCCTGGCTCCAAGGACGGTTTCGACGCTCTGACTCAGGTCTATCTTGAACGCTGTTCAGGGTTTGCGCGTTGCCAGTCCGAAGTATTTCGAAGCGAAGAGGCACTGGAGGATTGGCAGACCCGGCGCCAGGGACGAACGCCGGCCATGCTCGTGCTGCTGGACAGCCGGGGCAAGACGATGACCTCCGAGGCCTTTGCCGCCTGGCTTGGAGCACGGCGCGACGACGGGGCTCAGCACATGGTCTTCGCCGTTGGACCGGCCAGCGGGTGGTCCGAGACGGCCCGCAGGCGCGCCGATCTGCTGCTGTCGCTCGGGCCCATGACGCTGGCCCACGCATTGGCCCGCCTGGTGCTGGCCGAGCAGCTCTACCGGGCATTTACAATTCTCTCTGGCCATCCCTATCACGGGGGACACTGAAAGCAGGGTCGAGCGTCCAGGGGCCAGGGCTCAGGAGCCGTGAACCATGCTGAAGTATTATCGCGAGCTACAAGTTCGGCGGCGTTCCATACAGTTGGCAACAGCGGTCTATCGATCGGCAGCGGGGTTTCCGCGGGACGAGGTCTACGGACTGAGCAGCCAGATGAAACGCGCCGCTGTTTCCGTGGCGAGCAACACAGTAGAAGGATACGGAAGGCTGAGCACAGGCGAGTACAGACAGTTTCTGGCGATTGCTCGCGGCTCAGCGCTCGAATTGCAGACCCAGTTCGAAATCGCGCACCGACTCGAGATCGGGTATGGAAAGCTCCTCGATGAGGCAGAAGCACCATCGGAGGAGGTCAGCAAGATGCTCTACGCAATGATTGACAAGTTGAAGACAACGAGGGCAAATTAGCACCCATCCGCACAATTCACTGAACCCTGTGCCGTGAACCCTGAACCCTAGACCCTAGACCCTGACCAATGACTGACTCCCGTCGAGGACTGATCCTGATCAACACCGGCCCCGGCAAGGGCAAGACCACCGCGGCGATGGGCACGGCCCTGCGCGCCGTGGGCAACGGCATGAAGGTGCTGATGCTGCAGTTTCTCAAGGGCTCCTGGCATTACGGCGAGCTGGATGCGGTGCAGGCCTTCGGCGCGAATTTCGTTCTCAAACAAATGGGCCGGGGATTCGTGAAGATCGGCGGCGCGGAGACCGACCCGGAAGACATAGCCCTGGTCGAAGCGGCCTGGGCTGAGGCTCGTGAGGCAATCTACTCGGGCGAGTGGGACATGGTGGTGCTGGACGAGATCAACTACGCCATCGGCTATGGCATGCTGGACCCGGCGGTGGTGGCCGAGGCCCTGCGCGGCCGTCCGGAGATGGTGCATGTCATCCTGACTGGCCGCAATGCCCACCCCTTGCTGCTAGAAATTGCCGACACCGTGACTGAAATGCGCGAAGTAAAACACGCGTATCAGAAGGGCATTCTGGCCCAGCGCGGCATAGAATACTAAGAGCGGCGCGAGAGAGCGGCAGCCAGCTGATTTGAGAGAGAGTTTCCCGGATGTCCTGGTTCAAACGTGAAGGCGGCGAGTACGAGTCCGATCCCGGCGGCAACGGCGGCGCGGATGCCGGCAGAAAACAGGTTCGCACGGAGGGCCTTTGGACCAAGTGCCTGGGCTGCCGCCAGACCATTTGGAAGGCCGACCTCGAAGCCAATCTGAACGTCTGCCCCAAGTGCCAGCACCACTTCAAAATCGGCGCTCGCCAGCGCATTGACTTGCTGCTCGAGCCCGGCTATGAGCTGATAGACGCTGGCCTGCGCTCCACTGACCCGCTGAATTTCGTGGACGTGAAACCCTACAAGAAGCGGCTTCGCGCCGCGCAGGAAGCCACCGGCCTGGACGACGCAATCCTCAACGCTCAGGGCCAGCTAGGACACCACTCGGTCGTCCTCAGCGCCATGGAGTACGGCTTCATTGGCGGCTCCATGGGCGCGGTGGTGGGAGAAACCATTGCCCGGGCCGTGGATCGCGCCCGTTTGGGCCGCAAGCCGTTGATCGTCGTCGCTGCATCGGGCGGCGCGCGCATGATGGAAGGCGTAGTGAGCCTGATGCAGATGGCCAAGATCTCTTCGGCCCTCGCTCAGCTCGACGACGCCAGGGT
>Ga0182024_10013368_pt1 | contig 16040 bp, 15 predicted proteins | sample P32metaG_FD_120480 | JGI IMG/M metagenome (GOLD analysis project Ga0182024, IMG submission 120480) | Permafrost microbial communities from Stordalen Mire, Sweden - P3-2 metaG (Illumina Assembly) | ecosystem: Environmental > Terrestrial > Soil > Wetlands > Permafrost | place: Sweden: Stordalen... | reverse complement strand
TCGCGAATCATAGTCTCGCCGCAGCCCCCATCGAATCAGCACAATACCCGCCGATCAATCGCGGAGTTCTCACACAGCCTGCGAAGCGGGAATCCAGGGCAAACGACGTGCGGTTGCCCCTGGATGCCCGCTTCGGCGGGCATGACATGTTTGGTTGAATATGAACAGAACACGATCTGGATGTACGATCTCAGATCGCCACTTCGCACCAGACGGGAACGTGATCGGAAGGTTTTTCTCGGCCGCGCACATGCCTGTCGATTCCGCAGCCCCTGAGCCGGTCGGCGGCCTGGGGCGAGAGCAGGATGTGATCGATACGGATGCCGTGATCTTTCTGCCAGGCGCCGGCTTGATAGTCCCAGAACGTGTATTGCTGCGTTTCGGCGTGGCAGGCGCGAAAGGCATCGGTGAAACCCAGGCATTCGACGCGGCGAAGGGCGGCGCGGGATTCGGGCTGAAATAGTGCATCCGTCTCCCAGGCCTTGGGGTCGTAGCAATCGTCGATTTCCGGGATCACGTTGATGTCGCCCATGAGCGCGAGCGGTTCTTCCAGCGCGAGGAGTTCCTGCGCGTGTTGCGCCAGCCGTTCGAGCCAACCGAGCTTGTACTTGAATTTGTCGGTGCCGATGGGATTGCCGTTCGGCGCGTAGACGGACGCCACCCTTACGATGCCGTGCTCACCCGGCACGACCGCCTCGATGTAGCGCGCGTGATCGTCGCCATTGCCTCCCGGCAGGCGCGGCGTCGCGTCCTCGAGCGGCCGCTTCGAAAGGATCGCCACGCCGTTATAGGTCTTCTGTCCGTGTATGGCGCAATTGTAGCCGAGCGACTCGAATGCATCGGCCGGGAATGCATCGTCCGTCGTCTTGGTCTCCTGGAGACAAACGATGTCCGGTTCCGCTTCCTTGAGCCACGCGCGCGCGGCATCGAGCCTCGCCTTGATGGAATTGACGTTCCAGGTCGCGAGCTTCATTTGCGGACCTCGCTTGGACGCTCCGGATCGATATTCATTGGGGGCGTCTACACGGAAAAGCTGGTGCCGCAGCCGCATGACGAGGTTGCGTTGGGGTTGTTGACCTTGAAGGCCGCCCCGATCAGATCGTCCACGAAGTCGATTTCCGCACCCGCCAGAAAATCGAGGGAAACCGGGTCGACGAGGACGACCGCTCCTGCTCGCTCGATCACCAGATCGTCTTCGAGCTTTGTGTCGTCCAGGGCAAAATTGTACTGGAAACCGGAGCACCCGCCGCCGGTTACGGCCACGCGAAGCATGGCCGGCCCGGGCTCTGCCCCGAGAATCTCGGCGATCCGTCTTGCGGCCCGCTCCGAAACAGTAACAGGGCTTGCCGTTTCCGCGTTCATCGTTGTTTCCACTGACACCATCCTTTGCCATATCTAATGCGTGCAGCCACAGGAACAAAGCCCGTGAGTGCCGCTCCCCGGCCGGCCGGCCACCTGCTGCCGCCGTTGTTCGAGCCGCCCTCGACCCGCGCAGTATACGCCTGTCGGCCTGCCCTGAGCCGTGGCCGGCTTTACCCCGAAGCGGAGAGCGCCACCCGCAGCTGTTATCAGCGCGATCGGGATCGCATCATCCATTCCGCCGCCTTCCGCCGTCTGAAGCATAAGACGCAGGTCTTCGTGCAGCATGAAGGCGACTATTATCGCACGCGTCTGACCCATTCCCTCGAAGTGGCCCAGATCGCGCGCTCGGTTGCGCGCCTTCTGTCCGTGGACGAAGACCTCGCCGAAGCCATCAGCCTGGCTCATGATCTCGGCCACACGCCATTCGGGCACGCGGGGGAGGAAGCCCTCAATGCTGCCGCAAGTGCGATCGGCGGATTCGACCACAATGCCCACGCGCTCCGTCTCGTCACCAGGCTCGAGCATCGTTACGCAGAATTCGACGGCCTCAATCTCACCTGGGAAACGCTCGAAGGCCTCGTCAAGCACAATGGGCCGCTCGTGAGGGCTGCCGCTCCGGCAGTCCTGCCCGCGCCCATTTCGGCCTTCGACGCACGCTGGCCCCTGGAACTTTCCGGATGGCCTGGCCTCGAGGCCCAGGTGGCCGCGATCGCCGACGACATTGCCTATGTCAATCACGACATCGACGACGCGCTGCGTGCCGGTCTTTTCTCCGTGGATGACCTTTCCGCCGCGCCGCTCGCCGGTCCCCTGGCTCGCGAAGTTTCCGAACGCTATGGCCCTCTCGAGCTGGGGCGGTTCATCGGCGAACTTGTCCACAGGCTGATCAGTGCGTTGATTGCCGATCTGATGAACGAGACGCGAGGGCGCCTGTCCGTGGCGAGCCCGGGCTCCCCGGCCGATCTGCGCAATCTGGGGCGGCCGGTGGCGGGTTTGTCGGCCGGCATGGCGCAAGACCTCGCGCAGCTGAAAGCCTTTCTGCTGGCGCGCATGTATCGTCATCCTCGCGTGACCGGTTCGATGTCCGCTGCAAAGCGCGTCGTTGTCGATCTTTTCACGGCTTTCACCGGCGATCCGGCGCTGCTGCCGTCCGATTGGCGCGACGCCTGCGCGGGCGCCGCGGACCCCCAGACCGCACGGGTGGTTCGCGACTATATCGCCGGCATGACAGACCGTTTCGCCCTCCTGGAACATCGCCGGATCTTCCACATCGAAATTGCCCTCTGATCTCGACAAGTCGTGATTCGACGGGCCGGGAATGATAGATTCCGCCGGCATCAGATTCGGGACCTGCACGAATGACAAATCTGGAACGGCGCGCTTACGAGCCGCGGATCGATAAAATTCCCGAATTCGATGTTGACGATGAGAAGGAAACCGTGGACGACGGATCGCGGCTGCCGCTGTTGATTGTCATCGCCCTCGTTGTGCTGGCCGCCTTCGCCGGCGTCGTGTGGCTGGCCTATACGCAGGGGGTTGAGCGTGGACGAGCCGATGGGCCACGCGTCGTTAGCGCAGGGGGCCATCCATCAAAAGCGGAGGGATCCCAGTCCTCCTTGACCGGCCTCAAAATCTATCAAGCGTCGCCGAACACCGCGGGCACCACGTCTCGGGCGCATGCGAGAAGTCCCGCGAGCGAGGTGCCGGCGCTCCGCTCATCCGCCAACAGCGTCGCCGACTCACCCGACGAAGCGCCGGCGGCGCCTTCGACCTCGCCCTCAACACTAGCGAGCCGGTCGGCTCCGGCGATGCCGATACAAGCTCCCCCGGCGCCCCGAATCGCAACAAAGTCTCCCGCGCAGCTCGCGCCGCCTCGGGACGCCGCCACGCTCTCACCGCAAAACACGGCGGAGCCAGCCTCGCCCCACACGACTCCGCTGCAGGGAATCCTGCTGCAGATCGGATCCTACAAGTCTGAAGCCGAGGCGAGTGAATCGTGGCGCACGTTCAAGGCGCGGCATGCAATCGTCGCCGGGTATCAAATGGATGTACGGGAGGTGAATCTGGGCGCCAGGGGAATCTGGTATCGCCTTCGCGTGGGTTCTTTCTCCGATAGACAATCCGCAATCGGTGTCTGCGAAAAGCTGAGGGCAGATGGCGCGAACTGTCTCATCGCCCGGTAAGCGGATCGGACGCACCTGAAAGCATGCGCACGCGCGCCATCTATGGCTGTCTTGGAACGGAACTGACGTCCGACGAGCGGCAGTTTTTTGCCGACGCGCAGCCTTGGGGATTCATCGTGTTCGGGCGCAACATTGCGGATCGCGACCAGTTGCACAGGCTGGTTCTGTCGCTGCGCGAATGCATCGGTGATGAGCGCGCTCCCGTCCTGATCGATCAGGAAGGCGGGCGTGTGGCCCGACTAAGGCCGCCGGGCTGGACCGAACGCAGGCCAGCAGCCCGATTTGGTGCCCTGTGCGCCACTTCTGCGGAGACCGCGCGCGAAGCCGCCTATCTTAACGCCCGTCTCATCGCCAACGATGCTTTTCAGCTCGGAATCAATGTCGATTGCGCTCCCGTTCTCGACGTTCCGGTCGAAGGCGCCGATGGCGTGATCGGCGACCGCGCCTTTGCGCACGATCCTGCCGTCGTCATCGACCTTGGTCGCGCAACAATCGAAGGCATGCTCGACGGCGGCGTATTGCCGGTCATGAAGCATATTCCCGGTCACGGCAGAGCGACGGCCGATACCCACAAGGCATTGCCTCATGTCACGGTCCCGGTCGAAGTGCTGAGTGCAAGCGACTTTGTCACCTTCCGCAGCCTCAACCATTGTCCGATGGCGATGACAGCGCACGTCGTCTTCGATGCGATCGATCCGCAGCGGCCGGCCACGACGAGTCCCAAGGTTATTCGCGACGTCATTCGTGGCGAGATAGGCTTCGAAGGCGTGCTCATCAGCGATGATCTGTCGATGAATGCGCTCAAGGGGCCTCTGTCGGTTCGCACCAAGGCAGCGTTGTTCGCCGGCTGCGACATCGCTCTGCACTGCAATGGCTCGATGAACGAAATGCGCGAAGTGGCGGCAGAAGCCAAACCGCTCCAGGATCATTGGTTGAAGCGCTGCGAGTCGGCGCTGGCGCATCTGGCGTCTCCCGAACCGATTGACGCACAGGCTGCCGAAGCCCGACTCGCGCAGCTTCTGGAGGGCGCAAATTGAGCGATTTCGGCGAGGCTTTTGAACATCTCACGCCCGCGCCGTCCGTCGAGGACGCGCTCGTCGTGGCGGTGGATGGATTCGAGGGCCCCCTCGATCTTCTTCTTTCGCTTGCGCGCAACCAGAAAGTCGATCTGACCAAAATTTCCGTCCTCGATCTGGCAGATCAATATCTCGAATTCATCGAGACCATTCGGGGGCGCAACCTCGAACTCGCGGCCGACTATCTCGTCATGGCCGCGTGGCTCGCCTACCTCAAATCCCGGTTGCTTCTTCCACAGCCGGCTTCCGAAGAAGGCGAGCCGACCGCGGACGAATTGGCCTCGCTGCTACGCTGGCGTCTTCAGAGGCTGCAGGCGATGCGCGAGGCTGCCGCAAGGCTGATGGCGCGGGACCGGCTGGGCCGAGAGATTTTCATTCGCGGCATGCCGGAACCGGTCAAAATCATTCGTCTGCCGGAACATACCGACTCATTCTATGATCTGCTGAAGGCCTATTCCACGCAGCGGCTCAATCGCGCGGGCGCGCGGAGCTATCGGCCCGTTCATGCGCCTGTGCTTTTGATCGAGGAAGCGCGGGAGAGGCTGGAGCGCATGGTAGGCCGCATCGGCAATTGGAGCGGGTTGTCGAGGCTGTTGCCGGCAGATTGGTCTGGAGGCGTGCGCCGGCGCTCCGGCCTCGCCAGCACTTTGCTTGCGTGCCTGGAGCTGGCACGCGACGAAAAGCTTGAGCTACGGCAATTGCGTCCATTCGACGAAATCTATGTCAGAGACCGCGGTGAGCCGCGGGCCCGGGAGGCGGCGTTATGAATCAGGTCATTCGACTGTCGGAGATCATGGCGAAAGCGGAATTCGAACCGGAGTCCGGAAATGCGTCGAACCGCGATGCCCCGCCGGAGCCAGACACGGAACTCCTGCGAATGGCGGAGGCGATCCTTTTTGCCGCTGCTGCACCGATCGACGAGAAGGCGCTGTCAACATCGCTCCCTCGCGGAGCAGACGTTCCGGCGCTCATTTCGGAACTTGAGCGAATTTACGCGCATCGCGGCGTAAATCTCGTCAAAGTCGCGGAAAAGTGGCAGTTCAGGACCGCTCCCGATCTGGCTTTCCTGCTGCGCAAGGAACAGCCGGAACAGAAACGTCTGTCACGCGCCGCCATGGAGACATTGGCCATCATCGCCTATCACCAGCCGGTGACGCGGGCCGAAATCGAAGACATTCGTGGCGTGATGTTGTCGAAGGGTACGCTGGACGCATTGATGGAAGTCGGTTGGGTGAAAATCCGCGGCCGCAAACGCTCGCCGGGAAGGCCGGTGACCTACGGCACGACCGAGGCTTTTCTGGTGCATTTCGGGCTGGAGAATGTCGGCCATTTGCCAGGAGTCGACGAGCTGAAGGCGGCAGGTTTCTTTGAGGCAAGTCCGCTGTCGGGCTTCGACGTGCCCAATCCCAGCGATCAACTCGCCCCCGACGAAGATCCCATCGACAACGAAGAGTCCGCTCCCGCCACCGGATCTCCGGATCCGATGGAATAAGCCTCGCGGGCAACTTCATCGTCCGGCATCACGCAGTCCGTTTGACGAGAACCGCTTCGCCCCGTTCGAGCGCGAGGGCGAGCTTCCCGTCGCGCAGCGCAATCGCGTTGTTGCCGAACACTTCGGCACGCCAACCGTGAAGCGCCGGCACGCCGTCATCCTCATGCGCCGCAAGCCTCTCGATATCCTCGGCGTCCGCGATGAGCCGCGGCGCAACGCCGGCGGCCTCCGCGCAATGGCGAAGCAGGGTTTTCAACAGATCGACCGCCGAAGGTGAAGGCTCGCGCTTGCGGCGGGCGCGCACGGCCTCAATTTCCGGCGGCGGTTCCGCGTCCGCGCCGCGCGCGACCTCTTCCAGCAGCGCCTTGCCCATCCGCGATGCCGCGAAGCCTTTCGGGATGGTGCGGATGTGCTCCAGCGCTTGCGCGGTTTCGGGCGGATGGGCTGCAATCTCGAGCAGGGCTTCATCCTTCAGAATGCGGCTACGCGGCTGATCGCGGGCCTGGGCTTCGCGCTCGCGCCACGCCGCGATGCAGGCGAGCAGGGCGAGGAAGCGCTTGTTTGTCGTGCGCGGCTTGAGGCGCTTCCAGGCAAGCGCCGGATCAAGCTTGTAGAGCGAGGGCTCCTTGAGGGCGGCAATTTCTTCCTCGAGCCACGCTGCACGTCCCGTGCGTTCGAGCTGTTTGGCGAGCGCTTCGTAGACAACCCGCAGATGGGTGACGTCGGCGAGCGCATATTCGAGTTGGCGCTTCGTCAGCGGCCGTCTGCTCCAATCGGTGAAGCGCGCCGATTTGTCGATTTCCGCATGGGCGAGACGTCGCGCAAGCGTCTCGTACGAAGCGGACTCGCCGAAGCCGCAGACCATCGCGGCGATCTGCGTGTCGAACAACGGGTCCGGGATGACCTGGCCCTGTATGTAGAAAATTTCGATGTCCTGCCGCGAGGCGTGGAGCACCTTGATAATCCCGGGGGCGCGAAGCAGGTCGTAGAACGACGCGAGATCGATCCCTTCGGCCATCGGATCGATGATCGCCTCGATGCCTGGCGCGGCTACCTGCATGAGGCAAAGCCTCGGCCAATAGGTGTGATCGCGCATGAACTCCGTGTCGAGCGCGACATAGCTCGCGCTCCTGAGTTCGGTCATGAGAGCGTCGAGCGCCTCGGTTGTGTCGATAATCGCCATACTGCCTCATAGCGGATTCGGGGCCGTTTCGTCGCAGAATTCTGCCTCAGGCTATCGAGGGGCAGGCGACCGCGCAGGGCTGGCCGCTGCACGGCGCCCCTCAAAAGAAACCTGATCCGCGCTCGCTTTTTCCTCCCCTATCGTGGGGGAGGTGGGTTGCGGAGCGAAGCGGAGCAAACCGGAGGGGGGAGTCCGCGCGCGACGCGCGCACCACTCCCCCCTCCGCCTCCCCCGGATTTAATCCGGGGTCGGCACCTCCCCCACGATGGGGGAGGAAAACAAAGTGCGCGGCGCTCGACTCAAATGCGCGCTGTCCTCGACCGCCGTGAGAAAGAACGGCGCAACGCGCTCTCCGCCCGACGCGAATCCCGCTCAGGGCGTTCTCAGGAAACCGTGATAGACGCCCGCTGAATCGGCGTAATAGCCGGCGATGATGTTGCTCTCGTTGATGCCCCCGGGTGCGGTCAGGCCTGCGGCGTCCGGAGCGTCGAACTCGGTGAGTGAGCCGTCCTTCAGCCGGATATAGCCATGTTCGGCGTTGCCGGAGTCGTAGTAGGCGCCCGTGACATTGCCGTGGCTGTTGACCCCACCTGCGCCGCCTGTGCCTTGCTGCGCTCCCTTGCCCGCGTCGGGAGCATCGTACTCCGTGAACGTGCCTCCGGGGTCACGCAAATAACCGTGCGATACGAGGTTTGGGTCGTCGTAATCACCCACAATCCAACCTTTCCCGTTTATGGCGTGCGCCAGAGTTCCATGCGAACCCGCTCCCGGCGCATCGAACTCAGTGAATGTGCCGTCCGCCGCGCGCACATATCCGTGATCTACATAGCCTGCGTCCATGTACCAGCCTACGATCGCGCCCCCGTCGTTGATGCCATGGACATACGTGCCTGCCGCGCCGGGGGCATCGAATGCCGTAAGGGCGGCATCCTTTGTGCGGAAGTAGCCGTGAATCACGTCGTCCGCGTCGACGTAGCTTCCCGTGCTCTCGCCGCCCAGGTTGATGCCGTAGACAACAGCGCCCCAGTGGTTTCCTCGCGGATTGATCGTCTCGATCCTGCCGCGCGCGGTACGGACGAAACCATTGGAACTGTCTCTCTTCCCAAGCAACACGTCATAGGTTCCTCCGATCGCACCGTGATCGTTAATCGCAAGCGACCAGGTCGATGCGCCTTTCGCGTCGAATGTCTTAAATGTTCCGTCCGGCGAACGCAGGAATCCATGGTAGTTGTTGCTGCTGTCGATATAGTATCCGGCTATTTCGGAAGAGGAATTGATCCGATAGGCGAGTGTACCCTGGCCCGAAGCCGTTCCGGCGCCGGGCGCGTCGAATTTGATGATGCCGGCAGCAGAGGCGGCAGGCGCGACAAGAAAAGTGCTCAGCAAAAAAGGCGCAACAAGGGACATGGTCTTCATGGCGAACTCCCTCTCCCGTCCCCGACGTCTTTACCGCGTTCTCGGAAAGTCGTGATAAGCGTCGCGTCAATCGGCGTTCCCGGGATGACCCCGGTTGGAGCGGATAGTTGCATTTTTCTGAGGCCCGTTGAAGCCCCGGATGCCGTCCACGATTGACCGCGTCCACTATTATCCGCCACATACCGCCCTTTTTCGGCAGGGACAGCCATGCACGCCTATCGCACGCAAACTTGCGGCTCGTTGCGCGCCGCGCATGTGGGCAGCCGCGTGCGGCTTTCGGGCTGGGTCAACCGCCGCCGCGATCATGGCGGGCTGCTCTTTCTCGATTTGCGCGATCATTACGGGCTCGCGCAATGCGTGATCGAGCCCGGCTCGCCCGCTTTCGTGGAAGCGGACAGGGCGCGCGCGGAGTGGGTGGTGACAGTCACCGGCGCCGTGGTCGCGCGGACACCCGACACCATCAATCGCGAAATGCCCACGGGCGAGGTGGAGGTGCGGATCGAGGAGATTTGCATCCAGTCGATCGCGCAGGAGCTGCCGCTGCCGGTTTTTGGTGATCTCGCCTATCCGGAGGAGACGCGGCTCAAATACCGCTTTCTCGATCTGCGGCGCGAGCGCCTGCATCGCAACATCACGTTGCGGTCGAATGTGATCCAGTCGATCCGTAGGCGGATGATCGGACAGGGGTTCACCGAATTCCAGACGCCGATCCTGACCGCATCCTCGCCGGAAGGCGCGCGCGATTTCCTCGTGCCGTCGCGCCTGCACCCGGGAAAATTCTACGCGCTGCCCCAGGCGCCGCAGCAATTCAAACAGCTCATCATGGTGGCGGGATTCGATCGTTATTTCCAGATCGCGCCGTGTTTCCGCGACGAGGATGCGCGCGCCGATCGTAGCCCGGGCGAATTCTATCAGCTCGATCTCGAGATGAGTTTCGTCACCCAGGAAGATGTATTTGCCGCGGTCGAGCCGGTGCTTTACGGCGTGTTCGAGGAATTCGCGTCAGGCCGCAACGTCTCACCTGCGCCGTTTCCGCGCATCTCCTATGAGGATGCGCTGCTCAAATTCGGTTCCGACAAGCCCGATCTCAGAAATCCGCTCGTCATCTGCGATGTAAGCGACGTTTTCGATCGGGCGGACGTGGAGTTCCGAGCCTTCAAGAACAAAATCGTCAGGGCGATTCCGGCGCCGGGAGCCGGCGCGCAGCCGCGTTCTTTTTTCGACAAGCTTGTCGACTGGGCGCGATCGGACATGGGCGCATCGGGTCTCGGCTACATCGTCTTCGAAGGGGAAACAGGCAGGATTACAGGAAAGGGCCCGATCGCAAAATTTCTTCCCGGGGACGCAATCGAGGCCATCGCAAAACGCGCCAACGTAACCGCAGGCGACGCGCTCTTCTTCGCCGCCGACAGGAAGGACCGCGCGGCTGCGCTCGCCGGCGCCGTGCGAATCAGGCTCGGCCGCGAGCTGGGACTGATCGGGGAGGGGCGCTTCGAATTCTGCTGGATCGTCGATTTCCCGATGTATGAGTGGAACGAAGACGAAAAGCGCATCGACTTTTCGCACAACCCGTTCTCCATGCCGAACTTCGATCGCGCCGAATTCCTTGCGCTGGAAGCGCAGGACAAGGATTCGATCCTAGGCATGAAAGCGTTTCAGTACGACATCGTGTGCAACGGCGTGGAGCTCTCTTCCGGTGCCATCCGCAATCACGATCCCGACGTGATGCTCAAGGCGTTCGAGATCGCCGGCTACAGGCGCGAGGAAACCGAAGCGCGATTTTCGGGAATGCTCAACGCACTTCGCTACGGCGCGCCGCCGCACGGAGGAACCGCGCCCGGCATCGACCGCATCGTGATGCTGATCGCGGGCGAAGAGAATCTGCGCGAGGTGACCATGTTTCCCATGAACCAGCAGGCGGAAGACCTGATGATGGGCGCGCCGTCGGAAGCCTCTGCCCGCCAGCTGCGCGAATTGCACATCCGCATCGTCGCGCCGGAGAAGCCGGGGTAGGAATTTGCTCTGCGCAGGGCGTCCCTGTAGCTAACAGGAGCTTCGGTTGGGCACGGTGGAATCCGCAACTCTCTCTTACTTCGTCATGGTCGGGCTGTTGTCCCGGCCACCCATGAACTCCTCGCCAGCCATGGTTCCACGCGACGCATTCATCGGCGTTTACATGATGAGCAACAGGTGGCGCGACACGTTCTATATTGTTGCGACCAGTCCCCACTGAAACGACCCGTACATGGCGCTCGTTTCTTGACGCGGTGTTCATGGATGGCCGGGACAAACAGCCCGGCCATGACGACGTTTGAGGAGCTGATGTGAGCGGTAACCTCATTTGGCGCGATGGACCCAAGGAGCTAGCGCGATTGACGCGACGAGGGCATTGATCGGCCACTACGTTTCTCGCAAAGTTCGCCGATGATACTGGTCGGACAATATGATTCTCCCTATGTGCGCCGGGTGGCGGTTTCGCTTCGCGTGCTGGGCTTCGATTACCAACATGATACGCGCTCCGTGTTCGGGGATTTCGACGCGATACAACGCATCAATCCCGCCGGTCGCATTCCCGCGCTGGTGCTCGACGACGGCGAGGCGCTGGTAGATTCCGCTGCAATCCTCGACTGGCTCGACGAGACGGTCGGGCCGGAGCGAGCGCTCGTGCCGCCCCGCGGCATTGAGCGGCGGACGGTGCTGCGCCGGATTGCGCTCGCGTGTGGCGCCATCGACAAGATTGGAGCGGCCACCTACGAGCGGCTCATGCGTCCCGAGGCTCTGCGCTGGCCGGAATGGATTGCGCGCTGCCGCACCCAGGGGCTTGGCGCGTTTTCTGCGCTTGCCGCGGAGTCCTGGCCGGCAAATTCCGCCCTTGACCAGGCGAAGATCACTACAGCCTGCGCGCTTTTCTATGCCCGAATGGCGGATCCGGAAACCGTTCCGCCAGGCCGCTTTCCCGTTCTCGACAGGCTCTCTGCCGAATGCGAAGAACTGCCGGAGTTTGCCGCCACACGCCCGACGGAGTACGTGCTCCCGCGCGGATGATGGGGCAGGCATGCCGGTTCGGCGCTGTGCACAGGCGCAGCAATTGGATAATCAAACCCGCCCGCGGCGATCATAAATAGGCATTGCGTCATGACTCTCCGGCTCTATTTTCATCCACTGTCGTCCTTCAGCCAGAAGGTCCTGATTGCGCTTTACGAAAACGACACGCCGTTTGAGCCGCGAATTCTTCCTGCAGGCGATGCGGCGGCGGTAGAAGAACTCAAAAAAATCTGGCCGCCCGGCAAATTTCCCGTGCTGCAGGACGAGACCAGGGACCGCACGATCCCCGAAACCAGCATCATCATCGAATATCTGGCGCAGTACTATCCCGGAAGGAGCAAACTCGTTCCTTCCGACCCGGACCTTGCGCGACAGACTCGCATGCGAGACCGGTTCTTCGACCTCTATGTGAATGTGCCCATGCAGAAAATCTTCGCCGACAGGCTGCGTCCAGTGGGAATGAACGATACCTATGGCGTGGATCAGGCGAAGGCGTTGCTGACCACCGCTTACGGCATGATCGATCGGGCGATGGAGACGAAAAGCTGGGTCATGGGCGACGGTTTCAGCATGGCGGACTGTGCCGCGGCGCCGGCGTTGAACTACGCCGACAAATTGATTCCGCTCGTCCCCGCTCACAAGCACGCAGACGCCTACCTGCAGCGGCTGATCGAGCGCCCGTCTTTCGCCAGGGTGCTGCGTGAAGCCGAACCCTATCTGAAACTCTTGCCCAAATAGGGAACGGCACTGCGCCGCCCGGTATGGTTTGCGAAGCGCGGTGCGCGTTACCATCTTTCCGTGTCGGATCAGTCGGGCAATCACGGGAGAGCATGCGTGAATCGAATTGATCTTGCGGACGTCGCCGGGGCGGGGGAGTACGCCGCGAACCGGCGGGAAGGGGAAATCGCGCGCGATGCCGCCCCACCGATCGTCTCGATCCGCAATCTCGCCAAGACCTACGCCTCCGGACTTGAGGCGCTGAAGCCGATCAATCTCGACATCCGCAAGGGCGAAATATTTGCGCTGCTCGGCCCGAACGGCGCCGGGAAGACGACGCTGATCAACATCGTCTGCGGAATCGTCACCCCGAGCGGCGGAAAAATTACCGCAGGCGGCCACGATATCAAACGCGAGTACCGCGCTGCGCGCATGATGATCGGCCTGGTGCCCCAGGAACTGACCACGGACCGTTTCGAATCGGTGTGGACGACGGTGAGTTTCAGCCGCGGCCTGTTCGGGCGCCCGCCCAGCCCGTCCTACATGGAGCGCGTGCTGCGCGATCTTTCGCTGTGGGACAAGCGACATGACCAGATCCAGAGCCTTTCGGGCGGCATGAAGCGGCGCGTGATGATCGCGAAAGCCCTGAGCCACGAGCCCACCATTCTGTTTCTCGATGAACCGACCGCCGGTGTCGATGTCGAGCTGCGCCGCGACATGTGGGCTCTGGTGCGGCGCCTTCGCGACGGCGGAGTGACGATCATCCTGACCACGCACTATATCGACGAAGCGGAGGAAATGGCCGACCGGATCGGTGTCATCAACAAGGGCGAGCTGATCCTGGTCGAGGAAAAGACGCTTCTGATGAAGAAGCTGGGCCACAAACGGCTCACGCTCGTGCTTCAGGAACCGATGTCGGCAGTTCCAGGCGAGCTCGCCGAGTGGCATTTGACGCTCAAGGCGGGCGGCAACGAACTCGAATACAATTTCGACATCAATGCCGAGCACACCGGCGTTCCTTCGCTGCTCGGGCGGCTGCGCGATCTTGGCATCGGGTTCAAGGATCTCGCCACGACGCAAAGCTCGCTCGAGGATATTTTCGTCAGTCTGGTCAGCGAACGCGGGGGGAATTCGCGATGAGCGTGCCTGCGTTCAACGCCTACGGTGTGTGGGCGATCTACAGTTTCGAGATGGCGCGCGCGCTGCGCACGATCTGGCAGAGTCTGGTCACACCCGTAATCACCACGTCGCTGTATTTCATTGTCTTCGGGGCGGCGATCGGCTCGCGAATGTCGCAGGTCGGCGGAGTTTCCTATGGCGCCTTCATCGTTCCGGGGCTGATCCTGCTGTCGCTCTTCACCCAGAGCATCTTCAACGGATCCTTCGGCATCTATCTGCCGCGCTTCGTCGGCACGATCTACGAGCTGCTATCGGCGCCGGTGTCGCCGCTCGAGATCGTGCTCGCCTATGTCGGTGCCGCGGCCACGAAGTCGATCGTACTGGGCCTCGTCATCCTGGGCACGGCCTCGCTTTTCGTGTCCATCCATGTCGTTCATCCGTTCTGGATGATCGCCTTCCTCGTGCTGACTTCGGTGACATTCAGCCTGTTCGGTTTCATTCTTGGCATCTGGTCCAAGAATTTCGAACAGCTGCAAATCATTCCGATGCTGGTCGTGACGCCGCTCACCTTTTTAGGCGGCGCCTTCTACTCGATCGATATGCTGCCACCCACCTGGCGCGCGGTCGCCTACGCCGATCCGGTCGTCTATCTGATCAGCGGCTTCCGCTGGAGCTTCTACGGCACCGCCGATGTGCGCGTGGCCATCAGTCTGGGCGCCACGCTCGCGTTCTTCTTCGCCTGCCTCGTGATCGTGAGCTGGATTTTCAGGACGGGATACCGGCTCAAGAGCTGAGACCTGTGTGGCGGTTGCCTGCCGGATGACAAGAAGGCAGATTTAACGCAGAGGGCGCGGAGGATGCGCGGAGGACGCAGAGGAATTTCTTGCGCGCTTCGCGCGCGGTCGTCTTCCTGGGTCCACTGCGCATCCTCCGCGACCTCTGCGTTCAAAATCTTTTGGCAAAGGAAAGGCCGCGATCGATGACCATCTATCTGCACGCCGGAACCCTGCTGGCAACGCCCGGACGCGAGCCGCTCACCAGGCATACGATTGCAATCGATGGGGGGCGTGTCTCGGGAGTCACCGCCGGCTTCACCGCGCCGCAATCCGATGATTTGGTGATCGACCTGTCCGACTGTTTCGTGCTGCCGGGCCTCATCGATTGCCATGTCCACCTCACGGGCGAGTTCGGACCGAAATACAAATTGGACCTGGTGGAGGAATCGCCGGCGGCGGTTGCCTTGCACGCCGCGCGCCACGCGCGGGTGACGCTGGAGGCCGGGTTCACGACTGTGCGGGATCTGGGTGAGATCGGCGCGCCGGGCGATGCGATCTTCGCGCTCCGCAACGCAGTGGCGAAAGGATTTATACCGGGCCCGCGCATCTTCGCGGCCGGTTCGATCATCTCGCCCACGGGAGGACACGGCGTCACCTGCGGCTATCGTGACGACATCAATTTCCTGCTCGACGCGAACGGGCGTGGTGACGGTGCGGACGGTTGTCGCGTCGCCGTACGGCGGCAGGTGTCGAGAGGCGCCGATTTCATCAAATTCGTCGCCACCGGCGGAGTCCTGACCGACACGGCGACGGGCACCGGCCAGCAATTCTTCGATGACGAGTACGCGGCGATCGTGGGGACCGCGCGGATGTTGGGCCGAAAGACGACCGCGCATGCGCACGGCGCCGACGGCATGAAGGCCGCCCTGCATGCCGGGGTGGACAGCATCGAACACGGCACGTTCATGGACGAAGAGATCATCGACATCATGCGCCGGCGTGGGACGTTTTATGTGCCGACGACGCTCGCCGGCGTCACCGTTGCGGAATATGCAACGACGCAGGACTTCATGCCGCCCGCAATCCGCGAGAAAGCGCTCGCGGTGGGTCCGCAGATCGTCGAGACGCTGCGGCGTGGGCACGACGCGGGATTGAAGATCGCCTTCGGCACCGATACCGCGGTTTCGCCGCACGGCGAGAACGCCCGCGAATTCGCCCTGATGGTGCAGGCCGGCATGACATCGATGGAAGCGATCGTGGCCGCGACCGTGACGGCGGCCGAACACATCGGGCAGGGGGCCCACATCGGCACCATCGAGCCGGGCAGGGCGGCGGATATCATCGCAACGGCGGCCAGCCCGCTCGACGATGTGACTGAGTTGCAGAAAGTTCAATTCGTCATGCGCGACGGAAAAGTATTCAAAAACGCGAGAGCAAAGTCCGTGTGACTTTCCTCCCCCAACGTGGGGGAGGTGGCCCGAAGGGCCGGAGGGGGGAGTCGGCGCGCGGCGCGCGCGCCCACGTCCCCCTCCGCCTCGCTTCGCTCGGCACCTCCCCCACGTTGGGGGAGGAAAGGAAAGCGCGGGTCCCGTTTTCACCGTCTCGTTGCATCGCGCCAGCGCGGCCGCACGAATTTTGCATCGCCCTGTCGGGAGCAGGCATAGTCGCGCG